>Ga0118677_10002167_pt1 | contig 40047 bp, 36 predicted proteins | sample AliMusrvi5mmetaG_FD_86154 | JGI IMG/M metagenome (GOLD analysis project Ga0118677, IMG submission 86154) | reverse complement strand
TCGCGCATTATGCCGTCAACGACACGAAGTTCGATCATCACGAGCGTGCCGAGTTTGCCCGGATCGACGGGGAATGGCGCTTCATCGACGGTAAGATCTTCGGGCCTGACCCCGTGCGCCGCGACCAGCCCAAAGTCGGACGGAACGATCCTTGCCCCTGCGGCAGCGGCAAGAAATATAAGAAGTGTCACGGGGTCGCTAACTAACATCTAATTGGCTGTCGCAATTGCAGCCGCCGCGGACTAGGGCTAGAGTACAGCCTTGCATCGGGTGGCCAGGACGACCCGAATGCCTGCGGGGCCGTTCCCGATTTGGTTCTGCTGGCTGGTAGTGTAATCTTGACGTTTTCGAAATTATTTTGGAATGGGGCCCACGGACGCCAGTCGGGATTCTAAAAGGCGGGTAAGAGCGGACCGGGACGGAGTTGCGGCCGAGAGGCGGCATCGGTTGTGCGCGGGCTGCGTCGACGCTGTCGCTTATGATCCGTAGCGTTCGGCGAGGGTTGCTGGCTCAAGATGAAAAAACCATGAAATCTTCGGGCCGCGGCTGCGTCTCTACTATGCAAGTTCATTCGCGGGCAGGCATCTGCGAGGACTCGAGTTTGGAGGCCGTTCGGACAATTTTATGGGATCCGATGCAATCGGAATTGACAATTGTGGCGTCGGGTCCTACCGTTGATTAAACACGATGACACCATGGAATCTGTAGAATCCATTCAATTCGCGTGGCATGGCGCACCATGGCAAAACGCCGTGACCGGAATCTCTTTACATAGCCATACCTCACACTCGAAGGAACGGCTGGATTTCATCCCTCGATTGAGTTCCAGTGTCCCGATCCTCAGGGAGTTGGTACGCGTTCAGGAGCGGCGTTACCGCGAGCGTTATGGTCGCGATTTCGACTACCGCGACGCATGGTGGACTCCGCCGCTCAGCCCGCGCGAGGCGCTCTCGGTCGAGCGCCGCCAGATTGAAGAATTGGGGCTCCGGCCCTTCGTGTCGCTCACCGATCACGACAACATAGAAGCCCCGGTATTGTTGCGCGTGTTACCGGAGGGTTCTGACACGCCCATCTCGACCGAATGGACAGTCCCCTATCGAGGCACCTTCTTTCACCTCGGTATTCACAACCTGCCCCCCAGGGAGGCCGGTCAGATCATCTCCGACCTCAACGCGTTCACGGCCGATCCGCGTGAGGAACTGATCCAATCCTTATTGGTCGCGCTGACGGAAAAGCCTGAACTGCTGGTGGTCTTCAATCACCCCTGCTGGGACGAGAAGAAGATCGGGCAGCAGAAGCACGATGCGCTGGCACGAGAATTCCTAGCGCGCCACGGGTTCTGTATTCATGCCCTGGAAGTCAACGGAATTCGCTCCTGGCAGGAGAACCTGCGCGCAGTGGAATTGGCCCGCGCCCATTCGCGTCCGGTGATTGCAGGGGGCGACCGGCATTGCTGCGAGCCGAACGCGCTGCTGAATATTACCAACGCGACAACATTCGACGAATTCGTAAATGAAGTGCGCGCGGATGCCCGCAGCCAGGTTCTGGTGATGCCACAATACCGGGAGCCGTTGACCTGCCGGCTGATGCGTTCGATTGCCGACGTGATGCGCGACAACGAGGCGCACGCGCACGGTTGGGTGCGCTGGAGCGATCGCGTGTTCTTCAGGCGTCCCGACGGCGCCGTCGATGCTCTGTCGAGTGTATGGGGCGCTGGATCCGGTCCACTGGTCATCCGCGCGTTCGCGCGCGCCGCCCAGTTGCTCGATAGCCGCGGCTTTCAGGCCGCGATGCGCCAGATATCCCACACCGCCCACGAGATCGGCTAGTATCTCCGGAAGAACGTGCCCTTATACTGTCGCGGCCCTTACCGAGCCACGCCTGACACCTCTCTTCTATAAAAACAGTTTCTAATATTCCTGTTTGACGCGATATTGACAATTCGTGCATCGTCCTCTAACCGAAGTCGCTCAGGCTAGAGTCGATGGAGACCTCCCCTAACTTCGGTTTCGCCTGGCGCGGCACCCCCTGGAAGCGGGCGCGCACTGGCGTTTCGCTACACAGCCACACCTCTCACTCCAAAGAGACCTTAGACTTCATTCCGCGCTTCGCTGCGCACGTTCCGGTCGTGCGAGATCTGGTGCGGGCGCAAGAGGACAAGTATCGCAGCCTGTACGGCCGCGATCTGAATTACTTCAACGCGTGGTGGACGCCGCCGCTCGGACCGCGCGAGTCCCTGGCCGTCGAACGCGGCCAGATCGAGGGGTTGGGCCTGCGAGCGTTGGTTTCCATTTCTGATCACGACAACATCGAAGCGCCGCTACTGCTGAGGGTTCTGTCCGAGGGCCGCAGCACGCCCGTGTCAGTGGAATGGACGGTGCCTTATCGCGGCGTGTTCTTCCATTTGGGCGTGCACAATCTGCCGCCGCGCCGGGCCACGCAGTGCATGGCTGCGATGCGGGCATTCACCGCAGATCCCAAGGAATCCGAGATCGAAGGTATGCTCTCGTGGCTGAGTGAGGAACCCGATACGCTGGTTGTCTTCAACCATCCGCACTGGGACGAGAAGGGCGTTGGCCAAGCCCTTCACGATTCGTTGGCAATGGAATTTCAACTGCGTTACTCGCCGTTCCTGCACGCTCTGGAGCTGAATGGACTCAGGCCGTGGCGCGAGAATCTACGCGTGACCGAATGGGCCAAATCGGTCGAGAAGCCCGCCGTCTCGGGAGGCGACCGCCACTGCTGCGAGCCCAACGCGATCCTCAATCTGACGAACTCGGACACGTTTAGCGAATTCGTGGAGGAACTCCGCGATTACTCGCGCAGCAACATCCTGGTGATGCCGCAATACCGTGAACCGATTGTCTCGCGCGTGCTGAAGATGATTTCCGACGTGATGCGCGACAATCGGGCTCACACTCACGGCTGGGTGCGCTGGACCGACCGGGTCTTCTTCCGCGACCACGACACGGGCCAGGTGGATGCGTTCTCCAGCATTTGGGCCGAACGCCGTCTGCCGCTCGTTGTCCAGGCCTTTGCCGGCGGATGCCGGATGCTGGACAACCGCGGTCTGCACGCCGCCATCCGCCAGATCTTCTCCGCCACTCAGGAATTGGCCTGATCCACACCGCCATGACGCGCGTCGCGTTCTTTGCCGACAGCTTTCACGAGGTTAACGGAGTCGCGCTTACCTCTCGTATGCTGGAGCGCCACGCCCAGGAGCACGGATACCCGTTCCTGAGCGTTCACACCGGTCCCGAAACGCGCTGTTGGGACGCTGGTAGCGTGAGGCGCGTGGAACTTGCCTTGGGGCCTGCCTCGATGTGGTTGGAGGCAGATCTGCGGTTCGACTTCTTCTGTATGCGGCACGGCAAGCGTTTACTCGGCGAGCTGACACGCTTCCGCCCTGATGTTGTTCACGTGACGGGTCCCAGCCACCAGGGTATGCTGGGCGTCTGGGCCTCGTGGCGCATGGGAGTGCCCCTGGTGGCGTCCTGGCATACCAATGTGCACGAATATAGCGGACGCCGTATGCGGCAAATGCTGTCGTGGCTGCCCTCGCCAATGGCCGATTCGGTGGGGCGCTATTCGGCCTGGGCCACGCTGGCAGCGACACTGCATTTTTACCGTTATGCCGAGGCCACTTTAGCACCCAACCCTGAGTTGACCGCCATGCTCGAACGGGCGACTGGAAACCCCAGCACGATGATGAAGCGGGGCGTTGACACCGCACTCTACCACCCCTCAAAACGCCGCCGCGACGACTCCGTGGTGCGCATTGGCTATGCCGGGCGCCTGTCGCCCGAAAAAGGTGTCCGCTGGTTCAAAACCGTTGAGGAAGAACTGCAACTCGCCGATTTGGCGAACTACGAGATCTGGATCGCCGGACACGGGAATGAAGCGGAATGGCTGCGCGCACACCTGCGCCGCAAACAGATTCCTGGTGTTCTGAAGGGCGAGGCGCTAGCGGAGTTCTACGCGAATCTCGATGTGTTCGCCTTCCCCAGCGAAACAGACACTTACGGCAATGTCGTGCAGGAGGCCATGGCATCCGGCGTCCCCTGCGTAGTCACCTCCGGAGGTGGGCCGAAGTACCTCGTGAGGCCGGAGATCGACGGCCTCGTAGCTTCCGATGAGCGTGCTTTCGCGCAAGCCTGTGTCCGACTGGTTGGCGACGCGAAACTGCGTGCACGCTTGGCGCGAGGGGCGCGGGAGGCTGCCGAGTCAGCCACCTGGGAGAGAGTGTTCGAAGGCGTCTACCGCGTTTACGCCGGCTGCACTTCGCAACCCATTGGAAAGGTCGCCTGATCCGGCGCGTCAAACCAAGCCGACGGTTTACAATCGGAAACGTGAGACTCGTACCCCTGCTCCGGTTTGTCCCTACTCTGATTGCGCTCTGCGCGCCGCTCGCCATGCGGGCTGAGGAGCCTGCCGCCAAGGGTCGCAAGATCGTCATGGAGAGCCTTGCCGCACTCGGCGGCGATGCATTTCTCCGCATGTCGGATCGAGTTGAGGAAGGCCGGGCGTACAGTTTCTTCAACGAGCAACTGAGCGGTCTGTCGAAAGCCAAGATATACGTTCGCTATCTGGTTACTCCCGATCCGCCCGTTGCCGCCTACATCGGTCAGCGCGAACGCCAGGTGTTTGGCAAGGACGAGGGGGCGTATGTCCTGTTCGACGAAAAGCAGGGCTACAACGTCTCTTACCGCGGCGCCAAGCCGTACACTGCCGCGGACTACGAGAAATACCGCGAGAGCCTGCTGCACAACGTGCTCTACATCTTCAGGATGCGGATGCAGGAACCGGGCGTGACCTTCGAATCCAGGGGTACGGAAATCTACAACAACGTGCCCGTGGATTCTGTGGAGATCTTCGACTCTGAGAACCGTTCCGTCACCGTCTACTTCGAACAGTCCACGCACTACCCGGTACGCCAGATGTGGTTTCGACGCAACGCCGTTTCGAAGGAGAAGGACGAGGAGGTCACCGTGTTTTCGAAGTTTCGCCAGACGAACGGCGTGTCTTGGCCGTGGGTCATCCAACGCGAGCGCAACGGACAGCGCATTTATGAGATGTTCTCGGAATCCGTCAGCTTCAACACGGGGGTCACGGACGAGAAGTTCACGCTACCCGCGAGCACCAAGATCATCGAAGGCGCCACCGCAACGCCGGGCCGGAGGAAGAAGTAGATTCGTCTGCCCCCGGATGACGGAACGGAGCCTGATCGCAGGAATGGACCAGACAGCCCAAACGATTCGGCGTGGAATTCCGGTCGATGCTAAAATAAGGGTGCTGCCAGGTAGCACATGGATCTTGATCAGCTTCACACTTTCTTAGAGATAGTGCGCCTGAAGTCGTTTTCCAAGGCTGCCCAGACCTGTTTCCGGACCCAGCCAGCCATCAGTGCCCAGGTGCGTCAAGTCGAGCAGGAACTCAATTGTTCCCTGTTTGAACGGCTGGGTACGCGCATTCAGTTAACCCCGGCAGGCAAGATCCTTTGCGAATACGCCGAGCAAATCCTGGAACTCCGGCGGTGTGCCCAGGATGCGATCAATGAACTGGAGCGGGTGCCACGCGGCGAGCTCGTGATCGCAGCCAACGAAGCCACTTGCATCTACGTCCTGCCGACCGTTTTCTCGGAATACAAGAAGCGCTTCCCGAATGTACAACTACTAGTTGACCGCAGCTACGGCAAGCACGTTGTGGAAGCCATCGTGGATAATCTGGCGGACTTCGGGTTCACCCAGCTGCCGGTGCAGGAACGAAAACTGCAGGTCTTGCCCATCCATACCGACGAAATTAAGCTGCTGCTGCCGGCTGGCCATCCCTTCGCCGGGATGGAGTCGGTGCGCTGCGAGGACATTGTCGGCCAGACGCTCCTGCTGCCCAAAGGAGGCGCCACGCGGTCGAGAGTGAACGCCTGGCTGGAGCAGGTTTCCGATCGCGTGATGATTTCGATGGAACTGGATTCCACCGAAATGATCAAGCGGTTTGTGCTGGCTAGCTTGGGGATCTCTTTCATGGCCGCCTCGCACTTCCAGGAAGGCTTGGATGCGGGCCAATTTGCCGCGGTGTCCCTTGCGCCGGAGCCGCTGATGCGGCGGCTAGGGCTGGTGTACCGGCGGGACAAGGCCTTCTCCAAGGCGGGTCTCGAATTCATCCAGGTGGTTATGGACCGGGCCAGGCAGCAGGTCCCGCAGCATGCAGAAGAGATCGGGTACCATCCAGTAGGGTCGTGAGCTTTGAGCGAACCGTCGCCCACTCCGGTTTTTCGTACCACTTCGGTCCTCACCGCAAGGAATGGGACGATCCGCTATTTCCGCTCAACGGAGGATGTACCGCGGGACTTGCAGCGTGATATCGACCGGGCGCTGCAAGGCGACCTGACCGCCAACATCATCCTGGCCGACGAGGGCGGGCAGAAGTACCTCCAATCCCGTCCCAAGCCGGCCGCGGCCGCAACGGTTTCCCAGCCGGGCTGGCGGCGACTGCTTGCGCGCCGGCTGATCTTCGAAGCCGCAGCGGCGCTGGCCGTGGCGCTTACACTCTGGGCCTTGACCGCCAGTCGCTAGCGTCCCGGTTCGACCAAACGGCAAATTGAAAGCCAGCCCACAAACTGATTCGCGGTGAACTTTTCCAACTCTCCCTAATCATGTTCGGCATTCCCGCCGATATGAGGACATGGAAGCACGAGAGCCCTTTCAACCAGCATCGGCAGCGCCTTGGCGCGCCAAGCTAATTCCTCTGCAGGGTTCGGCTGAGGACTCGGAGATCGAAGTGACGCACATGGCTTCGCGCATCCTGACGGCTCGTTCGACACGCCCGCTTGCGCTGGGCTTGCCTGTGCGCATCGATCAGAACGATAGCATCCTGTTGGGTGAGGTGGTGGCATGCCGCGAAGAAGTGCCAGGTAAGTTCGACTTGCTCATTGAAATGAACGAGAGTCTATCGGGTCTGCACAGCCTGCGAAAGCTGGTCACGGCGCTGTTGGGCGAAGCGCGAGCTGACGAGCCGACCCACCCCTTGGACTGCTATACCCGTCGCCGCATGGAAGGCCAAATCGAAATACAGCGGCAGCCGGGGCTATGAAGCCAAACGAGCGCCCGTCTTGAACGCGACGAATTGCGTATCAATCGAACTTGGGCCCCAGGCTCTACTGGTGCGGCAGAGCAGCTCTCGCTAGAGTTCTGCGATGCCACGAGAGCTCTGGGATGAGGTATAGTTCAAGTGCAATATGAGTAGGAAAGCGGTTCTTTTCGGCGGCGCAGGCCAACTCGGTTTTGAGATCCAGCGCGAGTTTTCGGGTCGAGGTTACACGGTCTTTTCCTATGATCGAAGCGGTGTCGATATCACAGATGCCGCGGCTGTGGAACGAACCATTACTTCGAGCGGTGCTGAATTGGTGGTGAATACCGCTGCCTACAACATGGTGGATGTTGCGGAAAACGAGCCGCAGGCGGCCTACCAGGTGAACGCTCTGGCGGTGAGAAATATGGCTGTTGCGTGCCGACAGTCTGGCGCCAAGCTGGTTCACTTCTCCACCGATTATGTCTTCGATGGCACCAAGGGTAGTTCGTACACGGAAGAGGACCGGCCCCATCCATTGGGTGCCTACGCAGTTTCCAAACTTTGCGGCGAACTCTATGCCCGTGCCTATTTGGATGACCTGCTCGTGCTCAGAACCTCCGGTGTCTTTGGCCCGGCGGGCCGGCGGACCGCACGCGGCAATTTTGTGGAATTGATGCTTCGACTGGCGGCCGGCGGGCAGCCGATCCGCGTCGTGGAAGACATGGTGGCCTCTCCGACCTACGCGCCGTCTCTGGCTCGAGCCACAGCGGATCTGGTGCAGCGCGGCGAACGAGGTATTTTCCACGCTGGCGGCGGCACCGCCATTTCATGGTTCGACTACGCCAAACTGATCTTCGCCTGCGCCGGCCTCGAGCCGGAGCTGAAACCCACCAGCGAACGGGAGTACCGGACGCCCGCGCGGCGGCCCCGCAATTCGGCGCTGGCCAACACGAAGTTGGACGCGCTGGGGATTGAGCCGATGCCTTCCGTCGAAAGGGCGGTGCGGAGTTACCTGCTGGTGCGCGCGACGATGTCTACTGAGGTTTGACGCACCAGGAAGCCGGCTAGCAAAGGGGCGCGTCGGACGCTGCAACTCTTCGCAGCAGCCTATCCAGTACTTCGAAGTTCATCCGCTCCGGCTTGGAGAAGCGGATGCAGCCCTTGCCGATGCTCGAGCCCGACAGCTCGCTGCGGAATTCATCCACCACGTCCGGCTTCATCACGTACAGCGCAATGTGGTTCTTTTGACTCGCAAATGCCACCTCTGGATTGCCATTCCGTTTGTAGCAGGGCAGGCCGTACGCCATGCCCTCTTCGTACCCCTGGAGAGCCTGCTGGCACAGTCTGCGCAACTTCTCAACCGCTGCCCGCCTTTCGGCCGTAACTTCGTTGACATAAGCGGCTACGCTCGCTGCCTTGCTGGTCATTGCCTGCCCTGGGTATCTCGCTTACGATTGGGCCTCGCCCGTGATCTGGCAGACGTGGTGTTCCAGATGGCGCAGGTAATCTTCGATCAGGAACTCCAGCGTGACCGGATCGTGGTCACCTACCTTGCACTGGGCGTGGAGGCACTGTTCTTCGATCCGCTCCACGATTCGCGCCAGCATAGCATTCCGGTCTCGCCAGGAGTTCAGTAACGCCGCCCAGGATAGCGCGCCATAACCATGCAGGCGTACCCAAGCTTCCTGCTGGTACCCTGGACCCTCGTAGTGGCCGTCAAGTGCTGCGCGAACGAAGCGTTGATGATTGTTGATGGCCGAATCGAGCAGGTGACCGAGTACGTCCTTGCGCAGCCATCCTCCCGGACGGAAAGACACTGCTGCCTGCTGCTCAGTAATGGCGTTGAGGGCAGCCTCGGCTTGTTCGAGCCGCTGCTGAAAGACCAGCCCCAGTTGCTTTGGCATAGTCTTCACATTCTGCCAAACTGGCGCGGCGAACCGCACCGGCCATCAGCGCGCCTGAATTGGAACTGATGGCGCTTACTTGCGAGAAACCGGCTGTGGTCCGTACGACGGCACCGACGGCTCGCAGCGGGATAGCCCGACCGAGGCAACTCCAGCGGTCCTGTAAAGTGGCGAGCGCATCAGCCCCATTCGCGCCAAACAACATTGGAGCGTAGTCTGGATGACTCCCAGGCCGTACACGCAACTGTTTAGCAGGTTGATCGAAGACGCTTCCGGAAAGTACTTCGTGGGGCACGAGATCTCGCCAATCCTGGCTTTCAGCAGGATCGCCTGGGCGATCAACTGGTTGTCGAATACGAAGTTGTCAGAATTCTGCTCAAGCGGCAACGCCTCCAATAACTCACGCGTGTAAGCCCGGAAGCCGGTGTGATATTCCGAAAGTTTCGCACCCAGGAGTAAGTTTTGGAACAGCGTTAGTACTCGATTTGAGGCGTACTTGTAGAGGGGCATTCCTCCGCGCAGCGTTGTGCCTCCCAAAATGCGTGACCCCAGTACCAGGTCATAAACGCCGTAGGCCACCATGCCGGCCATGGGTGTGACCAGTAACGGCGAATACTGGTAGTCAGGGTGGATCATCACCACGATATCGGCGCCGGCAGCCAAGGCCCGCGCGTAGCAGGTCTTCTGGTTTCCCCCATAGCCGTAATTCCTGTTGTGCACCTCAACCATCAGGCCCAGCTTGCGGGCCAGCGGCACGGTTCCATCGGAGCTGTGGTCGTCTACCAGGACGATTCCATCCACGGTGTTGGGCAACTCGCGCACCGTCGCTTCCAGCGTCTTAACGGCGTTGTAAGCCGGCAGAACCACCACAATGCGCTTTCCGTTGATCATTTTGCGGATGTTCTCTCCTGGACTAGTGTTCTCGGTCGCGGCTCGTGGCTAGACGGGTCCGAAACAGGAGACTTGCCCGCCCCGCGTGTCGGCGGGGGCTCTGCGCCGATGCGGCAAATCACAAGTTCCGCGTTGCGAAACGGGCAATCGAGCCCATCCGGGGCAGGTAGCCGCGTGACAACCCAACTCACCGGATAGCGCCGAGCCAGGCGTCCAAACTCCGCAGGGCCAAAATGCTCCCACCCCCATTGTGCACGCGTTTGCGCCTCCCATTCATCCGCCAGGTCGGGAAACAAAGAGACAACGCCGCTGTCTTTGACGCTATCGCACAGCATGCTGCGCTCCGCGACGGCCCGGAAGCCGTGCGCGTCTTCACCGCGCGCGGTCATGAAATTCGGCCCCAGCGCGAAGACCGCGTCCTTGGGGGTGTTCGCCCGGATCCAATAGAAAGCTGATAGCCACGGGTTGGACTGTTCCACTCCAGGCCACTCGACATGCGGGCTGGCCGCGTACGCATCGCGGGCGGTGAACCACATCCCGGCGGCGAGAGGAAGGAATAGGACCAACCAACGCCACGTAGTCGATTTCAGGACATACTCACCCAGCAATCCGCCCAGCAGGACGAAGAAGACCACGTAGATAAGGTGAAACGCCCGCATGGGTTGCAGTCGCGTCAGATTCTCTAAACCGGCAAAGGACGAAAGAAGTATGCCGAGGGCAGTAAAGAGGATGCCAAATAGGACAACGCTGCGCAGCACCAGACGAAACTGCGGGGTGTTTGTGCGCAGAGCCAGCGTGGAAGCCCAACCGGCGATTGCTAGCGGCGCCAGCACACCTACCCATTCGTACCAGGTCCAGTTGTACAGGAAGAAAAAAGTGCGGGAGTGCAGCGCCTCGCGGGCCGCTCCATGTGCCCGCTTCAAGTCAAGAAAGAACGGCACACCCAGGGCTGCCACGGGAGCCTGATCCAGACTCCACTTCTGGAAGTGCGAAACTGCCATCAGGCTGGCTAGAAAAGCCCCGCAATACGCTCCCATCTGGGGGTGAACCGCGGCCGTCGCCGCCATCCATGCCAGCGCTAAGCTTCTCCGGTTCGAGAGGTAGGCGGCGATGCAGAACAGCGTGAAGGGCGTCGAGAGCGTTCGAGAGGTCACATAGGGGTCCGCTATCGCCAGGGCCGTTCCCGCTACCGGGACGCCCAGAGTCCCCGCCAGCAGGGCGACTCCTCCCCAGCTCGCCCATTGGCTTTTGAAACATACGCGCAACAGGCGCCAAGCCGCGATGAGCAGCAGGAAAAGCCCCAACCAATGCCACAACAGGATGATCCAGTCGATGGGCAGCCGGGTCAGGCGTGCCGAGTCGCCGACGAGTGTGGAGAACAACGAAAGCCGTGCGTGCCGGGTGAACATCTGCTCGCCGAAACTGTACAGTTTCGGGTCGAAGGCGCGTTTGATGCCGGGTACGTAGATGGCGGCATCGTCGGAGCCAAGATGGTAACCGTGTAGGAGGAAAGCCGCAGTGGCCAGTGCTGAGAGGCGGAGGAACGGCGTTTTGCCGTCGCGAATGCTCACTCGGCCGGCCTCAAGGCTAGCGAGTTGAGCCAAATGGCACTTAAGCCAAATATCACCGTGTACGACCAGTCAGTTCCACGGCTAAAAGTTTACATCAAAGTCGGCCGTAAAGCGCCGTCGTCTGTCCCCAAAGAACAGGCCGTAGGCAGGGTCCCCGGTATTCCAGTGAATCGCTTCCGGATTGAAATGGTTGGTGAGATTGAAGGAGCTGACCGAGAGCCGGATTGAGTACTTCTTGCTGACTTGAAAGTCCTTCCAGACCCGCACGTCCACGGATAGAAAGTCCGGATAGCGCGTCGAGTTCGGGATGCCGGCGTAGTGTTGAATCGCGTCGGTAACCACATACGGGAACCCGCTTCGATACTCAAACAGTGGGGCGATTCCGAATCCGCGCGGCACGTGGATCGTGCCCCATGCCAGGAAGCGATTGGGGATGTCAGCGGGCGAGGTCGCGACCTGATTGGGGTGAATGATCGGGGTAGGGAAACTCCCGATATAGCCCGCGAAGTCGTTCAGGTCGCCCGTTCCGCGGCTGCGCACGTAGGAGAACATTAGCTCCCGCTTCTCTCCCGCACGCACGCGCGCGCTCAGTTCCAATTGCCGGTAACGCGCCGTGCCGTTGCCGGACAGGAGATACAGGCCGGTATGAGTCTTAGGGTCGGGGAGCGTGGAGTCCAGCATCACGAGGCCGCTGGATACCGTTTGCATGTAGCCTGCCCGCAGACGGACAAAGCGTGTGACCGGCTGTTCCAACTGGAGGCTGCCTGTGGTGCTGTTGGGAGAGAAGTTGCCGGCCTGCACGCGCCGGAAGATCAGTTTCTGCCGGGAAATCACTTCTCCCAGTCCGTTCTGATAGGTGAAGGGCCCGGCCAGAATCTGCCCGCTTCCATCGTAAACAGTGACCACGCGGTTCGGGTATCGGTCAAAGGAGTAGACGCCTAAGGGAACGCGGTCGTAGAACACGCCCATGCCCGCTCTTACCACCGTCCCGAGCCGCGTAAACGGGCTCCAGGCGATGCCGAAGCGGGGTGCCAGACGGATCGTCTCCGAGACCTCCTGGGACTCCGACCGCAGACCCATATCGATGGCGATGTGCGGTGAGACGATCCAGTGGTCCTGGGCATACAGGGCATACTCGGTGTCGGTGTTACTGAACGGCGAACCGCCGGTGAACGCGATGTGCTCCAGCAGCCTGCCCGAAGCATCCAGCAAATTGATCGGATGTTCCCGCATTTGCCCGTCGTCGGCGCTGCCTGCAATGTAGGAGCCGACCTTGAAACTGTGCGAGCCCCAGCCGTTCCACTGCCTGAAGGAGAACGAGGAGGTCCATCCGTAGCGCTCCGCATCGCGCGACTGTTGTGCAAAGTAATTACCGGAATTCCCCTGCGGCTGAATGTTGAAATCCGCCGTTCCCTTGGCCCATACGTTCGCGTCGAACTTCGTCGCCGAAAAGGTGTTTTCCCACAAGCCGCCTGCGGTGGTCAGCTTGTCGGACAGCGTACCGGTGTAGTTGTGGGTGCCCGCGTCGGGGGTGGTGGGCTGAGGATTGAAGTAGTTCATGTTCACGAAGCCGAGCCGTTGCGGAGCGATGTGAACTGTCGCCGTGACCAGATTCTTGTCGGTCGCGATCCAATCCAGTTGAGCGAAGGAATTGATGCCTTCCTGCTTTTTCTGGTTGTAAGGGAACGGTAGGGTGTAGACGGCTGTCTTGCGAACTTCATATTCGAACCCTTCGGAGAAGAAGAGCTTGTTGGCGATCAGCGGACCTTCGAAGTTCAAACGCGGCGTTGCCGTACGCAGCCCTCGCAGGTGCCAACTGCGGATGTTGAACTCGGGGAATGGGTCGTTCAGCTCCCACTTCCATTTGTCGCTGCCGCGGCGCGTCTCCACCGACACAAGGCCGGCGGTGAAACGTCCGTACTCGGCCAGAAAAGAGGTCTGGTAAAAGTTCAAGCTCTCCACGCTATCGATCGGAACCGTCAAGCCGAATTGGCCGGTAGCGGGGTCTGTGACATCGGCCGAATTGACGATCAGCGCGCTGCGATGTTCGCCGCTCCCGGACAGTTGCAGACCGCCGCCCGGAGCCCGGGTGATGCCAGGCAACAGCGGCAAGGCGTCGGTCACGGTTGCCGGTCTCGTGGGCGAGTCCTTGGTCTCCAGCGTAGAAACGGTGCTGGCAGTTGAGGAGCCTTGATCGACGGGGGATACCGTGTCGCTCACCTCGACGCTCACCCTGCGGGCCGCGCTAGGTACAATCGTGAACTCAATCTTGCCCGATGCGCTATCGGAGAGCTCAAACTCCGGTTTCTCTACCGGATCGAACCCGTCCTTCACGGCAGCTACAGAATAGCGTCCCGGTTTCAAGTCCGCAAACACTACGCGTCCTGTCTCATCCGTGCTGTTTCTGGTCACCACATCTGTCCCGCGTCTAAGCTGGACTTCAGCGCCAGGCACCGGCAAATTGGATTGATCTTGAACCCTGACCTCGATTCTGAGTCCGCTCAATCCGGGTGATGACTGCGCCCCAGCGATCCCTGCGGTCAAAACGGCAAGTAGGGAATAGAGAAACGCGAGCGCGGAGTATCGGGTCTGTTTCATTTAAAAGAGCCAGTCATGCAGGCGAACCAGGCTACTGCCTTTACAGATGCCAGCACAAGGGGGAGGGTTTCATAGACACACCGGCTGGTCAACTCGACCGAGACATTCTCTGCCGCAAGCCGACGTGATGCAGGCCTTCATTTTACCACCCAGAACGCCGATGAGGCTCCCTCATTGGGGAGCCTCATCGTATCGATCAGTGTGGGGCCATCAGGCCCCAAGCGGCTCAGGAGAGCCTTGGCTTAGCGGCGTGGGCCTCGGTCACGGTCGCGATGCGGACGGTCCCCGCGATCGCTGCGGGGAGGACGGTCCGAGGAAGCTGCTGCGCCTTCCGGTCGTGGACCACGATTCTCGCTGCGTACTTCGATCTGCGGCTCGGCGCCTTCCTCGCTCGGAGCGCCACCGGCTGCCTTGTTGAGTTTCTCGCGTTGCTCGCGGAGAATCGCTTTGCGGCTCAGTTTGATCTTGTTGCCTTCGAGCGCCAGTACCTTCACCAGGATCTGGTCGCCTTCGTTCAACTCGTCGCGCACGTTCGCCACGCGGTTCTCGCTGATTTCGCTGATGTGCAGTAGCCCGTCGGTACCCGGGAAGATCTCCACAAATGCGCCGAAATCGGCGATGCGGACCACTTTGCCCAGATACGTCTTCCCCACTTCAGCCACGGCGGCGATGTCGGTGATGATTTGCAGCGCCTTCTTGGCGGAGTCCCCATCGACGGCGAAGATGTTCACCGTTCCGTCATCGTGAATGTCGATCTTCGTGCCGGTCTGTTCCGTAATGCTGCGGATCATCTTGCCGCCGGGTCCAATGATCTCGCGGATCTTGTCGGTCGGGACCACGATGGTGTAGATGCGCGGAGCGTACGGCGAGAGTTCCTTGCGCGGCTCGGAGATGGCTTCGTTCATTTTGCCCAGGATGTGCAGGCGGCCGGCCTTGGCTTGCGCCAGCGCCTCGCGCATGATGTTGATCGAGATGTTGGGCACCTTGATGTCCATCTGGAGGCCCGTGATGCCGTCCTTGGTTCCGGCAACCTTGAAGTCCATGTCGCCGTAATGATCTTCGGCGCCGGCGATGTCGGTCAGGATGGCGTACTTATCGTTTTCCGTCACCAAGCCCATCGCGATGCCCGCGACTGGAGCCTTGATCTTCACGCCCGCATCCATCATCGACAGGATCGCGCCGCAAACGGTCGCCATTGAAGAGGAGCCGTTCGATTCGAGAATGTCGCTTACGATGCGGAGCGTGTAGGGGAAATCGGCCTCGGCCGGAATAGCCGCGGTAATGCTGCGTTCCGCCAGTGCGCCGTGGCCGACTTCGCGCCTGCCGGGGCCGCGCATAAAGCCGACTTCGCCGACGCTGAACGGCGGGAAATTGTAATGGAGCATCAGGCGCTTGGAGGTCTCGGCGAGGTTGATTGTTTCCAACCGCTGCTCGTCTTCCTTCGTGCCGAGCGTTGTGGTCACCAACGCCTGGGTTTCGCCGCGCGTGAACAGGGCCGAGCCGTGCGTGCGGGGCAGGACGCCCAATTCGATGCTGATCGGACGGATCTCGTCGAACGCGCGGCGGTCGGGCCGCTGGCGCAGATCCAGCATCTCATGACGGAAGATGCGCTCGCGCAGCAGTTCGAAGCAGATATGGGCTTCCACCTTCTCGGTGGGCAACTCGAACAGAGCGAGGGCCTCATCTTCCAGGCCATCGACCAGCGAGTAGCTCTCGGTCTTGCCGTGCTTCTTCGTGTCGAGGGCGTCCGCGAGGCGTTCGCGGACCAGTCCCTCAACCTTGGCGTAGATTTCCTGGTTGCGCACCGGCGCGGCGAATTCACGCTTCGGTTTGCCGGCCTTTGCTACCAGTTCCTTGATCCCGGCGACGATCTTCTTGCAGCACTCGTGGCCGAATTCGATCGCGTCCAGGACTTCCTGTTCCGACGCTTCGTTGGCGCCGGCTTCGACCATCACGATGCCGTCGGCCGTACCGGCGACGACGATGTTAAGCTTGGACGCCTTCTGCTCTGGGTAGGTGGGGTCGACAACCAGCTTGTCTTCGACCATCGCGATGCGGACTCCGGCGAGCACGTTGTGGAACGGAATGTCGGAAATTGCCAACGCCGCGGACGCGCCGTTGATCGCCATCGTGCTTGGGTCATGCGAGGGGTCGGCTGAAAGAACCAGGCCGACAACCTGCGTTTCGCAGGAATAACCTTCGGGGAACAGGGGACGGATCGGGCGATCGATCAGCCGTGCCGTGAGGATCTCGCGATCGCTCATGCGCCCTTCGCGCTTCAGAAATCCGCCAGGGATTCGTCCGGCGGCGTACGTGTATTCCCGGTAATCGATCGTCAGGGGGAAGAACGAAGCGCCTGGCTTCGGTTCCCGGTTTGAACACGCGGTGCTTAACACCACCGACTCGCGGAATCGCACAACCACGGCGCCGTGCGCCTGCTTGGCGAGTTTCCCTGTCTCCAGGGTTAAGACCCGGCCACCCAGGTCAATTTCAACAGAATGTATCATCTTCATTTCTCCATGGCCTCCGACCTGATTGCCGGATAGCCTCGACTGCATATTTCGTGTAAGGGAACTTGGTTGAGAATCCGGGTTGGGCGCGACGCGAAAAAGCCTTCCGGACACACATCCACCTGGCGGTGTGCGAATTCCAGAAGGCTCGTCCCATTTCTAAATGGATCGCGGTCAGCAAAGGCCGCTGCCCGGCAATTTGACAGAGACCTAACGGCGGATGCCGAGGCTCTGAATGATAGTCACGTAGCGTTCCGGGCTGCGGGACTTCAAGTAATCCAACAAGCGGCGGCGGCGCGCAACGAGGATGAGCAGGCCACGACGGCTGTGATGATCCTTCTTGTGGGTCTTGAAGTGATCCGTCAACATGAGGATCCGCTGGCTCAACAGGGCAATCTGCACTTCCGTCGAACCTGTGTCCGTCTTATGGACACGGTAAGTCGTGATTACCTGGGATTTCTTTTCAGCCACCAGTGACATTACTGGGTACACACTCCTGGTCTTTTGTTCGCTTTACCCAACCAGAGTAACACACGCGAAACCTGCGACGCGCGCCTTCACCCTAATCGGGTGACTGAGACGGTGCCAGCCTGAGCACCGGCGCGCAGTTGGAAATCCCGCTCAATCCAACCGCACCGAGCCTCTCCCCAATCGGCGCCAGCGGGCAATTCGCCAGGCGATTGGGTCTCAACGGGCCGACGGGATCTCAACTCGAATTGCGAACGTTCGCCGCCGAAGGGGCTTGCGCTACAGTCGCATTCTCGTATCCCCGGGCGAGGTGGAAGACGAGCAGATCGAAGAATCTGCCCAACTGATTCTCAAGCTCTTCTTCCGCGTACAACTCTACGGAGTTTTCAACCGGTCCCTCGTCCTGGATGAAGCTGATTGCGGCGTCTTTCATGAATTGCACTGCGCGAATCGCCTCGCTCAGGGGCATGCCACTGCGGTGTCTTTCGGCTCCAACCCGCTCGAAGTGCCATGAAATGTCGGATTCGGACCCGGAAACTAGCCAATTCCCGAGATTCCTCAAAACGCGGCGGCAGACTTCAGTCATTTCGGATTCCGGCAATTGGGCAAAGTGAGGCATATCCTGACTGCTCCGCACCAGCCGGAAAAACCGGCTACTCACCTGCTCCCAATGGTCTTCAATCCGATGAACCAGCCTCGTGGAAATCATAATGTGACCTCCCACTGGTAATGGCTTACGCCTCAATCCATACGAAGTCAATGGGTGAGAGGACTGGATAGGATTGTGGTCAACGCGATTGCGCAGCACCTCGAGGGCCTGGCGCATCAACAAGACGTAACCTTCCAAAGGGGTGCACCATCCTTAAAATGACGCTTCCGGTGATAGGCATTTCACACGGACGGCCGAAGCTGCTGTGCGTCAGCCGGATGACTTCCTCGCCATGAGCGAAGGACTACACATGAATCGAATTCCAGCCCTGGCGTGGGTCGCTGCCGCGGCGTTGGCGGCAAGTCTTCCAGCCGTTCTAGCTTTGCCCACGGGCAAGTCCATCAACTTGCCTGGAGATCAGGTCTGGGTTGACACGGGAGTGGATGTTCAGGCTGGCGACACCTACCGGTTCGACGCCAGTGGGGAGGTGACTTACGCCGGGGCGCGCTCCGCGACGCCACCCGACGGCTCTTCCAAGGGCTGGCGCGATCTGACCAGAGCATTCCCCGCCGAGGACGCCAATCGCGGCGCCGTCATCGGGCGCATCGGTTCGGGCGATGCCGCATTGCCGTTTCTGATTGGCGCGAGCAAACAGGTCACCATGCCCATTGCTGGCAGATTGTTTCTTGGGATCAATCACCCGTCGAACTTGACGGCGGACGGCTCCTTCACAGTCATCCTCAACAAGCTGCAATCGGCGACTAAGGATGCTGCCACCTTTACCGGGAAACTCCCTGAACTCGGTGCGGCCTACTTCGGTCGGATTCCGCGCCGCGTCACCGACCCGCACGGAACGCCGGGAGACCGGGTGAATTTCGCCATCGTCGGCCCCGAAGACCTAATGAAGGAAGCGTTCAAGACTGCGGGCTGGGTGGTCGTGGACAAGAATGTTGAGGACACCATCCTGAAGGGTGCAATCGCGACCTTCTCCAAACAGGCCTATCTGACTTTGCCGATGAGCATGCTGCGGTTGTTCGGCCGCAACCAGGATTACGGGTTCGCCCATGCCGAGCCGATTGCGGTGGTCACGCAGCGGCACCATTTTCGAATCTGGAAATCGCCCGACGACGCGGACGGATCGACCGTCTGGATCGGTGCGGGCACGCACGACATCGGCTTCGACCGTGACCAGCGCAACAACGGCCTGACCCACAAGATTGACCCCGACACCGACAAAGAGCGCGACTACATCGTAGAGACTCTAAAGCAAACGGGCATGGTGGTAAAGACCGATTTCATCACGCCCAAGGACACGATCACCAAGGCCAAGACGGCCCATGGCGAGGACTTCTTTACAGACGGCCGCATCGTCATCGTATGGCTTCGACCTGCCGCGGCCGGAGTTTCAACGACGTCAGCGTCGTCGAACCGCTGATCGCTGGACAACCCCACGCTAGTCCGAGCAAACTACTGGCTGTTCAAAAGCGGGCGCAGGTACTTGCCAGTCCAGGATTCCTCGCGGGCCGCGACAGTCTCTGGAGTTCCAGCTACCACGACCTGCCCGCCGCCGTCGCCGCCATCCGGCCCCAGGTCGATCAGCCAGTCCGCGTGCCGGATCACTTCGAGGTTGTGCTCAATGATCAGCAGTGTTGCGCCCTTCTTGATCAGCCGGTCGAAGGCATCAAGCAGTTTGGTGATGTCGTCGAAATGCAATCCCGTTGTCGGCTCGTCGAACAGGTAAAGCACGTTCTTGCCGTCGGTCTGCGTCAGATGCGACGCAAGTTTCACGCGCTGTGCCTCACCGCCTGACAGCGTTGTTGCGGACTGCCCAAGGCGCAGGTAGCCCAGTCCGACGTCGGCCATCGGCTTGAGGCGTGCATTGATGCGGGGCTGATCGGCGAAGAATGCAATCGCTTCGTGGATGGTCAACTGCAAGACTTCGTGAATGTTCAACCCGTGGTAGCGGACATCGAGGATAGATTGCTTATAGCGCATCCCGCGACAGTCCTCACAGATCAATTCCACGTCTGCCAGGAACTGCATTTCCACGGTCACGGTCCCGTCTCCTTGGCAGGTTTCGCAGCGCCCACCGGGGATGTTGAAGCTGAAATGGCCGGGCGTATAGCCCCGGCGGTCTGCTTCCGGCGTCGCCGCGAAAAGCTCCCGTATGGCGTCGAAGGCCTTGGTGTACGTCACCGGGTTCGAACGCGGTGTGCGCCCTATTGGCGACTGATCGACCAGCACCAACTCGCGCACGTATTCGGCGCCCGCCATCCTGCGGCAAACCTGGCGCTCGTGCGGAGCCTCCGCGGTCTCCTCGTTTGGCTTTCCCTTGGCCAGCTTCTCTTCCCGGCCTTCGACAGCGTAGCGCGACGCCAGGGCCTTGTTGATCACGTCGTGAACCAGCGTCGATTTCCCAGATCCCGAAACGCCCGTCACCACGGTCATCAACCCCATGGGAATGGCGACGTCGATGTTCTTCAGATTATGGCCCCGGCAGCCCCAGAACTGCAGCAGTCGTTTCGGGTCCACCGGACGCCGCTCGGTCTTGAGCGAGGTTTGCAGTTCTCCGTTCAGGTACTTCGCCGTCAGCGAAGTTTGGAGGCCGTTCCCATTCGCGGATTGCTTCGCCTTTTTCGACCCGTTTTTCGAACCCGTCTTGAGCATTGACTTGAGCGTGCCTTCGAACGTGATCAATCCGCCCAGCTCGCCCGCGCCCGGCCCCATGTCGACAATGTGGTCTGCGGCGCGCATCACGTCGGCATCGTGTTCTACGACCAGAATCGTGTTGCCCAGGTCGCGCAGGTTGTGCAGGATGCGGATCAGTCGTCCGGTGTCTCGCGAGTGCAATCCAATGGAAGGCTCGTCCAGCACATAGGTTGCGCCCACCAGTTGCGAACCCAGGCACGTGGCGAGCGTAATGCGCTGGGCCTCGCCGCCCGAGAGCGTCATGGAAAGACGATCCAGCGTCAGGTACTCCAGGCCGACGTCGTTCAGGAACTGAAGCCGCTGACGGATCTCCACCAGGATCTTGCCTGCGATGGCCGCCTGCTCCGGCGCGAGCGCGAGCCCCGCGAAGAAGGCCAGCGACTCGGCGATGTTCAGCTTGGCGACTTCTGCGATTGTCTTGCCACCGACGTGGATGAACAAGGCGTCTTCCCGCAGTCGCGCCCCGTTGCAGGCGCTGCACTCGGTGTAGCCGCGATAGCGCGACAGGAATACGCGCACGTGGACCTTGTATTTCTTCTTCTCGACTTCGCTGAAGAACTTGCGAACGCCATCGCGGAGTAGCGACTTTTCGGCGGGCTTCAGGTCGGCGTAGGCTACATTCGTGCGCACCCGGCCCGCCATGCGCGACAGGCATTCCTCCAGGCCCCAGTCGTAGTTGGGCTTGGTCCACGGGTCCACCGCACCGTCGTTCAGCGACTTCGATGGATCGGGGATCACCAGGTCCATGTCGTAGTCGATGGTGTTGCCGAAGCCCTGGCACTGCGGGCACGCGCCGTAGGGATTGTTGAAGCTGAATAGCGACGGCTCCGGCGTCAAGAACTCCCGGCCGCACGTTTTGCAGGCGAAGTTCTCACTGAAGCGTAGCCGCTTGGGCTCCGGCTCGCCCACCTGTTCGAAGATCACCTCGCCCGCTTCGCGGTAGCAGATCTCGACGGTGTCCACCAGTCGCTGGCGCATTTCGCCGCGGATTACCAGCCGGTCGACCAGTACGAAGACGGGTTGCCCGAAATCGATTTCCAGCAGCGATTCCGGCGTCGAGAATTCGAAGATCCGCCCATTCTGGTAGAGCCGGGTGAAGCCGCGCTTGCGCAGGTCGAATAGCTCGTCCTTGTGCGCCTGCTGAGTGCTCTCGCCGCGCGCCTTGACCAGGAACAGCGCGTACCAGCGGCTCCCGTCAGCCTGCGCCGCCATTGCAGCCGAGACTGGATCGACCGTGTCGCGCACCACGGCCTTGTCGCAGGTCGGGCACCACGTCTCGCCGGCTCGCGCATAGAGCAGCCGCAGGAAATCGTAGATTTCCGTGGCGGTTGCGACCGTAGATCGAGGGTTGCGGGTTGTGTTTTTCTGCCGGATCGCGATGGGTGGCGAGATGCCGTCGATCTCATCCACGGCAGGCTTCTCCATACGGTCGAGGAACTGCCTCGCATACGCCGAAAGCGACTCCACATAGCGCCGCTGCCCCTCGGCGTAGATGGTGTCGAAGACCAACGACGACTTGCCCGAACCGGAGACGCCGGTCACCACCGTCAGCGCATTGTGCGGCAGGTCGAGCGAAACGTTCTTGAGGTTATGGACCCGCGCGCCGCGGATCCGCAGCAACTCTGGCACTTTGTGCTAATTCCTTTGGAATCGGGGCGGAAATGGGGGATCGCCTATCATTGTATCAACCCGGACTGAGTTCGCCGGTCAGCCATCGAATGTTCGAACCCCGCCAGTGCCGTGAACCGTTGCTCGAGTGGTACCAACGCTCCCGCCGGGAACTGCCTTGGCGCGGGACCAGCGATCCGTGGCACATCCTGCTGTCTGAGGTCATGCTGCAGCAGACGCGCGTGGTCGCCGTCGTGCCCTACTACCTGCGCTTTATCGAGCGCTTCCCCACACCGCAGGCACTAGCGGACTCGCCGGAGCAGGAGTTGCTCGCCCTGTGGAGCGGTTTGGGCTATTACGCCCGGGCGCGGAATCTTCGCCGTGCCGCTCAGTCTATCGTGCAACTGGGGGCGTTCCCTGAGAGCTTCGAACAAATCAAGGAACTGGCGGGAGTGGGTGACTATACGGCAGCAGCCGTGGCGAGCATCGCTTTTGGATTGCCCCACGCTGTGCTCGACGGCAACGTGGTCCGGGTGCTGAGCCGGCTTACGGCCGAGTGCGGCGACGCGCGAAGCTCCAGCGTCAGGGCCAAGTTAAAGCAGATCGCTGATGAGATGCTCGACCTAGACCGGCCGGGAGACTTCAATCAGGCGCTGATGGAGCTGGGCGCCACCATCTGCCTGCCGCGGCAACCGCAATGCCTACTTTGCCCGTTGCAGGACCACTGCGCTGGTCGCGCTCAAGGTACCCAGGGCGAATTGCCCGTGAAGCCGAACAAGCGCGAACCTATCAAACTCGCCTTGGAATTGCTCCTCGTCGAGAAGGATGGTCGCGTGCTAATGCGGCAGCGCGGCGAGCACGAGCCGCAATTGGCCGGCTTCTGGGAGTTGCCCGAGTCGCGACTGATCCCCGGTGCACGTCGAATGGCCAGACTGGGGGAGTTCCGCCACTCCATCACCCGCAACGACTACAGCGTGGAGGTGTGGCAAGCGGAGCTCATGCGGGCCCCCAAGGGATTTCGCTGGATCACGCTGGAGCAATTGCTGGAGCTGCCCTTGGCGACTACCGCGCGGAAAGCGCTCAGCCTTGCCGGGCGGCCGGTTGCCGACGGAGTGGGATGAGCGGTCGGTCTGCAGCCCCATGCACCGCAGGCACGCTTGGCCCCGGTTTAAAACACCGCGGACTGCGGCGAGGTAGAGTGCAACCACCGCCAAGCTGAGCACGTTCAAGAGAGTGTAGCCGCTCGTCCGGCGAGGCGTTAGCCTGAAGTTGAATTGCTGGGATTCAGTGTTTGACACAGACGCTTGCTGCTGTTTCGTGCATACTGACTTGCACGCGTTTGCTGAATGAGGTGCCGACCATGCTGCTCAGATTTGGATTCATTGCCGCCGCCGCAGCGGCTTTGGCCTTGGCGCAGTCCCCGCAGAACGCTGTTACGGCGGACGCGCCGGCCGACAATCAACACACCTATTTCGTCGAGCCCGGTACCAAAATCCTGCTCAATTTGATCAACAGCGTCAGCACCAAGAACGCCGCTCCCGGCGACCGCGTCTATTTGGAAACGGCCTTTCCAGTACTCGTGGACGGCCGTCTCGTGATTCCGCCAGGAAGCTACGTCACGGGGACCGTCACGCAGGTGAAGCGAGCAGGCCGGGTGAAGGGGCGCTCCGCGTTGTTCATTCGCTTCGATTCGCTCACGCTCACCAACGGTGTGACTCGCGATTTCAGGGGTCGTCCCTCCGCACTAGACGGTGACCAGAAGGGCACGCTTGACAGGAGCGAGGGCAAGATCAGGGGCGATTCCGACAAGATGGGCGACGCCACGAAGATCGCGACCGCCGGAAGTTACGGCGCCATGATCGGCGGCGTGGCCAGCGGTGCGAAGGGCGCGGGGATCGGTGCGGGAGCGGGCGCTGTCGCCGGTCTGGCTGGAGTACTGATGACGCGTGGTCCCGAGACTACCCTGGAGCGCGGTTCGACCATGGAGATGCTGTTGGACCGTCAGTTGCAGTTTCAGGAGGACGAGGTTCCGCAGGGCAATGGCGGTCAGCGGCAGCAGATTCAGCCCGTCCGCCAGCCCGACGGGAGCAGGTCCAAAGGCAAGAGTTGGCCCGCCGGGCCCCGCCCCTGAAGCCTGCCTCGGAATGCCAGATACCCGTTTGACAGGGGTTTCAACCGGCCGCGCATCGTCGTCGGCTCCCTAGCAAGGCGCATAGATTCGCCCCTTCCCAATACCCGGCTATGATTTTGCTTGCACACGTTCGCCTTTTGTTCCATGATGGGGATCGAAGAAAGGGCGAATAAACGGAATGATCAACTCAGAACGTATCCACGTGGGCGTATCCGGATGGCAGCGGACCGACTGGGACAACTCCGTACTGGCAGGACCTTCGCGGCGGGAACATCGCATCGACCGGCTGCTGCCCTACGTTGAGGTGTTGGAGATCGGACAGACGGCCGAAGCCCCGCTCAAGCCGGAAATCGCCCGGCTCTGGATGAAGAAGGTGACAGCGAATCCCCGTTTGCGGCTAACTGCGGTGCTGGGCCATCGCTTCACGCAAGACCGCGACTTGTCGCCCGGAGCGGTTGATGCCTGGAAAGCGGGCTTGCTTCCTTTGCAGCGGGAAGGCTGCCTGCCGGCCCTGCTGCTTGAGTTTCCTTGGGCCTTCCGTTTTAACCGAGAGAATCGCGACTTTCTGATCCAACTAGGCCGGACGTTCCACGAATTCAGATTGGCCGGCGAATTCCTGCACGAAAGTTGGCTGTCGGATGAAGCCCTGGCAGTACTGGCGAAGTACCGGATCTCTTTCGTCAACGTCGATCAGCCGGCATACTTTCGCGGGCTCCCTCCGGCCTCGGTTCTGACCACAAGCACCGGACTGGTGCGGTTACACGGCCGTTCAACACCGGACGCTTACCGCGAATTCGACCGGCGGGCCTCGGCCAAGCCGTATCTGTACTCGCTGGATGAGTTGGAAGAGTGGATGCCGCGCTTGTCGCGTCTCGCGGCGGCGGCTAAAGAGTGCCTCGTCATTTTCACCAACGCCCAAGACGGCGCGTGCCTGGTGAATTCCTTGCAACTTGGCGAAATGCTCGGCCGCGACCCGCTACGCGCACCGGGTCCGCTGATTCGCAATTACCCGGCGGAGCTCGCGGCATTTCACGCTCCCCGGCCGGTCCAAATGGACCTGATGGCCCCGGCGTTCGACACTCCCAAAGCCGCGTAGCGGACCAGGCGGGCGCGCGGGACCAACTACCATCGTCTCCCGATTGGCATAGAATGGCTCTGCCCAAGGAGCACACAATGACCCGACGCGATGCCGTGAAACTCACCCTGGCCGGAGCCGCCGCTGCGCGCTCCGCCTTTGCTTTTGACGATACCTATCAACCTGATGCCTCCAACCTGAAAGCCCGCGAGTGGTTTCAGGATGCGAAGTTCGGGCTGTTTATCCACTGGGGTGTCTACTCAGTGCTGGGGCGGGGCGAATGGGTGATGAACCAGGAGAAGATCCCGATCGCCGAGTACGAGAAACTGGCTCCGAAGTTCAACCCTGTCAAGTTCGACGCCGCGGAGTGGGTCGGGATGGCCAAGTCGGCCGGCCAGCGCTACATCACCATCACCAGTAAGCACCACGACGGTTTTGCGATGTTTGGCAGTAAACAGAGCAAATGGAACATCGTTGACGCCACGCCGTATGCGAAAGATGTGTTGAAGCCGCTCAGCGAGGAGTGCCGCAAGCAGGATGTCAAGCTGTTTTTCTACCATTCGCATCTCGACTGGCACCACGCCGACTACTTCCCGCGAGGCACGACAGGTCAGACTTCGGGCCGTCCGGATTCCGGGGACTTCAATCGCTATCTGGACTACATGGACGCGCAATTGAGCGAGCTACTGACCGGCTACGGCGAAGTGGCCGGCATCTGGTTCGATGGCATCTGGGACAAGCGTGGCGCGGACTGGCGGCTGCGGCGCACCTACGACTTGATCCACCGGCATCAACCACACGCGCTGGTCGGCAACAACCATCACCTCGCGCCCTTCGAGGGCGAGGACTTCCAGATGTTCGAAAAGGATCTGCCTGGGGAAAATACAACCGGCTTCAGCGGCGATTCAAAGATCGGGCGGCTGCCACTCGAAACCTGCGAGACCATCAACGGGGCGTGGGGCTACAACGCCGGTGACAAGAACCTGAAGAGCACCAAGGCGTTGTTGCGCTACCTGATCAACGCGGCCGGCCGGAACGCGAATTTCCTGCTCAATATCGGTCCCAAACCCGACGGCACGGTGCAGGAAGATTTCGTCACGCGGCTGAAGGAGATGGGCGCGTGGCTGGGGAAGAACGGAGAGAGCATCTATGGCACGCGCGGCGGACCGATCACGCCGCGGCCGTGGGGTGTCTCGACGCAAAAGGGCTCGACCGTTTATGCGCACGTCCTCGATTGGCCTGACCCGGTGCTGCCTATTCCGCGCTTGGCCAGGAAGGTGAAAAGCGCGAAGCTGCTCGGCTCCGGCGAGAAGATCACGATTACCAACTGGGGCGATCAACTACTGCTGGACATGCCCAGCAAAGAGCGCGACGCCATTGATACGGTGGTGGTTCTGGAAACGGTCTGAGACAGCACTTCGGCTCGTGCTGGTGTGGTCGATGCGACGGAGGCTACGGTTGCCGTCGCCTCCGTTTACCGAACTGGAGCCGATGTGGAAATCGGCGCTGCCAGGGACTATTTCTTTCCCTTGCGGCTTTTCATCCGCCACAGCGTGTAGCCGATGATCGTTTTGGCATCGACAACCTCGCCCGACTCGATCATTTCCGCGATCTCTTTCAAGCTGAACCACTTCGTTTCGATGCGCTCGTCTTCCATCGGAGTGGCCGTCCCGGAGGTCAAGTCCTGGGCGACGTAGATCGTCATCTTCTCCGCCACGTAACCCGGGCTGCCATAGAAATGACACAGCCTTGTCCACTGCTTGGCGCGATAACCGGTCTCTTCAATCAGCTCCCGCTTCGCCGCCTTCAACGGTGTTTCGCCCGGATCGAGGCGTCCCGCGGAGAGCTCCCACAAGTAGGCGCGCGCGGGTAGGCGATACTGGCGAACCAGCAATACGCGCCCATTTGCATCTACGGGCATCATCACGGCCGAGCCGACGTGCTGCACGATCGCCCGCTTGATTTCAAAGCCGCCCGGATCGACGGCGTAATCCTGCGTCACCCAGAAGATCGGCGTGCGGCAAATCTCTTCACTGGAAATCAGTTTCATCGGCATCGACTCTCAACTCCTTGAACCTGCCTGGCTCGTTCAATTCCGGTGCTTCGCCAGGGTGGCGGTAAACCCGCCCGCATCCTTCGTATTCATCACATCATCTTTCGTCAGCCAGCCGCGGCGTGCCAGAGTGACGCCGAAGCGCATGTTCGCCAGGTGCTTCGGATGGTGGGCATCCGTCGAGATGACGAACTTCACCCCCAGTGACTTCGCGCGTCTGACCAGCGACGCGTGCAGGTCGAGCCGTTCGGGACTCGCGTTGATCTCCATCCAGACTCCCCGGCGGGCGGCCTCCGAAGCGATCCTGTCGAAGTCGTATATGTACGCTTCGCGGTGCAGCAGGACACGTCCAGTCGGGTGACCGAAGGCCTTCACAGAAGGGCTTTCAAAGACGCGCAGCAAGCGGTCCGTCATCTCTCCGCTTTCCAGGTTCATGTGACTGTGCACGCTCGCGATCACGAAGTCGAGTTCGGCCAGCGCATCCTCGCTCAGGTCCATCCGGCCGTCCTTCAGGATGTCGCACTCCAGGCCCGAGAACACGCGGATACCGCGGTCTTCCTTGTTGAATTCGCGGACCTGGGCAGCGAAAGCGACGGCGCGGTGCTCATCCAGTCCGTTGGCCATCGCCAACGCTTTAGAATGGTCCGTAATCGCGATGTACTCGTATCCCAGTGTCTGGGCGGCGGCCGCCATTTCATCGAACGTTCCACGCCCGTCGCTCTCGCGGGTGTGCATGTGGAGGTCGCCCCGGATCTCGGCCAGTTCCAGTATTGCGGGCAATTCATTGCGATCGGCCGCATCGATCTCTCCCGTGTTTTCGCGCAACTCTGGCGAGATCCAACTCAGGCCCAACGCCGCATAGATTTCGCGTTCCGTGCGGGAGGCGATGACCTCGCCCGTAGCTAGCCGCGACAGACCATATTCGTTCAACGTCAACCCCAGGCGCTGCGCGCGCTGACGCAAGGCCACGTTGTGTTCCTTGCTGCCGGTGAAGTACTGCATCGCCGCCCCCTGGTTCTCCTCGGGGAGCGCGCGGACGTCCACCTGAATGCCCTCCAAACCAAACCGAGCGCTCGCTTTGTTGGAACCGTGTCCCAGGATTTCATGAACGCGCGGATGGGCCACGAAGCGGTCCAGTGCGGCTGCGGCTCCGGGTCCGGTCACCAGCAGATCCAGATCGCCGACGGTCTCTTTGCCGCGGCGCAGACTGCCGGCAGGTGTCGCTTCGACCACGCCCGGCGTTTCCCGCAGGTACGACGTCAACTCCTCGGCCGCCTGAGTGGCGAAACCGAGCAGGAATCGCCCGGCGCTCTGGCGGTAATGGCTCAGGCCGCGCAGGATCTTCTCTTCGAGCTTCAGCCCCATGCGGGGCAGATCCTGCAGCCGGTGGTCCTGGCAGAGCTGTTCCAGTTCTTCCAATGTCGAAACCCGGAAATGCTCCCAAAGGATTCTGATCGTCTTCGGCCCTAGCCCCTGGATCTTGAGCATTTCCAGGGCGGTCGGTGGAAAGCGTTCCAGCAGCGTGTCGCGCCGTTCGAAGCTGCCCCGCCGGCAGATCTCTTCGAGCACCGCAGCCAGGCCCTTACCGATTCCTGCGATGTCGGTCAGCTTGCGCAGCGGGTCCTTCAGGACATCCTCGATCCGCTCGGGATAACTCTCGATGACACTCGCGCCGTTGCGGTAACTTCTGATTCGGAAACCGTCCTCCTCCGCGATCTCCATGAGGTCGGCGGTTTCGCTCAACAGTCGGGCGATTTCAACGTTTTCCATGGGGTTTGCTTGTCGAGTCTCCGTGCCTATTGTTAGATGGTACGGCGGTTTCCGGCCCAGCGTGAGTGGTCAATTCGCCGCGATTCGCATGCAAATCACTCCGGGCAATTCTGCCTGAGGCTGGGCGGATGCGGTTCGACGTGCACCAAAACGTCGGCCACCCACGGCAAGTCGCCTTTGATCTTATTCCTGACCTGCTCTGCGATGGAGTGGGAGTCGCGCACGGTCAGGTCGGGATCGACTTCGAGGTGCAGATCCACGTGGTAGCGCAGTCCGGTCTTGCGCGCGAAGCACTTTTCGACGTCGAGCGCTCCGGCAACTGTCAACGCCGAGGCACGAATCTCGCGCATGGTCTTCGCCTCGGGCATGGTGTCCATCAGGTGTAAAGTGGTTTCGCGGATCACCTTGAAACCGAGGATGACTACGATTGAACCGACCAGCACACCGCCGATCGGATCGGCCAGTGGGAACATTCGCGGGCTCAGTACGGACAGCCCGACCGCAATCAACGCGATGCTCCCAGAAAGCATGTCCACGGCATCATTGGCGGCGTCGGCGACCAGCGCGGAACTGCCGATCTTGCGTCCCGTGCGCAGTTTGTAGGCCGAGAGGAAGAACTTGAGTACGATCGAGACGGCCAGCACACACATGGCGTAGGGCGCCGGCGTGCGATGTGGGCCCAGCATGACCACAATCGAGCGCCAGCCGATGATCACCCCCGTGACCGTGAGCACATGGCCGAGCATCAACCCCGTCAGGATCTCAAAGCGCCCGTGGCCGTAAGGGTGCTCTTCGTCCGGCGGTCGGATGGCGATGCCAAGACTGACCAGAACGGCAAGCGAGGTCAGCACATCGGTAGCGCTCTCCACGCCGTCGGCGATGACCGCTTGCGAGCCAGCCTGCCACCCGACGAGGATCTTCGACACTGCCAGCAGTCCGCTGATGATCATGCCGGCAAGCGATGCCCGCCGGCCTAGCTGTTCCGCATCCACAGGTTCCAAGGATACCGTAAGCCGTTTCGGTTGCTCCACCCGGTTGAAAGCACTACACTTTAAAGACGGCTTGGGCCGTAGCGGGAAGGTTGCGTGTTCGCTGGGACCGTCCGCAAGTGCTCTGTAGCAGGCGCGGAATGAGCCTTTCTCCGAAGCCCGAACAGGCCTGTGGCCGGGACTGGGATTGATCCGTTCCCGGTTGCCATACCGGCAAGTTCGCGGCGAAACGATTCCAACTTTGTAAGGAGGGGCAAATCCATGGAAGAAATCAGAAAAGCCCCGGCGATCCCGAAGCGTCCTGGCGGCGACAAACTGGCGCAGAACATCCAGGAAGCGTTTCTCAACAACGCCCGCAAAGAGAAGATATTTCTCACGATATACCTTATGAGCGGAGTGAAGCTCTCCGGTCGAATCAAGAGCTTCGACAAGTACTCCGTAATCCTGGAGACGAACAATCAGGAACAACTGATCTTCAAGCACGCTATCTCCACTGTCGTTGTCTCGCGCCCGTTGTACGGCAGCGCACCTCAACATGCCGCTGCGGCTGGGGCGGGCGCGTCCTCGTCAGTCAGCAGCAGCGAAGCTTCGGAGGTCTGACACGGCAGTTACCGCCACAGAAAAGGCAATTCTGGTCGCGGTGGAACTGACTGCTCGCCGCAAGAAGTCCAGTCCCGCAGGCTCGCTCTTGCCGATTGAAGAATCGCTGGCCGAACTCGCGGTTCTGGCCGTGAGTGCTGGCGCGCATGTGTGCGAGCGTTTGCTGCAGCAGCGGCCGTCTTTCGATCCAAGCACCCTGGTGGGCTCGGGCAAGCTTGAAGAACTGCGTACGCTGGTAGCATCGCGCGAGGCTGATGTGGTCATCTTCGACCACGAACTCGGCGGCATGCAGCAGCGCAACCTGGAGAAGGCTCTTGGTTGCCGGGTCGTGGACCGGACGCAACTCATCCTCGACATCTTTGCATTGCGGGCCAGGACCCGGGAGGGGCAACTCCAAGTCGAACTGGCTCAATTGAACTATCTGTTGCCCAGGCTCACCGGTCGGGGAACCTCGATGTCCCGCTTAGGCGGCGGCATTGGCACGCGTGGACCTGGCGAGACTCAGCTTGAAACCGACCGGCGCCGAATACACAAACGCATCAAGCGACTGGAAGACGATCTGGAAGCGGTGCGCGGCTCGCGCGGTGTGCAGAGGCGCCAACGGCAGGCCGTGCCTCTGTTGACGCTGGCCTTAGCCGGCTACACCAACGCCGGAAAGTCCACTCTTTTCAACAGGCTGACCGAGGCGGGAGTGCTGGTCGATGCGCGCATGTTCGCCACGCTCGACCCCACTGTGCGCCAAGTCACCTTGCCCTCGCGGCGCAGGGTTCTGCTGAGCGATACGGTTGGGTTCATACGCCAACTTCCCACCACATTGGTGAAGGCCTTCCGCGCCACGCTCGAGGAAGTCGTCGAGGCTTCGCTGGTCCTTCACGTGATTGACGCCTCTGCGCCCGGGGTGACTGAACATTGCGAACATGTCCGGGCGGTGCTGGCCGAAATCGGGGCTGAAAAGACCCCTCAATTGCTCGTTTTGAACAAGAGCGACGCGTTGGCGCCGGGGCAGGGGGACCGCGATTCCGTGCTCACCCGACTACGGGGTGAGGCCGGCGGTATTCGCGCGGTGTGGGTCTCCGCGCGGACCGGGGACGGGCTCGACGACTTGCTGCGGGTGATCGATCAGATGCTGCCGGACGATCCCATCGCGGCGGTAGTTTTCCACTTCCCGAGGGACGAGTACGCGCGCGTATCGTTCGTCCACGAGTTCGCCCGGGTGCGGAGTGAGCGTTACACCGAAAACGGCTGCGAAGTGGAGGCCGATGCTCCCCTGTCCGTTCGCCATCGCCTGGCGGCTTTCGAAGTCCACCCGGGCTCGTGAGCAACGTTCCATTGACGCATGCGCGCGGTCTGTGGAAATTGCTGTGCAAAATGAGGTGAATTCTCCAGCAACTAATAGATGGTTATAGACTTTATATAGCCTCAATTCCCACAGGGCGAGCCGCTGCCGTGACTCGAGAATTGTGAACTGAGGGCGATAACGGTATGCTCTGGAAGTGGCGATGAACATCCCGAACGCACTCACGCTTCTTCGGATCTTCTTCGTGCCCGTGCTGGTCGCTCTTCTCGTGCAGGAGAAGATGCACGTGCGACTCGGCCCTTGGTCCCTTTCCAACGAGTTAGTTGCGTTGGGAGTGTTCCTGGTGGCCGCCTTCACCGATCTGCTGGACGGCTATCTGGCTCGCCGTTGGAATCAGATTACGACGGTCGGAATGCTGCTTGATCCAATCGCCGACAAGTTGCTGATTTCGGCCTCGTTGATCGCCCTGGTCCAGGTGCATCGTGTCCCTGGCTGGATGGCGGTGCTGATTATTGGGCGCGAGTTCGCTGTATCCGGTCTGCGCAGTATCGCCGCCGCCGAGGGCTACATGATTGCGGCTGGCGAATTGGGAAAATCCAAGATGGTGGCTCAGGTCGCAGCCATCTCGCTGGTCTTGCTAAGCGTCGATTTCCCGGTTTACGAGACAGCGGCGCGCGCGTGCCTATGGGGCGCGATGGCGTTTGCGCTAGCGTCCGCGGCGCAGTACTTCGGGCGGTTTTGGCGCAAGGTCGATGAAGGGGTGAAAGCGCGCCGGCGCATTGAACTTCTGCAACTTGAAGGCGAGAGGCGGAAGACGGCCATGCGGGTGACAGCCGAACCCGAGAAGAACCGCCGGTGAGCGCTGACGTCCGATTCCGCCAGTTGAACCAACCGTGACCCAAACAATCGCTGAACCACGCTACGGTTTGCTGTCGATATCGGAGCCTCGATCCAGCAAGCGGTAAGCCCCGTTGTGGTATTCGAGGATCCGAGGTTCTCCCTTGGCTCCGATTGGGGGTATCGGGTTTCCATCAACCGTGATTGCGACGTTGCCGGAATTGCCGAATTTCAGGCGGACAAGCCCATTTCCGTCTACGTTCAACACCTCACCCGGGTGTATGACCGACGCCACGAACTGCTTGCCATCGCGCCAACCGCCGACCCAGCACAAACCCGCCGCCCGTATCTCGATCTTGCGGCCGGACGATAATCCCGGCGGTGTGGAATCCAGCCTCGCATCGGGCTGCCTGGTCGGCTCTGGCACCGTGGGAGCGGCAGAATTGAGCGGGTCCCGCGTGGGCTCGGCGGGAGTCTCGGAGGTCAGAGGTGCCGATGCGGCAGGCGTGGTGGGTGGAGCGGCGGGGGCGGGCTTGGACGCCGGTTGGACTGGCTGAGTGGCAACGGTGTGCCACAACTCGTCGAGCCAGCGCTGCCCCCAGCGCTCCCAGAAAAAATAGGCGGCCGAGCACAGCACCAACACGCCTAGCAAGCCTGTCAAGCGGAGAAGCCAGCGCCGGGCCTCTTCGCGCAGATTAACACGACCTATGGGTAAAGGTGGTACATCCGGTTTGAATCGATCGGCATTGGAACTATGCTCGACGCTCTCGGCCCGCTCATCTACCAACGATCTTTCGATTTCGGGCTGAACCATTGACTGGGGTAATTCCAGCAAGTCCGCATACTGACGCAGGAAGGCGCGGTAGAAAAACCTGCCCGGCAATAACTCCGGCCGATCCGCCTCAATGGCTTCAAACAGTTGAGCGCGTATGCGTGTGCGGCTAGCTAGTTCCGGTATCGTGAGACCCTTCTTCTGCCTTTCGTCACGCAGCCGTTGACCCAATGTTTGCATATAATTAGGGAGCCAGAAGCCTCGCCTATCTGGTAGCATACCTCAAATGGCCCAGTGGGCTTGGCGTCGCGTGCGACTGTTACAGTGGGACGGAGTAGGCCGCTCCATCGCGGGGAACAATGGCAGTGCAGGAAAGCACAGAAAATCCTCAACTTAACCCGGGCGAGGCGTCCGTGCCACCAACTACGCATTTCTCTCCGGAAGCATTCGTCCCCGGACGTCCTCCAGATCCATCCATCACCCGTGTGGGGAATTCAGACGTCTGCCCGGGGTGCCAATCGGCGGAAGTCAGGACTCTTTGCCGGGGGGAAGATACGCTTTGCCGCGCGACCGAACGGCAATTCCTGATAGTTGAGTGCGGCGAGTGCCGGATGGTTCGGCTGTATCCTCGTCCGGATTCCGCGGAATTGCGCCGTTTCTATCCTCCAGAAGAACCAGCACCGGCGCACCTCGCCATACAGAACTGGTGGATGCGATTGCTCCGCCGCTGCCTGCTCGGGGACCATGCCCGGTTTGCCAGGCGGGCGTTGGACGAGGTGCCGGGCACCCACCCGGTGCTTGATGTGAACTGTGGGACGGGCCTTTTCTTGCGGGCTTTGAACTTGCCGCAAAACCGCCTCGTCGGCCTGGATTTCTCCGTGGGCATGGCGTCCATAGCATGGGCGCACAACGCGGTGCCCGCGGCCTGCGGTGCTCTATCCAGCGCCCCGTTTCCAGCCGGAACGTTTGCCCTGATCACGATGTTTCAGGTGTTGGAACATCTGTATGACCCGTCGGTTTACATTCAGGCTGCGTCGCAGTTGCTCTGCCCTGATGGCCGGCTGATCGTTCAGGTGCCAAACGCGAGTTCCTGGCAATTCCTGCTGCTGGGGGAGCATTGGAGCGGGTTGGACATCCCCCGTCATCTCCTGCTGTTCAGGGAAGTGGACTTGAGGAATTTGCTCGATTTCTTCGGGTTCGAGGTAATTCGCAAGAAACGATTCTCACTGAGGGATGATCCTGCCCTGCTGGTCAAGAGTCTGGCGCCCGGGGTGAGTCCGGACGTTCGCCGCTGGCGACGGAGCGACGAGAATCGTGTCGCCGCGCTGCTGAAGAATGCGCTGTTTGGCCTATTCTGGCTGTTTGCGCTGCCTATCGCCGCCCTGGAATCGGCCTGCCGGGGCGGCGCGACCTTGACCCTGGAAGCGCGCCTCAAGCGCGTCCCGGCCGATCCCTCCTAGACTGGACAAATGGTATCTCGCGCCGATCTATTGCCGGTTCTCGTCCTTTTCGCCGCCAGTCTTCAATCGGCGGCTTATTCGGCCGATTTCAGCGGGGAGCGGGCGCTGGGCGACGTGAGGCGCGCAGTCGCTTTCGGACCTCGTCCGGCAGGGTCCGAGGTTTCGCGCCGCATGCAGGCGTGGATCACCCGCGAACTGAAGGCTCTTGGTTGGGAGGTCGCAGAGGACCGCTTCACGGCGCACACCCCGGCCGGCGTCCTGGAGATGACGAATCTGATCGCGAAGCGGCCTGGATTGACCGGTCGCACGGTGGCCATCACGGGCCACACCGATACCAAGCGCTTTCCATTCCGATTCGTGGGCGCTAATGACGGCGGCTCTTCCACTGCCGTGCTGCTGGAATTGGCGCGCTGTCTGAAGGACGAGCCGTTCCGCAACGATATCTGGCTGGTCTTCTTCGACGGCGAGGAGGCAGTGCGCGACTGGACCGAGACAGATAGCCTCTACGGTAGCCGGCACCTGGCGGAGAAGATGGAGGCCGACCACAGCCTGGCGCGACTGCTCGCACTGATCAACGTAGACATGATCGGCGACCGCGACTTGCACATCCTCGACGAAGACTCCTCGTCGCCCGCTTTGCGCAGGCGCCTGCGTTCCGCGGCCATCAAACTGGGCTATTCGCAGCATGTCGATACGAGTCCCCAGGCGGTCGAAGACGATCACATCCCGTTCCTCCAAAAGGGGGTCAATGCGATCGATTTAATCGACTTCGACTATGGCCCAGGCAACGCATATTGGCACACGGCTGGAGACACCGTCGATAAGTTGTCTGCCGAGAGCCTGAAGATCACTGGATCCCTGGTCATGGAACTGGTTCGGAAGCTGGAGCCGGGCAACGCCGGCGCCCGGCGCTAGGTAGTTGGAGGAGAGTATGATGAACTCCGCGGCAGACCGGGCGCACGGGATTGTGAAGGTCGCCTGGGCGTCACCCATGTCGCTGTTCGGGAGTGGAGTCCATCATGGAGAATCATTCGCTTATGTCCGGGTTGGGCATGCTGTTCGGGGTTCTGTATCTCGGCCTCGTCCTGACGATGCTGGGTACTTGGATCTACCTTCTGATGAAGGTGGGCGAGATCAGCAGAAGCGCCGCCGCCATTGCCGTGCAGTTGGAGTTGCAGAGCCGCATTCTCGCATCTCTCGCGGAGTCCGTGGTCGTACTTGCCCGAACCTCGGCCGAGCCCAAGCCGGAACTGTCAGCTCCAACCGAGTCCTGATGCATTCGGAGTTTGCCCAACGCGAAAGGAGATCAGCATGAAACTTGGATTTGTCACCGCCATCCTGCCCGACTTGAGTTTCGAAGAAGTTGTCGATTTCGCCGCTGAGACCGGCTACGGCTGCGTAGAAGTGATGTGCTGGCCCAAGGGCAAAGCGGAGCGCCGTTACGCCGGCGTAACCCACATCGACTGCGCCGGACTGGACGCCTCGGAGGCGGAGCGGTTGGCCAACTATTGTGCCGACAAGAAGGTAGCGGTCAGCGGGTTAGGCTATTACCCCAACGCGCTCTCGCCGAACACCGACGAGGCCAAGATCGCCGTCGAACAGATCCATCGCGTTATCGATGCTTCGAAGCTGATGGGAATTGGCGTCATTAACACCTTCATCGGCCGCGACTGGAAGCTCAGCGTGGATGAAAACTGGCCGAAAATGGTGGAGACTTGGACGCCGATTCTCGAACATGCCAAAACTGCGGGAGTTAAGGTGGGCATAGAGAACTGCCCCATGCTGTTCTCGAAGGACGAGTGGCCGGGCGGTAAGAACCTGATGACCTCACCCGCGATCTGGCGGCGCGCTTTCGAGCAGTTTGATGGATACGATCTTGGTCTCAACTTCGATCCGTCGCATTTTGTCTGGCAACGTATGGATTATCTTGCCGCCATTCGCGAGTTCGCCAAGCGATTCTGGCATTGCCACGCCAAGGACGCCCGCCTCGACCAGAATCGCCTGGATCAGGTTGGGATTATGGCGCATCCACTGGAGTTCCATACGCCCAAACTGCCCGGTTTGGGCGAAGTGAACTGGGGCAAGTTCTTCTCCGTCCTGGCCGATTCCGGCTACAACGGTGCGGTGTGTGTCGAGGTGGAGGACCGGGCGTACGAGGTCTCGCTCGAAGCGCGCAAGGCTTCGCTGATCCAGAGCTTCCGTTATCTGAGCCAGTTCGTTGAGCCGTACTGACTGGTGGGCCTCGAGTCCGGTCAGCAGCCGGTGACCCGATTCCTTAGGTAAGGTAAGCCCTTATGCACTATTCGCGAGCGCGCATTCAGATCGTTTTCCTGGGCCTCTTCGCCGCGCAACTGAGGGCGGAGATCAAGCTCAAGGTGCACCTGGACCGCGTGCTCCAGTCCGACTATTTGGGAGTCAATCAGGTTTACCACGGCTTCGCTTTCATGCCTGAGGCGCAAGCTCGCGGGATGAACGACGCCGATCGAGCCCGTGAGTTCGATCGCGTCTCCGAAATGCGGCTCAATCTCGCTCGGACCTGGTTCCGTCCCGATTGGTCGAATGGCGACTCCCTCGGGAATGCGCCCGACTGGGAATCGCCCAAGATGCGCGCATTCTACAAGTGGCTGGCGGAGATGCGTGCGCGCAACGTTGATGTCGCTATGCAGGCCGGCTGGTGGTTCACCACGGATACCTACTTCGGATCTCCCGCGCCCGACCCGGTGCGCGATCTCGGCCGCTACCCGCGATGGGTGAGCGATGCCGTCCACCAGATCGTCGAGAAGCACGGCTTTCGTAACGTCAAGTACCTGATCCTTATGACCGAGCCGACCTCCTATGAAATGGGGATCGTGCCGGCTGGTGAGACCCAGTGGTCCTATTACGTGAAGATGATGCACGCCATCGACCGGCAACTGCGAGCCGACGGCCGCCGGGGGCTGGTGAAGCTCGTGGGGCCAAACAACAGCTCCGGCGGGATTCACTTGAAAGAGGCGGCCGAGGAATTGAACGACGTCCTCGACGTCTACAGCGGGCACGATTACAACAAGCGCGGCTACGATGAGTGGTTCGCGATGTGCCAATCCATGGCTGCCACGGTCGCGACGACGGGTAAGCCATTTTGGTTGGACGAACTGGGCAAGCAGGACGAGGTCTATCGTCTCACTGGCGAATACGGCAACTATCTCGCGCAGATTATTGCGGCCTCTATCAACGCGGGTCTCCAGACGTCGATGCAGTGGCTGCTGTTCGATCAGTTGTACGTTGCACCGATCGACAAAGGAGATGGCAAGGACGGATTCCACATGGGCGTGCACCGCTGGGGCGCCTGCAAATGGCCTCACGACAGCGTCGATGATCCAACCTCTTGCTACCCGCAGTGGGGTGCCGTCAGGATGATCTCCAAATGTCTGAGTGGCCGGAAGGGCACCAGGACTCTGGTCACCGAGAGCGCAGGCGCGTTGAAAATTGCGGCCACCTCTCCGCAGGGCAGAGGGCTCAGCGCGCTGGTCGTGAACACATCTGATTTTGCACAGACGTTCTCAGTAGAGATCAGCGGGAGTGCGGGCACGGGCGCCCTATACCGCCATCTCTACGACCCCCAAAACGCCCTCTCGCCGGATGCTGGGGCCCGTTGCCACAGGCCGCTGCATGACACCATTCCGGCCCGCGGCGTAGCCGTGTACACCACGCTACGCCGCTAATAGAAGTAAGCCCTATGGCGTGCGCTCCGCGAATTCCCGGGCGGGCTAGTCTTCCTTGTGAATGTGCTGGGCCAGGTAGTTCTCGTAGCCCATTTCCTGGATCAGGTGGAGTTGCGCTTCAAGGTAGTCGACGTGCTCTTCTTCATCCTTGAGAATGGACTCAAACAGGTCGCGGGAACCGTTGTCGGCGGCCTCGACCGCGGCGTTGATGGCCTTGTTGAGCCTAGGGACGGCTTCGTATTCAACCTGCAGGTCGTTTTCTAGCTGAGCCTTGACGTTCTGCCCAATCCTGAGCTGGAACAGGTTCTTCATGTTCGGCGAACCGTCGAGATAGAGCATCCGCTCAAGCAGCTTCTCGGCGTGCTGCATCTCTTCGATCGACTCTTTCCTGGTCTTGGCGGCAAGCCGTTTGTAGCCCCAGTTCTCCATCATTTCCGCATGCAGAAAATACTGATTAATCGCGGTCAGTTCCCCTGTGAGAACTTCCTGCAGATAATCGATCACCTTCGGATCGCCCTTCATGAGACACCTCGCTTTCAGTCACGGGAATTTTAGCATTTTCTGGAGAATGATTTCCGGATTGTATGCTGAATCGGAGGCAGATTCCCTAGCTACGCGTGGTGAGGTTGGGGGCGGACTGGAAAGCGTCGATTTGGACCTCGCGGCGTTGTCATGTATAATTCTTGGAAGGGACTGCCCGCGTTCCCGCGATATCCCCGTTGGAGTTTCTTATGTCCAAGTACTGCCCTGTCACTGGAAAACGTCCCATCAGCGGGAACAGGGTTTCTCACGCGAACAACAAGACCAAGCGCGTGTTCGAGCCGAACATGCAGAGCAAACGCCTCTGGTCGCCCGGACTCGCTCGCTTCGTGCGGCTCCGCGTCAGCACGAGTGGTCTGAAGACGATTGACAAGTTGGGTGTAGACGTCGTGCTCGCCAGACTCAAGTCCGACGGCGTTAAGTTCTAAGGAGTAGGCCATGCCCCGCATTCTGATTCGCCTCGTTTCGACGGCCGGGACCGGCCACTTCTATACGACGACGAAAAACCCGAAATTGAAGACCGAGAAAATCGAGATCAAGAAATACGACCCGAAAGCCCGCAAGCACGTGAAGTATAAAGAATCGAAGATCTAGGTCTTCGAGGATTGATCCGAAAACGAGGAAGGGCCACCCTCATGGGTGGCCCTTCCTCGTTTTGCATTTGCCGGGTCATCCCGACGGCAACAGGCCGCCTCCCTTAATCTATACGGACCGATAGATTTTTTTGATGGGATTCTGTCGCGTTACCGTCGTAAACTAATCCGTACAAGTCACCGAGTACCTTCCCGGAAGGTCCTCCCCGCGTGACTGTCCGCATTCCCACCCGCCCTGTCACAACACCAAGAG
>Ga0118677_10002165_pt1 | contig 40071 bp, 26 predicted proteins | sample AliMusrvi5mmetaG_FD_86154 | JGI IMG/M metagenome (GOLD analysis project Ga0118677, IMG submission 86154) | reverse complement strand
GAATTGCCCAGGTCGGAGACAAGTTCCATCGTTTGCTGCGCTTCCCTGCCCGCCGCGGCGATACGCGAGCGGAAGTCGCCCGATGGCACCTCTACGGCCCCCGCTTCGAAACCAGCCGCCGGGGCGTTGCCGCGTTCGATCTTGGCATCCACCGAGAGCTTCGCCTGCGGTGCCAGGCTCAGTGCCAGTGCATCTTCTTCCAGTTCCCGGTAACGCCGGCCAAGGATCTCTACCACCGCCGGATCGTAGCTCTTACCCGCTTCGCCGGCGACCACTGCCATCGCCTGATCTAGTGGAAGTGCCCTGCGATACTGACGGTCCGAGGCCAACGCATCCAGGCAGTCCACCGCCGACAGTATGCGCGCGCCGATCGGGATATCCAAGCCCGAAATCCCCAACGGATACCCTGAGCCATCCCACTTCTCATGATGCGCCTTGACGATTGGGGCAACAGGATATGGGAAGTTCACCTGTTCCAGGATCTCCGCACCCACCAGAGGATGGATCTTCATCTTTTCAAATTCCTGCGGTGTCAACTTGCCGGGCTTGGTAATGATGTGTTCCGGCACCGCCAATTTGCCGATATCGTGCAACAGCGACGCGGCCCGCAACGCATTCAAATCGCTGGCAGACAGCCCCAGCTCGGCGCCAATCGCAAGAGCATAATGCTGCACCCTGCGCAGATGTTGGTGCGTCGTCTGGTCTTTGGCTTCGATCGCCAGGGCCAGGGTCTCAATAGTGCGCAGGTGCAACGCATTCATCTCCTCCACGTGGACCTTTTCTTGCTCTGCCCGCTGCTTTTCGTCTTCCAGGCGCGCAATGTAGAGGCGGTAGGAACGGTGCATCACCCAAGCGATCGGCATGGCGAGCAGCGTAAATTCCCAACCAAGGTTGACGTTCACCCAGTTGACGATACAGACGAAAGTTGCGTTCAGCAGATAGTATGGAAAGGCCCAGAAATAGGAAGCCTTCCAGACTCCCAAAACACCCTTCTGTTCCGTCAGGGAGATAGCACAGGCCACCGGAAAGGTATTCAGTACAAAGTATGCGGTTGTGGCCAGCAACAACCGGACCGGAAGACTACCTCCCAGAATTACAGCCATCGAAGAGTGGTACGAGATGTTCGCGAAACAAACGGCAATGGCAACAGCCGAGACATTGAAAAGCACCTGAAACAATGCCGGCTTCCGTTTGGCATTCCAATAGATCTGAACCAGCGCGGAGCCGACGGCAACCACCATCGCCTGGGCCAGGCCCAGATCCATGATGCAGGTAAGAATAAACAGGAAACTGACCGAGATTGTCCCGGTAACACCGGGCAATGACACCTTCAGTCCGGAAGAAAGCAGCGCCAGGACAAGATAGCAGATGAACCTGGGGATACTTGCCGTCACAGCCTGATGGACAGGCGAGAGGACAGCCATCACTCCGGTTATGATTACCAGACTGACAAATGTCCTCGCCGGTATGGACAGTTTATTCACTCTTCACGCCCCTCGCTATGCCCCCTATTGCTCTCCGTTGATGAAGATCGATTCTGACAGGCCAGGCTTAGTACCTGTTCCCCAGATTGCAGTGAAGTCCTCCTGCGAAAGAACATCGCCGGAAGTGCCCCAGATTGCCGTAAACTCCTGATCGGAAGCGGCGTCGCCCGTGCCCCAGATGGCAGTACCGCCATTCACCAGGACATTGGTTCCCCAGATTGCTGTTGTGCCCCAAATCGCAGTCGTGCCCCATATAGCAGTAGTTCCCCAAATGGCAGTGGTCCCCCATATGGCCGTCATGTCGGTGACCAGCGAAGCTACACCTGTCCTGGAGTTCCTGACAACCTTCGGGGAACTGGCCGAGCCGGAGCCGGAATCACCATTAGACAGAGCCGCACCGACATCCAAATAGCCGGCACCGATCGTGAAGATGTCATACCTGCTGGTATAGGTGATCTTGGTGATCGGGTCCGTTGCCGTGCTCATCACCGGAAAATGCTTGCTGGCGCTCTTCATCATCCGCGCCTTGATCAGATCAGGCGACAGACCCTTATTCTGCTGCAGCATCAGAGCAGCTGCTCCGCTGACAACCGGAGTGGCCATACTGGTGCCACTTAGGGTGAAATAGTAAAGCGAATTCGCTTGACCATTGGTTTGCGAATAGTAAGATCTCGGAACGAGATTTGTTGGATAGGTCTTTGACAGGTAGCTGGGAATCAGCATGTCAGAGATCACCTTGTTGCCTGGCGCAACCAGATCCGGCTTCAGCACGTGATCAACCAGGGATGGTCCCTTTGAACTGTAGCTGGCAACGGTATCGTCGGCTGATGGATAGGTCTGTTGCGTTTTCATCGCGCCCACGGTCAGAACACTTGGATCATTTCCGGGAGCATTGATGGTTCCGTATCCATTGTTCTTCGCATAATTCAGACGCCCGTCGTTGCCAGCGGATACCGCGACGAAGATCCCTGCCTTCCACGCGGATTCCACGGCCTGACACAGTGGATCCAATTTAAAGCTTTCATAAACAGGCCGCCCAAGGGACAGATTGATGATACGGATGTTGTACTTGTCCTTGAGGGCGATCGCCTGCGCAATGGCTGCGATGACGGCGCTGTCAGTACCGACTCCGGTTCCGTCCAGAACTTTTAGATTGATAATGTTGGCGCCAGGCGCCAAACCTCTGAACGTGTGCTTGAAATCGTCTCCCGTTGAGGAAGCTCCGCTCCCGGCAGCGATCCCAGCCACATGAGTTCCATGGCCATATTCGTCCGAGGTATCCTTACTTGAAGTGAAGTTCTGGCTGTAGACTACTCGCGATTTCCCTTTCGCATCCAACAAGTCAGGATGATAATCGATGCCGCTATCAATGATCGCAATCCCGATGCCTGCTCCGGTGAGATTACTGTGAAAGGCTATGTTTGCGTTTACGGCTGCAGTTGTATAGTCAAGAGTCGGTTTTACAGCGCGATCCGGAGAGATGTAGGAGACATTGGCGTCATTCGACAGATCATTAATCTTGGACGCCGGAACATTGTAAGCGGCCCCATTGATCGAGTTCAGGTCGCCGGTCCATGTACCTCCACGGACGCTGACGTTGTTGTGGTCTGTCCCGGTCGGCTTTTGCTTATACTGAACGATAACTTTTACGCCTGCCGCCGGATTTGATAGGTCGATATCCTTGGAATACTTACTGGCGTCTCCAAAGACGTTTCCCGCAGTGATGCAGATACCAAGGAGGGCGATGAGTCCTGGATTCGTTCTTCGGTTCTGTAACAGTCTGCCTGCGAAATTATGAGATTCAGATTGCATTGGTGTTCTCCATGGCACTTTTGGGGCCAATTTCACACAAATAATAACCCTTATTACTTCTACAAGATACAACCGTCAACGCCGCTCCAATCGGGTCACTTTGTCCTTTCACGAACTGTGCTTTGCTGTGGATGCACTTGTGATTACTCTCCCCTATCGACGGAATTAAAAGAAAACATTAGCCTAAGCCCAATGTTTTTGTACCTAGGAAATTATGTCTACCAATTGGGACATTTTGTCCCCGCCCGGAGAAGCGGAGGTGCACACGCAGGGTTATACGGCCCCATCCTCTTAACCGCCAACGCCCGGCCCCATCGAGCATTGGCAACCTAGACCGCTGATCGGATAAGATGAGGAGGTAAGGATTCGCCGGTCCGAAATGAAATCACTTTTCCTCCTGTTCGCAACCGTCATGCTGCTCTCCGCCGAGAATTACGAGACGGCCACGCCCCATGACAAAGCGGCCCGACTGGCGGAGAAGCTGAAGACCGGCAAGACGAAACTCCCTTTCGATGCCAAGAACGGCTACCTCCCTGCCCTGCTAAAGGAGTTCGGCATCTCCACGACCTCGCAGGTCCTGGTGTTTTCCAAAACCAGCCTGCAGGCCAGCCGAATTTCGCGCCAGGCGCCGCGCGCCATCTACTTCAACGACGATTCCTACGTGGGCTGGGTGAAGCCGAGCGTGCAATTTGGCGAGGTGATGGAGATCACCGCCGTCGACCCCAAAATCGGCACCATTTTCTATTCCATGAACCAGCAGGAGACGGCCGTCCCTGAGATCAAGCGACGCGACGAGTGCCTGCACTGCCACTCCTCGCCCCAAACCGAAGGCGTCCCCGGGCTTTTTATCCGCTCCGTGTTCGCAGATTCCGAAGGCTTCGCGGTGCCATCGGCCGGTTCGTTCCTATCGGACCACCGCAGTCCGTTGAAGCAACGCTGGGGCGGTTGGTATGTCAGCGGCACGCATGGCGAGCAGCGGCACATGGGAAACAGCTATCTGCCGGGACGTGGCCTCGGCGCTGCTCTTGATATAGAACGCGGCGCAAATGCCCAGGATTTGAATCTGTTCCTCACTACGGAACCATATCTTACGCCGTATAGCGACATCGTCGCCCTGATGGTCCTGGAGCACCAGGCCAGGGCGCAGAACCTGATCTTCAGGTGTCATCAAGACGAGACTGCGGCCGATACCCTTGCCGACTACCTGCTGTTCAAGGACGAAGCCGCGTTGGCCGCTCCAGTGGAAGGCGTCTCAGGCTTTGCGGCTGAGTTCGCCGCACGCGGGCCATTCGACGAGCAGCACCGCTCACTTCGCGAATTCGATCTGAAGACGCGCATGTTCCGGTATCCGCTCAGTTACATGATCTACTCGAAGTCGTTCGACCAGATCCCTGAAGCAACGAAGAAGCGAGTGCTGGCCCGAATCTACAAAGCCCTCGAAGGCACCGCCGCGCTGGAGATCCTCAAGGCAACCAGGCCGAACTACTAAGGTACATAAGCTGAATGTATATCGCTCCCTAACGGTCACGGCTCGGTTAGAGGCATACTACCGCTAACCGCGATACTTGTCACTTGCTGGCCTAACTGACAATCTCTTTCACTACACGCGACGGCTCCACGCCGGTCAGCCGGAAATCCAGGCCCTGGAACTTATAGGTGAACGTCTCGTGCTTGATGCCCAAAAGGTGCATCACCGTGGCATGCAGGTCGCGGACATGCACCGGATTCTCGGCCACGTTGTAGCTGAACTCGTCCGTCGAGCCGTAGGTGATTCCCGGCTTGACTCCGCCACCGGCCATCCAAATGGTAAAGCAGCGTGGATGGTGATCGCGGCCGGCCTCAATGCTGTCCCACTTGCCCTGACCCGCAACTCCGCGGCCAAACTCGCCGCCCCAGATGACGAGCGTGTCATCCAGTAATCCGCGCCGTTTCAGATCCGTTATCAACGCCGCGCTCGGCTGATCGGTATCGCGGCAACGCGCCGTGCACCAGGAAGGGAGCCGGCTGTGATGGTCCCAATCCGGGTGGAACAGTTGAATGAACCGCACGCCGCGCTCGGCCAGCCGGCGCGCAAGAATGCAGTTAGCGGCATAGCTGCCGGGTCGCCGCGAATCGGGTCCGTACAGTTCAAAGACCTCTTCCGGCTCGTCCTTCAGATCGGTCAGCGCAGGCACGCTCGATTGCATCCGGTAGGCCATCTCGTATTGGCGAATGCGCGTGCTAATTTCGGGGTCACCGGTCTGCTTCAGCCGTTGAGTGTTCAAATCGGCGATGCCGTCCAGCCTCCCTCGCCGCAGTTCGCGCGGCAGGCCTTCCGGGTCCTGCAAATACAGTACCGGGTCCTTGGCGTTGCGCAGCTTCACACCCTGATACCGCGATGGCAGAAAGCCGCTTCCCCAGTAATGATCGTAGAGCGGTTGATCGCTGGGGCGCTGCATTTTCGAGAGCATCACCAGGTAGTCAGGCAGGTTGCGATTCGTGCTGCCCAGCCCGTAGCTGACCCACGCGCCCATGCTCGGGCGGCCCGGAATCTGGTGACCGGTGAGGAACTGCGTCATCGCAGGAGCGTGGTTGATCTGGTCCGTCCGCATCGACTTCACGAAGCACACGTCATCGACAATCTTCGACAGATATGGCAGCCATTCGCCGACGGTCGCGCCGCTCTTGCCGTACCGGCCGAACTTCGTCACGCCGGGCATGATCAGCTGCTTTTGATTTGCCGTCATCGTCGTCAGGCGCTGGCCCTGGCGGATGGAATCGGGTAGTTCTTTGCCGGCCCACTGCATCAGCCCGGGCTTGTGATCGAACAGCTCGATTTGAGACGGTCCGCCTGATTGCGTGAGGAAGATCACCCGCTTGGCCTTCGCCGCAAAATTGGGCAGGTTGGGCAGGCCGATCGGCGTCTTGTCTTCCGCGCCCATCAACGACTGCAGTGCGATCGCACCGAGCGAGAGGCCCGTGCAGTTGCCCAGAAACAGGCGTCGAGTGGATTCCAGATTCTCTTGCATGCTTAGCCTTCGCGATGGAGTTTGTACGGGTATACCTGACCGCTGTTCCACTGGGGGACGTATAGATCGCCCTGCTTATCGACGCAAACGTCGTGGCAGTTACGGAACACGGATTGATCCTGCAGCATGATCTGCAACTGGCCTTCTTTGTACTCGGGAGCATGGCCGCCGGGATTGGAGACGACGCGATCCTTGTCATCGAGGATCGTCACAAAACCGCGATTTTGCCACATCCGAAAATCGTTCTGGAACATCCCGAAGCAGACGCCAGAGTACAGATAGCGGCCCGCCAGCACTGGCCGGCTCATGTAAGCCCCCGGCAGATAGACCGTGCGTTGATGGACACCGTCAAGATTAAACCAGTGGAACTCATTGCGGATGCGTGCGGTGCAGAGAATGAGCGGTTCGGGTCCGCGCGTATCGATGGCTACGCCGTGAGCCTGCAGAAACTTGCCTTTACTGATCGGCTGCGAACTCTTGCCGCCGAATTTCGACAGATACTTGCCGTTGCGGTCAAAGCGCAGGATCCACTGCGACCCATAGCCATCGGCGACATAGATATCACCGTTCGGTCCGACCGCTGTCTCCGTGGGACTGTAAATATCCGCCGCCTTATAAGCCCCACACTTTTCGGCGTGAGGCAGTTCCAGAACGATTTCGCCGGCAAGCGTGGTCTTCACCACCCGGCCGGTGCCCGTGTCGGTGATGTACAGGAACTCCTTGCCGTCGGCTTCGCGATGCAGCGACAAGCCGTGAGCGCCGTTGAAGCCAATGGTCCACTGGCCCCAAAGCACGCCCTTGGTCTCATAGATCAGGATGTTATTCTGCTTGTGATTGGTGAGCAGAAAGAGCCTGCCGTCGGAGGCCTGCACCATCTCGTGGCAGTCACGCACCGGAGTCTTCGCCGGATCGGCCTTGCTCCAGTTCAAATCCACCCGATAGCGGAAAGCACCGTGACCGAGCACGGTTCCCTGGAGGGGTTGCGTCTTGCTCTGCGCCATCACGGCCGGAGCCGCCATAGTGGCTAAGAAGGTTCGCCGCGAGTTATTCATGAGTAATCGCCTCATCTAAGTTCAAAACCATGCTTGCGACATACATGCGCGCGGCCAGTTCCGCGTCGGGCGCTGTTGCCTTGTGCTGGCCGACCGTCAGAAACTTCACCGACTCCTGCGGCCTGGCTGAATAGAGCGTTCGCGCCCGCGAATATTCCCGGCGCAAGACCGCCTGCTCGGCAGCAGCCGGCGCACGTCCAACAATCCTCTCGAAGATGCCATTCACCGAAGGAACCTGCTCAGCGATCACCCGCGATGCCTCCAGATAGGTCTCGTCGTTGAGTAGCGTCAACGCCTGCAGTGGCGTATTCGTGCGCGACAGCCGCACTTCGCACGACCGCCGCTGCGCCGAATCGAACAGGAACGTCGGCGCAATCGACCGCCGCCAGAAGGCATACAGCGTCCGCCGGTATTGCGAACGTCCTTCGCTCGCCACATACTTGAAGCGGCCCATGAAGAGTTCTTCCCAAACGCCATCCGGTTGGTAGGGCTTTACGGGTGGCCCGCCGATCGCGGGATTCAACAGGCCGGCGTAAGAGAGCGCCACATCGCGCAGCATCCAACTCGGCAACCGGTACCGCGGGCCACGGGCAAGCAACCGGTTCTCCGGATCCTTCGCCAGTAACTCCGGAGTCACCTCTGACCGTTGTTTGTAGGTCGCGCTGTTTACCAGCAAGCGCAGGATATGCTTCACATCCCAGCCGCTCTCGACAAACTCCACTGCCAGCCAATCCAGCAACTCCGGGTGAGTGGGCTGTTCGCCCTGAAGGCCGAAATCCTCGGTGGTCTTCACCAGCCCCATGCCGAAGACCAGTTGCCACAACTGATTCACAATCACGCGGGCGGTAAGAGGGTTTTCCCTCGAAACCAGCCACTGCGCCAATCCCAGCCGGTTCCGCGGAGCGTCAGCCGGAAACGGCGCGACGGCCGGAATGATATTGGGCGTGACCCTGTCGCCCTTTTTATCCCACTGGCCGCGCAGCAGCACGTTCGATTCGCGCGGTTCCTTGCGGTCGGCCAGCACCATCACGTCCACCGAAGCCGCCCCCTTCACTTCGTCAAATTGGCTCTGCGCGCGGTCTAGGGCGTCTTTGGCTTTCTTATATGGCGCGTAGGAGATGAGGAACTGCTCCAGCAGGCGTTGCCGCACCTTGTCGTTCATCCCCATCGCCAGTTGCTCGAGCGGCGCATTTTCGACGCTCTGGACGGCCGGACCGGGTTGATCGGTCACGGACAACCGGAAGCACGCAATGTTCGAGTCACCAAGAGTCGAGCGATGCCGCATCTCAAAGATCAACTGCTCGTCGGCCGCCAGTTGCAAGGGCTCGGCGAATTCGAAGACGCCCGTGTGCGGCGCCTTCGCATCGGCTCCTTTCGTCGTCCAGCCGTTGCGCGGATCGTCGTCGAGAGTGTCCTTGATGTCGCCGTAGTTGTCGTTCTTCTTCTTGTCAGCCGAATAGTCAGCCACCGCGCCTGAAACCATGATGTCGCGGACCTGCGAACTGCCTGTCTTGCGCACCTGCACCTTGATGTCGGTCAAGATAAACTCGCCCGACTTTCCGCGAGAAACCTTGCCCTCCTGCGGGAACACCTCAAGCATGATTCCGGTCATGCGCAACCCCGTCATCACGGCCACAACGCGATAGTCATCCTGCCGCGGATTCGGGCCAGTCGCCGCAATCACCGCATCGGCGCCTGCAAGCAGTTTTGTGCCCTCGGCCGCTTCCAGGCTCACCGGCACCAGCGCCCGCCATGCCTTGAAACCACCCCTGACGGCCTCCTGCTGCGCTGCCAACCAGGTCTTGAAAGGAGCCTCTGCAGCCGTTTTCGCCGCAGCCTCGTCCTTCTTCCGCGCATCCAAAAGCGTCTTCACTTCGGCGATCGCGGCCGCCGCATACCCGGACTTGTATTTGAAGTACGGCTTGGCACCCTTGCCCGCCCGGCCGTCTTCATCAATGCTGTTGAAGAACGCGGTGAGCGAGTAATAGTCGTTGTGCGAAATCGGGTCAAACTTATGGCTGTGGCACTGCGTGCAGCCCACGGTCAGCCCGAGCCATACGGCGCCAGTGGTGTTGGTGCGGTCGATCACATAATCGACGCGCGACTCCTCGGGATCGCGTCCGCCCTCGCCATTGGTCATGTGGTTGCGATGGAACGCAGTAGCGATGCGCTGCTCCGCGGTCGGGTTCGGCAACAGGTCTCCGGCAAACTGTTCGATCGTGAATTGATTGAATGGTTGATTGCGATTGAATGCCGTGACCACCCAATCCCGCCACGGCCAGTTGCTGCGGGTCGCATCCGCCTGGAATCCGTCGGTATCAGCATAGCGCGCCACATCGAGCCACCACATCGCCATGCGCTCACCATAATTTTCGCTGGCAAGCAGTTTATCCACATAACGTTCGTAGGCTTGCGGTGATTTGTCATTCAGGAACCCCTCCAGTGCCACCGGCGTTGGCGGCAGTCCGGTCAGGTCAAAGGCCAGGCGGCGTGCAAGAGTTGCGCGGGTGGCCGGGGCCGCCAGTGTCAGTTTCTCACGGGCGAGTCTCCGCGACACCAGTTCGTCGATCGGCGCGGCTGTATTCGTGGCCGGCTTTACAGGCTGTTCAAACGACCAGTGCTTCCCCCACGGCGCACCCTGTTCGATCCACGCCCGGAACAGTGCAACTTGCCGTGCATCAAGCGGATCTTTGTGCGAGTAAGCAGGCGGCATTAGCCGCTTCGGATCTGCGGGCGCGATGCGCGCCATGAGGCGGCTATCATCGGGCTTGCCAGGAACAATTGCAGCGCCGCTCTTGCGTTCCGCGGTCGCGCCCTCTCGCGTGTCCAGCCTCAAATTGGCCATGCGTCCTGAGGCATCCTGTCCATGACAGCTCAGGCACTTTGAGGAGATCACTGGCAGGATGTCGCGGCTGAAGCGGACCGGTTCGGCAGCCTGTGCAAGGGCACAAACTCCGAGCGCAGCCGTTGCGTAATTAAACCGGGGTCTCATGTATTCAACTACTTTGCCTCATGAAGGGCCAACTCACAAGCCCGGGTTGCTGCTATTTTGTTGTATTATCCGAGCATGCAGTTTCTGGTATCTCACTACGGTGCCCCGAACCCCCTATTGCAGGATGTGTTTTATACCGTCCCGCGCGCCGGTCACCTCATTGCAGGAGATGAGCACCATATCCGCCGCGACCATTTTCCAGGGCACGAACTCATCCTATGCTTAAAAGGACACGGTTACGTACGAATCGGGGGTGTCACGCATCCGGTGAAAGCAGGCAATCTCGTGTGGGTGAACTGCCACCAGCCACACGAACACGGTGGATCGGCCAAGTCTCCGTGGGAGGTGATGTGGATTAGAATGGAAGGCCCCCGCCTGGAAAGAATGTGTACGATTCTGTCAACCGCCGCAAACCCGGTCTTCGAGGGCATCGACGTCGCGGCAGCGCGAAGGACCTTTGAGCACATTTTCGCGCTCATTGCGGCCAAAGCGTTCGAACCCATGCTACATGCCGCAACGGCCGAGCTAATCGCCATCGCCTTCGCTGCTCGCAAAGGCATCGCACAGGAATCCGAAATCCCTACCGTACTCCAAAGGGCCGTGGAACATATGCGACTCTACTACTTTGAGCGGCACCGCGTGTCGCACCTGGCAGCAACGGCGGGAATGAGCGCACCGCACTTCGCCCGTCAGTTCAAAGCCGCCCTCGGCACCAGCCCCATTGACTGGCTCCGCCGCGAACGCATCAACCAGGCTAAGCGCCGCCTGGGCGACACTACCGAATCCATCCAGCGCATCGCCGAACAGGTCGGCTACCAGGACCGTTTCTTCTTCAGCAAAGACTTTAAGAAGCTAACCGGATTTACGCCGAGGGAGTTCAGAAAGCGCGAACAAAGTGCTATTATTTCTCCACTATGAACTACGATTCGATCGTAACCAATATCGTCAACTTACTGACACAAGCGGGCCTGAAGGTTCTGGGGGCGCTTGTCATCCTGATTATCGGCCGCTGGTTGATCAACATTGCACGTAACCTCATCGGCCGCGCTCTGGAAACACAAAAGCTGGATCCAACACTGATCGGTTATCTCAAATCAGCGGTGGGCATCATTCTCAACGTGGCGCTCATCGTCGCCATTCTCGGTTTCTTTGGAGTAGAAACCGCAACCTTCGCCGCCCTGATCGCCGGCGCGGGTGTCGCGATTGGAATGGCCTGGTCGGGCCTGCTGTCCAACTTCGCGGCGGGTATTTTCCTCGTATTGCTGCGGCCATTTAAGGCGGGCGATTTTGTCAGCGTGGCCGGCATCACCGGCACAGTCACCGAGATCGGTCTTTTTGGCACCACCATCGACACGCCTGACAACGTCAAGACCATCCTCGGAAACGCCAAAATCCTCGGAGACACCATCCAGAATTTCTCCGCCAATCGTTACCGCCGCGTCGACCTCACGGCACAGTTGCCGCATGGTGCCGATGTCCCTGCAACCATTGCTACTCTCAAAACGGAGTTGAAGAAGATCAACGGAGTGGTAACGGAACCGGCTCCCGACGTAGAGATCCTTACGTTCAACCTCGCCGGCCCACTGCTCGCCGTCCGCCCTTATACCCACACGGATAACTACTGGTCAGTCTATTTCGCAACCAATGACCTGATCCGCGAAACAATGATCTGCGCCGGCGTACCGGTGCCGGAACAGCACTTCGCGATCCGCACGCAGGCCTGAGCGGCCCTCTCGCCCAAACCGCGGCGTTCATGATATTGTAGGTGCAAATGCAACGCAGAGACATCTTCAAAATGAGCGCCGCGGCAGCGGCATCTTCGCTGGCCCAAGCTGCGCCAGCCCAGAAATCCACTGGCAAGAAAGTGCTGATGAAACTCGGCACGCAGAACGGACACAGCGACGAACAACTTACACTGTGCGCCGCCCTCGGGGTGAATAACATCTGCAGCGGCTTGCCTTCCTCTAAGATCGATGGCAACTGGAGCACGGAAAGCCTCGTTAAGTTGCGTGAGAAGGTCGAGAGCAAAGGAATCAAGCTCGACATGATCCCGCTCCCGCTAAGCTCTGCTTACATTACCAGAGCCGAACTGCCCAACATCATGCTCGGTAAATCGCCGGAGCGCGACCGCGAAATCGATTCCGTCCTCGAAATCATCCGCAGTGCATCGAAGGCTGGCATTCCCGCCGTGAAGTACAATATGAGCATCCTCGGAGTCGTACGCTCGGCCCCAACGAAAGGACGCGGCGGCGCCACCTACTCAACCTTCCGCTATGCCGAAGCGAAGCAGGATCCGCCCCTCACCGAAGCTGGCCGCGTGACTGAAGAGATCTACTGGGACCGCATCACTTACTTTCTGAAGCGTGTGGTGCCCGTGGCCGAAGAGTTCAAGGTGAAGATCGCCTGCCACCCGCACGATCCAGGCATGCCTGCCGACAAAGGCTATCGCGGCGTTAACACCGTGCTTGGCAGCGTCGACGGACTGAAGAAATTCCTCAACATCATGCCCAGCAAGTATCATGGACTCAATTTCTGCCAGGGAACGGTGTCGGAGATGTTGAAGGAGCCGAACAAGGAAATCATCGACGTGATCAAGTACTTTGGCAGCCGCGGCAAGATCTTCAACGTCCACTTCCGCAACATCGAAGGCGGCTTCCTCAGCTTCCGCGAAACGCTGCCCGACAACGGCGACGTCAACTTCATCAATTGCATCCGAGCCTACAAGGAAGTCGGCTACGACGGAATGTTGATGCCCGATCACGTTCCCAAGATCGATGGCGACACCGGTGGCAGACAGGCGTTTGCCTACTGCTACGGCTATATTAACGCCCTGCTGCAGTTAGTGAAAATGGAAGGTTAGTATGGCGATCACTCCCGTTCGATGGCAGAAAGACCTACCGCCACTCGAAGGTAGCCCTTTTAACTTTGCAGTAAAGAGTCCGGAGGAGGCGCGGAAACGCGCCTCCCTCACCAAAAGCGCGCGCTGGCCGGGGATTCGAGCAACGGCGCAATCATCTGGCCCCACGGGTGTGCCGTGGGTCGATTGGAACGGCTGGCAGGTGCGCATGATGCTCGCACGAACCCCCGACAAGCCAGCATGGGTGGATGTCGCTCCGCCCGCCGCCGCGCTGCCCGTCTCATACGAAGCAGCGATTGCCGACGCTGCGGCTTTCGGTGGCCGCTGGATCGCATCGGCTTCGACTTCAGCCTGGGCGCGAGTATCGAAGGCAGCCGCGTTCTTCGAAGCACACAAGGAATGGGACGTGATGAACCCGGCCGGTACGCTGGCCGTCATCTCCGATTTTGCCGGCCCGAACGAATTCCTGTCCGGCGAAGTTTTGAATTTGTTGGCGCGCAGGCATCTGGCCTATCGCGTGATTCACCCCAACCGCATCACTGACCTTACGGGAATCAAGGGCGTGTTGTACATCGGCAAAGAGGGAGCCCCGAAACAACTCATCGATTGGGCTGCCGATGGCGGACTGCTGCTCGCGCCCTTCGGCACCGCCGTGAAAGGCAAGGCTGAAGACGACGACCGCTGGAAGATCTTCAAGGCCGGCAAAGGCTCCGTGGCAGTCGCGAAGAAAGCCTGGTCCGATCCCTACTCAGTAGTTGTCGATACGCACTTACTACTGGGCCGCAAGCACGACGTGATCCGCATGTGGAACCCCGGTTCGCTCAACACCTTTTACAAGACCAGCCCCGATGGCGCCACCGGCGTGGTGCACCTGATCAATTACGCCTTCAAGGGCGCGGCCCACGAAGTCACGGTAGGATTAACAGAGAAGTATTCATCGGTAACGCTGCACACCTTCGATTCGTCAAAGCCTTTGAAACCAGTGCTCGCCGGCCCTGGCATTGAACTGCAAATTCCGCCGCTGGATGTCTATGCGGCCCTGGAGCTCAAGAAATGAATGTAGACCGACGACACTTTCTGATGTCCGCCGCGGGCATGCTTGCCGCCCGTCCAATGATCGCCGCGCCTGCATCGCCTGTGGCGATTGCCCGTTGCAAGACCTACGGCATCGGCCTCACTCCGACGATGATGCGGCTGTTTGACGGCATCGGCGGCCTGGGCAAACTGGTCAACGGTAAGACCGTCGCGATCAAGGTCAACCTCACCGGCGCACCGAGCATCCGCCTCGGCCACGAACCGCATGGACTGGCCCACTGGACACACCCGAACGTCATCGGCACCACTGTTAAACTGCTCTCCGACGCTGGCGCCAAACGCATCCGCATCCTCGAAAGCCCGTGGTCAACGGCAGAACCAATCGAAGAGTATATCCTCGCCGCCAACTGGGACCCGGCTCGGATTTTGAACGCCGGCACGAAAGTCGAGTTCGAAAACACCAACTACCTGGGCAACGCGAATAAGTACTCTCGGTTTGATGTTCCCAAGGGCGGCCATCTCTTCAAGTCTTACTACCTGAACCATTCCTACGAAGACTGCGACGTCTTCGTCTCCATCGCGAAGTTGAAAGAGCATGGCACCACCGGCGTCACCATGTCGATGAAGAACTGCTTCGGCATCACGCCGTGCACCATCTATGGCGACGGCGCAGGCGGCAGGGACGAACCGCTGCTCGTTCCGCGTGGCGGACGCGGCACGGTCTTCCACAGTGGCGCAAAGCAACCGGCCAAGATCGCCCCTACCGAGAATCATCCAGACTCCAGCCGCGAAGACGGGTACCGCGTCCCGCGCGCCGTGGCCGACCTGGTCGCCGCGCGACCCATCCACCTCGCGATCATCGATGGCGTGGAAACCATGGCCGGTGGCGAAGGTCCGTGGGTTACCAATGTTCCCGGCGGACCGCGCAGAACGAGCCCCGGTGTGTTAATTGCCGGCTTGAATCCGGTCTGCACGGATGCGGTTGGCACAGCCGTGATGGGCTTCGATCCGATGTCCGATCGCGGCACCGCGCCGTTCGAGCACTCGGACAACATGATGCGCCTGGCCGAAGAGTTGGGCGTCGGGACGCGCGACCTTAGCAAGATCGAAGTCGTCGGGCTCCAGATCGCCGACGCGCGCTTCCCCTTCCGCAAGGCTTAAACATGAGAGCGGTGGCTCCAGTCAGCCTGGTGCTGTTCGTTGCGGCGTGCTGTATGCCGGCGCTGGACTGGCGCAAGGACGGCGTCATGTACGGCTACAGCGTACTGGCCGTCGGCTGGTCGGGCATCTTCGCCGGAGTCTTGGCGTGGTATGCGAATCCACTGCTCGCTTTCGCGATGGGCTTCTCCTTCATGAAGCAGCCGAAGACCGCAGCGGTCTTCGGGCTCCTCTCGCTGGGACTTGCGCTGACGACCTATCTCTGGATCGGCCGCGAACTGCCCGGCGACGAAGGCGGCGTAACCAAGACGGCGATCCTGAAGCTGCTTCCCGGCTGTTATGTATGGTTCGCGAGTATCGCGGTCATCCCGCTAGCGGCGTTGCTACCACTCGAACCGTCCCGTTAACTGAACCTGCCGCGGCCGGATTCCAAACCCGCTAAACGAATTCTGCAACGTCACGATGCCGTCCGACCCCGGCGTATTCAATCCCTGCGTATTCAGCGCATTGAACACATCGATATTGAACCGGAAACGCGTCCGCTCGGTCACCTGGAAGTACTTCATCAGCGAAGCATCGGTAGTCCAGTTGAACGGCCCCAGCAGATACTGCTGCCGCCACGGATGCAGTCCAGTGTTCATTAACTCACGCTGATTGGCTCCGTTCTTCAACTTGATGATCACGTAATCAGTATCCCAATCACTGGACCCGGGAGCCCCCGGTTGCCCGCCCTTAGGCCAGGGAGTGATCGGCTGAATAGCAGGATGATAATCCGCGGGCAACCCGAACACCCCGTTGCGCATCCCGTAGGTGTTGCGGCTATCGATCTGCCTTTGCGAGATGTAGCCGTTGTAGTAGAGATAGCCCTGGAAACAACGCTCGTCCTGTGGTTTGGTAGCGTTGGCCGGAGTGCCGCGGCAATCGAGAATCGGATACTTCGTCCCGTACACTTCAAAGGTACTGGTGGCCCCCCAGTTCGAAGTCGGCATCGCAAACCAGGTGCTGGCCACGGTGCCGGTACCGGAGAACTTCCAGCCACCGGCCAGTTTGTCCACCCACTTCGGCGCGTCGTGCAATAGCATCTTGCCACGTCCGAACGGCAGATCGTAGTTCCAGTTCCAGCGCCAGCGATGTTTCGGAATCGCGGTGTCACGCTGATAGTTGAGGAAGCGATTCAAGTCCGCTGGATCGGTCGGCACCGAACCTGGAATATAGGCCTGGGGCACACTGCCGATTCCATCACGGAAGCTGTTGCCCGCTAACCGGAACGAGTTGGTCATCGTGTAGAAGGTCTGGAATGCCAGCCCCTTGCTAAAGCGTCGCTCCATCTCCACTGAAATGATATTGGTATTGATGTAACCGGTCTTCTGCAGGATCTGCACATCGGTATAAGCGGTCTGGTCATACGGACGGCGGGCCACGTTGGCATATTCGCCGGTCGGCAGTGCAAGCCCCGTCGTCGTGTACCAGACATAGTTGGTCTGCGTCGGATTGATGTTCTGCAACTGATCGGCATTCACGCCGTGCTTGCCGTTGTAGCGCAGTCGCAGGACGGTCGCCTGCCCGAACTGCCGCTCCAGCGCAAGATTCCATTCATGGACACGGAGGCTCGGCAGCGGTCCCATGGCATTGACCGCCAGTCCGCGACTGACCGAGATGGGGTTATTCAGATCGATCACATCGCGGCTGTTCTGACCGGCGACGATTGTTGGCGTCGTGCGTAGCAGATAGTTGCCATTTCCATCGGGACTCTGCGCGGCGCTGTTCGGATTGTAGCTGTAGGTCGCGCGGAACGGCGGCATGGCCTGAAACTGCACGATCAACGACCGCATTGGCACCGCCGACAGATACAACCCATATCCGCCGCGAATGATGAACTGCTTGCGTCCCTCAAAGGCCCGGTAGGCAAATCCAAACCGCGGGCCGATATCTAAGTTATTGGACTGGAAGATCTGCTTCGGCAATCCCGCCTCGTCCGCACTCTTGAAGGTCACACCCACTTTCTGATAGATCCCCACCACCGACTGCGAGGTGAAAACGTTGCGGATGTAATAATCCATCGGCTGCGGCAACACCACCGAATGCGACTTCACGTCGAACGTGTTGATCAGATCGTGGTCTTCAGTAAAGGCCGGATTGATATCCCAGCGCACGCCGGGCGTGACGGTCAGGCGGCTCGTGACTTTGTAGCTATCCTGCAGATACATGCTGTAGTTGGAGTCGCGCAGTCGTAACAGTCCGCGTTTCAACCCCACCTGATACTGCGCAGCATAGCCCAGGAAAAAGTTCGCGGCGTCGTTGCCCGTCAACGCAACGGTGCCGGGACTCGCCGTGGAGCCTGTGGTTGGCGACTCCAGCGCCGTCGCCAGGCTGTTGAAGTACGCGGTGCCGGAGATATTGTTCTGATCGGGCAGGAGCGTCTGGTGCTCGTTGTAGGCGCGCCAGCCGAACTGCACATTATGAGTCCCGAGGACCCAATTGTAGTTCTGCTCGGCGCTCGAAACCAGGCTCCGCACAGAGCGCCGGTTGTCGCCCTCCACGTACTGCGAGAACCCGACGTTCAACAGGCTCGGCCAGCCGATCTCGCCCATCGGATTCGGCAGCCCCAACTGCTTGGACCAGTCCTGCTGCACTGGCCCCGTTACAGTTTCCACCGTCTGCGCAGTCCGGCTGATCAGCGTCTCCACAAACAGTGCCGGCGTGAAGATATGGTTCCAACTAAGTGACCCCGCAAGCGAGGTGACGGGCGTATAGGTGACGTTCGATTCAAAGCCCGTAGTCGGCGCCCCGGTGGCACTGCCGGTCGCAAGAAAATATGACGACTTATTCCCGCCCGCGAACTTCACAAAGAAATTGTCCGTTGCGCTCAGCCGGTGATCCAGGCGGACGGTCGAGGGGTTGTAGCTCGTGTACGAACTGGGCACCACCATCTTCAGATTCGTCGTCACCAGTGGATTGGTCGTATCGTTCGGAACACGCGTGATGCCCCACACGAACTTCGCCAGCGGACTCTCGCGTGTGATGGGAATCACGTTGTTGTTGAAGGGCAGCCGCGAAGAGACCTTGCGCGATCCGGCTGTGATCTGCGTAGTGGTCAACGCATCGTACAGCGTGATCTTGCGGCCCGTGCTATCGTACAGGTCGCTGAAATCGCCGCGCCGCATCGCATCCGTCGGAACCGTGTAGTCACGCGTGACGCCCTGCCGAAGTTCCTGTCCTTCGCGAGAGTAGAAAAAGAACGTCCGGTTTCTGCCGTTGTACAGCTTCTTGCCGTTCAAGCCGAAGCTCGGCAGCATGACTGGCCCTCCAATGGAGCCGCCAAACTCATTGCGGATCAGCTTCGGCGTGCTATACGGCACACCGGTGTAGCTGACATCCTGGCGGGCGCGCGCCACGCCGAACGAGTTGTTACGAATGGTCTCATAAATTGAACCGCGCACCTGATTGCCGCCGCCTTTGGTGGAGACGATCACCGATGCCGGACGGTTATAGCGGGCCGAAGACGTGGAAGTTTCAACACGCACTTCGGCAATCGAATCGAGCCCTTGCAGATTACCAGAACCACCGAATTCAAAGTTGTTCGAAGTCGCCCCGTCCTGCACGTAATTGGTCGAATAGACCATCAGGCCGCCGGTGCGCACGCCCGAACCACCATCCTCCAGCCCTGGAGTCACATCCAACAAGAGTGTGTTCAGATCGCGCCCGTTCACTGGAAGCTCTTCGATGCGCTTGGCATCGAGGGTACTTCCATCGGTAGGGTCAGTGGTGGTGACCAGTGGAACCGATGCGGTCACTTGCACCGTTTCAGTAATCTGCCCAGGCGTGAGGGTGGTGTTGATCTCAGCGGTCTTGCCGGTTTCGAGCGTGACATCGCTCTCCCACGCCCTCATGCCAGCGGATTCAATGTGTACTTTGTAGTTCCCGATGGGCAGCGAAGGAGTGGAATAGAAGCCGTTGTGGTTGGTCACCGTATTGGTGGCAACACCGGTTTCCACGTGGACAATACCGATTTTCGCGCCCGCAATAGCGGCAGCCGATGAATCGCGCACAGTCCCCTGAATGGTTGCGCCTCCGGAACTGGTCTGGCCGTAGGCGCACAAGGCAATCGATGACAAGCAAAAGAGTCGAACCAACATAGTTGGCGACTATTTTACAGCAGTTAACGGCGTGTGGAACGGGCGTTGGTCGTTGCCCGAGCAAGTTCCTGTGTTGCGGCGGCGCTGATGGCACTGGCCAGCTTCGCCAAGGACTGATCGGCGACCTGTGCCATCGCGTGCGTGCTCATCCCCTCGGCCTCTTTGATGAAGCTGAGTTGATCGCAACCCAGTTCGTAATCGATGCGCAACAGGTCACCGCCATGCACCTGGTCTGTCGCCATCAGATTCGACAATGGCTGCACCAACATGCGTTCCAATGCACGTTTCAGATGCCGGGCGCCGTACTTATTATCCGTTCCGGCAACCAGAAGGAAGTCTTTCGCAGGACCGGAAACGGTAAACACAAACGAACGCTCCCCGGCCGAAAGGAAGATGCGCTGCTGGATCATCTTCAATTCGATATCCAGAATCTTGCGTAACTCCGGCTCACCCAGCGGTTTGAAGACAACCACCTTATCCAGGCGATTCATGAACTCCGGAGTGAACTTGCGACGCGCCGCATCGATGCCGCTGCGGCTGATCTTTTCCGCCGTCTTCGTGTCATCCGCCACCGGAATGGCGCCCGCAAAACCTAACTTCGGGCTCAGCAGCGAACTCATCTCGCTTGCGCCAAGATTACTGGTCATGAAGATCATGGCCCTGGAGAAGTCTACTTTGCGGTTGTCTCCCAACGTCAGGGTGGCCTTATCCAGAATGCCCAGCAGCAGGTTCCACAACGAGTCACTGGCCTTCTCGATTTCATCGAAAAGAATGAAGCTGATCTTCACCCGCTCGGTGTGATACTGATTGATCACTTCCTGGCTCAGCAGCGGATGGGTTTCACGATGTCCCAGATAGCCAGGCGGCGACCCGATCAACTTCGCGATCTCGTGGCTATGCTGAAACTCAGCGCAGTCTATCTTGATGACAGCACGGGGATTCGAAAGCAGCGACTCGGCGGTCGCCTCAACGATGCGGGTCTTTCCTGAACCAGTTGGTCCCAGGAACAGAAAGTTGCCGAGCGGCCGGCCAGGAGGATTCATCGAGGTCAGATTCATCTGATACATGTTGACGATCTGCTCAATGGCTTCGTCCTGCCCAACAATCATTCGCCGCAGCGAGGTTTCCAGATTCTCTGCTTCACGTCCGGTCTTTGATGGGTCTAATACTAAATTCATATTCCCGGCCTTCTGCTTCCCTGTTTGCCTTGGCTCAGTCTCTTTTGCGCCGGGCTCTCGTACGCCCGGCGAATCCAACCATCGCTCCCACTCGCTACCGCAATTTGAGGACCGCCCCAAAAAACTCCCCATGCCGCAATTCCCCTTTAGTTGTATTTTCAACCTTTTTGCGGTTTAGAGGGCCTCATTTCAATCCGGCTCACCATCGTCCGCTCAGGCATCCTAAGCACTGCAAGAACCATATCGGCAATATCCTGAGAAGCAATTTTCCAATTTGAACCCGATTTTGCATCGTGTCCGTTAAACTCTGTATCCACACTACCGGGCATGATCGATGTCACACGAATGTTGTCATTTCGATGATCCAACATCATCGCCTCGGCAAAACCGTTCAACGCAAACTTCGAAGCGTTGTAGGCAGCACCGGTGGCGAACGGATTCTTGCCCGCCAGGCTGCCAATATGGACCACATAACCGGCGCCCGCCTTGATCATCCGCGGCACGGCCTGTTTCGAGCAATAAAACGCGCCCGATAGATTGACGTCCAGCACGCGACGCCAGTCATCGATCGCGCAGTCGGCCATCTTGGCGAAGATTCCGATCCCGGCATTATTGACCAGAATATCCAGGCCGCCCATTTTCAGGTCTCCATACTCGAACAACTTTTCTACTTGCTCTGTACTCGAAACATCGGCTGGAAATCCCAAAACCTTTGCACCCCACTTCGGGGTCAATTCGTCCAGAGTCGCCTGAACGGCCTGCTCGCTGCGGCCACAAAACAGTACGGTGCAACTGGCCGCAAGCAGGCTTTCGGTGATGGCGCGCCCAATGCCGCGCGTGCCTCCGGTGACGATAGCTCGCTTATTTGAAAGGAATTGAGTCATGTAGACGATGATAAACGACAAAGCGGGCGGAGCCTAAGCCCCGCCCGCCAGAATTGTGGCCGTCCGTTTGTTAACGTACCGTTAACGTAGTCTTCGCAAAATATTTCTTGAGGTTGCCGCTGTGCTCGGTAGTTTCTGCTTCGGCTGCCGAAATCGAGTAGATCGTGTAAACTCCCGCGGGAAGCCGGAACCCCTCGGTGGTTGCCCACTTCCGAAACCGCGCCTCGCCGATGTTCTGCACCTGCTCGTCGACAAAAGCGCCGTCGGTACCGTCCGGTTTCTGTTTATGAATCACCCATTTGGTGAGGGTCAGGCCGGCAGGCATGGGCAGTTCGACAAAGACATTGAAGGCCCGGTTCGCCTTCCATGCAGTCGCCTCGCCCACACACTTCCAGCTATCGTCCACCTCGCGGCACACCGTCAGCTTCCCTGCTCCGGACTTCATATTGTCCGTCGCGCGGGCGCCGACAGTGTCTTCCGATACCTCGATGCGGGTCTTCATATACAACTTGTCCTGACTGAACTTGTTTACGATCTGGAGTTCGTACGATCCTGGAGTCAGCGTCATACCGAACACACCGGTACGTCCGCCGGTGGTGAATTCAATGTCGCGATCGTCAGCAAAAGAGCCGTTCTTCATGGCGATCACCTTTATCGTATGTTTGGTTGTCCCGGTTAGGGGCGGATCGAATTGAAACACCCCGAACACATTGGTCACCGTGCCCCTAAAGGCAAAGGTCGTGGTGGGATTCACTGGCATCACGTCAAACTTCACCTTGGGGTTCGCCGCCGCCCGTTGGCACATGGTCAACTGGACCGTCTGCCCGTCCACCGTAGCCTTCACGACCGGAGAACCGGCCGGCGCCGTAGTAGCCGCGGCCGCAGGTGCAGCCGGCTCCGTCTTTGCGGGCGCCTTGCCCGGCAGTTTGTTGCCGAGATTCCCTGGAAGTCTAATCTGAGCAGCGGCGAAGCCGCACGCCAAAGCCATCCACACGATTCCAAACCTTGTCTTCATGGTTCTCAAAGCGAAATCAGTTCCCCAAAAGGCTCACGGGCAACAAACTTTATTTCAACCGGAGTAAGATCAGAACATGAATGACCGCCGGAAGTTCCTCTCCTCCCTCGCCGCGGTGCCAGCACTCGCCTCCGCTCAATCGAACCGACAGCCAGATGATCGCTCCTATTGGATCGCCATGCTACGACGGATTGCAGGGCCTGTGCTCGACAACATGGCCCACGGCAAACTCAAGGCCGTGATGCCAGTAGAGGCTCGGCCCGGAGTGAAGGATCGTCCGGAGTACACTTATCTCGAAGCCCTCGGCCGCACCCTTACCGGCATTGCCCCGTGGCTCGAACTGGGCGAAGACCCGGCCCTCTGCCAGACAGCTCGCGACGCCATCGCTCAGGCCGTCGCTCCGGCCAGCCCCGACTACTGCAACTTCGAGCGCGGCCAGCAGCCGCTGGTCGATGCCGCATTTCTCGCCCACGCGTTCCTGCGCGCCCCCTTCCAGTTGTGGATGAAGCTGCCGCCCGCTGCGCAAGGCAACGTTATCGCCGCCATGATCAAGACCCGCCGCATCAAGCCCGGCCAGAACAACTGGCTGCTGTTCGCGGCGATGGTCGAGGCGTTCCTGGCCAAAGCCGGTGAACAGTGGGACCGGCCCCGCGTCGCCACCGCCCTCACCGCCCACGCCGAATGGTACAAAGGCGACGGCGTCTACGGCGATGGCGCGAATTTTCACTGGGACTACTACAACAGCTTCGTGATCCAACCGATGATGCTCGATGTGCTGGCGAGCTTCGACAAAGAGTCGCCGGATTGGAAGGCGCTCCACTCGAAACAGGTGCAACGCTCCCGCCGCTATGCCGCCATCCAGGAGCGCCTGATCTCTCCCGAGGGGACCTACCCCATCATCGGCCGTTCCATCGCCTATCGCATGGGAGCCTTTCAGCTACTCAGCCAGATGGCGCTACGCAAGCAACTGCCCGATGGCGTTGCCCCCGCCCAGGTCCGGTCCGCACTCACCGCAGTCATGAAACGACAGATGGAACGCCCCGGCACCTTCGACTCTAAAGGTTGGCTGCAAGTCGGCGTCGCGGGCCACCAGCCAGGGCTCGGCGAGAATTACATCTCCACCGGCAGCCTGTACCTCTGCTGCGCCGTATTCTGCCCGCTCGGCCTCACCGCCAGCGACGAGTTCTGGTCCGCACCCGCCCAGCCCTGGACGGCTAAGAAGTTGTGGGACGGTGTGGATGCCCCAGCTGACCACGCGACCAACGCCTGAGGACTGCTAGACTGGCGGTATGAAAACGTTTCTCCGTGGACTCATCGTTGCGTCCGCACTCCTCATCCCCGCCCTCGCACAAAAGGGCAATCCATTCCTTGGCCGCTGGGACTTCAACATCGCCAGCGGCAACACCACCCGCGCCAGCTGGCTCGGCATCTCTGACAAAGGCGGAGAGGTTGAAGTCTGGTATCAGCCAACCGGCGGCAATGTTTACAAGGTAAAGAACTTCAAAATCGAAGGCTCCCATATCAGCATCCTCATCACTGCTGCCGCCGCGAAGCGTCCCGAAGTCACCTGGGAACTCGACGCCAGTGGCGACAAACTCACGGGCGTCCAGAAACGTGGCGACAACTCCATGCCGCTGGCAGGCGTCCGCGCCCCGGAATTGAAGCGCAAGGAACCGAAGAAGTGGGACAAGCCGGTGGCACTGTTTAACGGGAAAGACCTCACCGGCTGGGAGCCGATGGGACCTGCCAACACGAATCACTGGGTAGTGAAGGACGGCCTCCTGCTCAATGAAGATCACGGCGCCAATCTGAAGTCCACAGGCAAATACCAGGACTTCAAGCTCCACTTCGAAGTGAACTATCCCGAACACGCCAACAGTGGCTTCTACCTGCGCGGCCGCTATGAAGTGCAGTTGGAATCCGAACCGCTAACGAGCAATCCACCCGAACGGCGCATCGGTTCCATCTATGGCCGCATCGCTCCCAAGGGCGACCTGCCCCGCAAAACCGATGTATGGGACACCTTCGATGTCACCTTCGTCGGCCGCACCGTAACCATTGTCCGCAACGGCGTGACCACGATCGACCATCAGGAGATCGAAGGCATCACCGGCGGCGCGCTCGACGCCAACGAAGCCGAACCCGGCCCGTTCTACATCCAGGGCGACCACACCGGCGGCTTGAAGTTCCGCAACATCACGGTTGCGCTTCCTAAGAAGTAGTAACCTGTTCAACCTCTTCCAGTGTCCAGGCGGGAATACCGCCTGGCCTGGAGGCCACCAGTGCTCCTACCCTGTTCGCAAAAGTGCCGCACCTTCCAGCATTCCACCCGCACGAAAGTCCGTGCAGAAACGCCGCCGAGAACGAATCGCCCGCCCCCACCGTATCCGCCACGCACACCGCCATCGAAGCCGGCTCCGCAAAATCATTGCCGATCCGGATGGAAGATCCGTCTGCTCCGCGAGTGACCGCCACCGCCTTCCAGCCCATCTTCTCAGACCAGTAGGCAGTGAACTCCTCCAGGCTCCTATGCGCGCGGCCAGCCAGTTGATCGATCTCCTCGGCCTCCTCATCGTTCAGCTTCACCACATCGGCCTGTCGCATCAGCGTCCATAACAGATCGCGATTGTAGCAATCACGCCGCAGATTGATGTCGTAGAATTTGCGCGCTTTGGGAACAGCCGCGATCAGCTTTCTGGTTTCAGCCTGCGTATGGTCGTAGATCTGGTGAAGAGTTCCGTAGTAGATCCATTGCGGATTGAGAGCCGCGATCCTGGCCCGTTCCGCGTCCGAAAGCGCCACCCGATCATATGCAGCCGGACGGTGCAACGTGAAATCATGGTGCCCCGCTGCATCCATGTGGATCGTGACAATCCCGGTCCCGAAGTTGGGAATGGTTTGGATGTGCTCACCGGGCAAGCCCAATTCAACGGCCTTGGCCCGGGCCCTTTCGCCCCGTGCATCATCACCCACTGCGCTCACAAAAACCACCTCATGACCGCAGCGTCGCGCATGAACGGAAAAGTTGAACGTGGCGCCGCCCAGGCGCTCTACATCTGGAAAGAGATCCCACAGGATTTCACCAATACTAACAATGGTCATCAGAAGACTCGAATTAGAGTATACCCGGACAGCTAGGCCTTCTTGAAGCCGCGCCGTTCCATCGCTCCCCAATTGCCCTTTTTGCCCTTGAGGCCATCGATCAACCCCTCCACGCGCCACCAGGTAAGCAACTGCCGGAATCCGAAGTTCTCCAGAATTGCCGCCATAAACAGTTTGCCGCTGTGCTTCCAGGAAGGATAGCGGATGCTGGTGAACTCTTCGAGCACAACCGAACTGGTTGAGAGCAGAATACCGAACATGATTGAGACGCTGAAGAACAGAATCGCAATCTCCGGCGCAATGATCCCGAACACAATCCCCACAATGGTCAGGAAGTAGCCCAGAATCTCCACCGCCGGCCCCATCATCTCAAAGAAGAAGAAATACGGGAATGCGAACATGCCGACGATTCCGAATTTCGGATTCAACAGCATCTCCCGGTGCTGCCACAGGCTTTCCACCGTGCCGCGCTGCCAGCGTTTGCGCTGCCGCCGCAGAATCTTGAGCGTCTGCGGGACCTCAGTCCAGCATACCGGAGCAGCCATGAAGACGATCTTGTACTTCCGTTTTCGCTCGCGCCAGAACTTGTGCAGCCTGACGATGATCTCCATGTCCTCACCGACGCTGTCGGTCTGAAAGCCACCCGCTTCCAGAATCGCATCCAGGCGAAACAACCCGAACGCCCCGGAGATAATCAGCAGCGAATTGAGGAAACTGAAGCCCACACGCCCGCCAAGGAACGCCCGCAGGTACTCCACCGCCTGGAAGTTCGCGATCATTGACGACGGCATCCGGATCGTGGTCACACGCCCGTGCTCCACATCGCAATCATTCACCGCGCGCACCGAACCGCCTACGGCGATCACTCGATCGGGATCTTCCATGTACGGCTTCACCAATTGCAGCAGTCCATCGCGTTCGATGATGGTATCGGAGTCGCAGACCATCACCAGCTTCGATGTCGCCGCGTTCAGTCCGGCATTGATAGAGTCGGCTTTTCCGCCATTCACTTTATCGAGCACCAGCAGCCGGATCGGCTCGCGCGATTCGTAGATGGCACGGATCGGCTGCGTCGCCAGCGTCGATGGTACAGCCCGCGCTGAAAGGTACAACCGGAACTCGCGAATCAGAATCTCGAGCGTCTCGTCCTTCGAACCATCGTTGACCACAATCACTTCCAGGTCGGGGTAGGAGAGCTTCAACATCCCGTTGACGCTCTCTTTGATCGAAGCGGCCTCATTGTATGCAGGCGCGATGATCGCGATCGCGGGCGCGAGCGGCGATTGCAGAATGGAGTTCTGTTCCGGAGTGGAGAAGCTATCGTGGTCCTTGCGCAGAGAATAGTACGCAAGCACGGTCAGAAACAGGTAGATCGTATTGATCAGGAAAACGTAAAAAATAATCCCGCTTTCGAAGAAGAAATAGATGCGGTGAGCAAAAATCTCAATCATGAGCCAGCCCCCGCGGCTACGGCGTGAAGCCGGGGCTGGCTCAGCGCCTCCAGTGCATACGCAGCCGAACGCTGGTCCGCCTTCAGAATCTCATCCTCCAGCGTACGCCTGCCCACCACACCCAACTTCCCCAGAGCACTGCACGCCTCGCGCACAATCCCGGCATCAGAGTGGGCGAGAACACGTTTCAGGAAGGCGACCGATCCGGGAAGCCGCAGTTTCGCACCGGCAAATGCTGCCGCCGCCACCACGTCTTCATGCCCGGAATCAAGTGCCCGCAGGATATACGGCTCCGCCTCAGCGGCACTACAAGTGAGGGGCAGCAGTCGCAGCGCCGCAGCCTGCAACTCCGGAGACGGATGGGATGTCAATTCCCGAGCCATCGGAAGATGCAGCACTCGTTCCCATGCTAGCGCGAGCTCCAACACCAGCAGCGAACGGTTCATATGACCCGAATCAAGCACACGCGGCAATGCCTGACTGCACAGGTCTCCTGCATGATCGGCCAGTTCGTTGGCTAGCAGCACCCGGTCCACCAGCGGACGGTCCAGCAGCGGACGGAAGACCTCCTCCGCCTCGGCGCGCCCACCGTTGCGCAGCAGCGCGCGACTGGCAGCAGTGCGCACCAACGCCGCCGGATCGCAGAACGCCACGCGCAAAGCCGCCTTGCCATATCCCCGAGACAGCATCCCCAAGTACTCCGTCGCCTTCTTGCGGCTGCGGCGATCCTGGGCGTAGACCGTAGCCTCCCAGCGCGACACATAGCGCAGAGACCTGGCGAGTTCACTGAGCGTATCGCGTGTCACCCCATCAACGATGCTCAGGAATTCAATCAGGCAACGCTCCACCACCTCGGATGACTTCTTTTGCAGCGCCCGAAGCTCCGGGACCCTGTCATCGCCTGCGATATGCTCGGCGATTGCCTTTCGAACCACGGGAATCAGCACCGCTTCCCGCCGGCGCTGGCGTTCATCGAAGCTCTTTGCCGCGCAGGACGCAAACAACTGCGTGATGATCGAGATGATCTGCAGCACCAGCAACGAAAGGGCGAGCGACAAAGGTGTATTGGAGGTCAGTTCCAGGAAGATCCTTCGGTGGATCAACCACACCAGACCCAGAAAGGTCGCCATCGTAAGGATAGTCTCAATCAGAATAAACGTGCGCGTACGGTGAATCGACGCCCGTCTGGTCACCCAGCCCGGTACCCGAAGCCTGATCATACTTCAATCTTCCCCACCAACCGCCGGATGCGCATCGCAACCTCCATCGGGCTGAAAGGTTTCGTGACGTAGTCGTCGGCGCCGAGTCCGAATGCCCGCACCACGTCGACTTCTGTACGCCTCGAAGTGAGCATCACTACTCTCGTGGCACTCACCGCCGGATCGCGCTTGATCGCCGCCAGCACCTGGAAGCCGTCCAACTCCTCCAGATTTATGGAAAGGACCACAACCTCCGGCTTCACCTCCCGCACATACTCGAGTACCGCGCCGCCCGTCGCCACCATGCGGCAATCCATCTCGTGATTGCTCAAGGTGGATGTCAACAGGGCGCAAACCGTTGGGTCGTTATCGGCCAGCAGCACCTGCGTCCGCGTCCGCTTCTGCGGCGGCGGATCCAGCTCAGGCGCCTTTCGCTCCTGCCTCTGTTCTCCGTTCAGACACGCAAGAATATCCGCCAATCCATCACAGAGAGCAGTCAGCGAATTGGCGCTCGGATGCTCGAGCGAGTTTTCAACCCGATCCCGTAACTCCGAGATCAGCTCCCGTTCCGCCTGCCCGGAAAGGTCCAGTGGCGGAGGCGGCAACAGTTCTACGGCATACAGAGATTTGGCGGCGACGAGGTGGTCATGATCTGGCTCGGCAAGACCTTCCGCAGCTTTCATCGACTGCCCGAGCATAGCCAACGATGATGCCAACATCGTCTCGCTATGATTCCCATTTAGGGAAGGTGCGAAAGGCGATTCCTCCGGACGCAGTTCACCCGCGGACTTGGCGGCTACCTCCCGGCGGAGGTTTGCAGCCGTCGTCAGGACTGGCTCGAAATGGCCTTTTTCCCGCGTACAGTCGCCTTCCGGATACAAAAGTTTGCTTGCACTCAACTTTTCGGCGGAATGAGGGGATTACTTTACTCCCACCCTATTTGCCCTTACTAAAGTTTCTTTTGCTTGCTACCGATCAATTTAGCTATACGGCATAACAGATGGCATTGAGAACTAACAAGTTGATTGTTACCTGGGTAGCGTTGACGCTGCTCTGTGCCCTAAGTATGCCTGGGCAGGAAACCTTAGACGTTGTTGGCACTGCGCGCCAACTGGCTTTTGCCAAACACCGTGCCGAAGCTCTCAGCCTGCTCAGCCAGCGCATGGTGACATCCCCCACCGATGACGATGCGCGCACACTCTACGGGATCATACTCAGTTGGGAAGGCCGCTACGACGAAGCACGCAATGCACTGGAAGAGGTGATCGGCAGAACTCCGGATCACTGGGATGCCCTGCCCGCCTTGGTTAATGTGGAACTCTGGTCAGGCCATCCGAAACGTGCGGAAGAATTGGCGCGCGAAGGCCAACGCCTGCGCCCCGGCAACACTGATTTGCTGCTACGCCGCTGCCGCGCCCTATGGGACCTGAATCGCAAACCCGAGGCACTCGACCTGGTCAACGGACTGCTCGCCCTGGAACCCGGAAATGAGGAAGCCCAGACCCTCCGCACCAGGCTCTCCCGCCGCGAATCGCGCGAAGAGGCCGGCGCCGGAAAGAGCAAGTGGGAACAGTCGATCACTCAATCGTTTGAATGGTTCAGCGACGGCCGCCAACCCTGGCGCGAAACCGAGGTCCAGCTGAAATACCGCACCGCCACCGGCCCCATCACGGCCCGGTTCACGCGCGCCAATCATTTCGGCTATACCTCGAACCTGGTGGAATTCGACACCTACCAGACCTTCCGCCCCGGCACCTACGCCTATTTCAGCGGCGGCTTCTCGCCTGACAAGGTTTTTTACGCAAAATATATTTTAGGTGGGGAACTCTTCCAGCGTCTGGGACACGGCTTTGAAGCCTCCGGCGGAATCCGCCACATGCAATTCAATTCGCCGGTCAATATCTTCACCACTTCACTATCGAAATACAAAGGTAATTGGCTGTTTATGGCCCGCACCCTCACTGTGCCAGGTTCGACGGGAGCCTCCAATACCTTCTTATTCACCTCGCGCAGATACTTCGGCGACGGCGACAACTACATCGCCTTCCGGGTCGGCCACGGTGCCGGACCGGCCGATACCCGTACGATTCAGGATCGCGAAATCCTGCATTCCTCGTCTCTTCTTTCAGAAGTCCATTGGAGACTCAAAAAGGTCGGCGTCCTGCAGTTCCGCGGCGGCACCAGCCAGGAAGACCGGCTGAGTCAAAACGGCCTGTATCACTACATTCTGGACGCCAGCATGTTCTTTCAGTTCTGACCCGCCTATGGACTCCCCCACCATACGCATCGCGATGCCGGCCCTGGCCCTCTATGTTTTCTATTGGGGGATCTGCCTGGCGCCTCCGGCCGACGAAGACGATACCGAACCCGGCGCATTGACCTTTGTCGAAACTCGTAAATTGATCGCCAGCTCGCGGGAAATGATCGACCAAAAGAACTTCCCCAAAGCGCTGGAACAAACCCTGCGGCTCAACACAGCCTATCCGCAGAACCATATCTATCTGCTGCAACTCGGCATCATCTATAGAAACCTTGGGCGATATCCGGAACAAGCTGCCGCACTGGAAAAATATGTTTTGTATTCGCCAACCCCGGTCGAAGCCTGTCCGGATTTCGGCCAGGTATACCTGAAACTGGCCAAAATCGACCAGGCCAGGCAGGCCTTTGAAAAATGTCTTTCCTTCGACCCCGACAACGTCGACTCGCTCTTTTTCCTGGCACATTTCTTCGAGCGCCACGGCGGCGCCGCAAAAGCGGAAGAACTCTATGCCAAGGGAGTCGGCCTGTCACCAGGGTACACGGATATGCAACTGGGGCTTGCTCGCATGAAACTGCGCAAGGGCGAAGCCGCTACCGCCCTGAATGTCGGCAAGAAAGTCCTCGGCAAGAACCCCGATAATACCGATGCTCTGCTGGTGGCCGGTTTGGCCGCGGACTATCTCGGAGATCGCGGCGCCGCCAAGGAGTACGTTCTGCGCGGCCTGAAGCTGTTGCCAGACAACGACGATCTACGCAGCGCCTTCGACCGCCTCCGCGGCAGGAGGCGGCCATGAGAACCCGCTTTCTAGCCTCGCGGCTTCCCTTCGCATTATTAATGCTGTTCTCGGCAGCCTACAGCCTTTTGATGTTCGTGCCGTTCACCTACCGCGAACTGTACTCCAGCAACCTGTTTCCCGGCCTGACTGCGTTCGTTAAGGCGCAACCGGTCGTCTACTGGCTGGCCTTCGCCCCACTCGTATTCCAGTTGCGAACCTTCAGGCTGAAGAAGTTCGCGCTTGCCTACCTCGCGGTCCATGCGCTGGCCGGCTTCGGCCTGCTGTGGCAACCCGTACTGCGCACACTTCCGAACAATGTTGTCAGCTTGTGGTGGGGGATCGCCTGGCTCGTTCCACTACTGTCGTTAGCCGCACTGGATTGGTTTGAAATGATTGCCGCGATTCCGTGGCAGGATGAAAAACCGGAAGAGGAGCATCGCATCTTCCACGCCTCGTGGCTCTCAGCGCTGCTGGTCGCCTTCATCTACAGTGCTGTCTTCTATGTCCATCATGTGTGGGGCGCGGGAGTGAAGGTCGACCTGCGGGCCGGCCTTGTTACCGCACTCCTGACCGTCATCACGCACCTGCTGGGCTTCATGGCAGTATACAGTGCCCTGCATCTGATCACTTCGATCGCCAGCCTGTTACCCAAACCGCCGCTCGTTCAGTTCACGCTCTCCTTCTTGCTGGGAGCCGCGGTGGTGTGGGCGATCATCACGAAAATCATCTATCAGGCGCTCACGGTTTCGAATCCCGTAGCCGGCCTGTTCGCAATCCTGTTCGCGCTCACCCTGGCGATGATGGTTGGTGGCATCTGCCTGCGCCTGTACACGCCGGACTCTGGTCCGGTGGAAAGCGGGCTCAGGTTCCCACTGCAAATGCTGACCGGAGCGAGTCGCCAGAGTCTTCCGAAATCCGCCGCGGCCATTGTAGGCCTGTCCCTGGTTGCTTATCTGCTCGCGGTCAATGTGGCCAAAATGGATTGGAACTACACGATGCAGAAGATCGTTGTGTTGCTGGTCTGGTTGGGGGCGTTTGCCATCTTCTATGCCATGTCGCCGCTGCCATCGCTGGGACGCCGGCTCACCGGCCTGCTGCTGATTGCCGCATCGTCAACCGTCATCACCTACAAGACGGCACTTGCCCTGCAGCCGGTCTTCTGGCCACCGGAAAAGAACGCGGAAGGCTTTTCACGCTTCGTGGACCGCTACGCCGGCTACGACGCCAGCTTCAAACTCCTGAATGAAGTAGTCGCGCCGCCCAAAGCGGACAATAAGTTTTACGGCTTTCTGGCCAGGAACACGAATATTGCACGCGACGTGCGGGTAGAACCGGCGGAGATGAAACTGGTCGAAAACCTGACCCGTACCAACGCCCCCAAACCGCATGTCTTCATCCTGGTGGTAGACAGCCTCCGTCGCGACTACATATCCACGTTTAACAGCGATGTGACGTTTACGCCGAATCTGGAGAGGTTCGCAGCCGAAAACATCGCAATGCAGAATACCTACACCCACTATGGCGCTACCGGACTCTCCGAGCCCTCCATCTGGGCGGGCGGCATGCTGCTCCACAAGCAATACGTAACGCCCTTTCAGCCCATGAACTCCCTCGGCAAACTGATGGATGCCGAAGGCTACCATCCACTGATCAGCCGCGACGAAATCACGCAGGTGGTGACCGCAGGCATGAAGAACATCGAACCGTTGGACAAGGACCGTCAGACCATCAACTTCGATATGTGCGCCTCGCTTGACGAATTGCAGGGCAAACTGCAAACGGGCGAGCCGGAGGGCAAGCCGTACTTCGTCTACACCCAATCGCAGAACATCCATATCTCCACCATCAATCGCGAAGGCGGCAAGCCCATCAACAACAAGTCGTATGCACCGTTCTATGCGCCGTATGCGTCGCGGTTGGAGCGTATCGACGGCTGCGTTGGGAAATTCGTCGAATATCTTAAAACAAGCGGACTGTACGAAAAGAGCATCGTCGTCTTCACCGCCGATCACGGCGATTCATTGGGTGAGGAGGGCCGCTGGGGTCACGCCTATACACTTTTCCCCGAGATCGTACGCGTCCCGTTGATCATTCACCTGCCCCAGGAGATGCGAAAGAGTCTGAAGTACGACGAAAAGGCGCTCGCCTTCTCCACCGACATCACGCCCAGCCTGTACTATCTGCTCGGTCACAAGAAACTGGCCGACAATCCTATCTTCGGCCGCCCACTGTTCACCGAAACCATGGACGAGCAGACGCCCTACCTGCGCAAGAGCTACGTCATGGCATCGAGCTATGCCGCTGTGTATGGAACGCTCTCCGGTGACGGCAAAGAGTTCTTCATCTCCGATTCAGTGAACTCCAAGGACCATTTCTTTAACATGTCGAGCGGGTTGATTGGCAAGCGAGGCAGGTTGACCGGAGCGATGCGCGTGGATGCGGAAAAAGTGATCCGCGAACATATCGAGCGCTTGAACAACTTCTACAAATTCAAAAACTAGAAAAAAGCCGCCAGCCCCGCAGGAGGCTGACGGCTTCTTCCTGCCTAAACGACCGTTTGCGTATACCCCACGGCATGGAACACATCTTCCACTCGCTCTACCGGAATGAACTCCGTATCGATGAGCACATGCACAGGAATATCGCGCAGGTCCTTCTCGTTGGCCTTCGGAAGGATAATGCGCTTGATGCCGGCGCGCCTTGCCGCCAGCACTTTCTCCTTGATGCCGCCGATCGGCAACACCAAACCGGTCAACGTCATCTCTCCGGTCATCGCCGTATCGGAACGGGCCGGCGTCCGTGTATAGGCGCTTGCAATCGCGGTCGCCATGGTGACACCCGCCGATGGCCCATCCTTGGGAATCGAACCAGCCGGCACATGGATGTGCAGGCCATGCGTGCGGAACAGCGCCGGATCGATGCCGAACTCGTCCGCGTGCGACCACAGGAAGCTCTGCGCCGTCTTGGCCGACTCCTGCATCACATCCCCAATCTGGCCTGTGATGGTCAGGCCCTTACCATCGGGCAGCAGAGTAGCCTCCACATACAGCACTTCCCCGCCCGCCTCGGTCCACGCCAGGCCGGCAACAACGCCCGGAGGAAGATTCTGGCGCATCTTCTCCTGCGTGTTCTTTACCGGACCGAGCATGTCATAGAGATCGATACCGGTCACCGTGACAGCACCCTCATGTCCTTCCGCATAACGCAGCGCGATCTTGCGGGAGACCTTTCCGATCGCCCGCTCCAGGCCGCGCAAACCAGCCTCTCGCGTGTAACCGGAGATGATCCCGCGCAGCGCTTCATCATTGATCTCGACCAGCGCCGGATCCAGTCCGCACTCGGCCAACTGACGGGGAATCAGATAACGATGCGCGATCTCCATCTTCTCCTCTTCGCTGTAGCCGCCCAGGCGCAGAACCTCCATGCGGTCGAGCAGCGGCCGCGGAATCGTATCGAGCGAGTTCGCGGTCGTAATGAACATGACATTCGACAGGTCGAATTCCAGGTCCAGGTAGTTGTCGCGGAACGTCTTGTTCTGCTCAGGATCCAGCACTTCGAGCAGCGCACTGGCCGGATCTCCGCGGAAGCCGTTGCCGAGCTTATCCACTTCGTCCAGAATGATCACCGGATTGTTGGCGCCAGCCCTGCGCATCGCCTGCATCAACCGGCCCGCCATCGCGCCGATATACGTCCGCCGGTGACCACGCAGTTCCGCTTCGTCATGCAAACCGCCGAGGCTCATCCGCTCGAACTTTCGTCCCAGCGAACGGGCGATCGATTGCCCCAGCGAAGTCTTACCCACGCCCGGAGGGCCGACAAAGCAAAGTATCGGCGCCTTCGCCTTCGGATTCAGCTTCAGCACGCTCAAGTGCTCCAGAATGCGCTCCTTCACTTCCTTCAGGTCGAAGTGATCGTGATCGAGGATAGAGCGCGCAGCGCCGATATCGTGGTTGTCGTCGGTCGCGGTATTCCACGGCAGGTCGAGCACAAACTCAATCCAGGTGCGGATCACGTGGTGATCAGGCGATGCGGCCGGCAGCTTCTCCAGCCGCGACAGTTCGCGCCGGACCTCTTTCAGCACGATCTCCGATAGCCCGGCCTTATCCACGCGTTGACGCAACTGCTCGATCTCGGCCTGCTCCGGATTCTTCTCGCCCAACTCCTGCTGAATGGTCCTCATCTGCTGACGCAGCAGATAGTCGCGCTGTTCCTTGCCCAACTCGGTCTGGGCCTCGCTGGCAATCTTTGACTTCAATTCCAGCACCGCCACCTCATGAGAGAGATAGGCGTGGAACTGGCGCAATGCATCGGCCCGCGTCGCCGCCTCAAGCAAAGTCTGCTCCTTCTTCAGGTCCAGACTCATCATGCTCGAAAGCATGTAAACCATGCGCAGCGGATCTTCCGTGCCGGCGATCAGACGCGCCAACTCAGGCGGAGCCTGCGGTTGAGCGAGTTGGATGGCGCGATTCGCCAGTTCCATCACGGCCGCCGACAGCGCTTCCACTTCCGTACCACTGTCCTCCGGCAGTGCAAGGGTCCGGATCTTTGCCTCCAGATACTTCTCGCCCTGCTCCAACTTGATCACCGCAATGCGCTCGGAGCCGGCAACCATCACCTGCAACGAGTCATCCGGCCCCTTGGTCACTTTGCGCACGATCGCAACCGTGCCGATGGTGAACAAGTCATCGCCCTCCGGCTCTTCCACTGAGGAGTCACGTTGCGACAAGACGACGATCTCTTTCGATTCGGTGGCCATGGCGGCTTCCACCGCCGCAATGCTCGCCGCCCGTCCCACTGACAGCGGCATCACCAGATGAGGAAACAAAACCGTATTTTTCAACGGCAGTACAGGCAGTGTCCGGATATTGATTCCTTGTTCGCTCACTTCGTTAGTACCCCCTCTGTTTGAAAATGCAATTCACCGTTGGGATCGACGCCGACATGAACCACTGTGCCGTCCTTAATTTCGCCTGCAATCAGACGGCGCGCCAGTGGCGTCTCGATCTCTTTTTGTATCGCCCGCTTCAGCGGTCGTGCACCGTAGCTGGGATCGAATCCGCGGCCTACTAGATGGATGCGCGAGGCGTCATCAAGTTCCAACTGAATGTGCCGTTCGCCCAATCTTTGACGCAAGCCCACCAATTGAATGTCCACGATCTTCTTGAGATGCTCCTCATCGAGCGAATGAAACACAATCGTTTCGTCCACGCGGTTGAGAAACTCCGGCCGGAAGTGCATGCGCAACTCTTCCAGCACCGCTTCCTTCATCCGGTCGTAATCATACCCTTCAAACTTGCCGCGATACTCCAGAATGCGGTGACTGCCGATGTTCGAAGTCATGATGACGATGGTGTTCTTAAAGTCCACCGTGCGCCCCTGGCCATCGGTCAGGCGGCCGTCATCAAGCACCTGCAAGAGAATATTGAATACATCCTGGTGCGCCTTTTCGATCTCATCGAACAGTAGAACGCAATACGGTCTGCGCCGCACAGCCTCGGTCAACTGGCCGCCCTCGTCGTAGCCAACGTAGCCGGGAGGCGCGCCAATCAGCCGCGCCACGGCATGCTTCTCCTGATATTCAGACATATCGATCCGGATCATGGAGCGCTCGTCGTCGAACAGGTTCTGCGCGAGAGCCCGTGCCAGTTCGGTCTTGCCAACACCGGTCGGGCCAAGGAAAATAAAGCTGCCGATTGGCCGCTGCGGATCCTTTAAACCGCTGCGCGCACGTAGTACAGCTTCAGCCACTGCCGTGACAGCCTCTTCCTGTCCAATCACCCGCTTATGCAGTTCATCATCCAGGTGCAGCAGTTTCTGCGTCTCGCCCTCCAGCAAGCGTTCCAACGGCACGCCGGTCCAGCGGCTCACAACAGCCGCGATGTTCTCCGGACCAACCTCTTCCTTGATCAGCCGCGACTTGTCGTTTTCCAGAGCCGACTCTTCCGCCGCGATCTTCTGCTCCAACTCAATCAGTTGTCCATACTTCAACTGGGCGGCACGATTCAAATCGTACTGGCGCTCGGCCTTCTCAATTTCCACCTTGGTCTGTTCCAGCTTCTCGCGCAGATCGCGCAGGCTCTGCACGGCCTTCTTTTCGTTTTGCCACTGAGCGAGCAGTGCGCCCGACTCGGTCTTCAAACTCGCCAGCTCTTTTTCAAGCTTTGTCAGCCGTTCCTTCGATACGGTGTCGCTCTCCTTCTTAAGTGCCTCGCGCTCGATCTCCAACTGCATTACGCGCCGCTGCACCTCGTCCAGATCCGCAGGCAGCGAATCGATTTCGGTGCGCAGCTTGGCGGCCGATTCGTCCACCAGATCGATCGCCTTGTCCGGCAGGAAACGATCGGCAATATAGCGGTTCGAAAGCACCGCCGCTGCTACCAGCGCCGCGTCCTTAATCCGCACGCCATGATGCACCTCGTAGCGTTCGCGCAAGCCGCGCAGAATCGAGATCGTGTCCTCCACGCTCGGCTGATCCACCAGCACCGGCTGGAATCGCCGCTCGAGCGCTGCGTCTTTTTCGATGTGCTTGCGATACTCATCGAGCGTGGTGGCGCCAATGCAATGCAGTTCACCGCGAGCCAACATCGGCTTCAATAGGTTGCCCGCATCCATCGCGCCTTCGGCCTTGCCCGCTCCAACAACGGTATGCAACTCATCGATGAACAGGATGATCTCACCCTGCGACGACTGAACCTCTTTCAGGACCGCCTTCAGCCGCTCTTCGAATTCACCGCGGAACTTCGCACCTGCGATGAGCGCGCCCATATCGAGCGAGACCACCTTCTTGTTCTTGAGCCCCTCAGGCACGTCACCACGCATAATGCGCTGGGCCAGGCCTTCGGCGATGGCCGTCTTGCCAACGCCAGGCTCGCCGATCAGCACCGGATTATTCTTGGTGCGGCGCGAGAGGACCTGGATCACACGGCGGATCTCTTCATCGCGGCCAATCACCGGGTCGAGCTTATTCTGCGCCGCCATCTGCGTCAGATCGCGCCCATAACGTTCTAAGGCTTCGTAGGTTGTCTCTGGATTTTGAGTTGAAACGCGCTGTGAACCCCGCACCTCTTTGAGAGCCTGGCCGATGCGATCGCGCGTAGCGCCCGCGTCCTTTAAGGCGCGTCCGGCAAAGCCGCTGTCGCCGGTCATGGCCAGCAGGATGTGTTCGACCGAGACATAGTCGTCCTTCATCCGCTTGGCTTCTTCCTCGGCGTCGACAGTAACCCGCGTCAGCCGGGTCGTGACATAGATCTGGTCGATACCACCCGTCGGCACGCTGACCTTTGGTAGCCGGTTCAACTCTTGGCTAACGCGCTGGCCCAGCAGATTTACGTCGACTCCAGCTTTTTTCAGGATGGAGGGGGCGAGACCGCCTTCCTGTTCCAATAAGGCGCTGAGCAGGTGCTCGACATCTACCTGCTGGTGAGACAGTCGTACCGCAGTGTTCTGAGCAGCCCGCAGGGCATCCTGAACCTTTTCTGTTAACCGGTTAAAATCCATGTCATGCCTCTTTATCTGAGTCGGTCGTTATCAACTATTATTAGTATACACCAAGCAGCCAAGTGCACAAGCCCCAGTTACTCGACGCAACTCTCACCTCTGCCGCCAACTCCAGCAAACGATTGCTCTTATTCCCCACATCTGCTCCGATAAGAAGTTTGTGTGTGCCGTGATCAGATTTTATCGCCTGCTCATCCTGTGCTTCTTGCTCGCCGGCTGCAGGCAAGCCAAACAGGCTCCAGCCAGGCTTGCGGCCTCAACGGAAGCGGCAACAAAGCAGCCGGAAGCAGCTGAAACTAAACGCCCCGTCTTCACCTATTCGGTGGTGAATGGCGGAGCCTATTCTGCCGCCGAAGTGAAGCGGGCTAAAGCCGCCGATCCAATCGTCGCCAGCCACTATCACAACATCCGTCCGGAAGCGTTGAAGCCGCTCCGCCTGACGGCCGATACGGCGGCATATGTATCCTACCGTGTCGGCAAGCTGATCTTCTGGACCTCCCATAGAGTAAACTTAAAGAAGGGAGAATTGGTCCTGAGTGACGGAAACAACTGGGTCCGCGGCCGCTGCGGCAACCTGATCGCCGAAACCCCGCAGTTGCCCGTCCTGACTCCGCTGAAGTTGGAGCCACAAGCGTCGCTGATGGACGTTCCCACCACCCTCATGTCCGTACAACCCTATCCGGCAGCGGAAATGGAAGCATTGTCAGTGACCGAACTCGAGGATCTTCCTTCCGCACGTCACATACAACTCCCCACCCAACCGAACCTACCCCTCATGGCAACCCCGCTGGTGGAAAACAATGACTGGGCCCCGGTTGTCGCTGGAAGCGGCACGCCTTTGGTGTTCGCCCCCGCCAGCGGCGCCACTCCGCCCTCCAACACGCCGGGCTCCGCATCCACCACTTATCCAACGCCGGGATCAGTGGTCAATCCTTTTCTGCCCGCAAATCCCTTAGCAGTCTTCGTACAACCGCTGCCACCTATCCAGAGCCTGTTGATCCCGCCCGCTACTGTGACCTTCTGGCCCGGCACATACACACCAGCCCCTGAAAACCCAACGCCAGCGCGGCCCCTGATCATCGCGGGCTATCCGCCCGCGAATCCTCAGCCGCCCAACTACATCCCGCCGACCGGGCCACCACCAACGATCTGGACACCGCCATATCAGCCGCCGGC
>Ga0118677_10002164_pt1 | contig 40076 bp, 37 predicted proteins | sample AliMusrvi5mmetaG_FD_86154 | JGI IMG/M metagenome (GOLD analysis project Ga0118677, IMG submission 86154) | reverse complement strand
CTTGTATCTCATGATCTTACTATTGTGTTTGCTGACTTATTTCATAAGTTGTCGAAGAAATGGCGCGGAAAGGGTCCTTGCTCGGCACTGTTTCTTGAAGATGAACTCAAGGTGGAACCCACAGTACCAATTGTTCCCGTTGCACCTGTTACTGTCATGCCGAGACGGGGTTGGTTTGATTGGGTTTGGTGGCCTTTTCGTCGATGCTAACCGAACAGCAGCAGAGGTAACCGAAAGGATTAGGCTTTACAGGGGGTTTGGGTTTGACTGCCGTATAGAGTGCCGACCACTCCTTCAGTGTGTATTGATTACCCATTGAAAGATTGCACTTTGGACAGATTGGAAAGAGATTATTAATGTCAGTGGGGCCGCCCTTTGATTCAGGAACATCATGGCCGCATTGAAAATCAAAAACAGAGATTTTATTTTGGCACCAGGTCGTTGCACACTTGGCTTCAAAGTTGCGTCCATTATGTTGTAACCACACTTGCTCCCGTAGAGCTGCAGAGATTTTAGCCTTCACATAGGGTTTTTTCTTGAAGGCATTGACAATGGAATTCATCTGGAATCGCGTAGGTCGCATTATTCTTTTAGAGAGGCTGTTCTTAAAACCACGGGGCATGTATGAAACCACTGAACCACGGATTCCTTATTTTTATAGAGATGATAGCCTCCATAGAGATATGGGAATAGGAATGCAACGGGGACTTGTAGGTACTTTTCCCTTTGGGCGGCATATGCCATGCCTGCACCACCTGCAAGTCCAAATGCAACATAATGTACGGTTCCAAAGGTGCGTATTGTTTGAGTTACTGTTTGGACCAGATTGTGTTGGAGTAGATTCGATGCCATTTCTGGTAGTTGCTTGCTTTTTACACAGAGTCAAATTTACTACAAACCTATCTAAAGTCAACTGTACTAGGTGTTCTAGATGGCAGATTCATTCCCCGAATACCTGAAAAGCATCCAGGCCCAGCTTGCAGCTAATACCGCGCCTTCTGCCACCGCGCAGGCACCTTCTCCTCTTGTAGGTCAAATCAAGAACGCGGCAAGTCTTGTAGATAGTGTTAAGATGGACGCAAAGCCTGTAGATGCCAAGTCTGGCAACCTCCGTTTTATGCTCGTATCCACTCACCTTCAACAGTACACAGGCTACAGCCGTGTAAGTCACAACCTCATTCGTGAGCTCACTAAGCAGAAGGATATCTCAGTAACACACTACGGGTTCCAGAAGTTCCCCACGGCACCTGCAAACTACCGCCCCTATCCTGCGGATGTCGATGTCATCGACGCTGCGGCCACGGAGAAGCCGGCTCAGCAGGGCTTCGGCTTTGCGGGCCTACCTGATGCAATCCGTAAGAAGAAGCCGCATGTTGTCATGATTTACAATGACATGTCCATCATTGCCAAATTCCTGGAGGAGATTCGCAAGTCAGGTGTCAAGCGCGACTTCAAGATTTGGCTCTATGTGGACCAGGTCTACACCTGCCAGCTCCAGGGCTATATTGACATTATCAATCGTGATGCGGACCGCGTCTTTACCTTTACGAGTTTCTGGAAGAAGTGCCTCAAGGACCAGGGTGTCAATCGTCCGATTGACCTGATTCTTCACGGCTTCGACAAGCAGCTCTATTTTACGGTACCGCGTGAAATGGTGCGGAAGCAGATGGGTATTCCTGATGATGCCTTTGTCTATCTGAATCTAAATCGCAACCAGCCGCGCAAGCGCTATGATCTTCTAATTATGGCATTTGTAGAGTTGCTGGTGAAGAATCCGACGAAGCCGATCTTCCTGATGTGCGTGTGCGATAAGGGTGAGAAGGGTGGGTGGTGGCTCTTTGAGATTTTCCAGCGTGAACTGAAGATGCGTGGTGTGGCTGTAGAGATGTTTGCAAATCGTCTAATGATTAGCAGCCAGGATATGACCTTCCGCGACGAGGAGATCAATCTGTTCTACAATGTTGCCAATGTCGGTGTTAGCACGGCAGACGGTGAGGGCTGGGGTCTCTGCAGTTTTGAGCAGATGGGTGTGGGTATTCCGCAAGTTATCCCTGATATCGGCGGCTTCAAGGAGTTCTGCCGGCCGAATAACTCCGTGATGGTCAAGCCGAAGCACCGTTACTATCTACCGATGGTCTATTCGCCGGTTGGTGGTGAGGCGGAGGCGGTTGATCCGCATGATTTCTGCTTGGCAATGGAGGAGTATCTCTTTGACTCCAAGAAGCTGGCTGCGCACGGTGCAGCGGCAAAGGAGATGGTACTCAGTTATACCTGGGAGCGTGCCACGGAGACATTCATCAAGCGCCTGCTTGAGACCAAGAAGGAGCTTGCGGATGACGGGGAACTTTAAAGAGGGCCCATAGACTAGAATGGCTGTAGCCGTATTTGATACCAAGGTCGTAGGTGAAGTGCTATTTAGCAATACGCCAAAGGGATGCCGAGTCCATGCGACCTTTACGAAACTACCACCTGGTGAACATGGATTCCACATTCACAAAGCGGGAGATTTACGGGGAGAGGGTTGTAAGGGAGCCTGTGACCACTATCACATTGGTGCACCGCAGCATCATGGTGGACCACCTGGTTCCGGTCAAAGGCATACAGGCGACCTCGGAAATATAAGCGGTAAGTGCGAGCGGAGTTACTATTTGGCCGGTGTTCGTGTAGAGGATTTATGGGGGCGGTCAGTCATCGTACATGCTGATGCAGATGATTACGGTCGAGGAGGTGAAGAGGATTCACATACTACAGGTCATGCAGGTGCTCGAATTGCATGTGCTGTAATTGGTCGACTGAAGGGGTGTACCTAGGTCAAAAGTAATTTCTTAATAAGATGAAGCATTTGCAACTTTAATTGGAGGTTGCCATATTGTAGATGTGCTGCGAAATGTCCTACTTTCCAAGAATTATGTAGATTGATTTCAACGACTCTCGCACATGTCTGAAAGTTAGGTTGAGGTACAACCATAAATTCATGTCTACAATCAAAACGATACAAAAAATTAAAAATATCCTGTTCCCATGAATAACCATTCTTAGAAAGAGGATTCATATCACCTAACTTCCATGCAGTATCAAGAATACTCATTGAATCTGGTGTTGTCTTAAAAAACATAATTCCACAATTGATATGACTACTAATTTCTCCAGGTATATCTGAACTTACAAGAATATTTGCCTTTGATTTACGAAATCCATACAAGTCAATAAAATAAGAGAGAGGTTTTTCCATATCAGTTACATATATATCATCATCCATCCATACAACAAAATCTAGATTCGATTTTTCTGATAGAATTTCATTTCGTAGAACAGGAATCTTATTCCACGACGGATGTCTATCTGTAGGAGGTAGGGTATTATGTAGTGCACATTTATAATTATGCATGTGTGAATATACTTTAAAACGCATAAATGTTTCTGAATAGAGTGCTTCACGATCTGAATAACTTACAATCGAAATTTTATATTTATTTATATTTCGAATAGCAAAACTCACTATACCATCATCTGCAAATGCATTGATTTCAAGAGTATATTTACTGCAAAAAGCATCAATTGCCTCTTTAGTAAAGTGTTTTATTTCAGAATTTCCTTTTTCAGAATTTAGAGCATAATCGTGTCCCATAATCCATCCACCCTCCTTTACAGCATAACGAGCCGCTTCTAAATCGTTCTTAACTGCGTCAAGTGAATGATCTCCATCAATGTATACAGCATCTAAATGACCATCTGGAATACGGTTAAAAAAATCTTCACTTTTCTCACGACAGATGGATACATTTGTATGCAGGAGAAATCGATTCTTTACAAATCCATTCAAAAGTTCTAACTCATAAAATTCCATAGTATGACCATTCACATCACCACTTCCCATCACACCAATTGTAGAGATATAAGGATCAATGCCATACAGTTGTTTCGGTTTGAGAGTATCAAGCAGATACTGTGTAAATTCTCCTGTAAATACACCAATTTCAGCAATTGTTGAATTTTTAGGTATAAGATCCTTGACCATCTCGTCACGACTCGTGTAGCGTTTTGTCATACTAGAACAATTCTTCATATAAGCCTTTATACCATTCAATTGATATTAGCAGCGCGTCCACCACTTACGAGCAGTTGCAGAACGGCGTTTTGCTGTACGGACCAAATCCGAATCTGTTGTTTTATAGGTTTTACCACAGAGTAGAAAACTGTGCACACGCGCATAGCCCCATTGCTGTTCGGTGGCCCCAGGACGGTGACCCGTACGCCAGGCGGCCATACCCCGATTGTAAGACTCGCGGATTTCTTTCAGAGGAACACCTGTAGCCTTGGCCTTCTGCTCTAAGGAGGTCGCCTTAGGAAAGAGTTTCCGCCATCGTTGTGTATAGGAGGATGACCGTTTCCTCGTACCGCGGTCTGTTTTGAACCCCGTATAGGCTCTCGGATCTTTCCAATGAAATTGCTTAAAATGCGCAATCTCCTTGGCACGCTGAGTCTTTTTTCGAGTACTGAGGCCTCTGAAATATTTGGGTGGCCAGAGTTTTCCTACCATCTAGTAGATGCAGAGACAAGGTGGTGGCGCAGGCAAGTTACAAGGTGGTGGCTGTGGATGTGGAATGCCTCCTATGTTTGGCGGATACCGTATCACAGCGCGTAATCGCAAGTATCTGAAGAAGTATCGTGCTGGCAAGCCCATCGGCTTCACAATGCGTGCGAGTCTGAAGGCGAAGGGTCTCATTCCCCGCACAAGTCGCAAGTACCGTGGCCGCAAGGTGGTCGGGCCCAAGTATAAGACTCGTAGAAATCGGCGATAAAACTCTGCCAGTCCATTCTAGATGTCGGTGACGGCGCAGCAGGCCTTGGTCCAAATAGTAAAAGACAAGGAAAAGGAAAAAGAAGTCTTACTTACTCGTTCTGGATATGAAGTAAGTGAGGCTTTCCATGCGTACCAAACCGCGATTAGTGAAACGGGTGTAACGGCGATAGGCAAAGCGCTACATTTTGCTGCAGACCTAGTCTGTAGTGGGGCCATTGACCTCTGGATGAAAGTCGCCTGGGACTATGCCATTTTTCATGTGGGACTCGCTTCACCTCGGGTATTTGTGTATCTGAAGAAACGATTCACTGAATTGCTCGTCTTGACCAAGAAGTTTCCACAGGAGCAACTCTACAAAGACGAGGAATTCCAAACTCGAATTGGAGAAGTGATTTTTGTTCTGAATGGATGTCCCCGACGCGCCTGTATTAAATGGCCGGCCGTTGGTTCAGAGACTCATGCAGAAGGATGGCTACAGGCTGTTCGACAGGCTCCCGATGTGGCTGCAGTGAGCCGTACATGGAAACATGAGAGTGATTTGATGCCAATGAGAATCGCTGCAAATGAAATTGTGAAGGCGTGTACGGATGGTGCCACGGAGCGTGCCTTTTTCTGGGTCCGGTGGCTTCTTGAAGAGGATAGTATCGTCAGGAAAAACAATCTGGGTGCTGGACTGTCAACAATGGAACGAGGGCCCGCGATACAATCGAGCAAAAAGCGAACGGATATGGGATATTTTTTATTAGCAGTCTTTGCGGAAGTCTATAAGGATCTGGCTGCTCGGAATCTCACCCGAATGCACGAAGAGTTTCAATGCCTGATTGATATGTGGCGCGGTGAGGTGCCCCTCACGCAGAAAATGAAACGGGAGATTCTCGGAATTTTAGTTCTGATTCTTGCAGAAGTTCCGCGTTGGAAAGTGCCGGCTGCACCGACTCTGGTCAAGGACCCTGTACAATTATCACGAGCCGTTGCGCAGACATACAAATTCTTTTCAGAAGTGCTTGTATATCCACCTGTGAGCAAGGCGGCTGTGAAGATTGGTGCAAAGAAGAAATCAACTGGACGGAAAATCACCGATGGTGAGAAGAAGCAGATGAATTTGGAGGAGCATTTAGCCAAATATGATGCGGTTGTAAACTCGTACTTGGGAATTGATTGATGGATTTCTTTGAAATCCTAAGAGGGTGTCGGTTTAACGGCGGCGTGTTGACTTCTTACCCTTGCGATGCTTTCTGCGTGTCTGGCGACGGCCACCATGACCGGCCTTACTAAGCTTAGTAGTTCCAGTAGGGGCTTTTGCAAATCTGGCTCCTTGTTCTGCAGCTACTTGTTGCGCCACTGCAGAAAGAAATCTATTAGTCGCTGTACTACTAGTCGCTGTAGCAGGTATGCTACTTTTTTCTGCGGCAACCTCTCGACGTACTCTTTCTATAAGTGGTTGTGCATCTGCAGCAGCAGATTTCTTATGGAGTTTTTGTATTTCAGGATGTCTCATTAATTCATGAAGAAGCTGATCACTAGCAGTTATAACAGCATCTCGAGACTCTTTGATTGTTCCAGAAGTATATTTTTTACCATTTACACTATCCTTTACATCTTTTTGTAGTTCATGTTTAATGCGATAGAATTCCTGGTTTTTATCAACTATATTTTCGATATTACGCGCCTTATAATAAGCAAGTAGAACTTTAAGATTTGTTATAATCTGCATATCTTTACCAGTTGCACTAGGTTTTTCAGCATATTTATTGAGTTCATTCTCTATTACCGCAAGGGCCTCCCTGCGCTCCGCAGGTTGTCCAAGTTCATTTGCCGCTTTAAGATTTTGAAAAATAACTCCATGACTTGGAATACCTCCCAAGCGTTTAAATCCTCTAATAAGTGCTTGAGCAAAAGACATCTACTCTGTACATTGAAAATTTGAACCCGCTATTTAAATGTACGGTATACAAAAACATACAGAATGTCCACACTCCCAGAGATTGTCAAGAAGCTACGCAACGCATCAGATGCATATTACAATGGTGATAAGCCTCTGATGACAGACGACGAATACGATGAACTCAGAGATGAACTGGCACAGCGCAGCCCAAACCACCCCTTCTTGAAGATGGTCGGGGCACCTGTTGGCTCAGGAGCAATTGCGCTACCGTTCATCATGGCCTCTCTCAATAAAATCAAACCGGGTACAGGTGCGGTGGAGAACTTTAAGAACAAATCTGTCGCCAAGCATTGGCATCTGAGTGAGAAGCTCGATGGAATCTCCGCACTCTGGTATGAGGGTCGTCTCTATCTCCGCGGCGATGGCCAGATGGGTGTGGAGGTGACGAAGTTTGCTCCGCATATTCAGGGTCTCAAGGTCTGTGAGCATCCTGTTCGCGGAGAGCTCGTCGTGGCTCGTGCAGAACCATGTGTGGCCGGAACCCTGGCGAGGTCGTGGGTAAATGGTCAACTCCACCAGAAGGAGCCGCAGGCGGAGATTCGTGTAGTGCGGTTTGTTGCCTACGAGATCATCGGAGAGGGAAAGCCAGCAGAGCAGTTTCGTGCGCTGCGTGAGGCCGGCTTTGAGGTTCCGTGGAATGTGGCCATCGGTGAAGCCGAGTTCACGGAGGAGAATCTGGCAACCTTTCTGCGGCTGCGCCGTGAGAAGTCAGTCTATGATACAGATGGCATTGTCGTGGCTGAGAATACTACGAGCCCTGTACCCAAGGGTGCCGTTAAGAACCCAACAAATAAGATGGCCTTCAAGATGGTGATTGCCGACCAGTGCGCCGAGACAACCATTGTAGAGGTTGAGTGGAATGCAAGTGCCCAGGGCTATCTGATTCCGCGTCTCCAGATTCAGCCGGTCGTGGTTGGAAGTGCACGCATCGAGTTCGTCACAGCGCATAATGCAAAGTTTATCGTTGAGAACAAGTTGGCTCCTGGAGCCAAGATTGTGATTCGCCGCAGTGGAGATGTTATCCCTGCAGTGGACCGCGTTGTCACGCCAGCGGCTGAGCCAAAGATGCCTGGTGGTACGGAGGGACAGGCCTGGAAGTGGGATGCGAATGCGACGCATCTTGTACAGATTGCTGGCACGGCAGTTAGTACCGAGGTGCTCAAGGCGCAGCTCGTTCATTTCGCCAAGACCATGGAGATTGTCGGTATGGGACCAGGCGTTGTGGCAAAGTTAGTCGATGCAGGTGTCGACTCTGTTCGTAAGCTCTTTGGCGCGAAGTCGGCAGACCTGATTCGCATTCTCGGTAAGACACTCGGTCCCAAGATTATCGCCGAGCTGGAAGCCATTGCGAGTCGTGCCACTGAAATCCAATTGATGGTAGCGAGTTCTCGCATGCCCCGACTCATTGGTGATACGAAGCTGAAGGTTCTCTTCGACCTGAAGACAGACCCTCGCCAGTGGAGCACACTTCCGGCTCCTCAGGGCTGGTCTGCTGACAAGTTGGCTGAGTTGATGGCAGCTCTACCTGCCTATGAGGCCTGGCGACGCAGTGAGACTCCGCATATTCCGTATCCGATTCTGCCTGCTGCGATGCCTCTGGCGCCTGCACTACCGCAGGTAGCCAAGGGCACAGTCTGCTTCACAGGTGTTCGCTCAAAGGAACTGGAGGCCGAACTAGAGGCAGCCGGTTGGAAGATCGTCAGTTCTGTGAGCGGAAAGCTGGGTGTCCTGATTGTCGCAGATACGGATGGCGCGGACTCCAGTGAAAAGGCAAAGAAGGCGCGCGACCTCGGTGTCCGTATTCTCAAGATTTCTTCCGTCAAAAAGGAACTCGGCTTAGTCTAGAAATGGCGAGTGTAGTAGCCTCCATTGGAATCGTCCTTCAAAATATTTTTTCAGTCTTTACGGGGATGGGTGCATACTTACCACCTGGTACATGGATGGTGCTCATGGTTATGCTTGTTGTTGGAATCATTGTGGGAATCTCACTCTATGTCTCCAAGCAACCTACTGTGGCAAGTACGCTTAAAAATCAACTCGGCCTCTATCAAGCACCCTATGATTCATTAAGTACATCACGCAAAGGAGTCGACGACTATCTGGCTCGCCCAGAAGTTCAAGCCTCGCAGGGAAATTGGGTCCTATTGAACTTTGCTCCATTGACTCTTATGAATGCAGGATATGCCGGTCCGTATATGAATGGTGTCTATGATCCGCAGACAATTCGACAGGCACTCGACCTCGGATTCCGTACCTTCAAGTTCCATATTGACTACTACACAGGCTCCAATAAGAAAGACTTTGGAGCGGTCGCAGGTGAGCCGTGTCTGATACATCGTGATGATAATGGAATCATCCGTTCTCTCAATGCTGGAAGGCTTTCAGAGATGATTGCTGCCCTTGATGAACAGGCCTTTTCACCAAGTCTACCCACAGGCAGCGACCCTCTGATTATTATCTTGGATTTCAAGAATACTCCCGATCCCGTCCAGACACCTGAACTCTATAAGAGTTTCCTATCCGCAGTAAGTAAACAGATTCAACCCCTGCGCAGAACACTACTCACTCAACTTGGAGAGAGTTATTTCAATAATCTACAAAATCAGAATCTTCTATTCACACAGAATTTCCAGAGTCTCAGGAAAAAGACACTTATCTTTACAAATGCCGATACAACCTGCTTTACAAAGGCGAGCAGTTCGCCAACAACGGCAGAGAATCTCCGTATGATGATTCACGCCCAACTCTATACAATGGATGGTGGTAGTGCTGAAGGCCTCACACCACCTGATACAGTCACGCAAGCGGCTCCAAGTGGAACACAAATGGCAATTGGTAAACAGGCCCCCGCCTACTATCTGAATACGCCTGAGACTCAACTCACAGCCATGCAGAATAAGACAAACAACACCTATGCACTTGTAGATCCTGGTTCACAGAATGTTTCAGGTGCAGATAACCATACACTCATGACAACCTACGGAGTGCAAATGATTCCCTTTTTCCTCTACAATACATCGGCAGAGACACTCTCTATGTTCAAAGGATGGGGCTCCTATAGTTGGAAACTAAAGCCTGCTGCGCTCCAGTACATTGTAGTGAAGACAGTACCTCCCGCAAAGCTCAGCCAGGCTGCAAATGCACAGGGAGGTAATGTAAGTCCGCCCGCGCTTCACTTGTAAAAAGAAAGGGCCATAAATAGATGGAGGAGTTACATCAATATTCCCCTGCAAGTAAAGTTCTTGAAAAATCAGTCTTTAAAAAACAGATTGAAGATTTAAAAGCGGCAGCAGAGGAGGCTGCGAAGAAAATAGACTACGATACTGCACACGATGAAGAGATTCGTAAGGCCATTGGCGTTGTAGAGACTTTTCTACGAAAGTCAAAACGAGTCTGTTATGGAGGGCAGGCTATTAATACCTATATGCCTGAAACTCTAAAGTTCTACAGTGAAGAGTATGACCTTCCAGATTATGACTTCTTTACACCCTTTGCGGACCGCGATGTGACTGAATTAGTAAGAATGCTTCAGAAGGCGGGATTTACAGAAGTGAATGAGCGCATCGGTATTCACAAAGGGACTCGCAAAATTCTCGTAAACTTTATTCCGATTGCAGATATTACTGAGGTTGAATCAGGGCTCTATCGCACCTTTCTCAAACGGTCTACTATTACAAATGGCATTCATTATGTAGATCCTGATGTTCTTCGTATGAATATGTATCTGGAGCTCAGTCGTCCTGCAGGTCAAGTAGCTCGTTGGCAGAAGGTGTTTGAACGACTCCTCCTATTGAATCTGGCGCAGCCTATGGATACATGTAGTGGAAAAACAATTAAAGAGAAAAAGATAGAGCCCTACATTCGGAAAAAGATTCTAAATTACATTATTGAAGAAAAGCGTGTTCTGGCAGGCGCAGAACTCGGATTTATCTACAGAGCATCTGCACAAGAAAAGTTACCCGAGATGAATTGGATTCTGGAATCTGGAGGCGCGATTGTCTTTTTTTCTTCCGATATCTATAAGGATGCTGAAAAGATACAGACGATGCTCGGATATAAAATGACTCGGCGTCAAACAGAGCGTGGTGTTGAAGATTTTCTTCCTCGTCGCGTCTTAATCAAAAAGGGTGATCAGACGGTTATCATGATTATTGAAGAGATGGCATGTAATGCATTTAATGAACTTAAAATGGGAGGCCGCACACTACGAATTGCGAGTTTAGATACACTCGTCTATCTGTATATTTTGCTAGGAATCTTTACAAAAGATGAAGATAAAATTGGTACACCACTCCTATGTCTTGCACAGCGACTTGTTGAATTAGATAATAAGATTCGTACTTCACCTACTCACACCTTTCCTCTCTTTTCCATTAAATGTTCTGGACATCAAAAGACATATCCATCGCTCCTTCGTGAAAAGGTGGCGAGAATTGAAGCGCAGAAAAAGAAATCGGGTACGCGCGCTCGGCGTAGGAAGAGTCAAAAAGTTGAAAAGCGCCGCTCTGGTACACGGAAGGCAAAGAAACATGTCCGAATTTGATGAAGTACTTGATGACTGGCATCTACTGAAGAAGACTGGGCTCAAGTCGCGGAAGCAGGTTGGAAGCCTAGTACGAAGCACCTATGCACCAAAGCATAGTATTGCAGATAAACAATCACCTCTTTGGTGGCGCAAGGAAGCGCTACGAAACAAGTGGTTTGGGTATGTTCTAGATGGGTCGCCCATGGATGGAAGTGCACTGTTAGGCATCTGTAGTGTGAAAGGAATTACGTATGCTACGCATATTCCAAATCTGCGACACCGTGAGCGACTTGAACTGGTTGCTCGCATTTTCGGATTGAATGTACGGTTCTGTGAGACGATGGAGGAATTGTCTAGTTTGAAGGGGTTTCTGATTCGATAAAAATAGCATGAATTAGTATAGAATGCGTGCGACTCGAAAGAGAATGACAAAGAAGCAGCGCCGCGGTAGAAAGTCAAAGCGCACCATGCGAAAGAGAGTTCAGCGGGTCAGAAAGATGCATGGTGGAGATGTTCTTCACAAACTGCCCGATGATAATAATTATCTAACCTACTATGGTAAAGTTGTAGATATGAGTGGAAATGAAATATCCGACCGTAATTTTCTTGAAATAGATGAGGGTTCATGGGAGATTATTAACACGAAACTGCAAGAACATGCACATGAGACATTTACAGGGGCTGATGAAATCATCGAAGTTGGATATGGTGGTGATAATGGGAACGGCACAATTACCGTAAAGATTCCCGAAGGTGCAAGTAATGCTCCTGGTTCAAGCGTAGCCCTTCACGTGGTGACGAAACCTCTGGGACCGATGATTTTTGATATTGGTGGCCAAACCTATCGGATGAAATTTACAGTGAACTTTGGAAACTAATCATTTACTAGAAGGTCATGAAAGTAGTGACAGGACTCCTAGCCTTAGTATTTTGTATAGTTCTTCTACTGCTGATACGATATATTCGCAGCGAAGAGGGGTTCGCCGATAAACCAGTTGCAATCTATGACTTTGGAAAGTTTTTTGCACCGTTTCAACTCGAGGCCATCTGTCCAGTCTGGGATACAGTCTATACAAACTTCAAGGGTGCTTACAAAACAGACGAGAAAGGTCACCAACTTCCCGAAGATGTTGTCAAAAAGGCAACGGATACAGCAATTGCAAAAGTTCTTCCTAAAGGAGTCTTTCCGTGTCCCTTTGCCTTTCCTAAAGGTAAAGACCTTGATACAGTACTTACATGGTTGACTAAACAGGATAAGAATCTATTACTTCAGGCTCATACAACTCTTGTCTTCTGTAAGACACAACTGGAGTCAACACTCAACACTGCACATAAATCAATTGACGACATGAAGAATGGGCGGAGCAGTGATGGATTTATAGATATGTTTCTTACACAGTGCTCAGCGGAGGAACTTCTTGCACGGGCAGCTGTACCGCTGCAGTGTATTGACCCTACAATTGAACTTGGTACGGAGGCGAACCAAATTAAAGCGCAGGACCCGGCAGCAACAACAGAAGCCATGAAGAAGAAAATTGAGATTACAAAACTCTTGACAGCTATGTGGTCGGCCTATGCGACGGCCATTCCTCCAGTTCAGCGTATTGATTTTACTGAGACAATTCAACACTGTAAAGATATAGTGGATGAACTCTCTTCAATCAAAAAGAAACTCGAGTCAGGTGAAACAAGTTTTTAAAGTAGAGGCATGTCGCGGGTCTATTCAAAAACACCAAGTGGCGGTGACATTGCAAGCAGTGTAACAAATAAAAGTATACGGAGTTCACAACAGTGTGCAGTAGCCGCCGCTGTAGCAAAGGCGCGTTGGAATCCTCCGTGTGCGGGATGCCCTCCACCAGTTTATACAAGCACAGGCGGAAACAGTAGTTCCGCCTTACTTCAGCAACAGATGGAGACCTCTGCCACCATAAACTCTAGCCAGGCCAATCAGATCGCAAATCAACAACTCCGAGGCACCTCGGGAACAAACTATGCGCTCTATCTTCAAAGCCAAACACTACTCAACTATGCTCCGGCGACTGACCCTGCACGCCGATTCTTGGCCTATCAAGGGAACTTTATCCCTACTCCGTGTCCACCGACACCCGCTGAGCAACTCAATGCTGGACAACCTCATCCTACAACAAATTGCCAACTTGCGCAACTACCCAGATATCTTCGACCAACTACATAAAATAGTTTCCTACGGTAGAAAATGCCGACTGGTGTATATGATGCATCCCTAATCACGAACCGCAACCGCAACCGTGCGCTCTCCTCGTATAAGAATAGCCTTGTAACTGCAAATGCCTCGGGCAACCCAGTTGCTCCTCAGCAGAAGGGTGCACCCATTGCGTCTGTAAATACAGAGGCAAATCTTGGATGTGCTACTTGCACATCTGTAGAAACCTATGCGGGTTCAAATGCAAGCCCGCTCCCTGCGTACACGCGGGTCATTGGCTCTACGCCTTCGTAAATACTTAGCTCGTAACCTCTTCAAAATGTCCATATCGAGATGGATGCATAGCTGTAGCAATCAATTCCTCCTTTACGCGCGCGGTTTTTAACCATGTACGCAAAGTTTTCTTGAGACGATACCGTCGCCAGGCTCGTTTAATAAGTTCAGAGGCTGTAATAAAATTAAGTCCGCACCAATTGTCCGCCTCATCTACGGTTTTTACCCATGTAAAGTCATTGCTCATTAGTTGAAGCTCTACGAGTGAAAAGGTGAGTTGATTATTGGTTACTTGGAGATACGCAAGAGGAGTTTTTCTTTTTGTAAGCGCAATATTCTTCACTTTATTGTGACCAATTAAAAGCACCTGTAGAGGACTTGGTAAAGTAGGAACCAATTCAATTAGATTATATTGTAAATGAAGTTGTTCCAGAGACTCAGGAAGACTACGAGGAAACTCCTTCAAACGATTATTGGAGAGATTCAGAATTCGTAGGCGTAGACCCCAATCAGTTGGTAAACTCATTGAAGAGAGGTGATTTGTATGGGCCTCGAGTATTTCAAGATGAATTCGTCGAGGAAGTTTAGTAAGAAGTGTAAAATTTACAACAAGTTGTTTAAGATTTGGAGGGAGAGTCTGAATCTGTTGAATATTTGTATGGCGTGCAGAGAGTTTTTCAAGTGTAGGTGGAAGTCCTCCTGGAAGTGTTCGTATGCAGTTATTATCAAGTATAAGTGTTCGTAGAGAGGTTGGCCAATGAATTCCATCGAGGCGGGAGATATTATTTGAATCGAGTAAAAGCTCTTCAATTGAATCTGGAAGTACAAAGGGAATTCCATCTTCTGCGAGATAATTATTTCCGAGATCAAGGTGTTGTAGATTTGGAGGGAGATATTCTGCAAAAAAGGCGGATATACTATTTCCAGCGAAACTTAAACGGCTTGCTTGACTTCGAGATAAATCCGGTTGTGTTTGGAGATTACAGTTCTTCAATTGAAGAACATTCATACAAAAAAAGAGTGGGTCGTATTTAGACCTAAATAATTTTATTCTTTTCTTTCTTTTTAGAATTTAGTTTATTTCGGTATTTTTATTGGTTATTTACTTCTTGACGACCTTCACAACCTTCTTGGTCGTCACAACCGTCTTCTTGGGTACGGCAATCGGCTCCACTTCATCACCCTCCGCATCGTCCTGCGTCACTGCAGCGAGAACACTAGGGGCCTTAGCCGCAGGTGCAGGCGCGTCAAAGACATCATCGTCATCGACCTGCTCCTCGGCCACAGGCGCGGGCGTAGGTGCAGAACGGCGAACCGCAGGCTGGCTCTCGCCATCATCTGCAAAGGCGAAACCGCGGATGGAGTCAGGCAGCTTGTCTACACGGAGCTGGATGCCCTTCCAGGACAGGCCGAACTTGCTGCCCGCAAACCAGACACTCGTGCACTGGATGAGTGCCGTAATCTGAGCACCCTTGACGAGGAGCTCCTCAAGGGAGGTCTCATCATAGTTGTACGCCTGCTTGTTCATGTCATAGGCAACGATGTCAAAGACATCTGAGCCCTGCTTCTTGCGCAGGTTGAGCTTGAAGCTCGGCGGGTACGGCTTCGGGTTGCCATTGGCATCCTTGGAGACACGAACCAGCGGCGTGTAGAAGGCCTTGACGACATCCTCGCTGAGCTTTGACTTGAACCAGGCCTGGGAGTTCTCAACACCCTTCTTGACCATGAACTCATCGAGCTTCATGAGGACATCATAGAATGCCCGGACCTTCGTATCCTTGCCATCCTCATAGCCACGGAAGGAGAGGTCAACACTGTACTTAACAGGGCCAGCCTTGTCAAATACATTCATACCATAGGGGAGATTCATTGACGCCGTCTGCATGACAAGAGGGCGACCAGAGTAGCTGAGATATGACATCTTAGCACCGCTGTCCATAAGCTTAATCGGAGAGAAAGTGATGTTTGAAGTAGAGAAATCGGTTGACTGAACTACAGTGGAAGACATTTGGAATATATATGGCTCTACAAACGTTTACAGGAAAACACTGAATCAAATTTTTGACCGCGCCCTTTACGATTTTTTTTTTGCCTTTCAATCTTTAATGAAGAAGATTCAGAGCATTACGGTTGACTCCACGGCTGCTGAAACACATCTTTGCATGCTTGGTAGTAATTATAAGACGGATAAGAGTCCGTACAATGATGTTGGACACAGACACCCTTATACTGCAGTCTATAGTCTCTTCTTCTCTCGCTTCCGATTTCAACCCGTACGATTTGTAGAGATTGGAATTGCAGGAGGAAACTCGATACTCTTATGGCGCACCTATTTTACCCACAAAGATACTCATATCTTTGGATTTGACCGTGATAAGAACTTCCTTCAGAATACCCTTAATTTTGGACTCCCTGGAGTCTCTGTGGGTGAAATGGATGTCTATGAAGAGGAATCTATTCGCAAAGGGCTTGAGGCTACAGGTGGAAATCTCGATGTACTTCTGGATGACTCCTCGCATGGTCTGGTTGACCAGATTCGCATTATTAAGCAGGGTCTTCCTTTTGTGAAGCCTGGCGGTCTGATTGTCATTGAAGATATCTTTCGTGATACTCCCGAAGAGAAGTATGAAGAGGCACTTGCTGATGTACTAGACCAGTTTAGTTTGGCAATGTTTGTTACGACAGAGCACGAGCGCCGTTATTCACCTGGCTGGAACAATGATAAACTTCTCTTCCTTGTAAAAAAGTGATGCTTCTGTAGAAATGAACGCAGGCGAACTCACACGCCTAAGACAAAAGGCAGCGGTCCAATACATTGCCCGCACGAATGTGACGGATTCGTCCCTTCTCACCTGGAAGAAGCAGGTGGGGCCTACCTATGCCGATTCAGGCACTCCTCCCGTGGTGGCGAACCGTGGAGTGAATGCGGGTACAGGTGTGATGGAGTTTGCCAATGGCAACTCAAGTGATCTTCCTCCTGGAAATGCAGCAAATGATTCTAACGGAACTCTGAACTTTGCGACGGGTAAGGGTATGCATGGAGAGAGTCTTCGCACCATCTTTACTGCTGCGGGATGTGCAGTGTCAACGGATCCAAATCCTGCGACAAATCCCAATGGTATTACACTACCGTGTTTTACCTATGAGACTCGTCAGAGATATCAGATTACAAATTCAAATGGCGTCGTTGTAGATAATAATACATATTTGCCAAATCTAGATAAATGTGGGCCTCCTTCAGGCTATTTCCCCACGCCTCCACAGACATACGGTCCTAGTTCAAATCCGACCTATTACAAAAATATCTATGGTGGCGGTACTGTCTATCCTCGTACAGGTTTCCAGGACCAACTCAAAGATAGTTTCCCGTCGAATTAATCCATACCTAGACTCTCTAAAACCCACGGATATGCCTCTGCGGCATCATCGCTCACTTGTACTAAGCCCATCACTACGTAAAGTGCTCCTAGCCCTCGCAGTGATTTGCTCGTACCACGTGTAACTAGATTATATATCAAATTCAGATTCTTCTTTTTCCACCACTTCATATCCTGGTGACCACGATTCATATCTTCAGGAACATGATGAAAAAGACGACTTGATGCAAGAGACCAGCCAGGACAAATTTCCTCTTTTTCATCTGCACTCAGTCCAAGGCGCCACGCCCAGAGTTGAAAGAGGGCTCGGTAAAAGGCGCGATGATTTCGAAGTGATAAGTCGTGAAACCATGCGGTATTGAGTAGATATCCCATGGCCTCAATTTTCATAAAGACATCAAGCACGCGCTGATTCCAGACCTGTTCTGGAGTGAGTACTTCATCATAGACATAGAGGAGAGGGTACTCCTTTGCCCTCAGCCATTCAACACGCTTTCGAAACATAGCAAGGGCAGCTTCTGAAAAGGACTCACGAGTATACGGATTTTGCAGTGCTTGACCCTGTGATGTGAGATGTACAAGAGAGCGAATATCAAATGCCCAGCCATTTTTTTGGTGGTCTGCATAGGAGAAGAAGAAGACGGATGGTATGGAGTCAATGGGCTCCATTGAATAGACCTCGGTCGTATTCTGTAACATATCTTTTAGATGTACAAAGAGACCTTGTGTTCGTCTTCTTTTATTGGATATGAGAAGCCTCCACCAACGCTGAATTTTGCTAACGAGTAATGCATTCGAGCGCGTATATATGATTCTTTGATCATTTCGTCTACGATCAAAAAAACGTATGGGGCGTTTCGAATGGCGTTGGCAAAAGTCACCCTGAGACGCATTAGAAGGGCACTGTGCATCTGGGTGGTTACGGCTCTTGATACTCGCACAGCGACGAAACTGGAGTCTCTCCATATCCTGCTTAGCCGGAAGTTTGGTTTTCCGTAAGAGCAAAAAAAGGCGAAAAGTTCTTGGTGCAGGGATTTATTGACGAAAAATGGGTCAACTTCAAAAAAAAAAGATGATTTTTTGATTCCAAAGGCAAAAGTAAGGAAAAAAGTAAATGCGAATATAAAAATTTGAGCCAGATGACTCATGAAAAAAATCGTAGTGCGTAAAATGTCTTCCAATTCTTCCACCGGTACTAGTACAATGAACTCCACCCCCGCTGTTGCCAAGGTTGCGACGAAGCGTGTTGCCAAGAAGGAGACGGTTGAGGTCGCGGCGGTGCCGGCCCCTGTTGCCGTTGCGGCCCCTGCGCCGGTTGAGGCCAAGAAGGTTGTTGCCAAGAAGGCGGCGGCCAAGGCGGAGCCCGTTACGGCTGCCCCTGTTGTTGCGGCTGTGCCGGCCGTTGTTGCGGCGGTGCCGGCCGAGGCCGCTGAGGAGCCGGTCCAGACGGTCGGCGATGAGATCCGTGGCATGGTCGGTTCCCTGAACGGCCTCCGCGAGACGATCTCCACGCTGCACGCCCAGCTCAAGAAGCTCGAGAAGCGTGTTGCCCGCGAGATCAAGGATGCCCGCAAGCGCAAGCGCCGCACGACGCCGCAGCTCGATGAGAACGGCGCGGCGAAGCCGGCCCGCCTCAGCATCTTCGAGATCCCGACGAAGCTGAGCGATGACCTCTGCGTCTTCCTCGGTAAGCCGAAGGGCAGCGAGATGAGCCGCTCCAACGTCACGAAGGCGGTCACGACGTACATCAAGGAGAAGGGTCTCAAGAACAAGCACGACATCAAGCCTGATGCCCCGCTCAAGAAGCTGCTCGGTGTTGCGGACACGGAGGGCCTGACGTACTTCAACCTCCAGCGCTACCTCAACAAGCACTACGTCAAGGTGCCGAAGGTTGAGGCCGTTGTTCCGAAGGCGTAAATTGCTCGATGAGCAAGTATAATAAAAAATAAAAAGAAAAAAGGATGCAAACTTCTAAAAGAGACGAGAAAAACTGAAAAAGATAAAATATTTAAAATATTTTTTCTTGTTAGAATGTCTGAACCGAATAATCAGAGTTATTTAGGAAAAGTATTAAAAGGTCTGAGAAACTCTCAACGGGCGTGGCAACCTGGTCCTCCTGGATTATCTCGTCCTCAACCTCCGCCGCAGGTTATACAGGAAAATGAAACTGCTGGTAATTCTCTACTTAGAGCGATTAATCAAGAGAGAGAAACTGGACTTCCAGCAGGCGCCGCGCCATTTGTACCTGCACCGGCTCAAGCTAGGCCGGCTCTCAATCCAAATGCGGCGCCATTTGTACCTGCACCGGCTCAAGCTAGGCCGGCTCTCAATCCAAATGCGGCGCCATTTGTACCTGCATCGGCACAAGCTGTACCGGCTCTCAATCCGAATGCGGCGCCATTTGTACCTGCATCGGCACAAGCTGGGCCGGCTCTCAATCCGAATGCGGCGCCGTTTGTGCCTGCAGCAAATGCACAAGGCGCAGCGAATCAACCTTCTGGTGGCAAGCGTAAACGCAATAGAAAGAGTCGTAAGGCTCGCAAGACTCGCAAAACTCGCAAAGTTCGTAAGAGCCGCCGTTACCACAAGTAAAGTGCGTTCAAATAGAGTTTTTTTCATATCCGAGAAGAGTGGAGGTAACTCCATAACACTGGTCGATTAGCTTCTATGCTAAGAGACATCCTGGTCGATTAGCTCAATTGGTAGAGCGTGTGGCTGTTAACCGCAAGGTAGAGGGATCGTAACCCTCATTGACCGACCTGATATTTTTTCTTTTTTTGATTTGTTTTCCAAAGCAAAAAGAGAGATGTGGGGTGTAGTTCTTGGAGTTCTTCTCGGAATTGTACTCACTTTACTTTTTATAAATCTAGTTCGTACTCGAGTGCAACCGCAGGTTATTATACAAGAAGTTCCTGTTGACCAATATGTCTATTCTCCGTATTATTGGGGCTTAGGGGGGGGCTTAGGGGGTTATGGTGGCTACGGCTCAGGTGGATACAGTGGTGGCATTGCGCATCATGGTGGAGGCGGGCACGGAGGTGGAGGTCACGGAGGGCACTAAGTCACAGATACGGAATCACCCATTTCTTGAGTCGCTTCATTTCAAGAATCTTAAAATTCGCCACACGGTGATTGTAGTGAAGTAAAAAGGCTTCAGGATGCTCTTGAATACTATTAATATACGCTCCATTCGGATAGAGTTCACGTGGAAGAGTCTTATACGGAACCTTTTTTGCCTGGAGTTGCTTATTCACCCATACTTGATCATCTCGAACCTCACCCCATTGAGGAGTTGACGTATCAAAGACTCCTTGATCATGTCCATGTGCCCATGCAATCAATCCAGTACAACAGTTTGTACATCCTGTGGCAGTACAGGGTCCAGTCTCCTTCTGGTCACATTGAAAGAGTAGAACCTCAGGTTCCGCGTCGAGCCTCGCAGTCAAGTCCGGTAGAAAATCAGTAAAAAGGGTTATGTCTCCATCCATGTAGACACAACGCTTTACGGCAGCATTCTGTGCAAAGGCCTGTGCAATTTCCAGTTTTATTAAGTTATACCGTTGAAACTGTGGACTTCCCCATCGACTAATTACAGTCTCCTGTGTTCTCTGCGCCTTCGTATAAAGAATAATAGGATGACCCTCATTACGGAAAAAAGTGTAACTTTCACGGTCCGCAGCGACCACTACTAATTTCCAAGGACACTTCGCTTGTTCAATTGTCTTCATAAGATTCAGTGTCAGATATTTATAACCGTTTGTAGTCATTGTCCAGACCAATGTCTCCTTATAGAGATACGGCTCAGGATTCATTCCCTGCTCTTCAGAGACTTTGTTTAAATCATTAGAGTTCAATCGCGGGTGCAGTTAATCGGCTTGAAGTTACACGAGATGTACCGTGACTAATGGGTACATGAAGTCCAAGACGCTGATACGCATGTTCACGACCGAGTGTGTATCTCCATGCAAAATCCTCAGGTTTTGACACTCCGTAATGGGCTCTTAAAATTCTGTGAAGCGCACTCATCCAGCGAATCTGTTTATTCATAAGAGTCATTGCCTTTTTAAGGTCGCCCTTTGAAGCCAGAGCAACTAAGACCCATTCCGCCCACGACTCTGTTTCTGCCTCCATATGCGGCAACGAGGACAACCTATCTGAGCATGCAGCATGAAAGAGTTCATGAAGAAGCACTCTTGTGCACTCCTCCTCTCTGTAGATAATGATACGGTCCTGTTTACAAGGAAGTGTGTATCCGCCATTTACATGCTCAGGACCCACTGGTTGACCTGGAGCAGGCAAGGTTCTCGGTATAGGTGCAGCAAATAAGCCTACACGCCAGAATGACCCATTCTGTCTATGCCAAGGCGTTTCTCCATGACCATAGAGTTGAAAAATACGCCCCCAGGTTTTCCAGATATCGGGACACGGCCTAGTCCCTTCATGAAGAATAATCACCTTTGCCTGACCGCATGTCTTACACACAAGTTGCACGGTTCCAGCGCGATACCCTTCCCAGAGCTGCCTCCGCAGTTTAAGTTTATCATACGGGCTTTCTTCTTCCGCCTCGTGCTTTAGCCACTCCAGGTCGTCCTGTTGTGGCGGCTCCTGTATCCACTGTAGGGGCGGTTCCTTGAGTTGTAGTCGTACTGTTTCCACCAGTTCCCGCAGGAGCGGCGGCACTATGAGGCCTTGCATCCTCCTCTGATAAGGCTCCAGAAAGTGCTTCGCGCATACGAATAAATGTACTCTCCCATGCCATCGGAATGCGATAACTGGGAATAGTCTGACCTGCTGCCGAACCCTCCTGTTTTGCCAGAATTCTGAGTGCCTCGAGGCGATGCGACTCGGATAATGGAAGTCGCAGACAGGAGATCATCAGATGATGGAGACATTCAATCCATCGGATGTTTCGAATAAGACATTCATAGATAAAGGTGCGGATACCTGCAACTTCATCCAGAGTCGGCTTCGCCGGCCGAGCAAGTCGACGCACTGCCTGGTCAAACAATGTCTGCGGGTCAAAGAGTGCGGAGGGATTGCCCCCCGCAATCTGAATGCGCTCCTTGATTTTCTCATAGGCACGGTCGGGTCCACCCACCGCAATCTCCCTGAAATGGTGCGCAATGCGAATCGGAAGTGGATGCTCTGAGGTACACCAGATACTAATATCGGACCCATCCTGCTCTAGAAGACTCTGTAGAATGACGCATGATTCTGTGCTCAGTAGATGAGCGTGATAGAAGACAAGAATACGTTTCTCAGCCTGCTCTCTTCCAGAGAGTACATGAGAACCCTTTCCGAGACGCTCAAGAATCGGTTTCAGAATATGACGGTCCTGTAGACTCATTCGGGATACATCAAATCCAAAATGAATCATCGATGTTTCAAAAGGAATCTGGTCCTTCGATGCAATTGTGGTCACTTCATCGTCCTCACCTCCATCATCCTCTTTCGGTTTCTCGAGACTCCAGAGTTTTGTAACAATTTTCAGAACAACTCCACGAGCCGCCGAGCGTTTGTAGAGTTCTTGATGAATGGCATGTCGTTTTCCTGAACCAGGCGGGCCTCGCCAACTTAGATGCATCTCCCTGGGTCTAAACTTGGTAAACCTTTACACCCAGAATGGAGTGGTGCGTGCCGTTACAAAAACTCGAACTCGGAAAAATACATCACAGTGGACTTGTGACACGGGTGAATCGTGAAAAGAAGCCGATGGTTCCACTTTCGTATATTGATGGCCAAGTGACTATGCCTGTGCTGACAATTCTTTTACCGCACCTCTTAATCGATTCCTATAATCCTGCAAACGGTCGCCTTGAGCTCGCCATGACGACGAACTGGATTGCCAGTAAACTCACGGCGGTTCAAACGAGTCTTCTTGAAGTTATTTGCGCCAGCCAAGCGGCTTGGTTTGGAGCAAGTAAGTTTACACGCGAGGAGGTCTATCGGCTGTTTCAACCGATGGTGGAGGGAAATAAGTTACATTTATATTGTCCATCAACTCTTCAAGAGAAGCGAAAGGGTATGCACGGGATTCGTATCTGGAAGGATGGTGCCTGGACGGAAGATGTACAACCGGGAGTTCTCGCACGCGGTCAAATTATTCGTGTTACGCTGCAAATTCAGGGCATCAGCCTTCAAATGGGAGTAAATGACACTTTCTGGACGGGTCGGGCCCGTCTTCAACATCGCATTTTAGGAATTCTCATTCAGGCTCCTCGGACACCCGAATGTCTTATTCAGTCTTCTGAAGAACTGACGCACTGACCGCAATGAGTGAAATCTCCATGTTGACAAAAAGCATGAAGAGAGCAAAGGGTACAAAGACATCAGGATCCGTACGGATATACATATAACTAAAGATGCCAAGCATGAGAACCAGAGCAAATGTCACTCCAAAGATGATTCCCATATTCTTTTGAATGTCATTCAGATTGTCCTTGCTGCCGGCGAATTGGCCAACGGCATAGATTACATATCCTAGGCCACTAAGGATAATGGCTAAAAGTATCATTTGAAAGATTTGTGTAGGCGTCATGGTCCTGTTCCTACTGATGTAGGTGAAAAGGATACTCTAGGGACCGCGGCCCTTGCTGAGGCAGCAATCGATGAAGTGATTGCGAGTGCCGGTGCAATCAGCGAGCCAACTGTTGTTTGAGCACTGGATAGTGTAAAAATGACAAACATTGCAAAGATGAGTGCAAGAATTAAAAGAGGTGTAAAAATATACGACCAAAAGCGGACCATTGAGTACGCCATCCTGTGGAGTATGCCGATTTGAATCTGACACTTTAGTAGGATGGTCGGGGTCAGAAAAACCAGGCGACTCAAAAAAACGGGTTCAGAACAATATAGACCGGGACCCTGTCAATGTCGTCCACGTGTCGGAAAAAAGCGTCCGGCATATGGATGTCTGCCTGCGTCTGAATTGCAGAAAATTGCCTCAAAAGTCTTGGGTTCTCAGACAACACTTCGAACTCAAGTTGGAGGTGTGAGTGCAGTGGCCCTTCGGAAACAACTTGAAGAAGAGGTTGGCGTAGAGCCGATACATGAATACTCCTTTGTACAGGCACTGCCGATTGATGAGTCTGAGAAGCGCCGTCTTCAAACGGCCTATTTACGCCCTCCTCAGCCTGAGGCGTGGCGTGCAGATCCTGATAAGTGGCTCGACAGTACAAACATTGAGAATGTCATGAAGCAGTACGAAGAAGACGTCGCAGACTTTAAGTTCCTCGGTCCCTATCCGATTGATTTTGCAGCACCCGACCCGTACAATAAGACCAAGACAAAGTGTCTCATAAGTGAGATGTGCAGCCTCGATATGGCCGCATTAAAAGCCGCTGGAAAGTCGAAGGTCGGTATTATCTACAATCTTGACCCGCACAACAAAGGAGGCAGTCACTGGGTCGGCAACTATGTTGATTTGAAGAAGAAGGTCTGTTACTATTTTGACTCATACGGCATGGAAGTTCCTGACCAAATTGAAAAATTTATGCAGTGGCTGACACTACAGGACCCTGCAATGAAACTTGCTTACAATGCTCGTCGTTTCCAGTTGAAGGATTCTGAATGTGGCATGTATAGCATGTATTTTATTATTCGGATGCTGATGGGAGAGGAATTCCGTCCTTTCTGTCGTCGGGCACCTCGCGATGGCGAAATGCTTGCTCTGAGGTCGTGGCTGTTTAGCACCTGAGTTCAAGATAGCCGACGATAAATCGTAGAGTGATGTAGATGTCAGTGCCTTCGGCAACAAAGGAACAGTTTTTCAGCGAACGCAATGAGCAAATGTTGGACAGATTACTGTACGACCACGTTCAACGTCGCAGTGGTGTGAATCTTGATGACCGCCAGAAACAGAGACTTGTAAAGACTGTAAAGCACTATATGGGCGAAGTGTATCGTGTAAATGCGAGTCAGAACATACAGTATCTGAACAAGGAGACACTGGCCGCTGTACTTCCCGACTACACGGCCTATCTCGATAGAGGCCGTGAAGTGGAGATGAGTGAGAAGACAGAGGTTGAGATTGTCACTAGTTCAGACCCTCTCCGCCAGGATGTTGGAACACGCTTTGCTCTGATGCAGGATTCACGCAATACTGCAAAGGCGACTCCTCCCGCTCCGCCCGACTTTCGCATTCCGCTTGAAGAGGATAATAGCTCTTCTGCTGCAAGCTTATTTGAGCAGGCCAAGAAGCAGCGTGAGGCGGAAGCTGCACGCACCGCACTGGCTGTTCAGGAGCAGATTCGTCCTCGTGAAGCCGGTGCAATGGCCAAACCGAGAGTGCTCGAGAATGAGATTACAGCAATGACAGTACCTCCGGATATGCGCGCCCTCTTTGGTATGCAGTCACAGGGTCGCTCACCCTATAGCCCTGACCAGAGTTCTCTTGCACAGGCGAATCCGACCATTACAGTTCCGACGGTGCGAGCAGACAGACCTGTACTTCCCCAGGACTTCCTTCAAAAGGAGGAGGATACACTCAACTACAAGGAGAATGAGTACAATCTCTTCTGCTACAGTGCCGACCGTGACTGGACAGTGAATACAGGCGAGAGCCGCTACAACTTCAGTGTCCTCTTCAATCCTGGAAATGTGACAACAAATAATGGTGTGCGTGCAAATACATCGACGCAAGTGAAGTTCCGCAACATTGTACGCATTGAACTTGTGAAGGCGCTTGTACCTGTAGAGGGTATTGATGTACTGATTGACAAGGGCTATACGGGTTCAACTGCTTTCAACCAAACCATTGTAAATACGAATGTTCTCTCCTTCCCGTATCTGATGGTGCGTGTTCCTGAACTCGATACAAACAGCGTCGGTACAAATCAGAATATAGACAGTGCCTTTGGCCTCATCCAGTATGATGCAAACTGGATTACAGATAATACGAATGTAGTTCAACGTGGTGGATTCCTCGGCATGATTCCCAAGTTCATGAAGTGCCAGAAGACCTATTATCCTACACCCCTCGCTACACTTCAGAAGCTCTCCATTCAACTCCAGCGCCCTGATGGTTCGCTTGTGAGCCCGCTGCTCGATACGCTGGATATTTCAGGCTTTGTTCTCTCAAATAGCATTGCGACTACAACGGCTCCCACAGTCTATCCAATTCCGAATACGGGAACTGTCTATGCAAAGAATGGAGCAGGTGGTGGACTCAGTCAGTTTATCTGGATTCAGACAAGCAGCTGGTTTAATACATTTATGTTCAACCAAGGAGATCGTATTCAACTGAAGAATCTAGCCTTCACATCTACATTTACTGGAAATGCAACGGCTGCGCAGGATTTCATAAGTTATCTCACTCGAACGGATGGGCTTCTTGTAGTGAATATTGGATATTACAGTGGCTCAGCCTATATCACAGGTACAAACTCAGTAGGCTATGCCAATTATATTATTGTAGATGCTCGCTATAATGACCCCACTAAAGGATATACAAGCGTGTCGCCCTTTGGTGGCATCGCAAGTGATACCTTTGCTGGAACTTTATTATCTGGAGCTGTTCCTGCAAATAACATCATCAGTTCAGGTCGCCTAATTAATCTGAGCCACCAGACACAACTGGTTTTCCGTGTAATCACACGCGATATGGATGCGGCGAGTCGTCTACGTCCCGATAATCTCAACTAATCAGTAGAGATGGACCCGGGTCTACTTGTACTAGGTGCCTGTGCTGTAGGCGCAACAGCGCTTTTGCGCGTCTTAAAAAAACGGCAAGAGGGATTTGATGTGCCTCAGACAAATAACTATCCTGTTACGGCGGCCCAGGGGCAGCAGATGTATAATCCTCTGTCACTGGCTGCGGACCCTCGAGTCACTGTACCTGCAATCGCAACTATGCCGGCGGATCAACAAACGGCATATGTAGGTGCAGTGAATGCCGCACTTACACCCACTGCAACAGATGCATCTGTCCCTGGAAGAATTACTGTAGTGCCTGGAACCAATACGACACCTGTCTATGTGCCTGATAGTAGTTCAATTATTGTGAAGGCGGCGTTTTGCGAGAATATGGCAATGAGTGATAATCCGTTTGCGGATGTGCAGTTCAAAGAGCACTGTGGTGTCTGTCTATCCTCGGGCACCACAAATGATGGAAGGGCCTTTACGGGCCCTAAGGGACTCTATATTGACCCTGCCGCCAAAGCTGCCGCAATTGCGGTCATCGCGGACTCACCTGTTCCGTATACAAATACGAAGCCGACCCTCGGTACATGCGCTGGGGCCACTGCGGGTGTCGGTTCAACCTATTCATTTGCGCTCACAACAAATGAACTGCAGGATTTTATGAATCGTGTTACATGTCAACACAATAAGAATCTGGATGGAACCTGTGCCGTCTGTCTGGAGGATGGCTCGTACACATATGTCGGTGATACAAAATCAACTCCCTTGAAAACGGTGACATTCTGGGTGGCCGGTACTGGAACTCTCAATGTAACTCTTGCAGGAAAGGTGATAAAATTCGCCGATTCAACGACCACGCTTGTACTCTCCTCAACTCCTGTCTCTTTTAAGGCAAGGCTCTCTGAAGATTCCTTCCTGAATTTTGTAGTGCAGGCGCCTGATGAGGAGACCTCCGCGGAACTCTATGGTGCTCTGGAGGCGCCCTTAACAGGCGGCGGTGTCTTTCAATTGCCGCTCGATAAAATCCTATTGACGGATGATATGCTCTCGGGTAAACCGCGGCGCGGTACAGACTATCCTACACTGACTACGCCGAGCGGCACGGTCAATTGTATTAATCTGATGTCTGGATACTCAAAATCCTCTATGAGTCTGTCAGGAAGCCTCCCCTTCTTTTTCGCAGAAAAGTTCCCGTTCAGTAGCATTGACTGCACAAAGAGTGTTTTACAGACAAAGTCCTCCTCTGCAAGTATCTATGGAGGTGACCCGTGTTACAAGCCTTCTGGACAGGGCCCTGGTACATGGTCAACGGCCTGTCTTCAGAATCGTATTATTAATAGCGGTTGTACAACTGGAGGAACTCTCTATAAGGACTCCTCAAGTCTACAGGACCTCGAGATGAATGCAATCATCAAGCAACTTGATACACTCAATCAGAATCAGTATTCTGATGCAGATTCATCTATGAAGTGTAATGGAACCAATATCAGCACACCGTGCGACCCCTACTTGAATTTTAATGTAAACTACACGCCCAATATCTCAGCGCAGTGTATCAACTATCTCTATTACAATCAAGGCGTGGAAAATCAGAATATCGGACCGACGTATACTGGACCCATTGGCACGTATTATAGTCTTGATGCAAAAGGAAAGAAGATCTACTGTCTACCTGGAGCGGGATATGACCCTGCAAAGAATCCGAACATTGTAAAGCAACTTCAGAGTGAATCTCGTAGTGGGGCAGGCACAGGTCGTATTGGTATTCCATACGTCCAGAACTTTTTCAACCAGGCCTTTCAGCGTGCTACGAACACTGGGCTCAATGCGAATCTCCCGGATGCGCAAGGTGGTCGTGCTGACAGTGTAGGAAGTTGCTTTGCGAGCCTTGCTGCGATTCCTGTTAGTGTATCACCTGCATCAAGTATGCCGAATGCACGCTATGTGCGCCTGAGTAATGCATACCAGTGCTTACAAATCTCTCAAATTGCCTGTTACGATAACCAGGGAGTCAATCAGACCTTTGGAAAGCCGACGAGCTACTCGAGTACATATAGATACGGAAGTCAGGCCAACTATGCAGTTGATGGAACCATGGCGAGCCGCTCCTTTCCGCAGATTTTCCACTCGGGCTGTCAAGCAAATGACTGGTTTATGGTCGATATGAGTGCAGTCTATCCGATTAAGAAGATTGTCTACTACAACCGTGCTGACTGTTGCCAAAATCGCGCAACGGGCATCTTAGTTGAACTTCTAGATGCAAATAAACAGACTGTATGGAGTGGAACCTTAGCAGGCAATCAACCGAGTGAATCCATCCTCACAATCGCAAAACCCTTCAATATCTAAAATCTATTTATTGCGACCACGTTCGTGGCATAAATAAAGAGATAGTGTAGAAGGGGATGTTTGCCCGGTTGTCCCAATACAATAGCCGAAATGAGGGATTTGATGGTGCAGTGCCAACACAGACACCACAGCAGATGCTGAATACAAATAGTGCAAACTATGCCTCCGTGATTCCGAATATGGTGATTGCCACGACTCAGAACAACTATTCATTTCCAAATACGGGGTATCAGAATCAGCAGAATCAGGCAAGTAATGCAGAGTTACAGGGGGCACTTGCAAATATTGGAAGTGTTGAAAATATAGGCATTAGTGGCCGTAATGCACCTATTCCGTATCTTGGAGGTGTGCTGACAGGTGTCTCTGACCCCGTTGGTGCGAATCTCGCCCAGTGCCGCACATTTCAGGGACTTGTTGGTCTCTCCAATCTACAGGCTGCGCAACCTGCAACGCCTGTAGGAAATGCCTGCGGATGGAGATATCAGGCGGGTACCGGTCCTATTCCGCAGGTCGCACAAGCCGCCTATGGAAATTCATCTGGACCCCTTGATACGGCAAATCCTCCCACGGATTCCACTGGAAATGGTGTGAATTATATTTGGGACCTCAAGGCGGCCGAGAAGCAGATGGTGACCGATATCTGTAAATCGGCCCAGAGTTGCCAGGATATGTCTCAGATTCCTGTCAGTGCGGTAGGAGATTTCAAGAATGTCTGCGGATACTGTAAAACGAGTGATAAAATTATTCCGATTTCAATGGTTGGAGGTAAACCGCAAGCGCGCTACACAGATGTCGACAAGCAGTGTGCGACTGCAGATATTATCACGGTGGCGAATGCTGCTTCCTGTCCTGCCCCACTGCCAGGCCAGCCGCAGCCCTCCTACTGGAAGTGCTTCAATAGTCCACTCGACCGCGATTGCGTAACGATGACTGCGCAGTGGGCTGGATGTGCGGGTGGAACAATTGCAAATGCACTCAGTGCGGGTACAAATCCTGGAGATTTTGCCGATCAACTTCGCCAGAAGAAGTCTTTCCAGACCTATCAGAGTCTGGCAAATCCGGCCATAAGTGAAGATGTGATTCGTCAAGGCAACGGTACACTCTTCTCGGCTTTCATGAATTTCTACACTGTCAACCAGAAACAGTACGACCTGAATGAAAAGGTCTCAGTCGCTGCGCGGGATTTATGCCGTCAGCCTGGACTTTTTGATAGTTATAACTTCTGCGCGGACCTCACAGATAGTAGTAGAGATATTGGTCTGAAGTGTATGCAGGAAGAGTTTCTACGGCAGGGTGGTACTACACAAGGTAGTTCGTATCCCACTTCAGTGAGTGCGCTGAAAGGAATGAATTGGGGTGCCTATAAGGCGAGTGTTGCCAGTCTCGTGGCGAACTCACGGGCCACGGATCCAACCACTCAGCGCACTACACTCAATCAACTCACTGGACTTGGTCTTCAGAAGGTTCCTACAGGTCTCAGTCTTGGAGATGCAAACCAGGGATGCGAAGTGTTCTGGTTTGACCGTCTGCAGGGCGGCGTCTTAATGGGTCGCCGCGCAGTTCTCTCTGCAACTGGAAGCAATATCCCCTATATTAATGTAGGGGGTGGTGAAGTGGATGGAACAGGTCTATCGGATATGGTTGAGTTTGTGAGTTTCTGTGATCTGCGTCCTGGAGTGGCTCGCAATCTGATGTTCGGCGTTGTCACGGACGACGGCTTTCAAATGGCCATTAACCAGGATGTCTTCAATATCAAGAATAATTCAATGGCATTTGGCGCCTATTATGACCAGGGGCCGACCTGGCATCAGTCAGGCTGTATGCCGATTACGGCAGATTCTCAGGGTGTTCCAAATATTGTCACCTTTACATGGTTTGAAACAGGCGGTGGGGCGACCTTTACTCCGTATTTCTACGATTGTGCGGCTGGACGGGGTTGGCGTAATCCGGCGATAAATGGCAATGTCGACTCTGATTGGCAGTCGATGTGCTATTTTACCCAGGAGGTTGCTGCGCCTGCCCTCTCCTTCCAAGTCTACACGCGCAATGGTGTCTCTCAGTTCTGTGAGAAGCGTCTCTGGAGTAGAAAACTCACCGTACAGCCTGCGGGACATGCAGAGTATGCGGCGATTCGCGATACTTCAATGCCTTCGGATTTAATGGCGATGGCCATTTCAAATGAACTCTGGAAAACGGCACAGGGTATTGCCTTCTCGGCATTCCAGGCGGTCACTCTCTGCTTTAATATCACTGCGCAGAATGTCGCAGGAGATGGACTCAATTGGATGTTCCTCTGGGGGCAGAATTACGGGTATGCGATTTGCTGCGACAACGCTCCTAATAATACATTCAATCTCTACTTGAAGACCTGGGGTAGTAAGGGCCAGCAGAATAATTCCCAAGTCTACAATGTTCCGCAAGGCACCTGGTGTATTGCGACAATTAACCAGACACCTGCAATGTTTGGAAAGAGTATCACAGGTGTTCAGTTCTTTGTTCAGACCTGTGCAAATCTGGCTGCGGGTAAGATACTTCCCTCCGCGGGCCTCGCGTCATTCAGTCCTGGTGGAACACTTATGAATGAGTATAAGAGTGATAAGACTGCCTATGGTTCAATGTACCTTGGTGGAACCGATGGAAAGTTTACACAAATGACGATGCAGGTGGCCTGGATTCACTGCTTTGACAACCAGCTCAGTACAACGGACCCTGTCTTCTGGAAGAAGGAGGTTCAGGGCACCTGGCAGGGACGCTGGTTTGAGTAGTGCGTCGTAACACTTAAAATAGACTCCGCCTGACATGTAGTCGGGTGAATGGAACAGATTGATAAAATCTATGTTCTTGTACACCAAGTGTATGAAAAACAGAGATATGACCGCCTGGTGGCGCATTTTGCCGCCGTTGGAATGCCCGCCGAGAAACTCTTTTTCGGTTCGGCCTGTTGGGGTTCAGAACTGAAGGCATCTGAAGTCTTTGCCGTTTGGGATCCCTTTATTCGTGCGGGGGTTCCGAATCTCTCCTGGAAATCGCGATTCCTCAGTAAGGGTGAAGTGTCACTTGTTTTGAATTTCTATGCGGCCGTGCGAGATGTCGTGGAACATGGATACAAAAATGTACTGATTTTTGAATCCGATGTGTATCTGCGAGATGATTTTATTCCGCGATTTGCAGATTTAATGGCCGACTTGAAGGACAAACCTTGGGACTATGTGAGCCTTGGAGAAGGTGTGAATACGCGCCCTCAAGGCTGTCCGCAGAGTTACTGGTCTCCTACGAAAGCGTATGCTGCGCCTCACCAGTTTGTTTTTCGTTGTACAGATTCTATGCTATTTAGCGGAGAGTTTCTCGGTAAAATTGTAAAGACACTTATTCCATTCCGTGAATGTCTGGATTGGGAACTGAATTATCAACTTGCTGCGCATCGTGGAGTTGCACTCTGGGCAGATCCTCCACTGGCCGAACAAGGAACGGTTCGCTATCGTGATATGTCGCTTCTGCCTGCTTAGGAGCCAATCTTGAGACCTTTCTTGATGCGAATCGGCTTGCCAGGTTGTCCTTCACTGTTTTTACCTGCTTCGCCGACCTTCTTGTCATCTCTGTAGAGGTCAAAGCCGGCTGTCTCACCATCTCGAATGACTGGTCTCGCCTCAAATTCACCATAGCCTTCCACTGTAAAGAGTTTGGATGCGACGGCCTTTGATGCCTCTGCGGCAGGCGCAGCAGCAGGCTCGGCTGCCCTGAATTGTAGGGCCTTTGCGCCCTCAATAAGGTCCTGCTCTAGAACAGGGTGATAGAGATAATCTCCAATCTTGCCGTTGGGAATGGCCAAGCATGAAGTGACATCATCGTTTTCAGTCTCGTTGAGTTGGCAGTCAATCGCCGCCGTCTTCATGAGTGCCTCCATTCCGCCAATGAGCTTGCGCTTTTTGAAACTCACCATGTAGAGTTGTTCGTCACTTGTCGTGATATAATCTTGTAGACCTTCTACTCTCTCAGGACCAAATGCTTCCGCCGCCTCCTCGGTTGAGATAGCATCCTTCATGCGAATCGTCCCGTCGATTTGTTCTTTATCCAGCTCCTTACCCATCTGTTGTTTTTTGGAAAAACATGACAAATAGGTATAAATCTCTACACTGCGATTTGCAACATCAGGAAAATCAATGTGAGAGCAGATACGAATGGCACGACCCTTCACCTGCGCGATACGAACATCATTCCAGTACGGCTCCATTAAGTGAACACGACGCACATTACGGAGTGAAATACCTTCCGCACCTGCGGATGTAATACAGAATGTATTGCAGAGCGCACCCTTCAGTAGTAGAGTTTTTATCTCAGCATTATCGGATGTCCAGCCAAACTCATCTAAGGGGCCCTGAAGACCCGGTGGTAAATCACTGAAACGGCAGTTAAAGAGTGCCAAGTTCATTCTGCGTACATCATCGGCTTCACCACCCGTGAACTTAATATAGCGTTTTACATCACCTTCAGGGCCGAGTTTGAGACTCTTGAGTGTCGCTTCATTAAATTGCGGCGCCTTTGTATCAGGATTGTAGGAGATTTCAATGGGTACATATCCATTAATATCCATACAGATGGAGAAGATACCAATGCCCTCCATGGAGAGGAATTGACTATACACTAAGTTTGAACCAGGTGATTCCTCCATGCGCTGAAGCATGCGGGCAAACTTTGCACTGTACTTTGCGAGTTCGCCATTCAGTGATAGTTTTCCATAGCGCTTGCCCGATTTGCTTGTCGGTTCATCCTTTCCAAAATAACGGAGACATGCTCGTACACGCTCACAGTCCTTCTGATAGTCACCTGTATTACCTAGGCGGCACTTGTGGATATTGATAATTCTGTTCTGTTCAGGTGTCGGCTTGAACGGCTTGCCCTCCGCTTCAGCCTGCTTTTTCAGGGCTTGAATCGCCTCATACTTTGTCTTCATTTCTCCGTCAACCACCGTTTTTGTCACAGGCGCAGCAGCCGCCGCGGCAGGCTCCTCATCCTCCTTCTCGCCCTCCACCTCTTTTCTAAACTCAGCATCCTCATCCCGTGCTTCTCCTTCATCCCCCGCATCACGCTCATCTCCTACTGTAAGTTGTTCACCCACTACACTTACTGCGAGTTCATCGCCATCTCCAATATCCTTATCCACTGCATCAACACCTTCCACAGATAATTCAATCTTACCGAGTTTCTTAGGACGAGGCCGCACAATCTCTTCAAGGAAAGCGAAGTTACAGGTCTGACGACTCACCATTTTGTAGGTTGTTGACTTGTCGAGTTTCTCAGCCTCAGTGAGCCAAGGAGCCAGTTTACCCTTTGCCTTCTTTTTCTGTTTGAGTTCTTTCTCTACTTCATCGCCACGCACTTCCATGTAGGCGGATGCCTGAAAATCACTCATCTCTACAAATTCAAGAACATCGGATGTAATCTTAGGCATGAGTTCAACCTTGGAGCCCTTGTAATATGAGATGAGTCCAGTGAGACGCTTACCGAGTACAATATCAGGACCACCTTCTTTAAGAAGACCTGCATCATTTACGAAGGCCTCCCTGAAATCATCACTGAAAATGGGGAGGAGTGGAAGGGCGGCCAATGTAAATTCGACCTTGCGACCCTTCTTTGCAAGTGCTTCCTTAAAACTGGCGGCAATTTCCGCAAACGGCTTCACGGTCTCCTCGCGTACAATTCCAATAAACTCCTTGCCAGAAAACTTCTTCTTAGTTCCCTCAGGAAGTCCTGTAAAGAGAACTGTCATATTTCCACTGCCCTCTGTGAAGCGAATATCATCAATATACGGATTTTCATCTGCAAGTTGTTTAATCATCTTCTTATCGGCTGACATATCCTGAGATCTGAAGTTGGTGGATGCACTATTGATATACTTATGGAGGCAATTTGCAAGGATACCGAGTTCCTGAGGGAAATTGATGAGTGGAGTACCACTGAGTCCAATGATACGGCTATTTGTTGCATCCGTTAGGAGTCGATAGAAGAGATATCCGCGTGAATACATCTTCTTCTCACCTTCAATATTGAGTAGCTTCCAGCGATCTGTTGTAATCGGCTCAGATGTACGAGAAGCGGCCCAGGCTCCAACACCCTTCTGGAGAAAATACTCGAGGTTGCCCTGCATCAGACGAATCAAGTTGTGGATTTCGTCGATAATAATTGTCTTGTTATCGAAGACTTTGCCTGTTGCAAGTTCAATGAGGCGCTTTGTAGTGATACCGTTATAGGAGATAAACTGTACATTATTATTGATTGCGTCTAATATCTGTCTACGCACATCGGCCTGATCTGAAGGTTTGAGTGATTTGAAATTGGACGGCTTTGAAAAATCAGGAATCCAGAGTTTGGCTGGTTTCGTACCCTCTAGATATTTACCAGAGAGGCCGAGTACATTAAGTGCGAAGAGTTTTGTCTCAGATGTCCATTCAAGGTCAATCCAGTGATTCTCGATGCGATAGTGACGGAATCCGCAGAAGGTCAATTCACGAATAAAGTTCTTCTGTAGAGATTTAGGGGTCATCACAATAATTTTCTTGTTGTTTTTTGCAAAGAGCGCCTCAGATGCAGCAATGGCGGAGCAGGTTTTACCTGAGCCGAGGCCATGGTAGACTAGAATTCCACGGTAGGGGGAGTCACTATTCATATATTCGCGGATAAATTTCTGGTATTGATAGACTTCAACCTCCTGTTGACCTGATGCGCCCTTCTTCAGGCAGGCATCAAAATCCGGTTCCTTGAGTGGAGGGAGTTTGAGTGACTTGAAGGTGGTTTCAATGAACTTTGAGAAGGCGCGGCGAGTCGTCGGCATATAGGCGGGCGTATCAATCTCATACTTGTCATCGGTGCGTTCACCGCGAATTGACTCTTCAAGAGCCACAAGGCGGCCATCTGTGTAGGCTGTGGCAGATTCCTCACCGTTGGTAGAATCTTCGCCATTGGTAGATTCCTCGCCGTTGGTAGATTCCTCGCCATTGGTAGAATCTTCGCCATTGGCAGATTCCTCACTGGCCTCAGGGATAATAGGCTTTCCATCTAGACCCTTTCGTACAACCTCTTTTACGGAAACTTCAAGTAATGTAGTTTTTCCGAAAATATACGCATTTTCATCACTTGTATACCAGTCCTTTGCAAGATAATAGGTATCTTCTTCGTCACCATTCCAGTTGACTTGAAAATTAATATCAGTATACTTATCATTTTTTAATGTAATTGAACCATCCTTTGTATCTTCAATAATATTTTCTTTAGAAACAATTTGCAGAGACTTGCAGATACGCGTGGCATCCGCGAGGATAGCTTGAATAATTATATAAGTCGGTTCACTCTCGTAGTTATCGCCAACTAGCCATACCTCATCTCCTGCCTTATAGTCACAGACTGCTGTGGCTTTTTCTCGCACAACATATTTTTTGAGAACTGGTGAGAGTTGTTCAAATGAAAAGAGATACTTACCGTTGATTCGAACGGCTTCAAAATGTGCTACGCCACCATCAACCGAGTTATAGAGTAGAATCCACGGATGACCATTATTCTCCCATTCTCCTTCCTCATTAAGAAGTTCAGTAGGAAACACTTGATATTGAATACGACGAGTCGGCTTCTGTCTATTATCATAATTTAGTACAAAAAGATTTACATTGTAGAGATCAGCAATAATTGAGATTTCATCAATTGTCAACCATTTAGCAGTTCCCGTTTTTAGTGAAATACGAGTTAGAATTTTATCTTGATTCTCATCCGTTAGACTTGTATAATAGTCACTCTCTTGAGCCCTGTCAGCAAAAATCGTATAACGGAAATACTCGACAAATGCTTCTTTGTCTTTGCGTGCCAGTTTTCTGTAGGTGGGACTTGTTGAATCAAAAACCGCATGAAGCAGGCAATGACCATCGCCCACTGCATCAACAATCGTCCAACGACGAAGTTCTTCACCAAACTGCCTAATCTTTTCGCCTTTTGGATCTGTTAGTGTTAATTTGTCTTCACCAAGGGATTTCTTATTTTCCTCTACCCAGTCCTTCACAGTATTGTCAAGCGTAATCATTTCAATTGCGGATGTTTCGTCTTCGAATCCCTTTACTTCTGTAACTAGGGCGGACTGGGGCTTTGGTAGAGGGGCGGCGACGGGTTGAGGGGCGGCGACGGGTTTAGGAGCAGCGACGGGTTTAGGGGCAGCGACGGGTTTAGGGGCAGGAGACACCTCTGGCGCAACCTCTGGAGCCACAGTCGCCGCCTGTGCGGCAGTCGTAGTAGGTGCAAGTTGCACTTCCTCTGTGACCGCCTTTTGAGCTTTCCCATCAAGTTTCACTGCGCCTAGTTTTTTCAGATCGGGCTTTGGCGGCATCTATTCCCCTCCTATATTTTATTACTCAGTATGTGCACTCAATACTTCAAGCGCAAGACGACTCGCTTCTTGTTCAGCAACCTTCTTATTCCTTGCCGTGCTCTTTGCAATCACATTTCCACTCAAATCAAGAACACCCATTGTAAAAATCCGATCATGAGGTGGCCCCTCAACATTCACCTCCTTATATCTCGGAGGCTGATGATACTTGCTCTGAAACCATCGGAGAAGCTGGTCCTTAAAGTTCGTGTCCTCTGCAATCAGACTTGCAAAGTCTATGTGACTTTCCAAGAGTGAAATAATAAAGGCCTGAACGGTTGTAAACCCCTTGCCACCGCCACCCTCATGTAGATAGAGGGCACCAATCCACGCCTCAAGCATCGACCCTAGAATTCGCAGATTTCTACGGCCGTCGCAGACATCCTCCACATGACGGCTGATAATGAGCCAAGGAGCAAATCCGATTTTTAGAGCCAGTTGTCCCAACATCTTATTATTTACAATTCGTGTTCGGAGCCTTGTAAAAAAGCCCTCCCCCTCTCCACCATACCGCTCACGGAGATAGAGTGCAACAATACATCCAAGAAGACTGTCGCCAATAAACTCAATTTCCTCATTGTCTGCTTCTTGAAGAGGCAGGCAGTTAGAAGGTCGGTCAGCCATAATCATTGGTTCTCCGGACTCCGACTGCTCTGCCCATAAATCAGGTCTATCTACATACGATTTATGTACACATGCATTTTGAAAGGGGGTGATATCTTGAACACGGAACGACTGAAGCCCGAGATCGTGAAAAATTTTCCGAACATTCTCTGACTTCATTTTCTTGTTGCGTGGATTCCAGGGATTGAAGAGCTTTGATGCTTCTGCTGTCATTTCTACTTATAGGTAGTGTTCGTTTTTTAGGTTGTTCGTCAGCTAGTTATTTGGTGTAAATATGTGTTAAGTATCTAGGGAATGAGTGGAAGCTCAAACAAAAACAAAAAAAAGCCCGTAGCGGGTTCCTTTATACCCTATGAAACGGGATATGTAAATATCGCAGGTGAGACCTTTTTTCTGAGCATGGGTCCTTCCAGCCACGAATCTTTTGCACTCACGGATGATAGTCTCAAAACAGATACCGCATTTGACCTTCTTTTTTTGGGTGGGACTTCAAACACATTTACTGACGCAGAAAAGGCGACTCTACAACGAGTGATTCGTGCTATTTTTGGAGCGGGCAAATCAATGACGAAGAAGGGGCTCCGCTTACCGTGTAATAAAGAGGAGGGTGAACTTCTTATTCGTTCCTTGCTCTATCGTCGCAGCTTATTAATGGATGAAATTGCGAGTTATGATGAACTGTTAGCGGAGGATGTTCACGCACGCTATTTACGAGACCACCTTGACCAGCTCAATAAATTAATTGATGAGGATGTACCACAGACAATTGCACCGTGTAAAGATACTGCACTTGTAGACCCGAATAAACCTGCTAAAGTGGTCGGCCTTGATGATGACCGTATGTTGAAACTTCTGGAGATTTTTGCGTATCTACTTGCTCAGGGGTATGACCCTGTGGAAGTACTCGGAAAAAAACTGCCTATACCTGCGGATATTCTAACGCGCATGGCACAGAAAAATGCACCTCTTTTACGTGATTATGAAAGTGAATTTGAGCGTGAGCGCGGCTCTGGAAAGCGGCCACCTTATACGCGGACACTTATCAAAATTAAGAAGGTGCTTGAAGATGACGCGAGTCTCTTAGCGGCCATTGCTCCTGAGGAAGCCCTTAATGCACTGAGTGATATTGAAGATCAATTGAAGATTAATAAAGAGCATAAGGGTACAATTGATGAGCGCCGTGTTAGAATAATTGAAGAAATTGATAAACTTCAAAAGGCTCTTGCAAGGGCTCTTACTGAAGTACAGCGTCTACAGGCCGAGAATGATAGATTAAGACAGCAAGTTAAAGATTTAACAGAAGAACTTGCGAGAGCAAATGACAGAATTAGACGGTTGATGGAAGAGAATGATCGATTACAACGAGAACTGGCCGTAATAACTGCGCAGCGTGATACGCTAATAAGAGAGGTTGCCTATTGGACGAGTATTCGTCGTCAGTATGAAGAATTGCTCCGCGATGGTATACCTGCTCCTTTGGATCAGCGCGCTCTACTTGCCGATGCAATACGAGAAATTGCCTATTTGACGAGTATCCGCAATGAATATGACATGTATGTTCAGCAATTACTGGATCAAATAGATATATTGGTGCGGGAAATTGCATATTGGAAGCGTGTTTTTGATCAATATTATGAAATACTTCGTAATATGTTTTATTTAATAGATGAAATTATACCAAAGATTGAATACCTGGAAGCGTATGAAATAACTGACCTTCTTTTACTTCGTAGATATGAACAACTTGTGAATCGGTATGGAGATGAATTAGACCATTTTATTGATGAAAATGAACGCTTACGAAGAGTGGTTGCGGAGTTAACTGAATATAAAGAGTATATACAGGGAGAACTTCTTCCAGTTATTTGGCGTGGACTTCAGAATTTCATTAGACGGATGAGCGCCGACGGATTCATTATAAACGGTGACTATCCAGTATTAGATAGTAGTGGTA
>Ga0118677_10002163_pt1 | contig 40076 bp, 23 predicted proteins | sample AliMusrvi5mmetaG_FD_86154 | JGI IMG/M metagenome (GOLD analysis project Ga0118677, IMG submission 86154) | reverse complement strand
GAGCTATATAATCAACCGCTACATCAACTACTCGAACTACTGCATCCTGAGCTGCCAGTTCTGCTCCTTCGCCCGCAAGAAACGCGACGCCGACGGCTTCCAGCTCACCGTTGAGGAAATCGCTGCCAAGGCGCGCGAGGCGCTGCGATTGGGCATCACCGAACTGCACATCGTGGGTGGGCTGCATCCCTCTCTGCCGTTCAGCTACTACACCGACATGCTCAAGGCGTTGCGGGCACTGGACCCGCGCCTGCAGTTGAAAGCCTTCACGGCGATCGAGGTCCTGCACTTGGCCTGGCTGGCGAAGAAGTCTGTCGCCGAGACTCTGCTGGAGCTGAAAGAAGCCGGACTGGATTCCCTCACTGGCGGTGGCGCGGAGATCTTCCGCCCGGAAGTCCGATCGACTATCGCCCGGGGCAAGGAGTCAGCCGAAGAATACCTCGATGTCCATCGCACCTGGCATCGCCTGGGTGGTCGGAGCACCTGCACCATGCTCTACGGCCATGTCGAGACGCTTGCCGACCGGGTAGATCACCTGCGCCAACTGCGTAGCCTGCAGGATGAAACGCACGGGTTCGTCGGCTTTGTCCCCCTGCCTTATCACCCGGAGAACAACGGCATCCCGGTGCAGCATTCGCCTACCGGTTTTGACGCCTTGCGGACCATCGCCGTCAGCCGGATCTACCTCGACAACTTCGATCACATTACCGCCTATTGGGTGGGGATGGGGCTAAAACTGGCGCAGGTTGCGCTCAGCTACGGTGCTGACGATTTGCACGGCACGATTATCGAGGAACATATCTTCCACATGGCCGGTGCCAAGTCACCGCAGCTCCAAACGGAAGCCGAGATGATCAAAGTCATCCGCGAGGCCGGCTACGTGCCCGTCCAGCGCAACACCTTCTACGAGCCCATCAAGGTGTGGGATTCGCCTCTGCCGGCACCGGTCGAGCCCGACGGCCAGCGCTCGAACCTCCTTGAGAACAATCTAGCGACGGCCTGAATTAAAGGGGGCCCAGGCCGTCCCCGGCCCCAGATTTGCTGGGAGAGCCCAGCGAACTCAAGAACGCAATCCCCGAGGCCGTCGCTGGCCTGAACATTTCACACCCTCCGGAGCGCCGGTCTCCGACCCGGCGTCTCTCAGCCGTTTGGCCGACGCCGGGTCGGAGGCCGGCGCTCCGGCCTGCGGGCGTTTCTAGGCGAGTGTGAAGAATCCAGGCTAGCGCTTGCCGGTGCGGAACCACTCATCCCGAAGGGATGTCAGCCATTAGCCAGGGGTCGAGCGAGGCACGAGCGATACCCCTGGAACACCATCGCGCGCCGCACCCGATCCCGGAGGGATCGCAGCCCCTCGCACCCGCGACCGGCACCCCTCTTACCAACACCTCCCGACCTTGCTTGCATCCCTCGGGGATGCGGCTCCTGTTGTCGTCGGGAATCGGTGGTGTCGTCGCCGTGCGCCTCCACCACCGGCTAATGGCTTTGAACCCTCCGGGTTCAGGGCACGTCCGTCGAGGTGCCAGGGGCAGGTTTGGTTCTCGGGCCGATGCAAAACAGGTGCTGGAAGCCTCGCAGGAACACCTGGCCGTCGCTGAGCGCCGGAGAAGCATAGCAGGGTTCGCCCAATTGATATTGTGCCACGCGTTCGAAGTTCGCGCCGGGTTTGATGACATTCACTTGGCCCTGATCGTTGATGAAAAAGGCTAACCCGCGCAGCAGCACCGGGGAGGCATGATGGCGTCCTAGCTTCTCCAGCCAAAACACCTTGCCGGTGGCGGCTTCATAACAAAAGGCGACCCCGGTGGGGTTGACGCTAAGCAGAAATTCACCGGCCACGAGCAGAGAGGGGATGTAGGGCGCTCCCTTGCTGTCGCGCCAGGCGACGTTGGTCTGGGTCACGTTGCCGCTGCCGTCGGGCCGGATCGCCAGCAGGACCTGTTTCGGCCAACTACTGCTGATAAACACGAGCCCAGCGGCAGGGCTGTAAGTCGGTGTGGCCACGAACTCCTCCGAAGGACCTTCGACAGACCAGAGCGGCTGCCCGGTGTCCGGATTAAAACTGGTGACGCAACGATCGCCACACTGGATGAGTTGGGTGCGGCCAGCCAGCTTCCCGATGAGCGGAGCGCCGTAGCTGATGCCCTTGTGATCGCGCTTCACCCGCCAGGCGACTTTCCCGTCAGTCCGGTTCAAGGCCACCAGGAAGGAATCGGCTTTGCCGTCGCCATCGATGATGACTTTGTCGCCGTACAGCACCGGTTCGTTGCTAAAACCCCACTCGCCGGCATGGGTTCCTGGCCGGGCCACCCAAAGCTGCGCGCCGGTGGCCAGGTCGTGCGCGGCGACGACAATATCATCCCCCACGCGGAACACAGTATAGACCCGTTCGCCATCGGTGGCCGGCGTGCCGGAGCCATAGCTGTTCTCGTCATGGATCTTTTCGAGATCCCCCTGCACCACCGTCTGCTGCCAAAGCTTCTTGCCGGTAGCCCGGTCGAGGCAAAGGAGCACGCGCTCCTTGGAAGCGGGCAGGCCCGTCACAGTGAGGACTCGATCACCCCAAACGATGGGTGAGGCATGCCCTTTGCCGGGAAGCTCGACTTTCCACGACGCACTAGCGGGATCCCAATTAGTGGGGATGTTCTCATCGAGGCAAGTACTGTCGGCGCGGGGGCCACGCCAACAACCCCAAGGCTCGGCTTTAGCCAGTGTAAAGGAGCCGGTGATTAGCAGGGCGATGGCAACAGTCAATCTCATGTCGTATAGCGCATCATCGCGATTCGCTGGCGGATCGGCAAGCGATTCGGATGCGGAGTCAAAGTGAACACAGGCGGATGGGTGAGTTTAGGGGCACCGGTGATGCCGTTTTGAACAATAAAGGCTTGGAGCAGCGGAGCCGCAACCAGAATGCGAGCGCCCCTTGAACCGCAGAGACGCGATGAGCGCGGAGAAGACAGCAGGAGCTAAATTGTTGCTGGAATTGCGCGATTCTCACCCATTGCACTGCGAAAGCGCGAAGCTGAAGAGGCTTCCCGGAAACTCATTTTGTTGATGAAGGCGAAGAACCATTATTCGCGGGCGCGAGTTGCGCCACGAAACCGCCGTCCAGCGCTAGACGGACGATGAGCTTGTCGGTCGAGGAGACGTTCCGCGTGTCCGTGGTGAGGCGGTTGGGGTCGGACTCGGCATCGGGAGCATCTTTCCAGATTCTGGCGGTAAAACGCCCCGGCCCGAGGAACGCGAGCGGCAGAGCCAGATCGCGGCGTTCGTTGGCGGAGATCCCACCCAGGTACCAGGTCGCGCCCTTGCGCCGCGCGGTGACCAACAGCTCGCCGACATGGCCGGCCAGCACTCGCGTCTCGTCCCACCACGTCGGGACCAGCTCCAGGAACTCGAATCCCGGTTGTCCTTCATACGCGGTCGGATAATCGGCCACCATCGGGTTTGGGTTATCGACACATACATACATCCCGAGCATGTGACAGCGGGTGCCCAGCACGTTCGGCGCAACCATGCGGGGCTTGAATTGGGCTCGCGGCACGGCTCGGAATCCGCCGAGGTGGTAATCCATCGGCCCGGCGATCAGCCGTGTGAAGGCCATCATGAGGTCGTGCTCGGGCGAGCACCGATCGCTCCATTTGAGGTATTCAAGATTCAGCGCACCCTCATGATTCATGAGATTGGGGTAGGTCCGCTCCAAACCGGTCGGTTTCCACACGCCATGCAAATGAATCAGGATGTGGTGGCGAGCCGCCGCCTCCAGGATCGCCTCGGCGAACTCGACAGACTCCTGGTCGTCATGGTCGAAGAAGTCCACCATCATGCCGCTCCAGCCCAGCTTTTCGAACGCGGCGAAGGCTTCCTCCACGCGTCCGCGGAGCGCCTCTTGATGCACCCACGTCCACAACCGCACGTGCTTCGAGTCCGCGTAACGCTTAATCGCCGCCAGGTCAAATCCAGGGCGCGGACGGGTGACGTCGGTGTCCGTACCCGGCGCGACGCCCGGTTTCGACTGCTGATACCATGGTGTGGTCGTGCCTTCGGTGGAGGTCAACGAATGCGTGGGGATGCCGTGGCGCGCGCAAAAATCAATGTATTTGCTGGCCACGGCGAGGGAGAGGATGGGCTGGCCGGGCGGGCCGTCGTAAACGTCTCCGTTCCACCAATGGAAAGTGATCTTGCCCGGCTTGATCCACGAGACGTCTTTGATCACGCAGGGATCGTTCAGACAGTAAATCGTCTCCGATTCCAGTAACGCGCCGGGCCGATCTCCGATCAACACGACGCGCCAGGGCGTCTGCATCGGCAGCGGGCGCGCGACCTTTGTTCCGTCCGGCCGGGGTGTGAGTCGGCAAACCAGATCCCCGTCGCCTTCCTCTCCAGACGGCCGCATCAGCGACATGCCGGCATAGCGGCATAACGCAGCTTCGGTGATGGCTGCGTAAGTCCCGTCAGGCCAGGAAAACGTCAGCGGCAGATCGAGCAGCGCCTCCCGGCGGATGTCGCGATACGCCACGCGCATGACGTTGTGCTCGTGCGATGTCCTGTAGTTTTCGAGATACTGGACGAAGGCGGTGGGCTGGCCCTCCAGGCCGAAGCCGGTGGTCTCGTTGGTGATGGTAACCGACGCATCCTGCCTCTGAGCCGGCAACTCGTAGCGCAGGGCCATGGCATCGTCGTAACAACGGAACACCACATCCACATGATAGTGCTGAGCCGTTTCCATGTCGTAGCGGACCTCATTGAAGCGGTCGTTCGCATGATCTGCCTTCCCGAACAGAACCGGTACGCGCTTGTCCACGAACCTCCGGCGCTCGTTCAACACCCTCGCGCCGACCATCAAATCACCCGCGTCGGTCGTTGCCAGTCCCAATCCGCACGCCGTCAGAATCGGCCGGGCATGAAAACTGGCCGACCAACGTGGCCTTTCGTCGGACCCCACCAACGGCATCTGAACCAGGACCTGGATCCTCCCGTCAGGAGAAGCCAGCAGGTTGGTGACCTCCCCTGCCGCCGCGCCGGACATGTCGGGTGCCGCGAACAGCACGCTCGTAACCCAGAGGCAAGTTCCGGTCTTGCACAAGACCTTGCGCGATGTGGATAGCCAGGAGTTCACTACCCGGATAACGGCAATCCGTATGCTGATCTTAGGATTCGCCACGTTGGCAGGGTAGTTGCGCCGTTTTCGTCCTGCAAACCCAAACCAGCTAACGAGTCCCCGAGGAACTGCCCCCCCCCTTTCAGGTTTCGGCATTTCACCATTGCAGTATTTCAGCCTTCCGCCCCGTGGTCGGTAGTCGAATGTCAGCGTCGTTTCCGAGGTTCACTGGGAGGAGGCTCTGGCCGGGAGTATGGACCCCCGCCGGAGCGTTCTTTTGCTTTTGACATCCCTACAATTGTCAATAGGTTGCGGAGGTGACTCGTACGCCGCAGGGATGGAACGAAGCCCCCCGGCAATGAAATGCCAGGCGATGGACCTGATAGTGCTCAATGCGTAAATTGGAATTCCCCTCTCCCCAAGTCCCGATCTTGTTGCTGGTTTCCCTGCTGTGCCATTGCGCATGGTCCGACGTCATCGTCAGCGAGGACTCGGAATGGCGCTACTTCAAGGGCGTGACGGAGGCGTCCTCGCCGATTTCGAGCTGGCGCTCGCGTGAGTTCAACGACGCCGCGTGGCCTGTGGGTCGGGGCCCTTTCTTTTACGAGGACAGCACAGGCTACTCCGGAAACACGGCTCTGACCGATATGCTGGGGGCTTACACCTGCATCTTTTTGCGCAACGCCTTCTCCGTCGCCAACCCAGCCGGAATCGGGGATTTGACGCTGTATCTTCAAAGCGACGACGGCTGCCTGGTTTGGCTGAATGGCACGAACGTGGCCCGGGTGAACATGCCCGACGGCGAACCGCTCGTCAGTTGGACTTCGTTACCGTCAGCGGGCAAACCCAACGTGGCGACCGTCGTCATCCCCAACGCCGGCTCACTACTGCGGGCGGGGGCCAATCTCCTGGCAATCCAGGCCTTTAACTCCAGCCTGTCAGACAGCACGGACTTCCTCATCTCAGCCTCTCTGAGCAGCAACCTGGACATCCAACCGCCAGTGGTGAACTCAACGGTTCCGGCCAACGGTGCCCAGGTGCAGGCGCTCACGGGTGTCGAGGTGGTCTTCAGCGAGAACGTGACCGGAGTAGAAGCCACCGATCTCCTGATCAACGGCGTGCCGGCCACGGGGTTGAGTGTTATCTCGCCACGGGATTACGCCTTCACTTTTGCCGAACCGGCAGCCGGCACGGTTTCCGTCTCCTGGGACTCCAATGCAGGTATTACGGACTTCGCAGGAAACCCTTATGCCCCCTCCGGATGGTCTTACGAACTCCAGCCCATCGCGCCGGTCGCCGATGTCATTATTTCGGAATTCCTTGCGGAAAACCAAAACGGCCTCCGCGACAACTTCGGCTCCCGGTCGGACTGGATTGAATTGCTCAATCGCAGTGATGTGTCGGCGGACCTGGACGGCTACTTCCTAACCGATGACGCGAACGATTTGACCAAATGGCGCTTTCCGGCGGTTACGGTGGGTGCGGGAGCATTCCGCCTCGTTTGGGCCTCGGGAGCGGACCAGACCAACCCGCTGGCCCCGCTGCACACCAATTTCAGACTGTCCACCGAAGGCGAATACCTGGCGCTGGTGGACCCGCACACCAACGTCATCTCCGAGTTTGCCCCCAGCTACCCGCCGCAGCGGCCCGATATTTCTTACGGACGCGACCAGACCAGCCCGACTTTGGTGGGATACTATTCGACTCCCACCCCCGGCGCCGCGAACGCCACCAGGGGCGCGGGCTTCGCCCCAGAACCAGTCTTCTCCCTGGCGGGGGGCATCTTCACAAACGCATCGCTGACGATAACGCTTTCGGCGCCATCTGGCACCATTCGTTATACCGTGGACGGCACGCGCCCCACCACCAGCTCGCCCGTCTATTTCAGCGCGATCACGGTCACCCGCAGCATGGTGGTCCAGGCGCGAGTATTTCAGGATGGCCTCCTGCCGAGCAGCATCATCGTGCGGACCTATAGCCTCCTGGGCCCTGGGGCGGTTAGCTTCAACTCGAACCTTCCGCTGCTGATCATCAACACCTCCGGCCGGGGCATTGCCCAAGAGGCGCGGACTCTCGCCACAGTCACCACGATCGAGCCGCTCAGGGGGCGGGCCAGCATAACCACTACTCCTGATTTTCAGGGTAATTGCCAGGTCGAAGTCCGGGGTCAATCCTCGACTGGGTTCCCGAAATTGGCCTACACCCTGGAAGTGAATGACTCCAACGGCAACGACCTGGAGGTGCCACTGCTGGGCTTGCCTTCCGAGTCGGATTGGGTGCTCTATGCCCCTTATTCGGACAAGCCGTTCCTCCAGGATTTCCTGGCTTACGAACTTCACGAAGAAATGGGCCATTACTCTCCGCGGCGCCGGTTTGTCGAGGTGTTCGTGGACACCACGGGCGGCAAGCTGGATTACCCTGGTGACTACCAGGGCATCTACATCCTGGTGGAAAAGATCAAAGTCTCCTCCCACCGGGTGGATCTGGCTCGACTGACCACCTCGCAAAATGCCGAGCCGGAGGTCTCGGGCGGCTACATCATCAAGAAAGATAAGGACAGCCCCGGGGACTACAACTTCTCGACGCAAGGCGGCAGCGGTTTCAGCTCGCAAGCCTTGAAACTCCACGAGCCCAAGCCACGCGAGGCCACGCTCCCACAAAAGACCTGGATCCGGAACTACCTGCTCCAATTCGAAAAGGCCCTCTACGCCAACACCTGGCTGACCGCTACCGGAACCAATCATTATTCTTACTACATCGATTCCGATTCCCTGGTGGACTTCCACTGGATAGTCGAGTTTGCCAAGCAGATTGACGGCTACCGGCTCAGCAATTACATGAGCAAAGACCGCGGCGGGAGGCTCAAGATGGAGCCGATCTGGGACTGGAACCTGAGCTTTGGCAATGCCGATTACCTCGATGGCGCAAACACCGCCGGCTGGTACTATTCCCTCATCAGCGAGAACGAGCACATCTGGCTGCGCCGTCTCATGTGCGGCACTACTTCGGCAGCCGGCACCACCGGTGATCCCGATTTCAATCAGAAGATTGTCGACCGCTGGAGCGTCCTCCGCACCAATATCCTCTCGTCCACAAACGTGCTGCTCCGCATCGACGCACTCGCCGCCTATCTCAACGAGGCTCAGGTCCGTGACTTCTCCAAATGGCCTCGCCTGGGCACCTATATCTGGCCGAACCCGCCGATCTATTCCACACCCACGACCTTTGCCGGCATCATCGCCAATATGAAGAACTGGGTCCGCGGCCGGTACAACTGGATCGACGCCCAGTTCCTGAAAGTGCCACAGCTCAGCCGGGGAGACAGCGGCGTTTCCCCGGGGTTTGCGCTTTCGATGTCGGCCCCAGCAGGCACGGTTTACTACACGACCGACGGCACCGACCCTCGCGCGCCCGGAGGCGGGGTCGCGTCCAAGGCCCGCATTTACTCGGGCAGCGTGAAGATCCAAACGAACAGCCGAATCGTCGCGCGCGCCCGCAGTGGAACGCGCTGGAGCGGCCCGGCCGGCGCCACCTTCACGGTCGAAGTCCCGCCGCTCGCGCTCACGGAGCTGATGTATTCGCCGGCGCCGGCGGCCGGCTCCACTACCAACAATGCCTCCAGTTTTGAATACCTCGAGTTGATGAATACCGGAACGCAGACCATTGACCTGCGCGGATTCCGGTTCACGGAAGGCATCCAGTTTTCATTCGCCACGGGCGGGGTGACCTTGCTCGGGCCCGGCGAGCGCGTGGTGGTCGCGCGTGACCCGGCCGCCCTGGTCAGCCGTTACGGGAACATTGCGAAGCTGGTGGGCCCTTTTATGGGTGCCCTGGCAAATGAGGGGGAGCGACTCACGCTCGTCGGCCCGGTTGAAGAAACGGTGTTCGACTTCTCCTATGACCCGAGTTGGTATCCGGCCACCGACGGCCTGGGCTTTGCGCTCGTACCCGCGAGCGAGGGGCAACCGCCGGAGGCCTTTTCGGATGCCGGCGGTTGGCGGGCCGGCTCTGTCCTCGGCGGAACTCCGGGTCTACCCGAGCCCGCAGCACCGGCTTTTCCAGACGTTGTCATCAACGAGGTCCTTACTCATACGGATCCGCCGCTCAGCGGGACGATCGAACTGCTCAACCGCGGCACCAACGTGGCCGACATTGGGGGCTGGCTCCTGTCTGATGATCGCCGCGTCCCGAAGTATACAATCCCACGGGGAACGCGGTTGCAGCCGGGTGCCTGCTACGTGCGGACCGAGGCGGATTTCGACTCCACTCCGGGGGTGCCTCCCTCGTTCAATTTGAGCGCGGCCGGCGAAGAGACCTACCTGTTCTCGGCAGACGCCAGCGGGCATCTGACAGGTTACTGCCAGGGCTACAGTTTCGGCGCGGCGTTGAACGGAGTCTCCTTTGGCCGGTACGTGATCAGCACGGGAGAGGAGAACTTCGTGGCCCAGGACGCGCGCACGATAGGACAGACCAACGGCCTGCCACGGGTTGGCCCGGTGGTCATCAGCGAGATCCATTACCACCCGCCCGATGTCTTTACGAACAACGCTTACTGGGATAACACCGAACATGAGTTCATCGAGCTGTGCAACGTGTCTCCGACCGCTGTGAACCTCTTCGACCCTGAGGCTAGCGCCAATACCTGGCGCCTACGCGACGCCGTTGCTTATGCGTTCCCCACCAATCTTACCATGAACCCGGGTACCCGCTTGCTTGTGGTGTCTTTTGATCCGGTGGCCGAGCCCGCCAGCGCGGCGGTCTTTCGCAGCCGGTACGGCTTAAGCGGGAGCGTGCGCCTCTTCGGCCCCTACCAGGGCAAACTCGCCAACGCCAACAACTCGGTTGAGTTGATCCAGCCAGACAACATTCACCTCGACGGCACCAATTTCGTGCTGACCAGCGTTGTGGCGGACAAAGTCAAATACCGCGACGAGTCCCCGTGGCCCGCAGGCGCCGACGGCCTGGGCTTCTCGTTGCAGCGCCGCTCCGAGTCTGCCTACGGGAACGACCCGACGAACTGGGTCGCCGCGTTGCCGACTCCCGGCGCCGCTTTGGCCGCCGGCGAAGAGCCAGCCATCCTCGTCAGCCCGGTGAACCAGACAGTGCTGCCCGGCGCGACCGTGCGTTTCAGCGTCCAAGCCACCGGCACGCCTCCGCTCAAATACCAGTGGCGTCACAACGACGAGAACATTCCCGGTGCCGTCGCACAACTGCTCAGCCTCACGAACGCGCAGCCGGCGGCAAGTGGCGAATACCAGGTCGTGGTTTCCACGGCATCTCGCGCTACCGCAAGTGCCCCCGCCATTCTGAAGGTGGGCACCCCTCCCACCATACTTCAGTCCCCGCTTTCGCGCCTGGCCCGGCCTGGGGACACGGTCAATTTCTCCGTCATCGCCGCGGGCATTCCGGCGTTGAAGTACCAGTGGCGGCGCAATGGCACTCCGGTACCGGGGGCCGGCCGGCCTTCGTTGCAGTTGCTCGACGTTCAGGCCGGCGCCGAAGCTGCTTACGACGTCGTGGTGACGAACGGCGCGGGCTTCACCAACACCAGCTCCGCCGCGACCCTCATGCTCGACACCGATGGAGACGGCATGCCGGACAGTTGGGAATTGAGTCACAAACTCGACCCGAGAAACGCATCGGATGCGGCGGCAGACTCCGACCACGATGGGGCGTCCAATCTCGCCGAATACCTCGCCGGGACCGATCCGCAGGACCCCACGAGCGTATTGAAGGTGCAAATCGATGTTACCGGCGCGGTCACGATCCGCTTCCGAGGCTTGGCCAACCGCTCCTACAGCGTCCTTTACCGAAGCAGCATGGAACCGGCGCAATGGAATTCGCTGACCAACATTGCGTCAATTACGGGGGCGGGTGAGGAATCCAGGCTCATCGAGGTCGTGGACCCCCAGGCCGCCGGCACCGCGCAACGCTATTATCGCTTGCAGACGCCGGCCCTCCCAGGGCCGTAGCGATCCGTGACGACGGGACCACAGACCACGGGGGAAAAACAGAAACGCTGAAAGTGGAAAGCTGAAATCGAAGGACAGAGGGCGAGGTGCTAAGAGCTTGTTTGAAAACGACCATCGAGACCCGGCGCGGCAGGTTTGGAGTCCCGCTTTTAGGCGGTTTCTGCGCTGCGCCGCCTAAAGGCGGGACTCCAAACCGAGTTTTCAAACAAGCTCTCAGAAGGAATCTCATTACTGAAGAAAAGCGTAGTCTTTGAACGGCTAAAGAGATACATAGGAGCACGATTCTATGAAACGCATTCTTCTGGCAGTTCTGGTCTTCGCATCCTACGCAAACATGGCTGTTGCCGCGGGGGATTTGGCACAAGGTTTCGCTCGGCCGCCACAATCGGCTCGGCCCTGGGTCTATTGGTTCCCGCTGAGCGGCAATCTCTCGAAGGAGGGGATCACTGCCGACCTGGAGGCACTTCAGCGCGTCGGCATCGGCGGAGTGCTGTACATGGAGGTCGATCAGGGTGCTCCGAAGGGGCCGGCGGATTTCGCCGGGCCGCTGTGGCGAGAACTGTTCCAGCACGCATGTAAAGAGGCGAAACGCCTGGGTCTGGAAATCAACATGAACAACGACGCCGGCTGGTGCGGCAGCGGCGGACCGTGGATCAGCCCCGAACTCTCCATGCAGCGAGTCGTCTGGACCGAAACGGTTGTCTCGGGGCCCCAGTCCTACAACGGCGTGCTGACCCGACCACAGGCAGTGCAGGATTTCTACCAGGATATCGCCGTGCTGGCGATGCCGGCGCCGCAAGTCGATGCCCGCATCCCGGACATCCAGGGTAAGTCGTCCGCCACACCACAGCACTTTCCACCGCAACGGGCCAAGTTTGCGTCACTGCCGGCAGAGTCCGTCATCCCGCGCGATCGCGTGGTGGAGTTGACGGGGAAGATGGACGCCAGCGGCAAGCTCACTTGGGACGTTCCCCAGGGCAAGTGGCTCGTCTTGCGACTGGGCCATACGACGACCGGCAAGGACAATCACCCAGCGCCGGTATCTGGTCGCGGGCTGGAATGCGATAAACTCAGCAAGGAGGCGACCGAGGCACACTTCAATGGATTGATGGGTCGGCTGATCGCTGACAATAAATCGCTTTCGGGTCAGAGCAAGGTGCTGGTGTCAACGCACATCGACAGTTGGGAAGTGGGCTCTCAAAACTGGACCCCCCGCATGCGGGAGGAATTCCAGAAGCGCCGTGGCTATGACTTGCTGCCACTTTTGCCGACGTTCACCGGCCGTGTTGTGGATAGCCGGGAGGTATCCGAGCGCTTCCTCTGGGACTTGCGACAGACGGTCTCCGACATGCTGATCGAGAATTACGCAGGGCATTTCCGTGCGCTGGCGAATCGTCACGATCTGAGGCTCTCGATCGAGGCCTATGACGGCGTGCCGTGCGACGAGATGACTTACGCTGGTCAAGCGGACGAGCCGATGTCGGAGTTCTGGTCGTGGGACAAGTTCAGCGCAGCGTATAGCTGCACCGAGATGGCGTCCGCGACACATGTTTACGGCAAGCGGATCCTCGGCGCCGAGGCGTTCACCGCGACCGACGCCGAGAAATGGCTTGGCCATCCGGCCAACGTGAAGGACCTGGGCGATTGGGCGTTCTGTGAAGGGGTCAGCCGGTTCGTGTTTCATCGTTACGCCATGCAGCCCTGGACTAACCCCGACCGCAAACCAGGCATGTCTATGGGTCCCTGGGGGCTGCACTACGAGCGGACGCAGACCTGGTGGGAGCAATCCAAGGCTTGGCACGAGTATCTGACCCGCTGCCAGTATCTGCTGCAGCAGGGACTCTTCGTGGCCGACGTCTGCTATCTCCAACCTGAAGGTGCCCCGCGGCGGTTTATGCCGCCGCCGACGGCGATGATCGCTCCTTACGTCCGCGGCGGCTACAACTTCGACGGCTGCACGCCGGAAGTCGTGTTTAACCGGATGAAGGTACAGGATGGCCGCCTCGTATTGCCGGATGGAATGAGTTACCGCGTGCTAGTGCTGCCAACGGCGGAGACGATGACGCCGGCCTTGCTCAGCAAGATCAAGGAATTGGTCGAGGCCGGGGCGACAGTCGTGGCGTCCGTTCGTCCACAGAAGTCGCCCGGGCTGAGCCACTATCCAGCGTGCGATGAAGAGGTCAAGACCCTCGCGACCGAACTCTGGGGCAATGATGCGGTCCCGTTGGAAATGACAGAACGACGCGTGGGCAAGGGTCGCATCATCTGGGGTGGGGATCTGAACCCGAAGCCCCCGGCGGAGCCCGTTGAGGAGCCGGTGTTTGGTTCCGCGCAGTGGATCTGGCACAAGGAAGGCAATCCAGCCATTTCCGCCCCCCCCGGCAAACGCTATTTCCGACGCATGCTGAGCTTGGATGCGGGTAGCCACATTGCATCGGCCCGGCTGCTAATGACCGCCGACAACGCCTTCGAGTGCTTCATTAACGGGCGCCAGGTCGGGACGGGGGATAACTTCAAACAGGCCTATGTCATAGATGTCACATCGGCGCTGAAGCCCGGTGAAAACCTTATCGCGGTGGCGGCAATCAACTCGACCGAAAACCCCAATCCGGCAGGCCTTATCGGCCGGCTCTCAATCAAGCTCGGCGACGGCCGCAAGATCGAAGTGCTGACGGACTCCTCGTGGACAAGCTCGGTCAGCGAAGTCGCTGGTTGGAACTCGCAACCAAGCATAACGAGCGGATGGGCCGCCGCGATGTCGCTTGGACCCATCGGCATGGCGCCCTGGGGCGATGTCGGAACGCTTCCCCAAGCCGAGGAAGTCTTTCCATCTGCCACGTTGGTGCACCAGTGGCTAGCCAAACAAGGTACTGCCCCGGACTTCCGGGCCGATCGCCCGCTGCGTTATATTCACCGGCGGATCGGCGAAGCGGACGCCTACTTTGTGGCTAACGGCTCGACAGAAGGATGCTCGACGACCTGCTCATTCCGCATAACGGGCAAGCAGCCGGAACTGTGGCATCCCGAGAGCGGTAGCGTCGCCCCGCTCATGGCGTACGAAGAAAAGGACGGCTGCACGCTCGTGCCGCTGCGGCTGGGGCCAACCGAGTCGGTTTTTGTTGTCTTCCAGAAGCCGGCTAAAGCCGCTAATCGTTTAGTGTCAGCCACGCGTGACGGGCAGGAGTTGCTCCACATCGTACCGCCTGCCGCTGGCGTGGGGGCTCCTCAGAGTGCCGGCACGGATACGACAACGACGGACGGGTTGACGCTGGATTTGCTTCGAGGCGAGATCTGGCGGCCGGGCAGCTATGCGTTCAAGACAGCCGACGGCCGGACGCGCGATGTGAAGTGCCAGGAATTGGCCGCCCCGCGGGAGTTCGGCGGTCCGTGGGAAGTCTCGTTTGACCCGCAATGGGGCGGGCCGGCCAAAGTCGTATTCGAGAAGCTGGAGGATTGGAGCAAGCGATCGGAAGAGGGCATCAAGTATTACTCTGGCGCAGCGAGCTATCGGACAGCCTTCACCGTCAGCAGCGGCGCGTTGAAGCAATCCCAGACGCGTTGGTATCTGGACCTGGGCAAGGTCGCCGTGATGGCCGAGGTGCGAGTCAACGGCAAGGAACTGGGCATCGTCTGGAAGACCCCTTACCGAGTGGACGTGACCACGGCCTTGAAGGCGGGCGATAACGTCCTCGATGTGAAGGTCGTCAACCTGTGGATCAATCGTCAGATCGGCGACGAGCAATTGCCGGACGACTGCGATCGCAACGCCAGCGGCACGCTGAAAAGCTGGCCGCAGTGGCTCCTGGATGGCAAGCCGAGCCCGGCAGGCCGCTACACGTTCGGCTCGTGGAAACTCTGGAAGAAGGGTGATCCATTGCAGGAATCCGGATTGCTCGGTCCTGTGACACTGTGCCAGGCAAGGCGGATTGACTGATAGGTTCGTCTAATCGCCTGTTTCACACCCAACGCCGCGTGAGGGCACGCGGCCTACAGGGACGGGGCTGTTCCCTTGTAGGCCGCGTGCCCTCACGCGGCGCACTGTTGCCATATCCATCGGAGTATGCAATGTGCGGGTTGGAGCTTACAGTCCCCAGCCTTTGCGGAACGAGGGCTTGAGGTAGGCGTTGGCTTCGGAGCAGTTGGTGAATTTCGTGCTGGCGGTATCCCATTCGAGCTTCTGGCCTTTGAACCGCATGGCGATCACCCCGAGCAGAGCCAATTCGGTCAGTGGACCGCCATAGCTGAAATCCGACCCGGCGGGCTTCCGCGCTTTGCAGGCCTCGATCCAATCCTTTTGATGGCCCGGAGATCGCGCATAGCGCTGAGGGCTGCGCTTGAATTTCTCCGTGCCTTCATCGGGAATGATCCGCGGCGCCGTTGCGCCATGCGAGCCATACAGGATCTTTGCCTTGTCGCCGACGACCAGCGCGCCGATATCCGGCAACTTCTCGTCCGGCTCGAGCTCTGACGGACGCGGCGGCCTCTGCGCACCATCATACCAGGTGAGCGTTACTGCCGCACGGTTGCCCTTGGCCGGAAAACTGTAACGGATCACATTACCCGCTGGGAAGGTTTCCCCTTGTTTAGCAGGGTCATAATTCGCAGGTTCGAGAGCTTCAATGGTTGTGGGCGCCCCCAGGTCCAGCGTCCAAAACACGGGGTCCACGACATGGCAGGTCCAATCGCCGATGACCCCGGTGCCGAAGTTGGTCCAACTGCGCCATTTGCCAGGATGATAGGCCGAGTGATAGGGCCGGAATTGCGCCGGCCCAAGCCATATTTCCCAATCCAGGGTTCCTGGGACTGGTTGGCCGCGCTTGACTTCCTCCAGGATGTCCACGCATGAGTAAACACTCTGGCACATCGCATGGACCTCGCGCACGGTGCCGACGGCGCCATCTTCAACCCACTCGCGGAAGACGCGGATGGAGTCGAACGAATGCCCCTGATTCCCCAGTTGGGTCGTGACCTTCGTCTCCTTGGCTGCTTGCATCAGTGCCCGCACCTCGTAAATCGAATGGGCCAGTGGTTTCTCGCAATAGACGTGTTTCCCCATCTTCATCGCCTTCAACGCCAGCGCCGCATGCCAATGGTCCGGAGTGGCGACGAGCACCGCGTCTATTTCCTTGTCCAGGTCATCGAACATCTTTCGGAAGTCCTGATACTGCTTCGCCTTGGGAAACTGGTTGGAATGCTTGGCACTGTACCGGGTATCGACATCGCACAAGGCGACGATGTTCTCGCTCGTCATGCCCTGAAGGTCACTGCCGCCCTGATTGCAGAGCCCGATGGCTGCAATGTTAAGTTTGTTGTTCGGGGAATCGGCCCCTCGCAGGCCAAGCACATGACCCGGCAAGACCGCGAGCGTCCCGACACTCGCGGTGGTCTTTGCCAGGAAATTACGGCGTGTGATTGTGGTGTGATGACGTTTCATATGAATGCAAGCGGCTGTCGTTAAGGATCTGTCAGATCATGGAAACCGGAATTGTGGGTTCCTCTAATGAGATTGAAGTTCAAGCGTCGTCTCTGTAAGGCTGGGTGACTATTACTTCTGGCGTTCGTCGAGTAGTTGGTTTGCAGCCCTGATGGTGTTGCCCTCAAGCAGCACTTCACCGGCCCTTTTTCCGATGCGAACGCCAATCTTCTGCTGACCACGGCCAGTATCCTCAACGATGTTATTCCGGATGATCGTGCCGTGCGTCGCGCCGTCCACGAATAACCCCAAGCCCTGATTGTCGCGAACCGTGTTGTCTTCGAAGGTTACCCCATGCGCTGCCGTTGGTTCGCCTTCACCACGCCAGAGGACACCGCCCCGCGCGTTACCGATGATGGTGTTTCGGCGAACGAAGTTGCCGCTGTCCTTGTGGCCGATGGACATGCCGTAGCCTCCGTTGCCTTCGAGCAGGTTGCCTTCGGCCACACCGCCACGCACACGCCAGCAAAAGAAGAAGCCGTCGTCACCGTTGGCGGTGGCACGGCAGTCTTTCACCAATGGCCGCTGCGAGCCGCTGCCGGGATGGAGCCCAAATCCCGCGCAGCGTTCGGCGATACAGCCTTCCACTTTCACGTCATTGGATTGCTGGAAGCTGATGCCGTCGCCGTTGTAATCACGCACAAAGCAGTTCGTGATCACGCAGTTGTCTCCATGATAAAGGAAAATGCCAGCCGTGCGGCAGCCGTCCGCCTTGGTTGGGTTCAGCGCGCGGTTGCCGTCCACGGCTAGGTTCTCCACCCGTGCGTCCTCGAGGTAATAGCCGCTGATCACCGGGAAGACTGTCGCCGCAAAGCCGCCGTCCGCCAGCATGATGTCAGCGTTCAGGAAACGGCTGAGCGTGAAGTAATTAGTGCGGCCATTGAGGATGGTCGCGCAAATACCGTGAAAGCCGCTTTGGGTCTTCGAAGCCACATAGACGCCGCGCCCAATGCTGAAGCCGTCCGGATCCTGAACGGTAATGGCGGCCTCGCCGAAATCGCCATCGGTCGCCAGCAGGGAGCGATGCTCGCGATCCTTCTTGAGCACCGTCCTATCGCCGAAACCTCGCACGGTCACGCGACTGCGCAGATGCAGCGAATCCCGCATCAGGAATTCTCCCGGGCCGATCTCGACCACGCCACCCCCGAGGTTCCCGATGTAATCCACCGCCGCCTGCAAAGCACGATTATCATTGCCGACGATGTCCGCAGAACTGAGTCCCACCGTGACCACGACCGCAGGTCGCGCCAGCAAGGCGTTCTCGGGCTGCTTTCTTCCCGCGTCGTCGGCGAAGGCTGGAAAGACCGTCAGAAGAAGAATGGTTATAAGTGTTTTCATAGGGTGCTGTTCATATTGCCCGCGCCGGTCCAGCCCCGGGGCCGAACGTCGGCGCTGGTGTCAGAGCATCAATAATCCGCCGTTGACCTCGATGGTCTCTCCGACCACGTAGCTGGCAGCCGGGGAGGCGAGAAAGGCAATCGCCGTGGCGCACTCCATCGGGGTGCCCAACCGGCCCAGCGGGATGCCTTCGACAAACTTCCGCAGCATCGCCGGTGTCGAAAATCGCTCGTGGAATGGGGTATCAATCACCCCCGGCGAAACGCTGTTTACGCGCACTCCGTGCGGCGCCAGTTCCTTGGCCAGCGACTTGGTAAGGGCGATGAGGCCGCCTTTAGCGGCGGCGTAAGCGCCTGCTCCCAGACCACCGCCGTTACGGCCCGCGATTGAAACCACATTGATGATAGCGCCCCTTTTCTGCTCGATCATCGAGGGCGCAACCGCTTGCGAACAGAGCATCGCGCTCTTTAAGTTGAGATTAAGGATCTCATCCCACCTGGCCTCGGTGAGTTCGGCGAGTTGGAGGCGCTCGACGAGGGAACCGGCGTTGTTGACCAGGATATCAATCCGTCCCAGTTCGTTGGCGGCCCGTTGGACCAATGAGTGAACCTCATCCGCCCGGCGCACATCAGCCCGAAGCGCAACGGCCCATCCGCCCGCCTGACTGATAGTATCTCGCACCTGCTCGGCACCTTCCTGATTGCCGTGGTAGCCGATTGCCACTCTCGCCCCCAAATCGGCAAGGACCGCGGCCGTGGCGGCGCCGATGCCAGATGATGCTCCCGTGACCAGTGCGACTTTGCCTTCTAGATCCAGATAGTTTTGCATATCAGCCTTGCCCGCTCATTGCGCTGTCCAGCCCCCATCAATGACAATGTCGGTGCCGGTAATGAATCCCGCGTGTTCGGAACACAAATAGACCGCCAGTTGCCCAATCTCCTCCGGGCGGCCCCATCGACCTGCGGGAACTCGGGAGAGGAAGAACTGCGTTAGCTCCGCGTTCTCCAGGAGCGGCTTGTTCATTTCCGTCGAGCAGGGGCCAGGACTGATGCCATTGACGGTGATCCGCTCCGGCGCCAATTCCAGCGCCAGTGCCTTGGTGAAGCCCAACAAAGCCGCTTTGCTGGTCGAGTAGGCGGAGCGGCCCACCAACGAGACGTGACTCATCATTGAGGTCATGTTGATGATGCGACCGTATTCCCCGCCTTTCATCCTTGGCACAAACGAGCGGCACATCAGGAAGGCGCTCGTGACGTTGGTGGTCTGAATGCGATTCCATTCCTCCAAAGTAAACTCGGTGATCGGCTTGCGCAGGTTGATTCCGGCATTGTTGATGAGGATATGGACTTTGCCGAAGCGCTCGCTCACGGCCTTTTCCAATGCCAGAACTTCGCGTTCGTTCGAAACGTCCGCGGGGAACACTTCCGCCTCAGAGCCGAGGGCACGGATGGCCCCCGCCGTCTCCGCCAGCAGCTTCTCATCGCGGGAGGCCAGAGCCAGCTTCGCGCCCGCCTGCGCCAAAGCCAATGACATGGCTTTGCCGAGTCCCTTGCTGGAGCCCGTCACGAGCGCCACCTTGCCTTCAAGTGCCTTTGGGTTCATGGATCTCCGAGCCTCATCGGTCTTTCTATGTCGCGTTCTCTAGCCGTTTGATCCCGGCTCGGCATCGGCACACACCCTGTCCCGCCCCGAAATCGAAGAACTTCATCACGGCCGCTATCATAGCCGAGGTGTAGCCGGCACCAAGCGCGAAACGGTGGGCGTTACCCCTTCCCGTTACAGAACCCAAGAGTCCCGATTGACGTGCTCGGTCGAGGAGCGCACAATCAGCCCGTCATGAAAGCTCACCACAGCGAGTCGCATTACCTGTCCCGCCGCGATTTCATCCACACGTCCGCCCTGGCAGCCACTGGAGCCGCAGTGGGGATTACCGGGGTCGCCCAGTCATCGCTCGCCGCAGACACGGCCACCGAAATTCAGCCCGCTTCGACTGGCGCCGCTTTTCCGTGCGGCAAGCTTGGGAAAGCCACGATCAGTCGGCTGTTGCTCGGCGGAAACCTCATCTCGGGCTACATGCACTCGCGAGATCTGAAGTACACTGGCGCGCTCTTCCGTGCCTACGTCACTGAGGAGAAGCTCATGCAGACGTTGCACCTGGCCGAGCAGCAAGGCATCAACACCGTCTTCGAAACCGGCGCGCAGTACGTGGACCGTTACAATCGCGAGTTCCGGGGGCACATGCAGATTATCCCCCACATCGAAGTCGCGGCCGGCCAGACCGACGCGGCCTTGCAGGATCACATTAAGCAGCAAGTCGATACCGGCGCGGTGGCGCTCTATGTTTGGGGTGTGTCGGGCGACACGCTGGTGCGGGACGGCGCGGTCGATCGCATCCATAAAGCCGTCGAGATGGCGAAGGCCAGCGGTCTGCCGGTGGGAGTCGGCAGCCATTCTCTGCTGGTCCCCATGGCGTGCGAAAAAGCGCAGGTGCCGTGCGATTTCTACGTGAAGACGTTTCACAGCGATGACTATCCATCCGCGACACCCAAGCCGATGCGCAAGGAGTACGCCTGGCTGAACGGGGCCGAAGGTTGGTATGACAACATGTGGTGTCTCAACCCGGAGGAGACGATCGCCTTCATGGGAACAGTTACCAAACCCTGGATCGCATTCAAGGTTCTGGCCGCCGGCGCTATCTACCCGCGGCAGGCCTTCCCTCATGCGTTCAAGAATGGCGCGGATTTTATCGCCGTCGGGATGTTCGACTTCCAGATCAAAGAGAACTGCGAGTTAGCGGCGAAGGTGGTTCGTGGGGAGCAGATCCGCGAACGTCCGTGGCGAGCCTGATTCGCGTGCCGGCTCTTCAGGTTTACGGGTCGCCACACACGCGACAGCCGATCTTTGGCGGGGCGATTTGATGGTGGTTCATTTGCTGCAAGCGCTGTCGACGCTGGTCGAAGCACGCGGCACAACCGGAGAACTGCTCCAGGTCCCAGGTATCGGCGAAGACTCTGCCGTGGCGCAGTTCCAGGACGGCCTCCACGGCCCTTTCGAGCGTTGGAAGCCGCGGTGGCGCAAACTCACCCGCCTCCCGCAGCCGATCCAACGCACCGTTGCCGGCGCGGGTGGGGATCAAGGAAAGCACCTCCACGCCTGAGCCAAAAGCGAACTCGGCCGACTTGACGGCCCATTCCAGGCCCTCGGCTTCGTTTAAGAAAGGCGGTTTTAGCAGGACGAAGGCACGCACGGCGATGCCATGATGGCGCAGAAAGCCAGCCGCTTTCGCGAAGACGCTCAAGCTGAAATTCTTGTTCAGACGGGGCAGAACCTCCGGATGCACGGTTTCCAGGCCCATCGCTACTTCCAGCGATGAGTCCAATAAATCCCGGAGCTTGAGGGCGTGTTCGCCGATAAGTCGCGGATGGGATTCAACTACTAAATGGGCCGCGCAAGAGACCTTTTGGGCCACGGCGGCGTAGTCGGCCAAGGGGATGGCGCCGGGGTCGAAGAAGCTGCCGCTGTTGTAGAGCTTCACCTGTTGCGGGAGAGCGGATAAGCGGCCCAGAGCGTAATCAATCTGCCGCGGTATGGCGCCGGGCGGAACGGAGCGGGCCAAGGTGTGTTTCCAAAGGTCGCACATCAAGCAGCGCCAGGGGCATTCTCTGTTGGTGAGCAGAATGACGGCGGAACTCACAAGCCGATGGGAAGCTGAGAGCTCCTCTTCAAGGAAGAACCCGTGGGGCATAAAGGGGTCTGCAGTCGCGCGCGGGGGACGTCGCGCGACGATCCAGGCCGAGCGGTCTCGCTCAGGGTAGATGGAATCCATGAGCTCGGAAACGGCGCGGTTGAGCCCGAACCCGGCCAGGACGTGCAGCGGGTCCGCTCCCGGCAATCAAGCCGAAACGGCTCCGCCGTAGCTGGCCAGGAAGTGCTGGCGGTATTCCGGCTCCTGGCGAGACAGACCCTGGGCCAGCCGATCCACCGAAACGGCGCCATGCTGGAAACGGCGCTTGGGGAAAACGGACATTTCAAGACCGGTGAGGGCCTTGACACCCAGGCTGACGACATCGCCCTTGAGGCGGTAAAGCTTTTCGACGTCGTAATCCGTGAGCGCGGTAAACGGAATCCCCTCGGCCTGCTCGATAACGGCGGGCCGGGTGAAGGGGCTGAAGCCTTCGAACTTCAAATGATGCGCGGGAGCGTAAGTACGGGTGCAGGACCGGCTGAACCCACCCGAATAGGTCAGGGAATGCTTGATGGTGCCCAACCCCCAGCCCTCCTGGTAGAGCATTCGATTGTTAACGACGCTGCGAATGGTCAGCTCGGGGTTCTCTTCAATCGGGTAGTCTTTCAGGTTTTCATCGCCACCGTCGCCATCAACGAGGAACTTCCAGTCCGGATAGCGCTGACGGATTCCGCGGCACAGAGCCAGAGCCATCGTGGCCGAATCGACATCGAGCAATTTGTAGTCCTCGATTATTCGGATGGTCTCCAGAGGGTCGAGCGAGGCTGGGTCGGCCTCGATAACCTCGAGGAACAACCCCAACCCGAGCCGGTCCAGGAATGTCCTGGCTTGCTCGAGGTCGGGTCCGTTTTCAACGGAGAGAGTGAAGGCTTTGAGCCGGGCGGGGTTCATCCCCAACTTTAGGAGGCTGTGATAGGTGACGAGGAAGACAGCACCGCTGTCCACGCCGCCTGAGAAGCAAACTCCGATGGGTTCACTTGCCGGCAAGCTGCCGAGCCATTGCCGGATCTCCTGGCCCAGGGCGCCGATGTAGTTCTCGCCCAATTGTTGGAGGTTGGTGGGAAAGGCGTTACGCTGCGGCGCGAAGAAGCGTTCGTAGATCGGGTCGGGATCAGGGCACCCAACCAAATGGATCTGCACGACATGATGGGCTGGAACCATTCGGGTATAGCCGGGATGGAACTGCGCCCCAAATCCCTCCTGCTTCAACCAATCCCGGATGGCGTCAATGCGGTGGGCCACGATGAGAGCGGGGCCTTCCTGGCGCTTGGCCAGAAAATAGCGCATGGGCCGATCCAGTGAGCGGGCCAGGCGGACGACCTTTCCTTCTTTGGCCACCAGCGCGAATGATCCCTCGATCTTCCGGACCGCCCCAGCCGGGCTGCGCAGAATGCGCTCCCGCGCTTCCTCGACGCTCATATTGAGAATGCGGTTGGCGGAGGGATCAGTGAGATCTACGACTCGCTCGACATACTGGTTGGAGATGGAGGGGTTCATGCAGCCGATTTTGTATTTGTTGGTCAAATGGTCTCCCCGGCGCATCGGCGCCGGCGGGAGCGTGATGGAACTTACGCAACGCCGTGGTTGGAGCAAGGCTTTTTCAGGATGATATTGTCCCTTCCAGGCAAGACCTGTTAGTTCAGTTGCTTTTCTGGCGCAGCACTAGGGGCCCGACCCAACGAGTATTGTATTTTGCCCGCCATGCATCGTTCAGATTCGAAGGCCTGGGTTGACTTCCGTAAGCCTGGTCATCCATGCCGAGAAAAGGCAGGGGCTCCACCTGCCAGCCTTGGCCGACATGGAAGTCGGCGTCCTTGTCCCAGCCCACGACGTGCAGGAAGAAGTCGCGCTCAGACCCTTCAGGTCTGGGAGGAAGTTGATCCGCGGCGAAGCCCAGTGACAGTTCGTCCCCGCCGTTGAGAAGCACCAACGCGTTGTCTTTTTCCGCGACCAGATCATCCACGGCGCCATAACGCGTACACCACCCATAAGGCGTGCGCCGCCACGGTGGCCCGGCCCTAAGGCGGTCGTAGTCCGGTGTCAGCGGCAGCCAGTCGGGGAGCGGCGCAAACTCGCTGAACCCGCGCCAATGCAAGTCGGATCGATTCGGGCGCAGGCTCGTCACCTGGTTCTCCTGGGCAGAGGCCTTAACGCAGAGCAAAGCAGAATCCCAATAGAGTTCAAAGGCCATGGTCAACCGCAAACGCCGGGCACCGGATGGCAACTTGCCTTCCAGGTCCACCAGGATCGTCTTGGTCTTGCCGGCCGGGACACCTACATCCACCACGACTCGCTTCCAGGAACCGTCTGGCAACTCCGCTTCGAGGATCGGGAATGGAAACGGCAGGTTCGGATCGAGCGAGCCGGCGATATTCGCCATGCCGCCACCGAAACGGAGCCAGCCGTTGAGGACCAGGACCAGTGGTTCCGAAAGCGGGAGCTCGCCAAAGTCGAAGGTGATGCCGAAGGGTTCAGCCAAACCGCGCAATTGCGGCTCGCGAAGGTGCTCCGGCCCGACTAGGCGCGCATCATTCGCAGCCAAGAGTCCCGTGGCATCCAGGCCATCGCTCCGTGTGGCCCGCTTGAGGGCGGACCGCGGGCGGAGCGTCCATAGTTCATGTGGGAGGAACGGGCGGCCGGCGAGCATCTTGCTCGTGGGGACCACGATCGTGCCGGCAGGATGGTCCACGATCACGAGGCTGGCCTGGTCCAGGTAAAGCACCTCCCGCAGCTCTTCGGTGATGCGGAGCTCGTATTCCTGGTCGCGGGGCGGGAATTGCCGCTCGTTTCCAAGGGGAAGATATTCTTCCGGATCCTCCTCCACGTACCGCGATTGGCTGACCGGCAGACCAAGCGGGGAGGCGCCCAGAATATCCGTGACGAACTTGAACCGCTCGCCATTCCAGGCGTAAAGGTAGGGGCACGAACCCGATGGCAGCACAAGCTCGACCAGCTCGAACGGCTGCGGCTGCACGGGAACATCCAGGATGGTAGTCGTCAGATCCGACCACCGCATCTGAAGCAGGTCGAGTTTGTCCCGCTGGCCAACGCCAATTTCAAAGGGGAGCTGTTTCAAGGTTCGGATCGTTCGCCAATGATCCGAGACGAATTCAGCGCGACAGCCCAGGCCCGAGGAGTTCGAGCGGTTGCCGACTAAGCGCAGCTTCAGTTGTTTGTTGGCGTTACCGCCGTCATTGCGCCAGGACCGCAGTCCGGTCCCCGAGGTCATCATCAGGTCTGTATCCCCGTCCTGGTCGAAGTCCGCCGCCACCACATCGTCAACCGGTCCGGTCTTTTCCAACCCCAGCGCCGCCGTGACGTCTTCAAAGCCCCGCTTGCCCACATTGCGCCACACGCGCACCCCGCTACCAAAAGCCAGCAGGTCGAGCCACCCGTCGTTGTCATAATCCATTAGCAGAAGCCCCGTCGGCCGCAGGTTGCCAAGCGGAACGGTGACCTGGTCGCCGCCGCCTCCATACAGAATCGTGAGTTCCTTTTCACCGGCCAGCACGAGGTCGGACAACATATCGTTATTCAGATCTCCTAGCGCCACCAGCTTTGCCGCCGGCAGGTTGGCCGAAAGGTTCGTGCGCACAAAAGTGCTGGCCCGTTGTTTGCAGTAAATCACTGGCGCCTCGCCCGAACGGGTAAGATATACCGCGGGCACATCCTCGTTCCTCCAGTCGTCAACGGCGAGATGTTCCGTCCCACTCAACACGGCCGGCAGCCCCGTATTGGTTGTGTTGTCCTGGAAATAGAAACTCCCCAGGTTACGATAGACCCTCAACCCTTGCCCGCCCGGCTGGATGGTGAGCAAATCCAATTTGCCGGTGAAGTCCAAGTCTGCAAGCACGCCGTCTCTGGCTTTCAGATTCTTGAGCCCCGCTGCGGCTGTCACCTCGCGGAATTGGCCATTAGTGGCAAAACGGAAGACGTGGGAGGCCTGTTCCCCAAGCATCATTACATCCTCGAACCGATCATTGTTCAGGTCGCCCACTAGGCAAAGCCGATACGTCGCGTTGGTGGTCCCCGGAACCCAAGGACCGAGCGGGGCGAACTTGCCTTTCGAATTCTCCAGCAGGCGGAATCCGTTTCCCTGATTCACCCACAGGCTGTTCCGGCCGTCATGGTTGTAATCCAGGACTCCCACCGGTCCGCGATAGCTCGACGCTTCAGCCCCCAGGGACTCGACGGTTGTCTCGATGAACCTCACCGTCACGCCCCGGGGATTAGGTTGAGCAAGCGAAAAGGCGACTCGCGGCTGGGTGTATTTGCAGCGCTCGAGGTCGGTCGGGCTCAGAGGTGCGCCTGGATGATTGGCCTGAAGCTCCTGGTGTTTGGCCAACTCCGCCGCCGAGTCGGCCGCCCGGTCGGCTCGCTGGTACAGACGGCTCAGTTGGAAATGCGCAGAGGGATAATCTGGCTGGAATTGGAGCAGCGTCTCGAATTGTTGAATCGCATCGGGTAGATGCCCTGCCCGTTCCTGGGCGAGCCCGAGCTGGAAACTGAGGGCGTCCACACTGGGGTCAATTTTCTGGGACTGTTGGAAGGCCTGGACCGCTTTCTCCGCCTGGTTTTGCCGCAGGTAAGCGCAACCCATCACGTAGTAGGCAGCCGGATCGTTTGGGTCCAGATCGATCGCCCGCTGGCATTCTTCGACCGCGCTCTCGCTTCGGCCTGCAAGCAACAAGGCGTTGGCCAAATTTAAATGCGCGTCGAGGCTCTCCGGCGCGAGCTTGACGGCTTGCTGGTAGTGCCGCACCGCATTGGTGAAATCTGCTTTTTCGAAGCTGCCCCGGCCCGAGCTCATGAACCGCTCGAAGTTCTCCGTATGGGATCGAGGACTAATAAGGAAAGGCAGAATGACCGCGGCCAGTAGGACAGGCAAAATCCAAAACAGGTGTCTCTTCATGTCGAGGCTGTGAGAGTAATCTGCGGCTTGACACCTCTCCCGGCCTGTCTGGGCGCCAGGAGAACAACGGCCTTCTTTCATGGCCGATAGTGCGGATTGGGCTCAATGATCGCTGCCGCGCTATAGTCTGGTTCGTCGGAGCAGTAGGCACGGGCGAGATTCGCCATCGCCGCGCGAGTCCATTCCTCACGCTCGGTATCCGGCACCCCATCCTCCTCGGCTGGCAACAGACGGGCGACCGCCTTTTGCCCGCGTGCAATGACAAACTGCTCGCCTCGTTCGACCGCTTCCAGCAGCCCGGCCGCATTCTTCTGGAATTCTTCTACCGTGGCTCTGCTCATGTTGACCAGCCTAGTTTGGTTTTAGCTCCAAAGCAATCAAACCGTCGCATCACGCCGGAGCCTATTTAGTGCCTGGCCGGAAACGGGTGATTTTTGTGGCGGATGAGCGGCAGGCGATCCAGTTTTGGACCGGCGACCTGATTTTTCGTTCAATCGGCTTTGAACGGCGCATTTTCACCGATTTTCAGCGGCTAGGTGTCGGTCGGTAGACACACCGCTCCTGCCCTCGTCCATCTCCGCGAAGCCGCCGGCCCCTTCAGGCTGCCAGCAACTCTGCCGTGGCGGCACACCAACCCCGCGCCAGCAGCTCCCGCCCGATCACGTGCAGGTTGTAGCTCAGCACGCCGTAGCCCACATACCGCAAGTAACCGTCCAGCCCCACGTCCAAGCAACGGTCCAAGCCGTGATGCTCCAAAGAGTTGATGTCGCTCTCCACCGCGCTGTGTTGCCGGCGCAGGGCCACAAATCTCTTGGCGCTCTCCCGCTCTGCTTCCGCCGCGTTCTTCTTGCCGCGTTTGGGCATCACCACTTCCGGCACATACAAGCTCAACAATTCCCGGTCCTCGGCGCGCGTGAAGCCTTTGTCGAATGAGAGGCTGGCGATTTGTCCGGCCCCATAGCGGCCCAGCAACCGATCCGTCACCGGCACGCTTTGGTCCACGTCGACTTGGCCCACGGGCGTGTCGTAGTCGTGGATTAACCGGTGCTGGCAAGTCGCAATCAACAGCCGGTGGCCCAGTTCCACGTTGGGGCGTTGTTTGCCTTTTTGAATCCATTCGGTGTGCGGCTCGAAAAGCGAAAACACCTTCTCCGCCGCGGGAATGGTTTCTCCCTGGAGCAGGCGACGTTCGACCAAGTCCAGGTGCTTGTCGAGCATGCCCTGAAAATAGGCCAGCACGTTCCAATCGCCGCTGTCCACGGTCTGATCGCACAGGTCCAGCAGGCTCGCTTGCACTTTGCCCGAGAGCTCGCGTCCCACGCTCAGATAGTCGCGCACCGCCGCTTGCACCCGCTTTTCTTTCTGCGCTCCGCCACTATAGACCGTCTTGCTGGTCAACCGTTCCAAACCCTTAAGCCGCCGCCGCCAGTCCTTGGCTTTGCGCCAACCGGGCAAATCGTAGCCAAACTGGTCGCGGTATTTTTCGATCAGGTCCACGCACTTGCGGCCCGCGTCCCAGAGCAGGTTCAGGTCGGTGGGAAAATGCACGTCGGTTTCCAGCACGTAGGTGTCCACCTTGAGCTCAAGCGCCGCCACGGGCACCCCGCCTTTTTTTGCGAACACCTCTCTTCCCGCTGCCGCTACCAGCGCGTTGATTTCTTTGAGCAACTCAGCGTCCAGCAGGGCCACGTTGTCGCGCAACGTCTGGTGGGCGAAGGTCTTGGCGTTAGCAGCCCAGGACGTGGCCGGCAGGCCGAGCATCTGGCGCACCAGGCTGTCGTAGTTGGCGACGTGTTCGAGCCGATCCCAGTCAGCGTCCAAACCCAGGCGCACGACGCCCAGCACCAGGATTTGCCACAGGTCCATGCCGGTGCGGCCGGTGGCTTTCTTGCCCGCGAGAATCTTCTTTTCCAACAGGGCGAAAATCGCGCTCTTGAGGGTGGGATGAATCCAAATCCATTGCAGACCAGCGAGGATGGGCGGCAACTCGTCGCGGCTGCGGGTGGGCAGTTGAATCTTCTCGATGGGGAGAATGTCCAGGTCCGGCTGGGATGAATAGCGGTGGCGCATGGCGAATGTTGCAGGCTCAGACGCACCAAACGGCCAAAAAGTTCAAACTGCACGCCAGGATTCGCGCAGCGTCACCTCAATAAACCCCAATGCCAACGCCCTCCTTCTTTCTTACCCGCCAAATACTATTTAGGCAGGACGCCGACATCCGGGACTCTCCGCTCCAAGCTCTTGCGCAAGGCAAACAGAATCATGCAGAGAGGAAGACCCGGGGGTAGTCCTCAATGATTCTGTCTGGTGATGATTCTGTCGCTTCCGGTTGCGGCTTTGCAGTGCTGTGCTCTTTGTGGTTGGCGAACTCCTGCTGATGGTATCATTGCTCGAGCCTCCGGCCAGCCAATAATAAAAGGCCCCAATTTCGAGCTTGGTGCCATCGCCAGGCGTTTTGGGAACCCGAAGGCAACTGGGAAAAGCCTATCTCACGTTTTTCATGTTACAAATCGCCCTGAGGGCAAGGGACAGGGGGCCGCCCGATAAATCGCCTCGGGCTCGTTCCCCGCCGCGGCAGCCGCTGCACTTCGCCTCCAGATGCTCCACTCGCGTGGCCCGCGGCACGGTCCGCGGAGCGTCGAGGCTGCCCTCCCACGTCATGACCCGAACACATCCCCTGTCCACCGCAGCCCGGTGTATCGAGTGAGAGTAACCTGCTGGTTAGAAGTGTCACTTGGAAGGACTGACTTGAACGTTTCCGAAGTAGCGGTGCGGAAACCCGGTCATTTTCTTTATCACAGTATCAGTGTGCCACAGCTCCACCTCTTCACATTGAGCAGTCGCGGCCAGCAGCCGGTCTGCCGGGTCCTTATGGCTCCAAGGCCAGAGGACCGATTGCCGGGCAATGGGCACCGTCACAGGCAAGATCGTCCAGGACGGCAAGGCAAAGTCCAACCATGAATCCGGGTTGTCGGGAACAACGCCCTTCTGCCACAAGCGGAACAGCTCAATAACCGACACCGGAGACAGGCAGCGCTCAGTGTCTGCGCGCGAAAGAACCCGCTCGACATTGCTCGGAAGCGGCAGGCGGCGGCAGAATCTGATGAATACGTTGGTATCCGCCAGGATCCTCATGCCCAATCCTCCATGACGGGCGCCTGCAAATCGCCGTAACGCTCAGGATCGTCCGGGACTTCCGCCCGCCACGGGGGCCCGGTCTGCCGGTAAGCGGATAATACCGCCTTTGGCTTGCCGTGTGACGTGAACACAACTTGCGCGCCTGCCTCCACCTTCTTTAACAACTGGCAAAGGTCAGTCCTGCCTTCCCCTATCGGAACTGAAATTGTGCTCATGGGCAGAAATTTGCACATATCACACCCGCTAGCAAGCCCCTCTTATCCCCCACTCGACTGGACATACAAGTGTCAGGACTGACCGTCGTGATGGGTAGTGAATGCGAAACCGCCCACTTCCTGCCCCATCTCGGCCGCGTCAGGTCCGGTCGTAGGCTTGAAGGAAGTTGTCTCTCGCGATGCCCACCTGCGTGCAAATGGTACGTAACGTCGAGCCTTTGAGGTGCAGATGATTTGGTAGCGTTAGAGGAGTAGAAGTGCCATCCGTGTTATCCCGCCGCATGGAGATATGCTCACGTTCTTGCACTATTTGGAAGCGGAACAACTGCAATGCCCGAACGACAGCGGCGTTTCGGTGCGTCAATCGGGAACTTAGGGATTGGCTTCCGCGATGAATGCCTCCAAGACCGGAGAGTCGGGTTCAAGGATCTCGGGGCCAAAGGTCTCCACGTGAAAGCGAATCGCTGACTGGCAATCCGCCAGAGCCTGTTCGCAGGAGTCGCCCTCGCCGACCATGACGCCCTTAAGCCCAAGCGGGTACGCCGCGCAGCCATACGGGTGCTTCTCCACGACGATCTTCAGGGTTTTCATGCCCACAAGTTACCACTCGTCTGGACCAGATAAAGTCTCGAACTGACCCGAAAATGGGGACTTTCATCCCTGGTGGAGCCCCTTCCGGGGACATCACGTCTGGTAGGGATTTCCTTCTGGGGCGCGCGAGAAAGGGCTTCGGCCATTGCTTCGTTCACTTGGTCGTAAGGGCAAAGGAACCAAGCCATGGTCGAACCCATTTCCACCGGCAGTAGTTGGTGCGTGATACCGATTCAAGGGCGGATCCAGGGCCCGCGATAAGCACGCTGGAGCCGGCGCGTTGCGTCATCATCGTCCACCGCGACGCGCTTCTGCGGGTCATAGACAATAGGGCGGCCGATCTCCATGGCAACGTTCGCCAGGATGCAGCTAGCGGTTGAGATGTGGCCTTCTTCGATGTCGGCGACTGGGCGCCCGCGCTGATCAATCGCCCCCAGGAAATCCCGCATGTGGCGGCGAGTGGCGGGCGCGGCGTTTAACTCGATGTCCTTCTCGTTGACGTCCTCGGGATATTGCTCGCGCTCAAAAACGCACTCGAAATGGAGCGGCTTGGCCTTGTCGTCGATCGGGATGAAGTCCGCGCGCATCGTGCTGGCTTTGAGTGTGCCCTTTTCACCGTAGATGAAAAGCGCCCAGGGATAATCCGGATCGGGCGTTGTGCCCCAGGTACGGTGCTGCCATACGGCATCGAAGCCTTCATATTCGAAGGTGGCGGTCTGCGTGTCGCTGATGTTTGATTTGCCCTCCTTTTGGACAAAAATGCCGCCGGCCGAGCTGATGCGTTTGGGCCAGCCGAGATGGAGCATCCAACGGGCAGTGTCGAACATGTGCACGCACATGTCGCCCATGATGCCGTTGCCGTATTCGGTGAAGGTGCGCCACCATCGCTTGTGCGGCAGGCCATCGTACGGGCGCAAGGGCGCCGGGCCGGTCCACATTTCGTAATCGAGATAGTCCGGCACGGGCTCCAGCGGCGGGTTGCCGTTGGCGCGCATGTGGTAATAGCAGCACATTTCAACGAGGCCCACCTTCCCGAGCAACCCGGCCTCCACGACCTGCTTCTTCACGTCGATCAGGTGCGGGGTGCTTTTGCGTTGGGTGCCGATTTGCACCACGCGTTTGTGTTTGCGCGCTGCGTCGAGCATGGCCTCGCCTTCGCGCACGTCGCGGCTGATGGGTTTCTGGCAATAGACATCGGCGCCGGCTTCCATGGCGGCAATGGCATGCAGCGCATGCCAATGATCCGGCGAACCGACGAGGACGATGTCGAGATCCTTCTCTTTGAGCATCTCGCGGTAGTCGCCATAGGTGCGCGGCCGTTGCTTGGACTTTTGACGCTGGCTGGCGATCTCGACGGCCTCGGCAAGCATGTGTTTATCCGGATCACAGATGGAAACGATTTCGACCGGGTCGACCTGCACCAGGCGCCACAAGTCGCTCTTGCCGTACCAACCTACGCCAATGAGGCCGACCCGCCGGGTCTTCTCCGCGGCAAAGGTCGTCGGCACGTAGGTGGCGGCGGATAAGACGATGAGCGAGGCGGAAGTTCTCTTGAGGAATTGTCGGCGGTTCATGCTATTCCATCTAATTGAAGAGGCGTAGGAAGGCAAGCCGCGGCGGCATGGGAATTTCTGGCGGCTTGCGTCATGCGTACCCGACTCCTTAAGCATCGCATCGAGGCGGGGAGCGCTAACCGGGTGTATGGGCCCACAAGCAGTCCGCGACAGGGGATTTGTTTGGTGTCCACGCTTTAGCGTGTCCTACCCTGCCATACTGCCTCCGCTCGTCTGGCCGCACGCTCTATTACTTCATCCTGCTGGGGCTGTAGCTTGGACGCCCACTCCCTTGTGTTCTGTTCCTCCCAGAAGTGATGAGTATTCGCGTTCCTGGCTCCATAATGACTATAACGCCCAAACCCTTCGATGTCCCCAAATCGGTCAGCCATATTATCTGCGTTTCCAGTAGAACTAGTTGTTGCCGTCTTGCCCGGACCCGGGGACCGTAAGCCGCACTCCCGCCAAGGAGCAAGGCGGAAGGATGAAGGATGAATGGGCCACCCAAGCCACCCTTGGGCCACACTCAGGCCATATGGTGGCCAACCGGTAGCCACGCTGAAGCCACCCGCAGGCTACCCTCAAGCTACCTGCAGGCTGCCCTGAAGCTACGCAGGAGCGCCCTGGAGTCATATCTTGGTCACCAGCACCGGCCTAAACCGGGGTGGCGGGACTTCAGCAGGCGTTGGATGCGCTTGGTTGCCTTAATCGCAGGACGGGCTATCCGTTCAACGTCCAACCGGGTCGATACTTGCGGGCCAGCAGTTCATTGGCCTCCGGGCAATCGGTGACATGACCGGCGGCGCCATCGTACTTGATCTTCCGGCCAACGCGGTAAGCTACCAAGCCAAGCATCATCATCTCGATCATCTTGCCGGCATAATCGAAATCGCAGGCGGTCTTGAGGCTGCCTTTGCAGGCGTCGATCCACTGCCTCTGGAAGTCTCCCAGCGGTGGCAGCAAGGCGGACTTGGGCCTCGGTTTGTAGTAGGTGAGGTCGGCCTGATTGCCATGCGGGAACACCGCCCGAGTCGTGAAATCAGCCGCGAGGCATCCTTTGCTACCCTCAAACAGCGCGCCATGATCGATCTTGTGCAGGTCGAGGTATTTCACAGGCGATTCCGGCAAAGCGCCGCCTTGATACCAGGAGACGCGGACGGCTTGGCGCCAATCATTGGCCGGTATGTCAAAGTGCATCTCCAGCTTGACCGGCGATACCTCGGGATTAAATGGGTCGCCTTTGCCTTCAGCGGAAGTCGGCAACTCGGCATCGAGGGCATTCCAGGCAAGGTCCATGGTGTGGCTTCCCATGTCCCCCACCTGCCCGCTGCCGAAGTCCCAATACATGTTCCATTGCAGGCAGTTCATGCCGGAGCTGCCGGAGAAGTATTCTGGATTCCAGGGATGTGCGGGAGAAGGGCCAAGCCACAGATCCCAGGCGAAGTCGCTCGGCGGATCGCCGGCGGCGGGCAAGTAGCCCGGTTTCGGTAGCTGCCGGTCGCCCCAGGCGCTCACTTCCTGCAATTCACCGATAGCGCCGTCCAGCACCAGTTCGCGGGTGCGATTGAAGTTCTCATACTCGTGGCGCTGCGTGCCGACCTGGGTGGCGAGCTTGTGCTTGTTCTTGAGATAGGTGGCGCGAACCACGCGGGCTTCCTCGACACAGTTGGCGAGCGGCTTCTCGCAATAGATATGCTTGCCGCGGTTCATCGTCCAATTGGCGACAAAGGCGTGCGTATGATCGGCGGTGCAGCAGATCACGGCGTCAACGTCCTTCTGGTCAATGCACTTGCGCCAATCCGTATACTGTTTGGCTCCGGGAAACTTCTGCGCCGCGAATGCCAAGTGCTTACCGTTCACGTCGCACAAGGCGACGACATTCTCGCGGGAGATGCCTCCGAAATGGGCTTCGCCTCGGCCCCAAGTGCCGATGAGGGCGATGTTCAACTTGTTGCTCGGGGCCTCGGCCCCGAAGAGCTTGGTCCGCGGCAGGATGAGGCCGGCGGCCCCGGTGAAGGCGATAGACTTTAGGAAGTGGCGTCGTTTCATGCGGCGATTCTGGCCACGACAGCGGGCCTGGTCAAGCCGCAGCTTTTGACGTGTGCTACTGCAGCTTATACGGCAGCGCGGCGATCAGTGAGTAAAGGTGTGAGAGCCTCTCCCCGGTCTTCTGGCTACCCATGTCCTGGGAGCATTGGAACGTCGCCATCGCATTGAAGTTCTTGATCATGACGCAATACGTGTTGTTCGCCATTACCCCGATCAATTCGCCGGTCCGGCTGAACACCAGGTCGCCGCGCGACGGGTTGAATTTGCCGAAAAATCCCTTGAGGGAATTATGGTCCATTTTGACGTACTGCGGCGTGGTCAAATCAATCTGGAAACTGCACTCTCCGTAATAACCTTCGCGCGCCCCGACCAGCACGGCGTCCTGGAACTTGTACGGGTCCGAGGACGTGCGATAGACGGTGCAGCCGAGTTTGCTGGCTTCCGCCGAAGTGACGGGCAGGAACACGATGCGAGGGTCCAGTTGGTAAAACGACAATGATTGGATGGGAGTACTCGCGGTGTTTCGCTCCAGCGTCCCGGTGAGCCCCTGCCATTCCGTGCCCGGGTGGCCGAGAGTCAGCGGGGTGTCTTGCACATGACACAATGCGACAGTATTGGTCCCGTCGCTGACGAGCAGGCTTTGCGTGTCGGAGCGCTTGATGGACTCCATGCCGAGGAAGCCCGAGTGGACTCCCCAGAAGTTGAGATTAACGCGATTGGTGACAAACTGGCTGAAGATGGTGTTTGGGGCCAAGGGCCGGGTCTGTTGGATTTCCTGGGCCAATCGCTCCGAGGAGGTGGCGAGCGCTTTAACTCCCTCGACCAACTTGGCCTTCTCCGCACGCTCGACTTTAACCTCTTCCTGCATTCGGGCGGCTTGGTCAGCCACCAACCGTTTCTCGGCTTCAGCGACCTGGAGCTGGCCGGCCAGGCGCTGTTTCTCCGTCAGGACCAACTGATTGCTCTGGGCCAGTTGCCCAAGTTGCTGCTGCAAGGCGGCGGCCTGCTCGGCCTGTTTCCGGATTTCCGCCTGCACGTCAGCCAGCCTCTCCTTGGAGACCATGGCTTCGGTCGAGGTGCTCAGTAGTTTCTGGCTAAGGGCCTGGGCATTGTTCTGGGCGGCGGCATACTGCTGCAGGAGATTCGTTTGTTGCAGCTCAAGCTGCATGGTCTGCCGCTCCTTTTGCTGTAATTCCTGCCGAAAGGTCGTCACTTGCTTCTCGCGCTCGCCCAACAGCGCCTGCTGCTGACTCACGGCGTCACGCGTGCGGGCCAGCTCTCCCACCAACAACTCGCGGCCTTTGCGCTCCTGCTCCAGCGCGAGCCGCATTACGGCCGCGAGGTCCTGCCGCCCCTCGTTTTGGTTAGTCGAAATTGTCGTCCTGACCTGCGGCGGCACCCCTTCGGTGGTCGTCTTGTTGATATCAACCGTAGAAAATGCCAGCAGGCTCACCAGCAGGAAGTCGCAGATGACGATCAGGATCGAGCGGTTCATGATGGGGTGGCAAGCTTGGCCGCAGCGACCGGCACCTGGGGTTCAACGGGCGCAGCTTCCGCCTCCAGCAGCAGCGTCCGGCGCACCGGGCGCAGATGGAAGATCTTGAAAACCGAAACGAAGATGATGCCAAAGGACGTGGACGAGTATGCGGCCATGAGGCTCGGCTGGATCACCCCCAGAGACACCAGGATCAGCGAGATGATTGTGCCCGCGAAGCCCAGGTAGAGCCCGGCATCGAACAGGTGGTCTTCGTTTTCGAGCAGCTTCAGCTTGATGCGTGATGGCAGGTTCTGCCGGCGGATTTCTGCCAGCTTCAGGAGGCAGGCCGTGTAGATCAGCCCTTGCAGGACAAAGAACAGCAGCAGGGTCAATAGGCTTAGTTGGTTCATAATAATCGATCGAGCAGCGCCAGTGGTTCCCGCCGAGACCACGCTGCCCACCGTGGGCAAGCGCAGTCGAAAAGGAAACTCCATTCTCTGGCTGTCCTGGGCGAGAAACGGCTCGCTCAGAAGCAACACCACAAGCAAGAATCCCAGCGCAAACAAAATCTCCCGGGCCACCTGGAACCCGCGCACGTGCAGCGGACGCTCCAGCGCCGAAGCGGCCGGGCGCGCAAAGTGCAGCGCCGCAGCCAGTAAGTACCCGCCCGCCAGATAGCATAGCCACTTCATAGTCAGCCCCAGCAGCGGCATCCGCCAGCACAATTCTGACGCGGCTGAAAGCACTGTGCCGAAAGTGGTTTGTCCGGACACCGGCCGAAGGATGCGGGAGCTGTAAAGTTGCTGGTTGCGCTGCAGTAGCTCGTTCACGCCGCCGGCGCCGAAGCGGAGGCTGGCGCCCAGATCCTTCATCCCGCTCCGACTAAAGCTCAAAATGTAGTTGGCCACTCGGCCGGGTTTGCCGGAGAGTTCCACGGCGGCGAAAAGTATCGGCACATCGGCGTCGCTTCCTCGGACCAGATGCGCCAGCAGGCGCAACGTTTCCGTGTCCTGGATCTGGCCGGTGAACTCCACGAGTTGGCCCCAGTTGAATCTCTGTCCCGACGACATCACGTCCAGCAGCACCTGCTCCAGCCGCTGCGGGTCACCGCCCTGGTTGCTCGCCGAGGCCAGGCTCAGCATGGCAGCGCTCAACCGATCGCTTAAGTGCCTTCCTTCCAGCAATAATCCACAAACCGCCAAGGCCGTGTCGATTACTTGGCCCGAGGCCGACTGCGACGGCGGAAACAAGACCGTGTTGGTCAGCGCGCGACAGCGCAACAACTCCTGGACACCCGGGTGCGTCGAGCCTTGCAGGAGCTCGAGGACCACACCCCGATTCTCCTCTCGCACCACGAAGTCGGTAACAGGCTCCGTGCCGGACTTCGGAAGCCCCGGATCACTGTTGAATAAACGCTCCAGGCGAGCGTCGCCGCCCCCCCACACCAGCCAACCGGGATGCTGCGCTGCGGAATTGGTGATGGCCACGCCAAGGCGCTCCCAATCGGGAACTCCTTCCTCTTGCGCCGCCCTCAGAAGCAACTGGGCCGCCCCCAGCCTGTCCTGCTTCACCAGCGCCAGCCCTCGCCCGACCAAGTCCGGGGTATTGCGGCCGGCCAGTTGGAGGACGCGGGCATCCACTGCCCGCAAATGCGCCGGCACCACCAGGCCGTCGACCACCATCAGCACGCCGGAGATCGCGCAGAGCAGGAACCAGGTCAAACGGCGCATCATATTTTCATCGGAGCGTAGAGCAAATCCCCGGAAGTTCAAGCCGGCTGATTGCACGCCTCCGGGTTCGGATGTGACCCTAAGTTGCGGAACCCAGTATCTCCTGCACAAAAGGATTCTCTTGCCGCTCTTCCCCCAGGGTCGTGGCATGACCATGTCCCCCCAGCAACTGGGTCGCTGCCGGCAGGCTCATTACCCGACGGACTGACGCCACCATTTGCCCGGGGTCCGAGTCCGGGAGATCGGTCCGGCCGATCGAGCCGCCAATAATCAGGTCGCCACCGACCAACACTCCCTCCTTCGGCAGATAATAGACCACATGCCCCGGCGCGTGACCCGGGGTATGCATCACGACGACCTCCAGCGATCCGATCTTCAGCTTCTGGTTATCGGTTGGGTGCTCGTCCGCTTTGAGCGGCGGGATAACAAACGGCAGCCCAAATAATCTTGTTTGCACTTCAGGGTGTTGGGCTTTGGCTTGATCCAGCGCATGCAGCAGGATTTTGGCTTCCGGAAACCTCTGCCGGAAGACTGGATGGTCGGCGAAGTGGTCGAAGTGACCGTGCGTTAGCCACAAACCCGTCACGTCCCATCCGCGCGCCATTGATTGCTTGAGCAGGGGTTCGATCGTGTGGTCCGGCGCGTCAAAAAGCACCGCCTCCTTCGCTGCTTCATCCGCGATCAGAAAGCAGTTGGTCATCGCAACCCCCCCGGCATTCGTCAGTAGAATCATGGGGGTAGTGTATCCTGCCGGTTCATTGTCGACCAGCACAGCTTTGATACGGCACGGACGATGTGCATATCCCTCGGGGTTCGGCTTGCGCCTCACACTGGACCCGCAAGCGTGTTGCTACGGTATTGATCCGGCACTGATACGGTATCTTAGGCTAAGATACCGTATCAGTGCCGGACCTCCTCCCAAGCAGTAGGCTTGAAGGGCGCTTGGGGGTGGCTATTCGCCCCTCCGCCGAAGGGAATCCCAGCCGTTCGTCGTTCAAGGGCCCCTCTGTGATTCTGCCTGCAGCAATGACGATCACGGGGCGGAGCGCGGGCATTCTTCGACCGTCGCTACGGGTAGCTCGACCTCCAGCCGACAAGAATGTCCGCGCTCCTGAAAAACTGCAGATGCGCACCCCAGCAATGCATTTTGCTTTTGAACCCCGCTATCGAAGGGCCTAGATTCCATGTTGGTCCCGGGCGCCAGAATCCGGATGCGCCACGTTCCACTGATACTAACTGCCGTGAGCCAGAGCCACACTCCCTCGGAGTTGCCTGTCCCCGCCGGCCAAGTGCTGCTCCTTGGCCTTGGCAACGACATCCTAACTGACGACGCCGTCGGCCTGCACGTTGTGCGCGAACTTCGCCTCAAGCTGGCCGCTCACCCTTCCATTGATATCCGTGAAACCACCGAGATGGGCCTGGCCTTGCTTGACTTCATCACCGGCTACCGCGTGGTGGTCATCGTGGACTCCATTCAGACCGGCAAGGCGCCCCTGGGCTTTCTCCATGAACTCGACGCCTACGCCCTGAACCAACTGACCGGACGCACCCCGCACTTTGTGGGTGTGAGTGAGACCTTGGCGCTGGGCAAGAAACTGGGTCTGGTCGTGCCTGAGCAGGTCAAGATCTTCGCAATTGAAGTCGAAGACCCGTTCACTGTGAGCACGGATATGACCCCTGCTCTACAATCAGCCCTGCCCGGCATCGTAGAGCGCATCGCCGCTGCCCTGCCGGAACTGGCCTAGACAGCATCATCGATCTAGCCCTGCCGAGGATGGTTGTCCAGGTACGCCTCGATTTCCGCCAGAAAGGTCGCCCCAAATTCCCTCGCCCTCTTCTCCCCCACACGGCTGATGTTAGCAAGCTCGCCCTCATTCCCAGGGTAATCGCGCGCCATCTGGCGCAGCGCCGCATCGTGCAGAATGAAATAGGCCGGCAGGCCGCGTTCTTCCGCCAGCTTCCGTCGCACCGTTCGGAGCCGCTCAAACAGCTCCTTGTCGTAAGGTTGGTCATCATCGGCGGCCTGGCGTCTCTTTTCTGCTGGCTCCTCAGCCGGCCCCTCGAAGGATGTTGCCGCAAATATCTGCTGACACTTCATCTCCATCAGGATAATGGAAGTCATTTAATGATTTTGCCCATTGAAACACACCATTACTGTTATATTTCGCCAGGTAACTTGTTGGCGAACCGACAGGCATTACTGGTAAAGATAAAGTGCCGAATGTCATAGTGCCATTATACATGCCGGTGATATATTCATTTCCCCACAAATCTGAAGTGACCCCTTTAATGGCAGATAAAATACCGGTGTTAGTAATGTTTTCGCCCCATTTAGGGTTTCCGCTTGAGTCATATTTCATTGCATAGAAATAAAAATATGCTCCTGCGGTTGGATTGTTAAATGTTGCTGTGCCCACTGTAAAGTGAGGCGATGTATAAGCGCCGGCAATATATAAATTGCCATTAAAGTCGGTGGAAACACCTGATATATTATCGCTCGAATCTCCTCCGAAACTCTTTGCCCATACAGGGTTACCAGCCGTATCATATTTTGCCAGAAACACATCCGCAAGTCCTGGTGCGCTTGCATTTGTAAGTGTTGCAGACCCAATAGTAATGGTTGGTGTGTTAAAGGTTCCTGCTACATAAATGTTTTTTGTACCTTGTATAGCGCCTGTTGTCCACAGACTGCCATCAATCTTTTTTAGCCATATAGCATGGCCTGTTGAATCCAGCTTTGCTATGAATCCGGTATAAGGTGCAGATGTAGTCAGCGTTTCTGTAC
>Ga0118677_10002162_pt1 | contig 40084 bp, 23 predicted proteins | sample AliMusrvi5mmetaG_FD_86154 | JGI IMG/M metagenome (GOLD analysis project Ga0118677, IMG submission 86154) | reverse complement strand
CTCTCAACCTGAGCCAGCCTATTTACAAATACATACTGAAGAAAAACTAGGCTTAATTTCCACTATAAAAGAAGGCGCCCCGAAAGAGCGCCTTCTTTTTTTTCCTGCCTTTGCCGGTGTTCAACCGGGCTTCAATGCTCTGATTTCAGAAGGAATTCCAAAGGGATGTACAGGCGTTTTGCCCATGCTTTTTCAGTGTGATTTTCACCCGGGAACTTCAGTGTCATCCAGTTTGCAGAAGTATAACCCTTTTCTTTCATGATGGCATCAGCCTGCTGCTGGAAAGGCTGATAAAGAGTATCAAGGGTCTGGTCACCGTGGTCAAAATAGATACAGTGGGTGGACGGATCAGGAAGGTGAACTTGCATATAATTCAACATGGCCCGGGGAAAAGGATTGTTTTCGGCAGTAAAAATGCCGGTCCAGTGCGTCGAAAGGCATGCTGCTCCCCCGAATACTCCCGGGTACTCGCAAATGGCATAAAGGCTGATCAGGCCACCCATGCTGGAACCAGCAACAAAGGTGTTGGATCTGTCGGCCAGGGTCGAAAAAGCACTGTCGATAAATGGTTTGAGCTCCTTCACCAAAAAATCAAGGTAGCTGTCAGAAATCACTTTTTCGGGGAACAGGGTTTTCCCGTTCCTTTTCCAGGTGAGGATAAAATCCTGCCCGGTTTCAGGCAGGGTTTCAAAGGCTTTCTGAGGAAGGTATTCGCAATGCCTCATTTCTCCCCCGTTCGATATGCCCACCACTATGCATGCCCTTATCTTTTTCTTCTTTATCAGCTTCCCGGCCGTTTCATCCACACACCATTCCTGGTGGTTCCAGTTAGAGGAACTGTCGAACAGCATCTGCCCGTCATGCATATACACTACGGCATATTTTTTCCTGGATGTATACCCGTCGGGAAGCCAGACGTCGATGTTCCTTGAGGCAACATACCGTGATTTGAAATTCTCAAACCTCTGCACCCTGCCTGAAGCCACTTTCACCTGCTGCGAATATAAAATGCTGGTAAAGGCCAGTGCCATGGTAATAAAGACCAGTTTTTTCATGGTTTCAGTTTCAGTATGACCGAAGTGTAAGCTCCCAGGCTTATCGAATTCCCCTGGACAGTTTTGTTGTTCAGGATGTCGGTCCATACCTCTTTCCCGGGTATGGCAAAAGTGGCCACACTGTCTCCCGCATTGATCATGACACGAACCTCTTCTTTCCCGTAAGTCCTCCTGTAGACAAGTTTACTGCCTTCGGCCTCGAGGAATTCAAATTTACCGGTACTTAGCACGGGATTTGATTTCCTTATAAGTATGAGTTTTTTGTAAAAATCGAACTGCTCCTGGTTGAAACCGACAGTATCATACGTTTTTGGACCCGGCTGGTAATTATTCCTTGTCTCCGGATCAAACTTGTATTCTTTCCACCACAAAGGCTTGCGGCAATCAGGGTCATCACCTCCCCACATTCCCATTTCCTCCCCGTTCCAGATCTGGGGGGCTCCGACGGTAGTGAAAAGCCATACCAGGTAAAGCCTCAGCCTGGCGTAGGCTGCGGCATCGGGCTTGCCGGTGAGGTATGAGGCATCATCCCTGGGCAGGGCATTAACCTTATACTTGTTTGTATTGTAAAAATCAGTCAGCAGGCGCGGCGCATCATGCGTGGATGACACATTCATCATGGCATAAAGGTTCTCAGACCTCAGCCTGTTCCATTGAAATTCAATACTGTCGCGGAACTGCCTGGCATCGATAGGAAAGGATGTCCTGGCAAAGAAATACCTGGCAGGCTTGTAAACCTGGTAAAACATCACTGCATCAAACACATCTCCTTTGGTATAGGGCGCAGGATCCATTAATTTGTCAGGCCATTTCTCCCACCATATCTCACCAATAAGATAAGCTTCAGGCTGAATTGACCTGACGTACTTTCTCCAGTCGCGCCAGAAAACCAGGCCTATCTGGTCGGCCACATCCAGCCTGAACCCGTCAATTCCTTTTTTGTTGTCCCCGTTTGGTGCAAGCCATCGTTTGGTTACAGCGAAGATGTGCTGTTTGGCACCGGGGTTGATGTCTCCCTCGTACGGGTGGCCGTCCTCCCTTTTCGTCGTGACATTCACCTTCCTGATCTCAGGCAGGCTTTCTATCCCCACCCAGCCGCGGTATTTGAATTCGTTCTCAGGGGTTGCGGGGTCATCAAAAGAGATGATGCTGTACCAGTCCTTGTATGCCGAAGCAGATTGCTTTTTAAGGATATCCTGCCAGGCCCAGCACATGACACCGGTATGGTTCCACGAATAATCCATGATCACGCGGATACCGCGCTTATGGGCTTCTTCAATGAGTTTTAAAAATAATTTGTCGGCAGATGTCCATCTCCAGGTTGCCGGGTCAGCGGGGTTTTCAAGGGCCATCAGTTTTTTGTCGCCTTCGGGATCAGACCCGAAGTTTACATCGATATGATGGTAATACCTTGCATCGTACTTATGAAGGGAGGGTGCATCATTGATAGGGTTGATGAATATTGCATTGATCCCGAGGTCAGTAAGGTAGTCGAGTTTGTTAATTACCCCCTGGAGGTCTCCGCCGAACCGCCTGTACTGCAGGTTGTCCATGAAGGGCTTGCCTGTTGCCTTAGCCCAGTCCTCTGGTTCATACCAGTCGTGGGTCCATGCTGTCACCGACCATCCCGGGGGCGCCAGCTGTTTCAGGGGAGGTATAGTGATGTCATCAGTTGTGGGGTCATTGTTCCTGTCACCGTTGTTGAACCGCTCAACAAACACCTGGTACCATATGGCCGATTTGGCCCACGAGGGGGGCTGGTCAGGAGCTGTTTTACTTCCCTGGCAGAAGGCTGCCGACTGGATAATCAGCAGCAGAATAACAAATATGTTTTTCATGTTTTTAGTCTGTGGATTTTGGTTTGAAGGTGACCTGGCGGAGAATGGTTTGCCCCATGGGGACAAGCAATACGGTTTCATCTTTCCCGCTTGAAGGATTGAACATCGACGTGATGAATTCCAGCCTGCCGGGCTTTTTTTGTATCACTTTTTCATTGACAAATTCGAATTTGCCCGATGATAAGGGCTTGTAGTACATGTCGCGGAAGCCTTTCAGCGGGTAAGCCTTTCCCGGCTGCCCTATGCTCTCTATCCTCTTTGCCAGGACAATGGCGCCGTACGAAAAATAATATTCTCCCTGCTTTTCAGTGGCTGTAATAACTTCAGGGTAAAAAGTGACGCTGACATCCTGTTCCCCTTTCCACTGTTTATGGATGACAATATAACCATTTGCGTCGCTGTATCCCTCACTGACGCTTATTTTTTTTGCCCAGGAAGGTCTCCTGATCTTCAAATCGAATTCAGTGTCAAACGTTTTTACAGTGAAAACAATGGTATTATCGTACGGGTATGAAGTCTGTTCTGTTATCCTGACCTGCTTTCCCCTGAATTCTGTTTCAACCTCGCTGGGGCCAAGCAGTACAGCGATAATGCCCTGGGCATCCTTCATCCACATATTCTGAACATAATATGGAGCAATCCTTCCTGCATTGGGGACACAGCATACTGCAACATCCTGGTGCACGGGTGAATACTTATACCTTGTTTGTGTTCTAACCGTAGTGTCCCCGTTAAGCCCACCCTTCATTGACAGGGAGTTGTCGGTCTTAAGGTATGCGATGGAACTTTCAAAAGGGTTACGGGCTCCCTGGGCGGCATTGAAGAAGATCTTCTCGGCCAGGTCTCCGAACGAGGCATCTCCTGTCTTGGAAAGGAGGTCTGTGTATGAATTCATGAGTTCATGGATGGAACAATATTCGTAACCATGGTCAGTGGCATCAGCCTTATTGCCAGCAATCCACTCATCACCCGAAGGCCCTCCCGAAGGATTGAGTTCAAGACTGATCTTAATGATGAAATTGTTAAGAGCTTGTTTAAGTGCAGGGTTTCCTGAGGCATAATATGCTGCAGCAACAGAACGCAGGTGCTCGTAGGTGTGCACCCCATGCCCTTTAAGCGGCAATGAAGTTTCGGCCAGTTTTCCATACTGGGCATCCTCGTTAAGTACCTGTTCCGAAAAATCCTTGTAAAGAAAAATACAGTAATCCCTGTACTCGGTCTTCCCCGTGATCCTCCATAACTCCTCGAGAACATCGGTGAAGACAAGACCGTGCGTAAGGCCGCCCGCATCAGGGTTTACCGAATGGAAAGGGTGGGAGGCATAGGCGGGGTAATTCTTCATGACATTGGCAACGGCTGCTTCAATGTCTTTGAGAACGGTGAAATTCCTCACGAATTCATACCATGCAAGCAGGCCCCTGAGGGCTGTTGTTTTGGCCCAGAGTTCCCCGTTCTCATTATCGAAATTGTACCTCAGGTCCTTGTCGTAGATCCCCAGGTAACCATCAGCATCCTCTTTCGTAAGCATCCTCTGTACATAATCCTTTGCCCTCGACAGATGGTTCTGGTCGCCTGCAAGAATGGCTGAACGTATATAGCCATCCCTCCAGTTGCTCTGGGTCTCGCTGTTCCACCATAAAAACTGGGCCTGGAGCTCCCCGTTATCAGTGATGGCGCCAACATCTTTTGCCTTGACATTCCTGCTCAACCTGTTCCTGCCGTAGATATCGTCAGTCAGGATAAGATCAGGGACCAGTGAATCGAGATGACCTGTGAACCCGTCAAGGTTTGACTGTATCTCATCTTTGATCCAACCCGCAGGCAGAACAGTGAAGAAAGGAAGTGGTTCGAAAGCTTCCTTCATGGGTGCAATTTTCTGAAATGCACTATTGTCCTGGGCTTCGCATCTTAAGGCAGCTGTCAGTAATGCTGAAGCAAGCAGGATCAGACAAATAAAAGAGGTCCTCATAAATTATTATTCTTCTTAGCCCTGCAGAAATAATGAGCGGCTATATTTTCTGATATACCAGGTATTCCCATGCTCCCATTTTGATTCCTGCATTTTTCCCTGTAACAGGCTTCTCCTTGCCGAATACAGGCAACCAGTTCTCAGCCGGCAGTCCGTCGGGGAATTTGACATTACAGGGTTTTGAAGAGAGGTTCAGTATAACAAGAATTTTATTCCCGTCTTTTTCCCTGGTGAAGGAGTAAACTGATTTTTCCTGGTCGTTACGGACTTTCACAAGCGGCCCGCCGGCATCCCCGTTGAGCAGCGCCTTGTTTGATTTCTTAAGACTGCAAAGCGTGGTGTAGAAACCTTCAAGCGGGAATGTTCCCCAATTGACAGTATCCTTGTCGAAAAACCTCAGGCTTTTGCTCATGGCCGATTCCTGGCCTGTATAGATGAGGGGAAAGCCAGGGAAGGTAAAGAACAAAACGGCAAAAGCCTGGGCAGCAGGTCCCAGCCTTTTGTACTCGCTTCCATTCCAGGAATTTTCATCGTGGTTCGTGGTAAATCTCATCCTGTAGGCGTCGGCAGGATATTTTTTTGTTTCAATTTTGTAGTTTGAATCTATCTTGTTGGCAGTTGCCTTGCCTTGTGCTATATCGTTCCCCAGTTTGTAAAGATCCCAGGAATAGGTAGCGTCAAATGCGGTGTCATGCATTTCGGGGGTTTCCCATTCGGCCAGTGTAAAGATGGACTTAATCTTTCTTACTTCAGGCATGGCCTGGTTCCAGAAGCTCACCGGAAGCATGCCTGCCACATCACAACGGAAACCGTCGATATTGGCTTCCTTTACCCAGAAACACAAAGCATCGGTCATGTACTTCCTCAGTCCCGGCTTGGTGTAATCAAGCCCTGCCACATCGGTCCAGTCTGGAACGGGGGGTATAATCTTACCGGTGGAATCTTTCTTGTACCATTCGGGATGTTCTGTGATAAGGTTGTTGTCCCAGGCCGTATGATTGGCAACCCAGTCGATGATGACATACATGCCAAGCTCATGGGCTTTTTTCACCAGTTCCTTCAGGTCGGCCATGGTTCCGAACTCGGGGTTCACGGCAAGGTAATCTTTCACTGCATAATAACTGCCGAGGCTTCCTTTACGGTTCTTTACCCCGATTGGATTTACAGGCATGAGCCAGAGGATGTCAACTCCCATCTTTTTAAGCCTGGGGAGGTGTTGCTGGAAAGCTTTGAATGTACCTTCGGGTGTGTATTGCCTTAGATTCACCTCGTAAATGGTTGCATTGCGGGTCCATTCATTGTGGACCAGCTTTAAGCTTTCTGATTTTGTTTCGGTTTTTGGTTTGCATGAGATCATGACCACCAGAATTGCTGCAATGAAGATCAGTGTCCTTTTCATATGTTTAATTACTTAAAATTTCGAATGAATTCCCATCCAGGTTAACAGATGCTTTTCCTTTGACTGAACTGAACTGACTTCCGAAGTTCGGTGTAAAAACGGAACCGGCGAAGCGTTCAGGGATATCAAATTCTATCTTTTTTGAGTTCTTGTCCTTGTTGAAGATCACTATCACGGCTTTATCAAAATAGGAACGCATGTATATGAAGACTTTATCGCCTGTTTTAATGGTTATGAAATCCCCGTAGATAAGGGGCATGCTTGTGCGCCTCAGGTTTACAAGTTTCGTGGTAAGAGCCAGGTTATGCCTTTCGTGGGGATTCAGGCTGTCGAATTTCATCATCCTGCGGTTATCAGGGTCGCCCGCCCCGGGCATTCCGTATTCGTCACCGTAATAAATAACAGGTATTCCCGGGATGCTCATGTTGAAAGCCATAAGGGAAGCCAGTTTACGGTATCCCACGGTATCTTTCACTTCAACATCACGTTTCCACCCGGCGTCGTGCTCGTCTTCGTTAAAACTTAATGCACCGCTGGCAAAGGAAATAAAACGTGACATATCCTGGTTCCCCGTTATGTTCCCCATGAGGTTATGCTCTCCAAAGTAGCTGAACGATTGCTGAAGCGAATAGTTCAGGTCGCGGAAAGAAGTATAGTCCTGGGAAAAGGTATTCTTAGCATCCCAATAAAGATTGAACTCAAACTGTGCATCCAGCATACCGGGGCTGATATAACTCTTAATAAGTTCACGGCTGCCGAAGGTTTCACCGATCTGGTACACTTTGCGTTTCTGAGGGACCTCGACCTGCAGGTTGAGTTTTTTCGTCAGAACCCTCCAGTAGTTCTCAGGCACATGCTTTGCCGCATCATGCCTGAATCCGTCAATATTATATTCCCTGATCCAGAATGCTGCTGAATCGGAGACCATTTCGGTCACTTCGGGCTTTGTCAGGTCAAAAGTCGGAAGGAATATATCGAACCAGGTGGTCAGGCGCTGTTCGTCAAAAAGCCTGATGTTCTTTCTTTTTCCGGGGAGGTCCAGCTGGGTGATCCAGTCGGGATGTGCCTTAAACACTGGATATTCCTGGTGGGCATGATGTGAAACGAAATCCAGGACGATATTAAGGCCCTGCCCGTGCGCATCGTTGACAAGCTTGTGCAATTCCTCTGAAGTTCCGAACCTTGTATCAACCGTGCTAAGGGTTATGGGCCAGTAGCCGTGATAACCCGAAAATTTACGGTGGGGAGCCGGGTACTCTACATATCCCTTTAATGGATTCTGGGTGATGGGGGAGATCCAGAGGGTATTTACGCCAAGCTTTGTGAAATAACCTTCATCTATGGCTTTTGTGATGCCATCCAGGTCGCCTCCCATGTAATTTACTTTATTGTCAATGTCCTTATCGGCTATGGGAGCGTTATTCTGCCTGTTCCCGTCACGGAAGCGGTCAACCATCATAAAATACAATATCATTGCTTCCTGGTCGGCCCTAGTAAGCTTTGAAGCGTCGGTGATGACTTTTCCATCTTTCAGCGGCACCAGGATCTCGTTGGAGGTTCCGTATTTATTGATGGCCCATGCCCTGATAAAGCTGCGTTCAAATGAACCAGCCGTTTTAGGCACGTTCACCTGTATGCCGCTGCTGTCCTGTTTCCAGAATTTGCTGTCGAGGATATGATTTTCCCAGAGTATAAAGATAGTGTCGGCTTTGTTTTTCAAGCCCAGGCTGAGTTTTTTCCCGCCTGCATCTTTTGTATACAGTACCGGGAGGTTCGATGAATTCAGGTTGCCGAGGGTCAGAAGGGAGTTATACCCGCCGCTGCCATTCGAAACGGAATCGGGGTTTTTCCTGTCCGACATCCACTTTTTGTCACAGACTATCTTATACTGGTATTTACCGGGGAACAGGTGCAGGTCATAATACCATTTGCCGTCTTTCTGGAACATATAACTTGCCGAGGGATTCCATTCGTTCATCTGCCCTGCAATCTGTACTTTCCTGTACTTTTTGTTCCCTGGATCAAAACAGAAACGGTAATTGATCTTTAGCGAGCGTTCAAGCAGGAGGGAGTATGAAAATCCCTTTGACCACACGGTAAGGACTCCAAGCCGGGGAATGCTTGCCCCTGCCGGGTGAATGATCATTTTCGAAGAATCAGAGGTTATCCTTGCCGTAATGGAGTGGTCGGTGGAAAACGAATCAATTTTATTCGGGTAAAGGAAATAATCACCCAGTTCAATGACGGTGGAATCCGTTGTGTTTACCGTTACCGGGGCCACCAGTTTCAGCATCTGCGGTTCTTTTGACACAGGGATGTCGGTCTTTGAACCGCATGACTGCAGCAGCATGGCGAAGCCGCAGGCTAACAAAAGAAAAGATAAATACCTCATATGATCCTAATTTAATGATTAATGGTTGCCTTAATTAATAATCGTTAAAACCTTGCTGGCTGTGAATCCCCCGACATCAAGAGTGCAAAGGTAATTTCCCGCACTAAGGTATTTATTGCTGTACCTTATGCAGTTTGCAGAGTCATGAACAATGCAGGCCAGTATCGGATCGACCAGCCTGCCTGTGTAATCCCTGAGGTCAAGCCTTATCCTTGAGCCTGCCGGTACTGTGAAGCGTATTTCGGTATCCCCTCTGAACGGATTCGGGCTGTTTTGTTCAATTCGGATGTCGTTCCTCCTGATATTTTCGTTGATCCCGCTGGTAAACGGGAAAAACTGCATCAGCGGCAGCCTCAGGTGTTCCTTCCAGTTGCCCCAGCTGTGGCCTTCATGGATCTCACGGAAGGAATACGGGTAGCCTTTAGCTTTAAGAAGGTTTGCGAGATTATGCACCATGGGGATCAGGATGGCGATATCATAAGTTCCAATGTCCAGATAGAAATCAAGGTTTAATTTAGGCCCGTTCTGCAGGGCTTTGGTAATTGAATCGATCACATCGCTGGATTGGGCCGCTATCCTTCCGAAGCAAAGAGGCTTTTTCACTCCGAGGTAAAGGGATATATTCCCCCCGTCGGAAGCCCCTATGGTTGCCCGTTTCATGGGATCCTTGCTGGTCCTGTACTTCTGGTCTATGAAGGGCATCAGCTCGGTTGTGACAAAGGAGGTGAACTGGACAATCTTCGTCCCGGCATATTCAGGCTGGCGGTCAACAGGGGGAACAAAAACAGCGATCACGGGATTGATCATCTGGTGTGCAATAAGGTAGTCGAGGACATTCCAGGCCGATCCCAGGGTGATGTAATCAAGCCCGTCATGGAAAAGTATCACAGGGTATTCCTTTTCAGGGGAATACCTTGCGGGGAGGTAAACCCTGATTTGCCTGGAGTTATTGAGAATGTTACTGTGGAAAACAGTATCCCTGAATATACCGTGGGGAATATTATCATAAAACTGAACCTCAGGAGGAGGTGTATTTCCGCTCATCCTCAGTTCCGAATTAGGGCCAAACCCTCCCATGCAGGTTTTAGGATTCCTGGGATCGAGTATCCAGTTACTTCCCCCTGTGACAAGTTTATAATCCAGCCTGGCATCTGCTTCATAGGTCTTTGTGAGGTGCCAGAATGTGGTGCCCTGGACCATGCTGAGATTTTCGTCGGGATTCCATTGGGTGGCATCACCTGCCATGGAAACTGAACTCACGGCGCCTGTGTAAATATAATGTGCGAGAGTGTCATTTTCAACATAGGGAAATGCAGGACAGGCACTGATGAAACTGTCGGCAACGGCCTGCCTCTGGTCTTGCGGGAGGCTGTTGATCCTGTCGAGGAAGTGTTGAAACGCCTGGGCTCCTGCCCCAAAAGTTGTCAGTAAGAACATCGGTACAAGTAGGCTCTTTCGCATGCTATAAGGTTTTTATGCAGGCTTTTTATGTTCACTTACAAATATCCAGAGGAAGGCAGAGATCGCAAGTGAGACGCCGCTGATAATGAAGACTAACGATTTGTCGGCTGAATGAGAAATGAGGCGTCCCATAAGCAGGCTTGCAACGAGCTGGGGAAGGACCACGCTCAGGTTAAAGATTCCCATGAAAAATCCCATCCTGCTTTTATCCACTTTTTCCGACATGATGGCAAAGGGCAGGCTTACAACGGCCGCCCATCCGAAAGTGAGTACGCACATCATCGTATACAGCATGAAAGGAGTGGTTGCTAAAAACACTATACCGAAATACCCTGCGCTCATAATTCCCACCATCAGTGCCTGGGTTCGAACCCTGCCGGCTATCTTGCTCAGAGGTTCGAGCAGGAATGCGGGCCAGATTGCACCTACTGCATTGAGGATAAAGAAAGACCAGCCTATCATCTGGCCGAGATGGGCATTGCGTTCATCAACCGGTATGTTCTGCATGGATGACATCTTCTGTTCAAGGAAAGCGAAAATGTAAACAAACATGGTTTGTATGCCCAGCCATGAAAATGCATGCGCAAAATACAGCTTGAAGAGTTCGCCCCACTGGGTTTTTGTTTTCGATCCGTCGGCTTCTGTTTCGTGCTTCGACAATTCCCTGGGTTCTTCGATAAAGAACAGTGGCCCAATAGAGAAGAGGAATACGATCACAACACCGGCGTAGATCAGGAAGTAATTGCTGATGAGGGCTCCCATCAGGTAAGCACCGCTGCCGAACAGGTTTGAAACCGACTGCATCCAGGTGTAACCCTTGGTCCGCGGCTGCCCGTCGGGCGTTACGTCTGCAATGATAGCACGGGTGGGATTAAAGCTCACGTTGATGGAAAGGTCAAGTGTAAGCGCAACGGTGATGGCTACTGCCATCACGCTTCCGATCCCAAAAAAATCATTGATAGCCCCAATGTTAGGAAGGGCAAAGATCATAAGTGCGGCCAGAAGGCCTCCTATGATGATAAAGGGTTTGCGCCTGCCTCCCCAGAACCATATCTTGTCACTGATCAGGCCAACCAGGGGCTGACCCAGGATACCGGCAATAGGGCCGGCGGCCCACACAATTCCTATCTGGTCGATTTCCAGGTGGAATTTCGTCCGCAGTATCCAGCTTAGAACTGCAATCTGGATCGAAAGGGCAAACCCCATGGCAGTGCTGGGGAACCCTATAAGCAGGTAAAAAAAGTTCGACAGTTTTTTCTGAAAAGGTAGCATGCTGTGTGTATTAATCCGTGTTAATGTCTCAATTCAATGATCAGTGCTGATTTTGCCTGTACCGTAAATTTTGTGAGATCTTTTATCTCGTTTTTGCTGATAACATCCCTGCCCGAGCTGAAGCGCTGAAGCACTTCGCTGTACCGGCTTGTTTCAATAGTCCGGCTCTCTTCATTGTTGTTCATGACCACCATCACCGTGCTCTTGTCGTTATAGCGGAAATAAGTGTAAATGCCATCGATGGGAATGAAATGGACAAGCTTCCCGGTCTGCAGGGCGGAGCTGGATTTCCTGTAATCAAGCAGGTTTTTCATGAAACCGTGCATGTCGTTTTCAGCGTTGTTCCTGCCGGATGATGTAAAAATATCCCTTTTATCTCCGGGCCATCCCCCCTGCAAATCCCTCCGTTTTGCACCATCGCCTTTGTCGGCCCCGGTAGTCAGTAAAAGTTCCGTTCCGTAAAAAATTTCAGGTATTCCCCTGGTGGTCATGATAAAAGCCATCGCCATTTTTAATTTCCTGATGTCGTCATTCTGGGTGTCGAGGTAACGGTTCACATCGTGATTGTCGGCAAAAGTCACGATATTCATGGGGTTGGGGTAGGAGAAGTCCTGGGAGATGATCTCATACAGCCTCAGTATTCCTGTATTCCATCCTTCTTTCTCGTTAAAAGCCTGGATGAGCGCATCATGCAGTGGAAAGTCAAAGACCGATGGGAGGTTTGAATTATAGCCATCAAGGTTTCTTTTCCCTTTCTGCCAGTATGCAACCGTTGCTGGATAGTTTACCCAGCATTCCCCGACAATATTGAAATTCGGATACTCCTGGAGCATACTTTTGCACCATTCACTTGTCATATCTTTAAAAGAATAAGGATGGGTGTCCTGCCTTATGCCGTCGAGCCCCGCATATTCAATCCACCAGATGCTGTTTTGTATAAGGTATTTTTCAAGATATTGATTACGCTGGTTCAGGTCGGGCATGGTCTTATCGAACCAGCCCCTCGAAAACAGCGTGCTGTCGGCAGTGGAAATATAGGGATCGCTTACGGTTCCCGACCTGTAGTTGCTCCTTGTAAATTCGGGCCATTGGTTAATCCAGTCGCTTGAAGGCAAGTCATTCATCCACCAATGCCCGCTGCCGCAATGGTTCAGCACCTGGTCCATGATCATTTTCATGCCCCGTTTATGAATTTCCTCACCCAGTCTTGCGTAATCTTCATTAGTTCCGAAACGGGGATCGATCTTATAATAATCGGTACAGGAATAACCATGATATGAATAAACCGCCTGGTCGTTTTCGACCAGGGGAGTCATCCACAAAGCAGTTATCCCGAGATCCTTCAGGTAGTCGAGATGGTCGGAAATTCCCTTTATATCACCGCCATGCCTGCTGTCGGGCTTCGCCCTGTCACACTTTTCCTTCATCCCCGGGATATTATCGTTGGTGGTATCGCCGTTTGCATACCTGTCGGGCATGATTAGGTAGATCACGTCGGCATTACTGAATCCCTTCCTGGCTGCGGAACCGGCCTGCCTGGCTTTAAGCTCATATTTGCAGGAGGCTGTGATCCTGCCGTTCACCGAAAAGTTCAGGGTTAAAAATCCGGGTTTGCATGTTTTCAGGATTTTCAGGTCCACAAACAGGTAATTGGGATTTGCGACTTTATGAACCGAAGTGATCATCACGGTTCCCTGCTTGTCTCCTGCAAGGGAAACCCCGGTTTTTGCTATTTCTTTGCCATATACCATAATCTGCAGGGCAGGGTTTTTAAAACCTGTCCACCAGAACGGGGGCTCCACCCGCCCGATCTCCGCCTGTTGCGCCATCAGGCAGAAAGGAAGCATGAGCAAAAGCCAAAGGATGAGACGTTTCATTTTACTTTGTTTTGCTTTTTGATTTTCTTGTTCTTCCGAACAGGGTGGTAATGGCTGCAAGGGCATCGGCCATTGCAGGGTCGAAATCGCTTTCCCTTGCCCTCCATTTCCAGTTGCCTCCGCCTACAGTTCCCGGCAGGTTCATTCGGGCTTCATTACCCAGCCCCAGAAGGTCCTGCATTGGCACAATAGCTGTATTCGCTACCGATGACCATGCAAGGCGCACGAACGACCAGTGAATGTCCCTGTCATCCTTATCGAGGTAGTCAAGCACCTGTTGGCGGTCGGCTTCCGAAGCTCCCCTGAACCAGCCTGCAACAGTGTCGTTGTCGTGGGTGCCGGTGTAAACAATATAGTTCTTTGTATAGTTGTATGGAATGTAGTCGTTGGCTTCCGAGGAGTCGAACGCAAATTCAAGGATCTTCATACCCGGGAACCCGAAAGTGTCGCGCAGATCCTCTACATCGGGGGTCATCACACCCAGGTCTTCCGCGATGATCGGCAGGCTGCCGAATTCTTTCTGCAAGGCATAGAAAAAATCTTTTGCGGGACCTGTGACCCAGGTGCCGTTGATTGCGGTCTTCTCACTGTACGGAACTGCCCAGTATGCTGCAAAGCCCCTGAAATGATCGATCCTGATCACGTCCGACAACGTAAGGTTCGTGCGGATACGGTCCATCCACCATTTGTAATTATCATTCTTCATCACATCCCAGCGGAAAAGCGGGTTGCCCCAAAGCTGACCGGTTTCGCTGAAATAGTCGGGAGGAACACCACCTACCCTGATGGGATTAAGATCCTGGTCAAATTCAAAAAGATCAGGATTGGCCCATGCGTCGGAAGAGTCGAGGGAAATATACAGGGGGATGTCGCCAATGATCCTGACTTTATGTTTTTTTGCATATTCCTTAACAATCATCCATTGTTTGAGAAAAACGAACTGAAGGAATTTGTGAAAATCTATCTTCTCAGCCAGCCGGCTTTCGGCTGCTTTCAAAGCGTCGTGATTCCTTGTTTTCAGGTCATGATCCCATTGATACCAGGGTTTGTGCCCCGATTCTTCCTTGATGGCCCTGAACAGTGCATAATCGTTAAGCCAGGCTGAGAAGCTCTTGAGGAAATTCCGATAGGCCAGTTTGTCCAGCTCTGGTGCATGGGCCGAGAAGGTATGAAAAGCTTTGAGCAGCAACGGCAGCCTGGCTCTCTGCACAAGTTCATAATCCACGCCTCCTTCGCTGAAATGAGGCAGAGTGGCTAAATCTTCCTGGCTCAGCAGATGGCTGCTTACGAGGATGTCAAGATCAATCAGGTCGGGATTCCCTGCATGTGCCGAATAACACTGATACGGGGAGTCGCCGTAACCCGTCGGGCCTAATGGCAGGATTTGCCAGTATTGTTGTTTTGCTTTGTTCAGAAAGTCTATAAAGTTAAAGGCAGCCTTACCAAGTGTTCCTATCCCGTATTTTCCGGGAAGGGAAGTCGGGTGAAGTAGTATGCCAGAGGCACGTTGAGTCATCATTTGTAAAAGGTTTTAATTGTATATTCTATTTTTGTATTCCATTCGAAATCAATATGAAAGTGATGAGCCCCGATTTGAAATCCTGATCCTGTACCGGTGCATTTCTTACAAGAAGGGTGTTTTCGGGTTTAATGAGTTTTCTCATTTCAGATGCCAGCTTAAGGCTTGCCAATCCTTTATCCTTATCACCAGGGTCAGCAATGATATAGGTATCCGGTGCAGGCATGGTGGCAAGGTTCTCCCCATACGAAGGATTTTCAAGAACCAGTGTCCTGATCCATGCCGGATGAGCGGTGAAAGTGTTTAAGGCAATCAGGGCTGCATTGCCATTCCCCAGCAGGGTTACAAGGCCTGTCTGAGCCAGTTTTTTTTCTGTAAGTGAAGCAATAGTGGCTGATACTAAATCAGGGCCTTCGTTGTTTTTTAAACCGGTGGAAGGAAAGTGCAGGCGGGCTATGCAATATCCTCTGTCGAGGAAGCTGAGAAGATCGGGGCTGAAACAGCTCTCACTGCATTGCAGATTGTCAGTATCAATAAATAACAGCAGGGGCCTGGCTTGACCCTGATTGTCCGTTTCCCTTTTTCTTAAAGTAGATACAGGGACCCTCACTTTGTCTTTACTTCCGGCCCAAACCACTTCGGCCTTGTAATCATCCTGTATGTAATTCTTTATCTGTTTCTTCCAGCGAATCCCCAGGTGCATTGAGTGTAACCCGTAGGTGTAACAGGTGGGAGGGGTTAAAATGCTTGAATAAGTGAATACCAGTTTATCGTCTTTACTGTCATATACCAGGCCGGTGATCCGCCCTTCAGGTTCAGGGAAATTGATAACATTTTCAACAGGAGCCTCTTTGTCATTTTTCTCAAATATGCCGGTTATCTGTATGGAAGTGGAGAGGTTTTTTCTTTGGACCAATACCAGGTACTTGAGATCAACAAGAGTAAAATCGGCGATGAACAAACTGTCATTTTCTTTAACCGCGGCTTTCCATCTTTTCGAAACAGGATCCCTGTCAGGTGCGATCAGGATGGTTCGCATCGGGGCATTGTCGTTTGACAATATCCAGATGTTATTACCCCCGAAATGTTCTGCGGAATAAATTACACCCGGCTTTCTTTCCTGCATAAGCACAGGTTCCAGGTTTTTGCATGAATAAGGGAAAACATGGATTTCTGTCGATTGATCGGAACCGCTTTTAATGAATATATAGGCTTTTGAAGCCGATGCCTTCAGGCTTACTTTGAATGCAGGATCCGCCTCGGTATAGATAATCTTGTCGATGATCTTGCCTCCGGCATCTGAGACTGCATGAACCTCTTTGCCGTTTTTCACAATGATTTTCCATGGATCTGCGGCTTGAATAAGCGTATCAATGCCGGCAACTTGTCCGGGGGGAAGTGTAAGGGTATTGCCGGCCAGTTCTGTCTTGATCTTGTTTTGAAGAGAATTGTAGTTAGCCAGCCATTTTTCCGCATATTCGTTTTCGGCCAACAGGTATTCTTTTGCATTCTGGTTCTCAGTCATGGATGCCGGCGGCTTCGGGGAATGGCGGCATGAAGTCAGAAAGAAGAGGATGACCGACATTAATGCCAGCGACAAATATTGATGTTTCATAAGTCCGTTTTAATATTAATGCCCTGCTGCGGCTGCATTGATTTTACCAGGTTGACCGCTCTTCCTGTAAGTAACCAAAATAACGGTGGCCACGGAAGCGATTGCAAAACATACTCCGCCAATGATCATCGCGCTCATAGGGTTGCCCGAAAAGAAAAATCCAATCACATATCCAAGCAGGCTTGAGGCAATAACCTGGGGTATTACAATAAAAAGGTTAAATATTCCCATCATCACTCCCAGTTTATCCGGTGGCAAAGCCGGGGTGAGCATGGCATAAGGCATTGAAAGGATACTCGACCATGCTATGCCGATGCAGGTCATTGAAAACAATAATCCAAACTTCCCTGCTACAAAAGGAATGCTAATCATTCCAAGTGCGCCTAAAGCCAGGCAGAGGGTATGCATAAGTTTCGGTCCTGTGAATTTTGTGACCCGGATCAGCACGAATGAAAACAGGAAGCAAACCGCGTTATACATTGCGAAACAGAACCCTGCCCAGGCCCCCGAAGACTCCATCTCTACCGTTCCGGCTTTTGCGTGGAAAACATTATTTGCAATCGCAGGTGAGAAATATACCCACAAACAAAACATGCCAATCCATGTAAAGAATTGTACCAGCCCCAGTTCCCACATCCGTTTAGGGAGGTGTGTGATGAGCCTGGCTATATCTCCCAGGCCCAGTGTCCAGTCAAATTTCTGTGACCTGATAATTGAAAGTTCTTTTTCTTCAGGCGGAATTTCTTTTGTCGAAAATACTGTCCAGAGGACAGCGCCGATAAAAGCGACAGCTCCAATGTAAAACGATAAAGTGACTGAAGCAGGGATATGTCCCTGGCCGGCTTTATCCTGAGTCATACCGAACCAGTTCGTCATCATCCATGGTAATGCGGAGGCTATGGTTCCTCCGAGCCCGATAAACAATGATTGTATGGCAAAACCCTGGGAATTCTGTTCTTCGGGGAGGTTGTCGGCCACCATGGCCCTGAAAGGCTGCATGCTGGCATTGATGGTGCCGTCGAGCACCCAGAGAAGCCCTGCCGCGATCCAGAAGGTAGGTGAATTGGGCATCAGGATCAGGGCCAGTGAAGCAAGTATGGCTCCAACCAGTATATAAGGACGGCGGCGGCCCAGCCTTGTCCATGTGCGGTCACTTGCCTGCCCGATCAGCGGCTGGATGATGACACCTGTGACAGGGGCAGCAAGCCATAGCAGGGCAATCTGGCCGGGCATTGCGCCCAGGTATGAGTAGATGGCACTCATGTTGGCCATTTGCAATCCCCATCCGAACTGGATGCCGAGGAAGCCAAAGCTCATGTTCCATATCTGCCAGAAACTCATTCTTCTTTTTTCGCGCATTTTGTTTTTTAGTTGTGGTTATCAGCTTTCAGGATCTGTTCGAAAATCTGCACGCTGCGGTTTATGTTGTATATTTTCAAGGTGTGCGTGCTTTCACCGGGATTGAAAATGGTGGTGTGTATTATGTTTTCATCGAGGCGGCCATGGCCTCCGAACAGGAGTGAATCTGAATTCAGAATAAGACGGTAATCTCCGGGTTCGGGTACATTAAAAGAGTAGTCGGGAATGGAATTGAAAGGATGAAAATTGAACACAAAGAGCAATCCTGATTTTTCAAAGATCACGGTTTTGTTCTCATGGTCCATCCACACCTGGTGCCCGAAATTAGCTTCCAGTATCCCGTATTTTTTTGCGAGGATAAGCATTTGCCTGTCGAATTCCCCCAGGAACCTGTATTTCAGATTCTCGTTTAACCCAAGTGACCATTGTCTCCTGGCATACTGATGGCTCCAGTTGTTGCCTTCGCGAGGGAAATCGATCCAGTCGGGATGGCCGAATTCATTTCCCATAAAATTCAGGTAAGCCTGGCCTCCGAGTGAAAGCGTGAACATCCTGATCATTTTATGCAACGCTATCCCTCTTGAGATGATGTGACTTTCTTCTTCCCTGCTCATCTTGAAATAAATCTCACTTTGCATAAGCCTGAAGGCTATGGTCTGGTCACCAACCAGGGCCTGGTCGTGAGATTCACAGTATGCAATGGTTTTCACATCGGGCAGGCGGTCATTCATCACGTTCCACATCTCGTGGACATCCCAGTCCTCATCCTTTTTTTCTTTCAGGAGCTTGATCCAGTAATCGGGCAGCGCCATTCCCAGCCGGAAATCAAACCCTATGCCTCCTTCTTTGATGGGCCTGCAAAGTCCGGGCATGCCTGTAACATCTTCTGCGATAGTCAGTGCGGAAGCCTTGACCTGGTGGGCCAGGGTGTTTGCAAGCTGCATGTAAACAAGGGCATCCCATTCCACGCCATGGGTGAAATACCCGTCACGGTCCCATATTTCACGGTATCCGTGGTCGAAATACATCATTGAGGTTACCCCGTCAAAACGGAATCCGTCGAAATGGAATTCCTTTAACCAGTATTTGACATTGGAAAGGAGGAACTGCTGTACCTCCCTTTTGCCATAATCAAAACATTTGGAATCCCAGTGAGGATGGTTGCCTCTCGGACCCTCGTGAAAATACTGGTGCTCGCTGCCGTCGAACATGTTCAGTCCTTCATTGGTGTTCTTCGCGGCATGGGAGTGGACCAGGTCCATGATAACAGCAATCCCCTGCTCATGAGCCTTTTTAATAAGATATTTAAGCTCTTCAGGGGTACCGAAACGGCTTGATACAGCAAAATAATTGGTGACATGATATCCGAAGGAACCGTAATACGGGTGTTCAGCCACCGCCATTATCTGGATCACATTATACCCTGCATTTTTGATATATGGGATGAGGTCATCGGCGAACTCCAAGAACGTTCCGATTCCCTCACGCTCCTGTGCCATGCCCGGGTGGCATTCATAAATGAAAAATTCTTGCAGGCTGCTCATGTCGAAGCGGTCGTTTTCCCAGTCGAACTGCTTGGGAGGGTCCCATATCTGTCCCGAAAAATCCTTTGTAACAGAATCCTGTACAACCCTTGTTATATAGGCAGGGAGCCGTTCATTCCAGCCAAGTTCTGAATGCACCATCACTTTGATCTTCCCCATGTGGACGAAGCGGTCGCCATATTCCTCATCAGGAAGGAATATCTCCCAGTTGCCGTCCCTGTCACAGTTCAGCCTGTGCGAATATCTCTGCCAGTTATTGAAATCGCCGAAGAGATAAAGGTCAAGGGCATTTGGCGCCCATTCCCTGTAAACCCAGCCTTTTTTACTGCGGTCATGATGTATCCCATACCACTGGTAAGCGTCGGCAAACCTTGAAAGAGATTTCCAGTCGTTCTTTATCCCTTGAAGAGCATTCTGGTACCGCTGGTACCTTTCATAGACTTCCAGGGCGACCGGCTCAAGCCAGCTGTCATTTTTAACTAATTTCAGCATGATCGGTTTCCCGGTATCCATATCCCCTGGTTTTATCGTTTGATGCTATACAAACATACATAAAAACTCCTGAATAAAAGTCCCCGGGGAGAGAATAAAGTTTTGTACATTTGAATTCCCAACAACTGGCAATGAATGACACAGCCGGACTTTAAACAGAACAAATTCAGGTTACAATGGAAACAGTTTCTGTTTGTCTTCCTGTTTGCAGGCGGATTGTTCCTGGGCGGCCATTTTTATTTTATCAACCAGAGGGATGATATTCTCAGTATCCATAAGGAGTTTATCTCAACCGTAGCCAGTTTTAAAGTCCATGAGATCAATAACTGGATTGAGGAAAGGAAAGCCGAGGGAACGTTTGTGGCCGGGAGCCGGGAATTCATTACAGCGTTCACCAGGCTTACCTTGTCTCCTGCAAACCATGCATGCAGGGAGAAATTGAGAGACTGGCTGGAACCCATTAAGAGCAATCATGAATATACTAACATTGTTTTATGCGACCCTCTTGGGAACAGGATTTTTGCACTTAATGACAATAACAACCAGCCATTCGATATTACGCTCATTAAAGCTGAGATCAAAAGCATTAAACCAGGGAATGTGAGGCTTTCCGACATTATCCAGGGCGGTGACAAGAAACCTTTTCTCGTCTCTTCAACCGCTCTGAATGGCAAACAGGGGCTGCTGGGCTATGTTATCTTCTTTATTGATCCTTTGAAAAATCTTTATCCTACACTAGCATCCTGGCCTGTTCAGAAGATCACGGCCGAAAACATACTTCTGCACCATGAGCAGGGGTCGACATTTTACCTTTCAGGGAGTAAACTTAAACCGGATACTGTTATTGCCTTCACCACTCCCTCATCAGCAGACGAGATCACTCAAAGCATCCCGATGAGAGGGTCCATGGTGCTGTCAAATTCAAAAGATTACCGGGGTAAATCAGTTCTGGCCGAGATAAAGCGTATCGAAGGCACGAACTGGTGGATCGTATGCAAGATCGATAAGAGTGAACTTACAGCTCCTCTGGAAAAAAACGCTATGACCCTTATCCTTTATATTGCCGTGTTCATTATCGTTATAGTCATTTCTTCGGTCCTTATATGGAAAAGCCAGCAACTTGAATATTACAAATCCCGTTTCAAATTCCAGCAGAAATCGCATATGGATGAAGAACAGATAAGGTATATGAATGCCCTGTTGCAGGAGATCAGCGATGCAATAATCACGTTCGACAAGGATATGATCATTCAAAGCTGGAATAAAGGAGCTGAAAGGATATACGGGTGGAAGGCGGAAGAGATCATAGGTAAGTTCGGGGGAGGTTCACTTCGTTTGGATTTTCCTGGTGCAAGCAAGGCGGGGATATATGACGAGCTCGCCCGGAACGGATCATGGAAAGGGGAATTGGTTCACAAACGCAAGGACGGAAGCACTGCATATGTCCTGTCTTCCACCTCCCAGCTGAAGGATGAACAGGGGAATGTGCTCGGGATTATCACGATCAACAAGGACATCTCTGACGTAATCCAGTCGGAGAAGGTTAAAGGTGCCGTGTACAGGATCTCTGAACTTGCACATTCGGCCAAAGGCATGAATGACCTTTTTGCGAACATCCATATTGTTATCGGGGATCTTATGGATGCACATAATTTATTTATTGCCCTGATTGAGCCCGATAACGAAACAATAAGCTTCCCGTATTATGTTGATGAGAAAGATCCCCCTCCGGTACCCAGGAAGCGAGGGAATACACTTACCGACATCGTACTGAGGACAGGCAAACATCTTTTAGCCAAACCTGAAGATATACAGTATTTTGTGGACCGGGGTATAATCGAAATGAGAGGATCTCCGGCCATTGACTGGCTTGGCGTTCCACTGAGGGTGGATAAGGAAGTTATAGGCGCCCTGGTCGTCCAGAGCTATAACCCCAAGATACGTTACGGGGATCATGAAGTGGATGTGCTGATCTTTGTGTCGGAACAGATCGCCCTGTCGGTCCACCGCTTGAAAATGCAGCAGGAACTGGTTGTTCAGAAGCAAAAGGCCGAGGTTTCATCAAAACTTGCCTCCTCACTTCTCGCCAATATGAACCACGAGCTGAGGACGCCCATGAACGGGATACTTGGATTTGCCGAGATCCTTGCAAATGATCTTCTTGATCCTGATGCAAGGACAAAGGCAGAGAATATACTTATTTCAGGCCGGCGCCTGATGGATACCCTTGATGCCATCATGGACCTTTCACATCTCGAGTCTGACAAGGTAACCAGGAAATTCACTCCCCAGTCTATTAAAAAGAGCCTGCTGAAAGTCCTGGCAAACTATGAGCCCCTGATCAAGCGTAAAAACCTTAGTCTTAAATTGAATGTACCTGCTTTTGTCCAGATTTTCGGGGATGATTATCTGTTGCAGCACCTGTTGAGATGTCTTATCGACAATGCTGTCAAATACACCGAGGAAGGGAGCATAACCATCGAGGCAAAGGAAATCAATGAAGATGATAAGGCAAAAGTCGCTATCTCTGTCAAGGACACAGGAATAGGTGTGTCGGCAGAGAATTTTGAGCTGATCTTCGAAACCTTCCGCCAGGTAAGCGAAGGTTATGGACGGAAGTTTGAGGGTTCAGGCCTGGGTCTGACCCTGAGCAGGAAAATCGCACATCTTCTGAATGGCGATATAAGGCTTAAGAGCAAAGTTGGGGAGGGTTCTGAGTTCATTGTCATACTGCCTTCGGCAGGGAACGCATTTGAGCAGAAGCCTGATCCCGGGCAGAAGAAAATGCCGGAAGCTGCCAAACCGGCAACAGGCACTAAAACGATCCCAACTATACTGGTCGTTGAAGATAATCTTGTAAACCTGCAGTTGCTCACATTGTATATCCAGGACAGTTGTATGGCTTATTCGGCCCTTGACGGAAAAGCTGCGATAGAAAGCGCCCGGCAGAATCACTTTGACATGATACTGATGGACATAAATCTTGGCCCGGGGCCCGACGGCATCCAGGCCATGCTTGAGATTCGCAAACTTAGTGAGTACAAAACGATCCCGATAATTGCACTTACCGGGTATGCTTCAATTGGTGACAGGGACAGGCTTATTTCCCTGGGATTTTCAGGATATCTTCCGAAACCTGTGACAAAGGATGTCCTCCTCGGACTGATTGATGAGCTGAGAAGCCAGGGCTGATCAGGAAAATACAGCAATTGCAGCAATCACTGCAAGAACGACAGGTACAACCGCCAGCACGACCTTTTTATCCCGCTGTATGTTGGAGTTCATGTCTGAAATTCCCTTAAGGCATTTTTCGTCGCCAGGCTTATAAACGAGCGCAGCTTTATATTCTTCCCTGGCTGAGCGAAACAGGTCGATCTTGATAAAAAGGGCTGCTCTTTCGGTATGTTCCCTGTATTTCAGTTCGTCATGCGATAAAGTGTGATCATCGTATAAATCGTGATGGGCCATGGGGTGTCGGTTAGGTTGTCAAAGATATATAAAATTCCCGGTCATAAAAAAAGTCGGCAGTCTGCAGTGGGCAGTCTGCAGTTAAATTGTTAATGAAATTTATATGAGAGACCTACTCCGATGGTTTCCTTGAACTGGGTGCGGGGCCCGGTTGCAGGTTCAGGGGCATTGGTTTGAATCATCGTGTTGTCATCGTAAATAACCTGGCAATTGATGATGGTTGCAAGCCATTTATTGACTTTGAGGGTGAACAACACATTCCAGTTGACATTAATGTTCCCGAAATCTTTCAGGTAATTAGTGAATAATTCAAGGCTTGAAGAAAGGTTGATGTTTTTTGCAAGGTCTTTATTCAGGTCAGCCCTTACGTAGGGGCCGAATTCACCCCTGATCTTTTTCCCTTTCTCGACCCCGAAAGCGCCCTGTTTTGAAAGTGTATCATCCAGTACAAAGGTGAAACGGCCAGATGAGGGGGAGATGTAAAGAGTGAAGAAATTTGCAGGCCTGTATGTTATGCCAATACCGACAACAACGTAACCCGGGGCCATGAATTTGGATATGGGGACACTGTCGTTCGGATAATTGTAGCCGTTGGAGAACTGGGAACGAAAGTTCGCCAGGACGGTGAGGAACCATTTTTTATTTTTATGCAGTTCAAAGCTGTAAGCCGTGGTGAACTCAATCTTGTCATCAGTTTTATTGTATTTGGCATTTTCGGTCTTCCCTAAAAGTTGAAAACCATATGCAGCATCTAGGAGATTGGCCCAGGAATGCTTGTTTTTAGTATAACGCAACCTCAGGTTGAGCATGCCTGTAGCACCCAATGAATTCGTCCCCCCTGCGGCCCAGTTGGAATATGCAGCCTGATTTATGGTAAGTGAGCCGAATCCGCCGAATTTCCAGTGATGTTTTGCCGTATCCGGAGGGGCTTCTTCTTTGGCTTTGTCAAGCCCAGTGGCAACGGTTTTAATTTCCTGGCCGGTTAATGAACCCAGGATGAACAGAGCGGAAATTAACAGTATAATTTGTTTCATTCGTTTTGAATATTTGGCATTTGAGTGCAAAAATAAATAAAAGAGAATTAAATACCACCCTGCTTTTCTTCAATTCAGGCAAATATTAATATAAAAAATTTACCCTAACATGCTGCATTATTGGTTATTTTTGTGATTCAAACGCCACCTATGAAACTAAATCTTTCCATCTTCCTGCTGGCATTTATTATGTCTGCACTTTGGGCAGGTGCCCAGAACATGCCTGCTAAACCAGCTATCATCGGCACAGGTACCTACCTTGGCCTCAGCAAACCCTTACGTGATATCCCGCCAATGACCGAGGCTGAGATGAAAGCAATGGCCAAAAGGGCTAAAAAAGAATTGAATGAAGGACTCGGCAAACGCAGTTACCCTTATGCTGCGACGGCTCTGCCCCATGGGCCTGATCCATATTATCAGAAAGAAATGGGAAAGGTTCATAAAACCTCAAGCATCACCGCGAATTTCGATGGAGGCACTTCTCCTTATTATCCTCCTGATTGTAACGGTACTGCTGGCCAGTCCTATTATATGCAGACCATTAACTGCTCTTATACCATATACACCAAGACAGGGACCAAGGTAGCCGGCCCAACGGCAGTTAATACCTTGTTCGCAGGTACGGCGGGTTCAAATTACAATGACGGCGACCCCGTCATTTTGTATGATGAAATCGCCGACCGCTGGCTGGTCACCGAGATCTCCATATCAGGTTCAATAAATTACCTCCTGCTGGCAGTATCTTCAACCAATGATCCCACAGGAACCTGGCACAGGTATTCATTCCATGTTGCAACCATGCCCGATTACGCTAAAGTAAGCGTTTGGCGCGACGGTTATTACATGGGAGATAATAACGGAGGCAGCACTGATACTTATGTTTTTCAGCGTGATTCCATTCTTGCAGGAGGAGTAGCGCAGATGGTAGGCTTCCACAATAACTGGAGACCTGTTTCTGTGGATGGCTTTATGTGTGTACCTCCTGTGGATAACGACGGGCAGTTTGCTCCTGCCGGTTCCCCCGGGCTTTATATAGCGTTTAATGATGATGCTTTCGGAGGAGGTACCGACCAGCTGTGGGTCTATGAACTTCATGTTGACTGGGCCACCCTCACCAATTCAACTTTTAACAGGGTCCAGCAGTTGGATGTCATACCTTTCAGCAGTAATTTCGGGAACAACTGGTATAATATTCCCCAGTTGGGTACCAACCAGAAACTGGACGGGATCCCACAGGTCATCATGAATGTCCCTCAATACAGGAATTTCGGATCGTACCAGACCCTCGTCTGTTGTCATACGATAAATCTTGGCACACCCCCGAATAACAATCATGCAGGGATAAGGTGGTACGAACTTCGCAAAACGACAGGGGCCTGGTCTATCAGGCAACAGGGAACATACTGTCCGGATTCTCTGAGCCGCTGGATGGGAACAGTCATGCTGAATGGTTCAAACACCATCGCCCTTGGTTACTCTGTATCGGGCACTACAATACATCCGGGAATCAGGTATTGCGGCCAATCGCCAATGGCATACCTTGCAGCAAACAACACATTGGACATAGCAGAAGACACCATCGTGAACGGCAGCTTTTCGCAATCAGGGATTGAGCGCTGGGGGGATTACTCCCTTCTTTCAATCGACCCTGCCGATACAAATACTTTCTGGTTCACCGATGAATATATAGGTTCAGGTGGAACCAGGAAAACAAAGATCGCCTCCTTCAAGTATACTTTTCCACCCCTGGTCATTACCGGGTTGGCAACAAACGTTTTAGCAGATGCTGTGACTGTCAATGGCAGTGTTAATCCCTATGGCTCATCTTCGACCGGATATTTTAGCTGGGGAACGTCAAGGAACAGCCTTACAAACTCTACAGTTCCCGACACCCTGGGTTCGGGTATGTCAAACGTAAGTATTTCAAAAACCATCACAGGTCTCTCACAGGGTATGACTTATTATTACTGTGCCACAGGGTCAAGTGCGGTGGGTACTGTAAACGGGGATACCCTTAGCTTTTCAACCTTGCAGGCAAGTCTTGCAGTCACTCCTCCTAGCCGGAGCGTAGGCGAAACAACAGGCCAGACCCAGTTCTTTGTCACCAGCAATATCAACTGGCTTGTTTCCAGCGATGTTTCATGGTGCGTGCCTACTCCATTGGGTGCAGGCAATGATACGATCTTTGCAAACTTTACAGGTAATACAGATACATCACCAAGACTTGCTACCATTACAGTCAGCGGGAGCGGAGTCCCTTCGGTGCATGTTACCGTGAGCCAGGCAGGAGTTACTCCCCAGCTCATCGTAACACCCCCCAACCAGGATGTTGTTGCCGATACGGGCAGGACAACCTTCAGTGTACTGTCGAATATTTCATGGTCGGTGGTCAGCGATTCCAGCTGGTGCACAGTTAAAACCCCGGGGGGGATGGGTAATGGAAGTATCCTGGTAACTTTTGCTGCAAACCCGCGGATGGCGACAAGAATTGCACATATAACCACAAGCGGAGCCGGAGTTGTTCCTGTAATCGTCACAGTCACCCAGGTTGCTGCCCTTCCAAGCCTGAGTGTGACACCGCCTGTACAAAATGTGACTTCCATTGCAGGAAGCATAAATTATACAGTAACCTCCAATGTCAACTGGGCCGTGCATTCCGACAGTAGCTGGTGTACTGTTACACCTTCGGGCAGTAATAACGGTACCATTGTTGCAAACTATACCCAGAACAGCGGCAATACCGCCCGCACTGCGCATATCTCTGTATCTGCCACCGGAGTTACACCCGTTACTGTTAACCTGGTACAGGCGAAACAGAATACGGGTATTGGTGAGTCGCCGACCGAACAGGTTGAGATCTATCCGAACCCAAGCAAAGGGATATTTAATGTAGTTCCTGCTGAAGGCAGCAAGCGTGAATTAACTATCGAGGTTGAAGACATGAACGGGAAAACAGTTCTGAAAAAGCAACTGAAAGGCCAGAATGAATACCAGATCGACCTTTCATCTGCTGCAGCAGGGACTTATTATGTGAGGATACAATCCGACACTTACCTCATCAAACGGAAAGTTGTCATCCTGAGATAAACTAAAGACAGTATCTGCGGCAGACTTCCAGCCCTGAGGATTATTTAAGAGGATGTGTCCATACGCCTAAGCCCTGTGTTCCGGCATAAAGTATGGTCCCGTCGGTAGCGAGAGATGTAACGGTAGGTTTATAAGTCAGGCCGTTTACCAGCATAGCCCATTTTGTCCCTTTTAATGCCGTTGAGAAGATTCCCCAGGTCTGAACTCCGGCAAAAACATTTTCTCCAATGATCAGCATACTGTTCACCACCTGGTTGGAGAGAGTCGTGGCATACCAGGTTTGCCCGCTGTCATCCGATTCCCAAACACCATTGTGAGTTCCTGCATAAACTGTTGATCCGCTGGCTGCAAAGGAAGAAATTACAGTATTCTCAGGAACCTGGTTTTGTAAAATCCAGCTCAGCCCATAGTCCTTCGATATAAGCAGCCCCCCGAAAGATGTTCCTGCAAAAACCTCTGAACCCTGGCAGAATACAGAGAATACAAATTTGTTATCGGGAATACCTGTTGTTAATTTCTGCCAGTTCTGGCCGTTATTGGCTGACCTGAAGAACCCGCTGTTAAAAGTCCCCGCGAACCAGTATGAGCCTCCTATACCGACAGTTCGTACATCCAGGCTTGCCAGGCCTGAGGAGCGGCTGCTCCATGAATGACCCTGGTCGCGTGAAATAAAAATCCCGCTATCCGTCCCTGCTACCAGGTACCCGCTGCCGTATGCCAGGGATGCCACATTATGGGTGTTGATCACTGAGCTTGCCAATGACCATTGGTTGCCCTGATCGGCTGTGATGTATACAAGCGGGATATCCCCTCCGGCTGCAACAATAAGGTTATTCATGCCGATACACATTGATTTTACTGTGGAAACGGCAAGGCCGACGAGCGACCATGAAATTCCATTGTTTCCTGAGCTGAACAGGCCGTTTCCTGTCCCTGCCACTATGGAAGAACCGCATATTGCAAGCGAACGGATATCGGTAAACGGAAGGTCGCCTGTTGCAGGATCCCAGTTTGTTCCCCCGTCGGCGGAATGCCATATCCCGTCCTGGTTACCTATCAGCAAAGAAGTGCCGGAAGCAGCAATACATGAGACAGGAAGATCTGTCGGGAGTCCGCTGCTGAGAAGACTCCAGTTCTGACCTTTGTTTGAAGTCAAAAAAATACCTTTGGCAGTACCGGCATAAATCAATGACCTGCTGATTAAAAGGCAGCGAACGTCAAGATTCGATAAACCCAGGTTTAATGATTCCCAATGCAAACCGTAATCGTGACTGTAAAATACCCCCGCTCCGGTAGTCCCGTCAAAAATATCCTGATCAATTACTGCCACTGAATTCAGGTAATTGCCTGAGACCGGCTGGGATTGCGACCAGTTTTTCCCGCCATCCCTTGATACCGATACTCCTCCTGTCCCTTGCGTACCCGTCACTAAAAGTGAATTATTAGCCGACAAGGTCACTGTTCCTGAAGGAAGGCTGGCTATTCCCTCCCATTTGACACCCCTGTTGTACGAGCGGTACAGCATGTCGCTGATCGCATAAAGGGTAGTGTCGTTCACAGCGACAACGGCTGAAGTTGTACCGGTTTGAGGGACGGCTGTTTTGTCCTGCACCCATGATCCACCCCCGTTGCCCGAAAAAAACAGCCCATTGGATTCCGCACCGGCCAGTATCGTGTCTCCCACCACTGCCATACACCTGATAATTCCGCTGCCCGGTCCCTGTGTCTGCACCCAGTTGCCAGGCAATATAGGGCTGGTTGTGTCGGATTTTTTAGCACAGGCGATAGCCAGCAAAAGCAGAATTACCAAGGGTAACAGATATCTGAACTGTCTCATGTTTTTATTTGGATGATTTGCCCCGGTTCTTTTCCTGGCCCGGGTCTTTGAGGAATTTTTTAGGGGAAACAACATTCATCATGATCACGTCCGATTTCCTGGCTGCCGGCACCACTTTCATCTTCATAAGCTTTCTTCCCTGTGCGCTGGCCTCGACAGTGGTTTTTCCCGGGGCATGAAGTTTGAAATCCACATTCCATTCGGGTGGCCAGGTTGGCATTACATACAGCAAGGAGTCTATAGTCTGCAGCAGGCATTCCTGGAGGGCTATCATGCCGCTGCCACCCCAGTTATGGTCGGGAGTCCAGTCGTGGCCCGGTCCCCAGAAGGCCGGGAACCTAAGTGGCCCGTCATCAAGTTTCTTTACGATCAGGTCTTTTGCTTCTTCCCAAAGCCCCAGCCTTGCGCAGAAAATTGCATCCTGGTGCCAGCTGATATAACCGTACTGGTTGCTGTTATCTGCGCCAGAATACCAGGTGTCAACAGCTTCCCTCGATAATGGTTTGGCTATGCCGAACATGCCGTATGGAAATACAGGATACAACTGCGGTAATTCTATGTTGTTGATAAACTCCCATGATTCTGCAGGGGCAATCACGGTTTTACCTTTCATCGTCCTGAAAGGAATTTCTGGGACACGCCCCAGCAATTCTTTCCAGTATGTCCTTTGTTCAGGGCTGCCATAGGATACAGGAAGGGCGAGGAGGGAAGTGAGTACAGACCTGAGAGCTGCGATGACAGGAGTGGGGTTTAAGGCTATTTTATACGTTTCAAGAGCTGTTGAAGGATACAGGATCAGCTTGCCTTTTGCATCGAGGGGCTTGCCGTATAGCCGCTTTGCCCAGTACTGGTAATGCTCGTCATAGAATCTTACGCAGCTTGCCACGAAAGGCAGGTACCCCGAAATGTCTTCAGCGCTGAACCTCTGGTATTCAAGAACCATGAAAGCAAACTCAAGGGCATTATCGTACTCATCCGATACCCAGTCGTTATCGAGGTAACCGTAATCCAGCACTGTTATTTTGTTTCCTGTGCTGTCTTTTACTACGCGGGTGCTGGCCGAATCGCTCCTCGGACCTAATTTCCCCTGGCCCCATCCGTACTGGTATATGTCGCCTATGGGCAATCCGAAGTTCTCAAGATGTTCACCATAGCTGGCTCCCCCGTGCTTCCAGTATGTCCTTGTCCTGAGCTCGGCAGCTGCCAGGTTCCGGGAATATAATGAGAACTGGGAATGCATAAAGGAAAAATCCCCCGATTTCAGCATGGGCCAGTACACCAGCCTCTGGTTCTGGGCTGTAAAACTTCCGCCTCCCCATTGCCTGAAGTCAGGGCTCAGTCCCTGGTATTTCTTTATGGTGAGACCGGGGTCAAAGGTGAACAGGCCCCCGTTGAACTTGCTTGGGTACTCCCCGTATGCATTGCATGCAAGCATGTACCTGAAAAGCTGGTAATTCCTGCCTATCCTCCAGCCCTGGTCTTCAGGCCCGGCACCGTTATTGATCACAATATGGCTGCGGTCCCAGAAAGAAGCCCACCATTTGAGGTTTTTTGACAAGGCAACATTTTCATCATCAAGCGATGAAAGTTCACTTTCAAGTTCACTCTTCCAGGCTTCGGCCGAGGCAGCCCGGGAAGTGTGAAGCACTATCATCAGCGAATGCTTTGATGAAGGCTCCGCCGATTTCATAACCCAGCCCTTGTAAGCGGTGCCAAGGTAGCTGCCATCCGCATTGCGGCTGAAGGCCAGGTTCCCGCCTTTCATCAGTCCACCGAAGGTGAGATCCTTTAAAGGATTCCTGAACCCTGACTTCACCTGGTCGAGGTGCTGCTGGGTAATTTCTTTGTCGAAAACCAGGTCATCATTCCGGTTCCTGTGATACCAAAACACTTCGTCGGGGCCCTTGCCGACCACGTCTTTGTAAGTGGTCAGAGGAATGACCCTGGGATCGGTGCCCAGGAAACTAAGACATTGCATTCTCTCATCCCTGCTGATCGGATGGTCTTCGTTCCTCCAGCTTTCATAGGAGGCTTCCATGGTGAGCCTGTCACTGCTTTCGGCCGAAAAATGGATGACAGGCCTGAAAACCTCCACCCATATCCTCGCTTTAACACTGATATTGTCCCTTACGGCTTCGAATTCTATATATCCTTCCTTAAGCCTGAGTTCCTGCCTGAATGAAGTAAAGCCGTCGGCGAAAGGATTGGGGCTGAACCTGATCCTGATCCTTCCCAGTTTAAGCATGCTGTTGTTTTCGTCGAAGGTCCCGGTCCTTGAAATGTAGAACAGTATATCCCCGTTCTCAACCCATACATTGCAGCCTATATCGCCTCCGCCCAGGGGCATAGAGCCGGAGGCATCGGCCGAAGGCCTGGTCCATTTTACATTGTACTGGTCGATATAACCAATATTTCCTGCGTGTGAAAACGACGGTAAGAAGATCAGGATAAGAAAGGCAAGGAAGGCATAAGTTAGGCGGGAGTGTCTCATGTCGTTCAGGTTTCGTTCCTGCCTGTGCTTAACAGTCTCAGGTATACAGGTAGCGCTTGATCTTTTGAGTGGGGGTTTTTTCGAAAGGGTATTCCTGCACGACTATTCTTTGAACCTGGGAGAATTTATTCACCCTGGTATTAACATATTGCAGCAGCTCGAGCTGGAGCTCGTCTATTTTATGTTCCACGTAATTTGAGATGTCGTATTTGAGCTGGGAATAACGCTCTTCAATCTCTTCCCTGTTGAATTGGACCAGGGCAACAAGCCTTTCCTGCTGAACGACCACCAGGGAATCCACCACATGGTGGAAGTTGTTGATGATTGACTCGATATCTTCGGGATGTATGTTCTCGCCTCCCTGCCCGATGATGGTATTTTTAAGCCGTCCCTTAATGTAGAGATAGCCGTCTTTATCAAAGACACCCAGGTCGCCCGTCTTAAACCAGCCGTCGGGAGTGATGACCTCGGCAGTCAGCACAGGTTCCTTATAATAGCCCTGCATTACGTTAGGGCCTCTCGCCCAGATCTCGCCTTCACCTGTTTTTTTATCGGGATTCTGAATGATAAGTTCGATATCCTCTATTGATGGTCCTGTCGATTGCAGCCGGGCATTCTGAGGGTTAAAGCCGGCAAGCAGGGGAGAAGTTTCGGTGAGCCCGTAACCTATTGCATAAGGGAATTTTGCCTCGATGAGAAATTTCTCGACACTGCGGTTGATCTTTGCCCCGCCAACGCCAAAAAACTTCAGTTCTCCGCCAAACGTCTGCATTAATTTTTTACCGGCAGCAACATTAAGTATTTTCCTGAGAAAAGGAACATGTATTGCTGCATGAAGAAAGATGTTCTTTGTGAAAGCCGGCTGAATTTTGCTCCTGAAAATCTTTTCAATGATCAGGGGGACAGTAAGCATGATGGTTGGCTTGACTTCGAGCAAGGCCGGGAGAAGCACCGAAGGAGTCGGGGCTTTTCCCAGGTACCATATACCGGCACCTCTAAGCATAGGCAAAACCATGCCTATCGTATTTTCATACGAATGGGAGAGTGGCAGCACGGAAAGGAAGCGGTCAGTTTCTTTGATCTCCTGCACACGCCCGCTTTTATCGGCAGTGAAGCAGATGTTAAGATGGGAAAGCATCACCCCTTTTGACTTGCCTGTTGTGCCCGAAGTGTAAATTATTGAAGCCAGGTCATTCTCCCTCACTGAATATTCTTTTTCCGGTTCTGCGGATGGGTTAAATACCTTGTCGCCGGCTTCGGATGATTTTAATGAGAAATCTTCAATTTTGATCCTTTTAGGAGCAATTTCGGCTAGTATTGAATTTACTTTTGACTGCTGATTTTCGGAGAAGAAAATGGCCTTTGCTTCAGCGTGTTCAAGAATATTCCTGATCTCATCGGGGTGGAAATCGGGAAGCAGGGGAACTGCTACCGCTCCCATGAAAGTAATAGCATAAAAGCTTGCACCCCAGTTCGGCATTCCTGCGCTCAGGATGGCTACCTTGTCGCCTGGCATAATGCCCAGGTTTTCAAGCAGGGCCATCACTGCCCTGATACGGAGGTGGAGATCCCCATAAGTAAGCTGTTCCCCTCCTATGGTAGCCATGGCAGGTCTTTCGCTGTGCTTGCCAAGGGTAAGGAGAAATGCTGCAGGAAGAGTATTTCCGGCTTCAGAGACCATCAACACTGATTAAATGAGACAGCAAATATACGAAATATAATAGTGAATTCTGTTTTTCACCACAAGGGTCTATGCTGCTAACCCGAAAATTTTCCTGAAATGAGATCCATTTGATTTACCCTCGACCGGTAAAATTCTTTCCCGGGGAACCCGGGTCCGGAAGTATTTCCCGTGTTGATGCCGAATAATTTCACCGGAAAAGATCACCTCCGGTTTCGACGGCTATTCATATGATCCAGGATGAACAGGATAATCGGTATATCCTTTTTCATCAGCGGTATAAAATAAATCCATATGAAGTTCTGAAGATAATGGCCAGCTGTTTTTTAACCTCTCTGCAAGGTCAGGGTTATTTATAAATGCTCGTCCGAAAGCCACAAGATCTCCCAGGCCGCTTTGAACATCTTTCTCTGCTCTTTCCAGGTCATAACCTCCTGACAGAATAATGATGTTCTTGAAATTTGTCCTGATGTGATTCTTGATCTTTAACGGAACAACTGGTGACCCCATCGCAGAATGATCAACAATATGGATATATGCAATACCAAGTTTGTTCAATTGATCCGAAAGGTAATTATAAGTGGTCTCGATTTCAGGATAAAGAGGCATGTCACTGGCAATTCCGTAAGGTGAGATTCGTATCCCGGTTTTCCTGCTTCCTATTTCATCTGCAACTTCGGCTACCACTTCAAGCACAAAACGGCAACGGTTTTCTATGTCGCCTCCAAATTGATCTTTTCGGATATTGCTGATTGGGGAGAGAAATTGCTCCAACAGGTAGCCGTTGGCAGCATGAAGCTCAACACCATCAAAACCCGCTTCCATTGCATTTTTTGCTGATGCTACAAACTGGGCTTTAGTTTGCATCAGTTCTTCCCGTGTCATCTCTTTGGGAACCGGGAGCTCCTGCATCTGCTGAGAATCAGTCCACATTTGTCCTGCCGCCTTAACAGCCGAAGGTGCAAGAATCTTAGCCCCGACAGGCATATTCAGGCGATGGCTTATCCTGCCGGTATGCATAAACTGGATAAAAATTTTTCCTCCTCTTTCGTGGACTGCCGCAGTTGTCTTTTTCCATCCATCGACCTGTTTCGTACTGTATATCCCGGGAATCCTTGCGTAACCCAGCCCGTTAGGCGATGGAGAAGTGCCTTCCGTTATGATAAGGCCGGCGCCTGAACGCTGTTTATAATATTCTGCTATAAGTTCATTAGGCAAATTCCCGACAGCCCTGCACCTTGTCATGGGAGCCATTACGATACGATTTTTAAGTTCAAAGGATCCAAGCACTTCACTGGTAAATAATTTGTTCTCTTTCATTTGTCTTGTTTGATTAAATTTAATCTCTTAGGGTAAAATTCCCAGCTGCTTGCAAGGGAATGTGGATCCAGGGGCTGTCCTGGGGTTCATGTCATTTGATTTTCATTTTTTCCCTGGGCTTCATGATCAAAATATTTATGTAACAAGGTTGGATAGCAAAAAATAATTGTGATGGAGCTTCTCAACCAGGTAACCGGTGAGGATTATTTTAAAATGGTCCTAGGTATAATAGACAAGTTCAATATCGACCACTTTGCAACGGATACAAACCATATTCCTGATATAGAGATTCAAGGACTAAAATCTTTTTAACAAAAATAGTGGAAACCGGGAAGATTAGCAAGGTATAAAAATATTAATGTCAGTTCGAGGCCTATATAAACCAGATATGTTGTTCGTAATTGAAAATTTCTTGTCATTTATCCTCAATAATGTAACTTTAAACCATAAATCAATCTTGATATTTATGAGACAAATCCTGGTTTTATTGCTGTTTATGAACATATCTTCGATTACCTGCGCTCAAAATTTCCCGTTGTATAAGGACAAATCAATGCCCGTTGAACAAAGGGTGGCTGATCTTTTATTGAAAATGACAATTGAAGAAAAAATTGACATGCTTGGAGGTAATGTTGGATTTTATATAAGGCCAAACACAAGGCTGGGTATCCCGGCCATCAAAATGGCCGATGGGCCCCTTGGTGTCAGAAATTACGGGAAAGCGACTGCATTTCCGGGAGGCATTTGTTTTGCATCAACCTGGAATACCGACCTCATGAAAAAATATGGTGAAGCAGTAGGGCAGGAAGCCAGGTCGAAAGGTGTGCATATCATCCTGGCCCCTGGGGTGAATATCTGCAGGGCTCCAATGTGCGGAAGGAATTTTGAATACTACGGAGAGGATCCTTTTCTTTCAGCAAGGATGGCAGTGTCATATATAGAAGGTATACAAAGCAAGGGTGTTGTTGCAACGATAAAGCACTTTGCGGCAAACAACCAGGAATACGACCGTTATAATGTCAGTTCCGATGTGGATGAACGCACACTGAGAGAGATTTATCTTCCTGCTTTCAGAGCTGCTGTTGAAGAAGCCCACGTTGGTGCAGTTATGAATTCCTATAACCTGGTTAATGGTTCATGGACATCGCAGAATGAACATCTACTTAAAGATATACTTAAGACTGACTGGAAATTTGATGGTATACTGATGTCGGATTGGGGTTCGACACATGATGGTGTTGCAGCGGCCAAAGCTGGCCTGGACCTTGAAATGCCGGCGGGTGATTTCATGAACCGTAAAACACTGATACCTGCCTTGGCTGACGGGCGGCTGAAGCAGTCAGAAATCGATGACAAAGTCAGCAGGATGCTGAGGATAATGTTCCGTTTCGGTTTCTTCGACAGGGTGCAGGCCGACACCACGCTGCCTTTGTACAATCCCGGTTCGAGACTTGTGGCCCTGCAGGCGGCAAGGGAAGGAATCGTCCTGCTTAAAAATGAAAACAACATACTCCCTCTCGACCGCAGCAAGGTTAAAAGTATAGCGGTCATAGGCCCTGATGCCCACCCGGCAGTAAGCGGGGGAGGAGGCAGCTCCATCATCACCCCGTTCCGTACGGTAAGTTTCCTGGATGGCATTACCAGCATCGCCGGAGAGGGGGTGAGCGTTTTCTACAGTCCCGGTGTCAATACCGACCTTGAAGAAATGACAGGCACTTCTGTTTTCTCCAGCCTGAATGAAAAAAAGGAGAAGCTGAAAGGACTTAAGGGTGAGTATTTTGCCAATATGTTCATGACAGGAGAACCCGTTATGAACCGCAGGGATGAGCATATAAGTTTTAACTGGCAGAACGGCTCCCCGGCTCCTGTAATGCCAGCCGATAGTTTTTCGATCAGGTGGACGGGAAGTATTTCCATCCCTGCCGATGGCAATTATTACTTTTATGTAAGCGGAAATAACGGTTTCAGGCTTTATCTCGATGACATGCCTGTGATCGATGAGTGGGGAAATCCTTCGTTCAAGGCAGGGGACAAAACCATGACCCTCCTGAAAGGGGAAATGAAGGTAAAGCTTGAATATTACGAGAAAACCGGTGAAGCTCAGGTTGCTTTCGGGTGGAGGCAGATTAAACCTGCAGGGGAGTCGGAAGCCATTAGACTGGCAGCGAAATGTGATGTTGCCGTCGTGTGTGTGGGTTTTAATGCCGATACGGAGGGTGAAGGCTTCGACAGGCCTTTTGAGCTTCCTGCCGAACAGGCAGACCTGATAAAAAACATTGCCAAAGTCAATAAACGGACTATTGTTGTTTTAACTTCCGGCGGAAATGTGGCATCCGGCGACTGGATTTCCCTTATCCACGCTTACCTTGCTGCATGGTACCCGGGCCAGGAGGGAGGTACGGCCCTGGCCGAGATACTCTTCGGATTGACTAATCCCAGTGGTAAACTGCCTGTTAGTTTTGAGAAGCGATGGGAGGATAATGCCACTTTCACTTCATATTATGATGCCGATAGGGACAATCATGTGAAGTATACCGAAGGAATATTCGTGGGCTACCGGCATTTCGACAAAAATAACATCGAGCCTTTGTTCCCGTTCGGTTATGGCCTTTCATACACAGGTTTCGCTTTTAATAACATGGTTGTTAAAAAGGTTGTAAATGGACCAGGATTGCCAATAAAGGTTGAAGTGACTTTTAATGTGACGAATACAGGGAAGAAAGAGGGAGCTGAGGTCGCCCAGGTTTATATTCATAAAATAAAATCAGGGGTGATCAGGCCTGTGAAGGAATTAAAAGGGTTCAGCAAGGTTTTCCTGAAGGCAGGCGAAACAAAACGAGTAAATATTATACTCAATCATGATGCATTCGAGTATTATGATGTTGAGAAAAAATCATGGGTTGTTGAGCCGGGTGATTTTGAATTCCTTGTGGGTTCTTCAAGCCGTGATATAAGGCTTAAGAAGACTTTTGGAGTGGAATAGCGATTATGTCGCTGAAGGATTTTTGTTGCAGGGTTTCAGGCCGGAATTGTAAATGAGAACCGGCTGCCCTGGCCTGGTTCACTCACAACAGTGATGTTGCCCCCATGCAATGTCACAAACTCCTTGCAGAGTATCAGTCCGAGACCTGTACCTTTTTCCTTTGCAGTTCCTGGTTTGGAAACAGTTTTCGAGACAATGAAAAGTTGCGAGACTTCTTCTTTGCTCATCCCTGTCCCGGTATCGCTTACACTAAAGATTATTTCATTATCAGCTGTTTCTGACGATAAGGTGACCATCCCGCCAGGTTTTGTGAATTTAATCGCATTACTGACCAGGTTCCTGATCACTGTGCTTATCATGTCCTTGTCGGCATTCATTTCAATCGTATTCCCTATTTTGCTTACAAGTTTTATGTTTTTTCCCTCAGCCATGGCCGTCATCAGTTTTAATTCAGGTGATAGTATTTCGCCAAGGATAAAGGGTTCCTTGCTGAAACTGATATTCCGTGTCTGTAACTGCGACCAGGTCAGTAAATTCTCAAGCAGGGAGTATGTTGACTTTGAAACTGAATGAATCCGGCGGCTGAGTTCAAGTGCCTCTCCAAAATGATTATGCTCAATCTCTTCGGTAAGGATATTGGAATAGCCAAAGAGGAGATTGAACGGATTTCTAAGATCGTGTGCTATAATTGAGAAAAATTTATCTTTGGTTGCATTCAACTCTTTTAATTCAACATTGAACACCTCCAGTTTGGCTTCGGCAAGTTTACGAGCACTGATATCCCTGAAAATCCCGAACGTTCCTATAAATTTACCATCTTCGTCAAACTGCGGACTGGCGGTTACCAGAAGCATGCGGTGTTGTTTGTCCCCGGTATGGATTTCAATCTCATAACTTGAATTTTCCGACTGTGACCGTTTCTGTGTTTCCTGAAGGACCTGTGTAAAGTATTCAGGTCTAAGAAATTCCATAAGGTTGCGGTTTACCAGTCCCCCCGGATTGACTCCGAAGATCTTTTCGGCGGCAGGATTAACATATACAAAACGTTCTTCGGTGTCGACCAGCCCTATACCTTCACCCTGGTTCTCAATAATAAGGCGGTACTTTTTTTCACTTTCTTTTAATGCTTCTAATGCCTGCTGGAAGTTTGTTTCAGCGATTTCAGCATTCCTGAAAATAAGCCTTGTGATCCTCACTGCCACGAATACAGAAACGGCTATCAGGAACATTGATAAAAGAGAAAGAAGGAGTGGTATATTAACGATAAAGAATTTCGAAAGAGTTACTTCCAGAATATTGTCGAGCAGAACGGCCACCAGGAGAAGTGGAATGATACCCCTAAGAAGCTTCGCGCTGGAAGACTTTCCCGAGGCATATTTCAGGAAAATACTGCGTTCTCCTGCCAGGAAAACCAGGCCCGCTCCCAGGGAGATCATCACAATGCTGGTGGGCAGCGACAGCGGGGTCACACCGGTATTGTATAAGAACGGATGTCCTTCAATATAACCTAAGGTAGTTGTCAATCCGGCGAAGGCTACTATCACACCTAAACCACCTGCAAGGTTTGTGACTCCGGCTCTTTTTATACCGGTAAGGCTCAGAAGGATGGAAATTCCGGAAAGAAAGAAGAGGAAACCCGTATAAGGTGACATGCGGTTGATCCGTGTCCAGGTTTCCAAATCGACATTTACCAGGTTATTCCTGAAAAGGATGTAGTCAAACGTCAGGTTGGTTTTCACGAATAATTCAAGAAACTTCAGCAGACCATAGAGAGAAAGTACTACCAGGGCCAAGAGGACGAGCCATCTTATCAGGCCATGTTTTTCCCTGACAGATACTGAAAGCAGGATCAAACCGAATCCTGTTGCCGAAATTGCTGTTGCAACCGACATCGGGATATACAAAGACCCCATGCTGGTGAGCAGGTTTATTCCTGTAATCCAGCCTGTGATAGCCAATGCTCCCAGGAGAAAGGTCACCCCCCCGGCGATCATGACATGAAGTTCATACTCAGAACGGTTCTTGTTATGAAGCATGTCTATTCTGTTAAGCAACAGGTTCGGATATTAATGGATGTGATCCCGGCGCGATTCTTATAACTTTTTAAACCTATTGATTTTATTGGTGTTTCATGAGGTAGTCGGTGTCGTTAGGCAAGTGGTTAGGCAAGTAATTTTTCACCTCTTTTTTGGATCCATCTGGGATCCTGAACCTGATTTCAGGATCTATTCTGGCCCCTTTTTTTCTTCTGTCAAAAGTACAATTTTTTTATAAAGTTACTTAGATTAATTCTAAGTGTAATATTATAGCGCTTGATCTAATATTGGTTCCATCTATTTCTACCAGATTAATCTCAGGTGTAAATTAGGTGACAAAAGGAGAATAAAGGAA
>Ga0118677_10002161_pt1 | contig 40092 bp, 34 predicted proteins | sample AliMusrvi5mmetaG_FD_86154 | JGI IMG/M metagenome (GOLD analysis project Ga0118677, IMG submission 86154) | reverse complement strand
CCAGGGCCTCCAGCCGGGGGCCGCAGGCTGGACAGGCCACCCTGAACCTCCAGAGGAACAACCGCACCGGGACCCCCAGGATGGGCAGATCCCTGACCTCCCGTTCCTCCGCATCGTGGTAACGGGGCCGGAGCTTCCCGCAGCCTGAACAGCGATACCGGGAGGCCTTCCGGTCCAGGGCGATCCACACCTCCCGCGGTCCATCCTCAGAGGCCTCACGGACTTCCACATTTCCAGGCTCGTAGGATCCCCATCCACCGAGCAGACGGATACACTTCTCCCAAGACACCGGCACCTCCCCATGCGTTCTCAGCAAACACAAGGGTCTCAGAGGACTGCCGGTGTCCCTTTACCTCACGCTATAACGCGATGAACCTTAATTTTATCCTGTCGCAAGACCTGTTCAGTCCAGGAACCCCGCCCTGGCTCGGCCTTGTCAGCTTCCAAGCCCCGTGGTCGCCGCCTGCAGCACCTGGTGGAGCTCGGCCATGGAGAAGGGCTTCTGCAGGGTGTGGACTGCGGGAAAACCTGCCAGGAGCAGCTTCAGTTCAGTGTCCAGGAAGCCCGTGGCAAGGATGATCCGCGCCGCCGGCCGCAGTTGGAGGATGCGGGGCAAGGTCTCGGCGCCGCTCATGCCGGGCATGTTGTGGTCGAGGATCACCAGGTCCGCCGCCAGACCTGCGTCCAGCCTGCGGATGGCCTCCAGCCCACTGGCGGCCGTCTCCACCTGATGCCCCAGCTGCTCCAGCATCTGAGGCAGGGTGCTGCGGACGAGTTCGTCATCGTCCACCAGGAGGATCTGGAGGCGGGTCTCGCCTGCCGCCAGTGGCAGCAGCGGCTCTGGACTCTGGAGCGGCACCAGGACCGCCGGGAAGCGGAGGGTGATCTGGGTTCCATGGCCCACTTCGCTCTTGATGTCCAGGATCCCGCCGTGGGCCTTCATGGCTCCGTAGACCATGGCCAGCCCCAGCCCCGTGCCGCGGCCCGCGGGCTTGGTGGTGAAGAAGGGATCCGTCACCCGGGAGAGGATGTCGGCAGGAATGCCCTCGCCGGTGTCTGCCACCACCAGCTCCACGTGCCCCGAAGCCCGGCGGGTCTGGATGTGGAGGGTGCCTCCCTTGGGCATGGCATCGAAGGCGTTCACGCAGAGGTTCATGAAAGCACTGCCAAGGATACTGGGCTCGCCCATGATGGCCGGCAGCTCCGCATCCAGATCCACCTCGAACGTGAAGCGTTGGCGGCTGGTGCGGACCAGGAGGTCCAGCTCCATCTGGACCAGGGCGTTGAGGTCCATGATCTTGGGCTGTTCCAAGCCCTTCCGCGCGAAGTCCGTAAGGCCCTTCACCAGGTCCCGCCCGCGGGTGGCGGCCTTCTCGATGGTCCGCAGCGACTTGACGATGGAGTCATTCCCCTCGTGCCGCATCTGCAGCAGCGAGGACATGCCCATGATGGCCGCCAGGACATTGTTCATATCGTGGGCGATGCCGCCCGCCAGACTGCCCAGGCTCTCCAGCTTCTGGGTGTGCTGGACCTCGGCCTCCAGCCGCCTTCGTTCCGCGTCGGAGCTGCGGCGATCCGTGAGGTCCTGGGCGAAGACCAGCACCGCGGGTCCTCCGGGCAGGTCCAGCAGTGTGGGCTGGACCTCAACCCAGACCTCCCGTCCCTTGAGGGTGATGAAAATTTCCTCCACGGCCGGGGTGGGTTGCCCCGATTCAAGGAGCTGGCGGATGCGTTGATCGACCGCCTGCTTGAAATCAGGATGGATCATCTCCAGCACGGGGCGATTGATGAGATCGGCAGGGGCCTCCGCTTCAACCAACCGGAGGGCCGCCTCGTTCACCTCGATGATGCGGCCCGCCCGGTGGATGAACATGGGCGCGGGCGAGGCTTCAAACAGCTGCCGGAAGCGGCGGGAGCTGTCATCAACTTCTTCCAGCATCCGCTGCTGGTCCTCCGCCGCGACCGTCAGGCGCCGCACCCAGAAGTAGATGGCCATGCCGCCCATCACCCAGAAGGCCAGGATGGCGTGGGTGGCGCTGCTTTTGTGGCTGAGCCCCAGCCGAGTGGGTCCGCTACCCAGGGGCACGGTGACACTGATGCCACCCCGAACGTCACCCACGCGGTAGCCCTGGGCCGCATGGCAACCCAGGCAGCTCGGCTCCACCAGGAACACACCCATGTAGCGGAGCATGGGACCCGTGGGGCCAGAGACCACCTCCGCGTAGTCCTTCTGCCCGAGTGTCAACCGTTCCAGGGCCCGACGCTCCCAGGCGTCCGGCCCGTTCTCCGGGCGAATGGGATTGAGGCTCGTGAGGTGACCCTGGAGCCCATAGGCCTTGGCTCCCAGCTCGTGCACCATCCGGGTCATGTAGGCGGGGTTCACCAGGGTGAGCTTCCGCCCCGTGGTGGTGGTGACATCCCGATCTGGCCGACCCGCCAGATAGGGATTCGGTGGGGTCTTTTCGTCCGCGGGTACGTAGACACCGCCCCGCTCCGCAGCCCACTTCCGGTAGGCCAGGTCCTTGTGGTAGCTGTCCATGGCCCGGTTCAGGGCGATCTCCCGCTCTTCATGGTTGGAGAAGTAGAGGGTGACGCCCAGGATGCCCGCCACGATCAGGGTCCAGGTGCCGAAGAGCACGGCAAAAGGTCTGAGCGTGCCGGAGCGGAGGAGGGCTGGGGAGAGCTGGATGGGCATGGGTAGGATCAGTCTGTGGGTGGGTTTGAGCGTTCAGCTTTCGCGTTCGCACCAGGCGACCATGCGGCTGGGTATGACGGACAGGGCGGCCTGCTCTGCCACCGCCCCTCGCATCCAGGCGGCCCGCGGCATGCCGTAGACCACACAGCTGGCCTCGTCCTGGCCCAGGGTGTGGGCCCCCTTCTGGCGCATGCGCAGCAGCCCCCGGCTGCCGTCGTCGCCCATGCCCGTGAGGATCACCCCCATGGCGTGGGCGCCACAGTCATCGGCCACGGAATCAAAGAGCACGTCCACGGAGGGCAGGTGGCGGGAGACCCGGTCACCCCCCTTCAGCAGGGCCACCAGGCCGGCCCCGCGCCGAGCCACGGCCATGTGAGTATCACTGGGGGCGAAGTAGACGGTGCCGGGTTTCAGTGCCTCGCCATCCAGCGCCATTTTCACCCGGGCCTGGGAGCTGCGATCCAGGCGTTCGGCAAAGGCATTGGTGAAGCCCGGGAGCATGTGCTGGACCACGACGATGGGGGGAAGGTTGCCGGGAATGGCATCAAAGATCTGGCGCAGGGCCTCAGTGCCACCGGTGCTGGAGCCCACGGCGATGAGCGAGCGCCCGGCCTTGGCCCGCTGGGCCAGGGAGGCCAGTGCGGCCGGGCGGATGGCGGCCTGGGGCCGCTGCTCGAAGACCTGGGCCAGGGAGGCTGCGTAGACCGTTTCGGCGATCTCAGCGCCCATGGCCTCCAGACCCGCCGCCTGATCCAGCACGGGCTTGCCGATGACGTCCACGGCGCCCAGGGCCAAGGCGTCCAGGGCCGTGTCCGTGCCCTTGGCCGTGAGGCTGGAGAGCATCACCGCCGGCATGGGGTGGCCCTTCATGAGCTTGCCCAGGAAGGTGATGCCATCCATGCGCGGCATCTCCACGTCCAGGGTCAGGACGTCGGGACTCAGCTCTCTGATGCGCTCCCGGGCATCGTAGGGATCCTGCGCCGTGCCCACCACTTCCAGGTGGGGATGGCGGGAGAGGATGCCGCTTAGTACCTGACGCACCAGGGCACTGTCGTCCACGATGAGGACACGGCGTTTCGCTTCGGAAGTCATGAGAACAGCTCCACCTCACCGGCCATGGAGGGTCCGGTGAATTCCTTGATGTAGGACAGCTCGCGGTTCAGGACGGTGTTGTTGTGGGCGCGCTCCATGCGCTTCACCAGCACCTGACCCGTGTGGGGAAAGAAGTAGACTTTGCGGGGATGGGGCCCGCCCATGTCTTCACTCCAGAGAGGGATGCCCTCATTGCTGAGGAAGGTCCGCACGAAGGCCACATTCTGGCCGCCCACATCCGAGGACATGCCCGGCAGCACGTTGCCCCCACCGAATGCCTTGGCCACCAGGCGATCCCGCTGGGCCCCCAGGTGAAGCAGATTGTTGATGAGGTATTCCATGGCCGCGGCCCCGTAGCGTGCCGCGAAGAACACGTCCGGATCCCGGTCCCCCTGCTTCACCGGCAGCATGAAGTGGTTCATGCCGCCCACCATGGCGATGGGGTCCATCACACAGGCGGCCACACAGCTGCCCAGCACGGTGACGATGACCTCGTCTTCGGTGGTGGCGTAGAACTCCCCCGGGAGGATCTTCATGGCCTGGCGGTTGAAGCTGCGATCCAGGTACTTGGAGGCCCGGCCATGGACCATGGGCACCGCGGTGGAGCTCATGGAGCCCCCAGGCTGCGGCGATAGATGGTCTGGCCCAGCGAAGTGAAGCCCAGGCTGTTGTCCAGGAGCGCCTCAGAGTGCCCCACGAACAGCAGGCCACCGGGCTCCAGGAGCTGGTGGTAGCGGCTCAGCAGCCGGCGCTGGGTGGGCTTGTCGAAATAGATCATGACGTTCCGGCAGAAGATGGCCTGGAAGGGGGCCCCCTCGAGATCCCACTTGGCATCCAGCAGGTTCAGCTGCTGGAAGCTGATGAGCTTCTTCACCTCGGGCCGGATCCGCACCTGGTCCCGTTGTTCGCCGGTGCCCCGCTGGAAGGCCAGCCGCCGCCAGGCCTCGTCGACGCCCTCGATGCGGGCCATGGGGTAGACCCCCCGGGCGGCGGTCTGGAGCACGGCGGTATCCAGGTCCGTGGCGAGGATTGAGATGGAAGTAGAGGGGCCGAAGCCCTTCAGCAGGGTCATGGCCAGGGTGTAGGGTTCCTCCCCCGTGGAGCAGCCGGCGCTCCAGATGCGGATGCGGCACGAGGACTCGTAGGCTGGCTTCAGGAGCTCCACCAGCTTGGTGAAGTGGTGGCCCTCCCGGAAGAAGCTGGTGAGGTTGGTGGTGAGGGCATTGACGAACTCGGTCCACTCCGGGGAATCAGGGTTGCGGATCTCGTCGAAGTATTCCTCGTAGGTCCGCAGGCCCAGGGCCCGCAACCGCTTGGCCAGGCGGGACTGGACCATGGTCAGCTTGTGCTCGGCCAGGGCGATGCCCGAGTGCTCATACAGCAGATCCCGCAGAGCCTTGAAGGTCTCCCCAGTAAGGGGGATCCGGTCCAGGCTCAGGGGCTCGTGCCTGGGTGGTGCCGCCATGCTCATGCCTCGACCAGGCCGGCTTCGAGGCGGAGGAGGCCCTGGACGTCAAGGATGAGGGCCACGCGGCCATCGCCCAGGATCGTGGCGCCGGAGATGCCCTCCACGCGCTTGTAGTGGGTCTCCAGGCTCTTGATGACCACCTGCTGCTGGCCCAGCAGCTCGTCCACGGCCATGGCCGCGCGACGTCCTTCGGATTCCACCAGCACCAGCAGGGGCCGGGCTGCTGCCTCACCGGAAGTGCCAAAGCCCAGCAGCTTCTGCAGCCGCACCACGGGAATGAACTCGCCCCGCAGGTTGATCACCTCCCGGTCACCCTTCACGGTCTGCACATCTGCGCCCAGCCGAGAGAAGCTCTCCAGCACCGAGGCCAGGGCAAAGACAAAGGTCTCCTCCCCTACCCGCACCGTGAGCCCATCCAGGATCGCCAGGGTCAGCGGCAGTACCAGCCGGATCGTCGTGCCCTGCCCGGGCTGACTTTCCACTTCGATCCTGCCCCCCAGGCTCCGCACGTTCTGACGCACCACATCCATGCCCACGCCCCGCCCCGAGAGGTCCGAGACCTGCTCCAGCGTGGAGAAGCCCGGCTCGAAGATGAGCAGGTTCAGCTCCTCGTCCGAGGGCCGGGCGCCGGGCTGAATCATGCCCTTGGCCAGCGCCTTCTCCAGGATGCGATCCCGGTTCAGCCCCTTGCCGTCGTCCTTCACCTCGATGTGGATGTGTCCGCCGCGGCTCGCGGCCTTCAGGGCGATGGTTCCCATGGCCGGCTTGCCCGTGAGGGCCCGCTCGGCCCGCTCCTCCATGCCGTGGTCCACGGCGTTCCGCACCAGGTGCGTCAGGGGGTCCACCAGCATTTCGATGAAGGTCTTGTCCAGCTCCGTGGCCTGCCCCTCCATCACCAGCTCCACGTCCTTGCCCAGCTGCTTGCCCAGCTCGTGCACCATGCGCGGGAAGCGCGAGAACACCATCTCCACGGGCACCATGCGGATGCCCATCACCCGCTCCTGCAGCTCCCGGGTGTGTCGGTCCAGCTGCAGCAGGGCCGCGCTCATCTGCTCCTCGCCCTGCATGGTGTGCCCCGCCTGGCTCGCCTGGGTCAGCATCGCCTGGGTGATCACCAGCTCGCCCACCAGGTTCACCAGCCGGTCGATCTTCTCAGTGGCCACCCGCACCGTGGAGGCCTCGGCCTGGTTCTTCTTCTTCTGCTGCTGGTCCAGGGCCTTGGTCACGGCCTCAGGCTTGACCTTGCCCATATCCACCAGCAACTCGCCCAGCTGCTTCTGCTGAGACAGAGCCTCGCGGATGTCCTTGGGGCTGACGCCCGCCTCGGCCTGGAGGATCTCTCCCAGCTGGGGCACAGCGCCCTCCTGGGGCAGGTTTTCAATGTGGAGGTTCTCACCCTCAGCCACGAACTCGAACACGTCATCCACATCCGCCCGGGGCCGCGTGGTCTCCAAGCGCAGATCCCAGGCCAGGTAGCAGTCCTCAGGTTCCATCAGCTCCAGCGCAGGAACCCCGCTCAGGTCTGGCCAAGTGTGCAGGGTGCCCAGCTTGGCCAGGTCCCGGAACAATCTCTCCAGGTTGATGCCCCGGCGGAAGGTGTCCCGGGGGGCCTCGAAGCGGATGGAGAAGCCCGTCCCGCTCACCATGGGGGCGACAGGTGCCGCCACGACGGCTGCCGCAGGAGCTGAGCCATCCTCCTTGAGCTTGATCACCAGGGCGGCCTGGGCCTGTTGGTCCTTTTCGGGCAGGACCTCGTCCCGACGCGCGTGGAACAGGTGGCTGCGAATGAGGTCCACGCCCTGCAGCAGGATCTCCCGCAGATCATCTGTGAGGGGCCGGGTGCCCTGGCGCACGGGTTCCAGAGTGCTCTCCAGCTGATGCGTGAAGGAGGCCACGGCCGGAAAGCCGAAGGTGGCCGCATTGCCCTTGATGGAGTGGGCCGCCCGGAACAGCGTGTGCAGATCCTCGGGCTCCACCGCCGTCAGGTCCATGGAGAGCAGGGTCGCCTCCATGCCATCGGCGAGCTCAGTGGCCTCTTCAAAAAAGGCATCTCGGAATTGATCCATCGGATTGGACACGGCTACCTCAGATGACCTTGTTCACAACATCCATAAGCTTCTCGGGGCTGAAGGGCTTCACGATCCAGCCTGTGGCCCCCGCTTCCTTGCCGCGCATCTTCATGCTCTGGTCAGACTCCGTCGTCAGCACCAAGATCGGCGTGAACTTGAACTCCGGCAGCGCCCGCAACCGCGCCACCAGGGTCAGCCCGTCCATACGCGGCATGTTCACATCCGTGATGATCAGGTCCAGCTTCCTCCCCTTCGCCACCTCTAGGGCGTGCACGCCGTCCTCGGCCTCCACCACATCGAAGTTGGCCCCCTTCAAGGTGAAGGTGATCATCTGCCGCATGGTGCTTGAGTCATCCACCGTGAGAATGCAACGGGCCATCAGTCAACTCCTGATCAGAAAAGGTCCACTTCACCCGCTGCCAGCGAGCCGCTCTTCACCGCCCGGAACTGTACGCGGGCGCCTTCGATCTCGACCAGCTTCGCTTCCAGATCGGCCAAGGCCGGGCCCTGGGGCTCGCCGGCCGCCAGCCGTCCCTCCAGGGCCTTCCAGGCCTGGGACTGGTCCAGCAGATTGCCCAGCTCCTTGAGGCAGGCCACCAAGGTCTGGTGGACCAGATCCTCGAACTGGAGACTGCGCACCACATGACCCACCTGCTGCGCCACCTTGCCGGCGTTCTCCTCCAGCTGCCCCACCAGATCCCGCACGATGAAGTTGGTGATTTGCAGGGACTGCACCAGCTCCTGAGCCTGCTCCTTGGAACGCAGGGCCACATCCATGTCCTTGCTGGCAATGGACTGCATGTGGGCATCTGTGCGCTCCAGGGCCTGACGGGTGCCGTGGATCTGCTCCTGGATGGTGGAGCTCAGCGCCGTGCTGCGGTCAGCCAGCTTGGAGACCTCGCCGGCCACCACGGCGAAGCCCGCCCCGAATTGCCGGGCGTGGGCCGCCTCGATGCTGGCGTTGAGGGAGAGCAGATGGGTGCGTCCGGCGATCTCCGTCAACTCACCCAACATCTCCTCCATGCGCTCGGATCGCTCCCGGATCTCGTCCACCTGCTCCACCAGGAGCCCCGTGGATTCGGAGATCTCGGTGATGTGGTGCACGAAGCCATCCAGGGTGCCCATGATGGTGCCCCCCATGGATTCGCCCTCACCTTCGCCCTGTAGGGAGCCGTGCATGGCGGCCTGGATCTCGCCGGCCAGGAGGTGCTGCTGGGTGACGCTCTTGTTCAGGGTCTTCAGGGCATCTTCCAGAGTGCCCGCGGCCTCCCGCACCAGGCTGTCCACCTGCAACAGTTCAGGCGTGAGGAAGTTCACCTGGGCCTCAAGCATGGAGGCCTCGCGGGCCGCCAGGCGCTGGAGCACGTCGTTGGACTCTACCGCAGCCGTGGGCGGCGGCAGGGGAAGGCTGGGGCCGGGTTCGATTACGGGCTCAGCCTTCGGCGTACTCTGGAACCAGGACGTCATTGAGCCTTCTCCTCGAAGAGGTCGGCCAGTCCCAGCACCGCGAAGCGCTTGGACCAATCGGCCCGGGCGCCGACCAGGGCCAGAGGCATCCCCTTGGCGGCCAGGTCCCGGCGTAGGGTGGCGAGCAACTGGAGGCCCGAAAGGTCCAGATCTGCCACGACACTGAAATCCAGGGTGAGGGGGCCCCCACCCTGGGCCAGAGGCTGCAGGAGCTCCCACTGGTTATGGATGGAGAACACGTCCAGATCCCCTTCCAGGGCGAGGGTACGGGGGGCGGGGGCTGCCTTCTTGGTGGTCATGGTTTAGGCCATAGCGGCGCTGTCGAGCGCGAGAAGTTCCTTGTCCGAAAGGAGTCGATCCAGGTCCAACAGGATCAGCATGGTGTCTGAGCCGGTGGAGCCGGGCAGGGAGGCGAGTCCGGCAATGAATTCCCGCCCCAGAGCCGTCTGGGTCCCGAGTTCCGGGGCCGGGCGGATGGCGGCGGGATCCAGGTCCAGCACGTCGGACACTGAATCCACGCGAATCCCCAGGGTACGGCCCTGGACTTCCACGATGATGATGACCGGCCGGGTGTCCACGGGCGGCACACCCAGGCTGAACCGGTCACGAAGTTCCAGGATCGGCACGATGGCGCCCCGGAGGTTGATGACCCCCGGCATGTAGGACGGTGCCTTGGGAATGCGGGTGATCGTGGCCTGGGCCTGGATCTCCCGAACCTTCAGGATGGGCAGGGCATAGGCCTCGCCCGCGAGGGCGAAACAGAGGACCTGTTGGAGTCCCTGGGTTGCAGCATCAATGTTGGCCATGTTGTTCTCCACAACGGCCCGCCTGGGGGGCTGGGGATAGACCCCTTTCGGCGAGTGTGATCAGATCGGCAAGTTTTCAAGGCAATTCATACCTGGGAACCCGAGAAGGCCTCCCACTGACCATCGTCCTCGCCCGCGGACCTAGCCGTGGGCTTCTTGGCCGCAGCCAGTTCCGGCCGGGGCGACTGGCGGAGGCTGGTCTGGGGGGCCCGGGTGACAGTTTCGTCCGCGTTCGCCGCCAGACTGCCCATGCGGTTGATGCCGAGCCCTGTGATGACCAGCAGCAAGGCCAGGATCAGCGAAAAGCCGACAGCCAGCCGAGTGCCGATCTTCAGGTTGGTGAGCATGGATCCTCCATGGATTTATCTTTTTTTTCTAATCTGCATTCATCACCCATGCGACTGGGCAAGGTCTTCCCCAACTCGACACCTCTAGTTCATCGGCGGTCCCCGTAGGGTGGAAAGTTATTGACGACACGTGTGTGACCTTCATCACATGGGCGGCGCAAATCGGGTGCTGAACACCACTTCCCGGCGGCTCGAGCCGAACTAAGAGGAATGGTTCGGAAATGACTGGCTTGTTCCAGAGGCAAGACACCTTGCCACCGGAGGATCCCTGGGGGATGCGGCGGGCCGCGTCCCTCGGGGCCACCTGCCTGGCTGGCCTGGCCTTGGTGACCTCTCAGGTGGCAGGCTGGTCGTCCACGCCTCTCCGCCTGGACTGGGTGGGGCTGTCTCCGCTAGCTTCGGTGATCCTGTTCCTTTTCGTGGTCGTGACCGTGGCGGGAGAGTTCCGCCGGGACTCCCGCCTGCTCCACCGGCTGGCCCAGACCCTCACCCTGGCCCTGATCCTGGCGACCCTGGCCAGCTTGCTGCTCCACCCTACTCCCCTGCAGCCCCTCACGTTTCTGGCGATCCTGTGCGGCACCTGTTCCGCCCTCTGCTCCCGGAGCCTCCGGCCTCTGCCTTGGCTGCGACGGCAGCTGGCCGCCGTCCTGGGCCTAGTCCCCCTGGTGATCGGTGGCCTGGTGTTGGTCAGCTTCGCCGCCGGGGCACCCTCCCTCTACGGGTCCGGACGCACCCCCATGTCCCTCCTGGCCGCCTTCTGCTCCGTGGGTTTCGGCCTCGTCCTCCTGCTGCGAGCGGGCTGGGATACTTGGCCCCTGGCCACCTTCTCCCACAGGTCCCAGGTCGTCGGCCACAGCGGCCGGGTGCCTTCCCTTCGTGGCCTCGCCCTCTTCCTGGCCTTTTCCGTCCTGGTGCTCGGCGGGGGATCCCTGCTGCTGCGGAGTCAGCTCCAGGCCACCCGGGGCCAGGCCCTCGAATCCCTCAGCACCATCGCCGACCTCAAGGCCCACCAGATCGCCGACTGGACCGCAGAGCGCCGCAGCGACGCCCAGCTGGTACTCGCCAGCGCCCTCCTCCAGGACCAGCTGCACCGCTACCTCACTGGGGCCGCGCAGGCACCGCCGGAGGCCCAACTCCGGAGCTGGCTGGCGGAACTGCAGAAGCAGGGCTACCAGAGGGTGGCGCTCTTCGATGCCCTGAGCCACGAACGGATCGCGGTCCCCGAACAGCGGGATCTGGAGCAGGAGCGCTCCAACCAGGAAGAAGTTCAGATCGCCCTGCAGGCCCGGGAAGTCTGGGTCAGGGACCTGCACGAGCACGCGGATCATCCAAACCTCTACCTCGGCATCTGGATTCCCATCCGGGCCCTGCCCCGGCCCGGGGCGAACCCGGCACTTGAGGCCAAGGCCGATGGCGCCCTGCTCCTCATGATCGATCCTCGCCGGAGCCTTTTTCCCCTGGTGCAGTCCTGGCCAAACCCCAGCCCCAGCGCCGAGACGGTCCTGACCCGCGGCGAGGGCCAAGACCTGCGCTACCTGAGCAACCCGTCATCCAGCAGCCGGGGCGGCGCAGTACTGGAGGTTCGCCGCGCCATTCCGGGCACACCCTGGACCCTTCAGAGCCGGGTGGACGAAGCTGAGGTGTTCGGCCCGCTTCGGGAGCGCGTCTGGGTCGGCAGCCTGGCCATGCTGGGCCTGCTGACCCTCCTGGCCGCAGGCCTGGGCCTCCGGCTCCGGGACCGCGACACCGCCGCGGCACGGGAGCAACTGGAGCTTGCGGAACGTTACGCTTGGCTCATGCGGGAGGCCAATGACATGGTCCTCCTCCTGGACGGCCAAGGCCGCATCATCGAGGCCAATGCCCAAGCCGAGGTGCAATATGGCTTCAGCCTGGCGGAACTGCAGGCCATGAGCTTCCTGGACCTGCGTCCCGCCGGGGTCCGGGCCTCGGCCCTGGATCAGTTCCGTCTTGTTCGGCAGGCGGGCTCCCAGCAGTTCGAGGCCCTCCACCAGCACCGGGATGGCACCGTCTTCCCGGTGGAGATCAGCGCCCGCTGCCTGGAGGCCGGCGGCGAGCTGAAGATGATCTGCTTCATCCGGGACATCACCGAGCGCCGAGCCCAGCAGCGGGAACTGCAGCGCATGACCCAGATGTACGCCGCCCAGGGCCAGGTCAACCAGGCCATCGTGCGCGCCACGGACCGCCAGCAGCTCTTCGACCGGGTCTGCCAGGTCATGGTTCAACATGGGCGCTTCGCCATGGCCTGGATCGGCTGGGATGACCCTGCCACCCATGTGGTGCAGGTCGCCGCCCGCTGCGGTGATGTCTTGGGCGTCCTCGACCACGCCGTCATCCGCAGCGATGACAGCCCCGAGGGCCAGGGCGCCATGGGCTCCGCCATCCGCCTGGGCTGTCCCTGCATCCTGAACGATTTCATGCTCACGCCCGAGGCCAATGCCTGGCTGAAGGAGCTGGCCCAGTCCGGTCTGGCCTCCGTGGCCGCCTTCCCCATCAGTCAGGGAGGCCAGATCCGCGGGGCCCTGGCGGTGTATGCCACCGAGAAGGAGTTCTTTGGCGTCCACGAGGCGGCCCTGCTGGAGGAGGCCGCCACCGAGATCTCCTACGCCCTGGACCACCTGGCCGAGGCGGGGCGACGGCTGGAGACCGAAGGTGCACTGCGGGAGAGTGAGCGGTTCCTCCTGGAGGCTCAGGAGGCTGGCGGCGTCGGGATCTACACCTGGTTCATCCAGGAGGACCTCTGGACCAGCAGCCCCAACCTGGACCGAATCTTCGGCATCGGCCCGGACTACCCAAAGGATCTGCAGGGCTGGACCAACCTCGTGGACCCGGACTTCCGGGGGCAGATGAACCACTACGTGCTGGGCATCATTGAACGCCATGAGCGTTTCGCCCTGGACTATCCCATCCAGCGAGTCTTAGATGGGGCCCGCCGCTGGGTACATGGCCAGGGTGAGATCCAATATGACGCCGAAGACCGTCCCGTCGTGCTCATCGGCGTCATCCAGGACATCACAGAGCGGAAGCTGGTGGAGGCCTCCCTCCGGAAGATCTCGGTGGCCGTGGAGCAGAGCCCGCTTTCCATTGTGATCACGGATCCCCACGGCACCATCGAATACGTGAATCCTGGCTTCTCCGCAGTCACCGGCTTCTCCGCCCAGGAGGCCATTGGCCGCAACCCCCGCATCCTGAAGTCCGGGAAGACGCCGCCGGAGCAGTACCGTGCCATGTGGGAAACCCTGGCCCGGGGTGAGGTCTGGCGCGGTGAGTTCCAGAACCGCAAGAAGGACGGCAATCTTTTCCACGAGCGCGAGACCATCGCCCCGGTGCGGGACCTGGCCGGTGTCCTCACGAACTTCATCGCCATCAAGGAGGACATCTCCAGCATCAAGGTGGCCCGGGAGGAGCGGCGTCTCCTGGAAGCCCAGCTGCAGCAGTCCCAGAAGCTGGAGAGCCTGGGCAGCCTGGCGGGGGGCGTGGCCCATGACATGAACAACGTCATGGGCGCCATCCTGGGCCTGGCTTCCACCCTGCACTTGGAGGCCGCCCCCGGAACGGCCTCGGCCCGGAACCTCGACACCATCATCAGTGCCTGCCTCCGGGGCCGGGACGCCGTGAAGAGCCTCCTCTACTTCGCGCAAAAGGACCTGCAGGAGGAACGCCCCTCAGACCTCAACGAGATCGCCCGGGACATCTGCCAGCTCCTCGCGCACACGCTGCCTAAGCAGATCAAGCTGGTGCTGGACCTGGACGAGGGCCTGGACCAGGTAATGGCGGATGGCGGCGCCCTGGGCCACGCCCTCATGAACCTCTGCGTGAACGCCATGGACGCCATGCCCACCGGTGGCAGCCTCCTCGTGGCCACCGGACGAGGCCCGGAGGATTCCCTAATCCTCCGCGTCCGCGACAGCGGCGAAGGCATGACCCCCGAGGTGCTCACCAAGGCCATGGAGCCCTTCTTCACCACCAAGCCCCAGGGCAAGGGCACCGGGCTGGGCCTGGCCATGGTCTACGGCACCATGAAGGCCCACGAGGGTGCCCTGGAGCTGCACAGCGAACCGGGCATCGGGACCGAAGCGAGACTTTGCTTCCCGGCCAGTCGCAAGGTGGCCCGGGCCGACCAGGCCCAGGCGATCGCAGTACCCGTGATCGCCGCCTCCCCCTGCCTGAAGATCCTGCTGGTGGACGACGACGACCTCATCCGGGAAGCGGTGGCCCCCATGCTCGAGGCCCTGGGCCACACCGTGGAGACGGCCCCCGGCGGCGAGTTCGCCCTGAGAACCCTGGCTCTGGACGCCAGCATGGACCTGGTGATCCTCGACATGAACATGCCCGGCATGAGCGGAGCCGAGACCCTGCCCCAGATCCTGGCCCTCTATCCCGGCCTGCCCGTCATCATGGCCACGGGCTACAGCGAACTGGAGATCGCCCCCCTGCTGGCCCAGCATCCTGAGGCCACCAGCCTGCGCAAGCCCTTCAGCCTGAAAGAGGTCGACCAGAAGATCGCCGACCTCGGCATCAAGCCGAAGTCGGCGATCTCAGGCTTTTAGCCGACGATCTTCTTCATCCAGCCATGAGTGTCCGGTGCGAGGCCGTGCTGGAGGTTGAGCAGCGCCTCGCGGAGCCGCGCAGCCACGGGGCCGGTCTCGCCCTTGTTGATGCTCCACTCGCCGCGCTTGGACTTCACGTGGCCAACGGGGGTGATGACCGCGGCGGTGCCGCAGGCGAAGACCTCGGTCATGCGACCGGACTTGATGGCGGCGCGCCACTCATCCACGGTGATCTTGCGTTCCTCGGCGCGATAGCCCAGCTCCCGGGCTAGCTGGAGGAGGCTGTCACGCGTGATGCCCGGCAGCAGGGTGCCCGTGAGCTCAGGCGTGGCGATGGTGGTGACACCGTTCTCCTGGTAGACGAAGAACATGTTCATGCCGCCCATCTCTTCGATGTAATTGCGCTGCACGGCGTCGAGCCAGACCACCTGGTCGCAGCCCTCGCCCTTGGCCTGATGCTGGGCCACGAGGCTGGCGGCGTAGTTGCCCGCGCACTTGGCGAAGCCGGTGCCACCGGGGGCTGCCCGGACGTAGTCATCGGAGATCCACACGGTCACGGGCTTCACACCAGCGGGGAAGTAGGCGCCGCTGGGGCTGGCCATGAGGATGAAGAGGTACTCGTTGCTGGGCCGCACACCCAGGGCCGCCTCGGTGCCGATCATGAGGGGGCGCATGTAGAGGCTCTCGCCCACGGCACCGGGCACCCAGGCCTGGTCCTGAGTGATGAGGGCCTTGGCGGCCTCCAGGAAGATGGCCTCGGGCAGGTCGGGCATGGCCAAGCGGGCGGCGGAGGTGTTGAAGCGCCGCGAATTGGCTTCGGGCCTGAAGGTGGCGATGGAGCCGTCCTTCTGCTTGTAGGCCTTGAAGCCTTCGAAAATGGCCTGGCCATAGTGCAGCACCGAAGCGGCGGGATCCATCTCGATGGGACCGTAAGCCTTCAGCACACCCTGGCCCCAGCCCTCGCCCTCTTTATAGGGGACCACCACCATGTGATCGGTGAAGATGCGGCCAAAGCCCGGATTGGTCATGCGCTGCGCCCGCTCCTCGGCGCTGGCGGGATGGGTGGAGGGCTGGATCTGGATCATGGCGTCTCTCGTGGTGGAAGTCCCAGTATCCCCGGAAAAGCGGGGATCAGGGTCGGTGGACCAGATGCCCGAGCCGCGCGATGGCTTCCCGCGTGGTCACTGGATCATGGGTGGAGAAATTCAGGCGGAGGCAGTTGGTGCCCCGGCCATCTGCAAAGAAGAGGGGGCCCGGCGCGAAGCCGATGCCGTGCTGGAGCGCCTCCCGGTGCAGTTCCAGGGCCGAGTACTGCTCGGGCATGACCACCCAGAGATGCATGCCGCCCTTGGGTTCCGAAGCCTGGGTACCGGGGGGGAAGCTTTCGGCGATGGCCTCCACCATGGCGTCCCGGCGCTCCTTGAGAGCCCGACGCAGGCGGGCCAGGTGGCGGCGGAAACCACCGGTGTCCAGGAAGCGCGCCACCACAGCCTGGAGCAGTGGCGGCTGGGCGATGGTCTGTACCTCCTGGATGGGCGCCATGCGCCGCAGCAGGTCGTCTTTCGCGATGAGGTAGCCCAGGCGCAGGCCCGCGGCCAGGGACTTGGAGAAGCTGCCCAGGTGGATGACGTGGTCGGCCCCCTCCAGGCGCCGGTAGGGCGGCAGAGAGTTGCCGGAGAAGCGCAGGTCGCCGTAGGCGGAGTCTGTCACCAGGATCACGCCATGGGTGCGGGTGAGGGCCAGCACCCGCTCGCGGCGGGCCTTGGACTGGGTCATGCCGGTGGGATTGTGGAAGCTGGGCACCGTGAAGAGCATCTTGGCTTCGGAGCGCTGCAGGGCCGAGGCCAGGCGGTCGGGATCCAGCCCCTGCCGATCCACGGGCACAGGCACGGCCTCGCGGCCCAGGGCGCGGATGAGGGCCAGGATGCCCACATAGCAAGGGCTCTCCACCAGCACGCGGTCCCCCGGCACCGTGAAGGACTCCAGGGCCAGCGCCAGACCCGACTGGGCCCCGGGCAGGGCGCGGATGCCCCAGCCCTCTTCGATGGCCTCGCCCTCGGAGGCGAGCCAGCGGCTCACGGCCTCCAGGTAGGGCGCGTGGCCCGCTGGGGCGGAGTAGACCCAGGCCTCGGAGCCCAGGTCCTTGAGCACCTGGGCCGTGATGCGGCGGAGCTGCTCGCCGGGCAGCAGGTCGGAAGGAATGAAGCCTGCGGAGAAGCTCACGAGGTGCCGGTCCTGGGCCCGCTCCAGAGTCTCGCCTAACCAGGAGCCCAGCTCGCCGTCGTGCACCAGGAGCGGAGAGCCCTCGAAGGGGAACTCGCTGCTGGCCCGCAGGCCCGGGGCCTCGGGCAGGCGTGGCGCCACGAAGCTGCCCCGGCCTTGGACGGTCTGGATCCAGCCTGTGCGCTTGAGGCCCGCGAGGGCTTTCAGCACCGTCAGGCGGTGGACGCCCCACTGGGTGGCCAGCTCGGGCACCGCGGGCAGCCGCGTGCCGGGCCGCCACTCGCCCTGCTGGATGAGGGCACGGAGCCGCCGCTGCAGCTGCAGGTAGAGGGGGCTGGAGGCGCCGGGGTCGAGGGTGGGATCGAGGACCATCCCCAACAGGATCGGCTCAAATCCCTTCCAGGGCAAAGAAACACCGTATCCCCCACAGCCCATGGCAGACCGCCCGGTCTAGCCCGAAAGAAAGCGGGTTTTAGCATAGACCGCCATAGACCAATTTTTCGGCTCAACCTTCAGCTCGGCCAGGCCTCCATACTTACTGATGCACCGGAGGACTCTGCATGCGCCTGTTCAACCTCGCCACCGCCCTGCTGCCCCTGGCCCTGCTGGTGGGCTGTTCCAGCTACAACGTCACCTACGACTACGACGTCACCGCCTCCTACGCCAAATACAAGACTTTCGATTACTACACCTCCAAGAAGGGCACCGGGGGCACCACCAGCCTCATGGACAAGCGGGTCCGGGCTGCCGTGGAGTGGGAGCTGCAGGCCAAGGGCTTCGCCATGGAGACCAAGGCCGATCCCGATTTCCTCGTGACCTACTACCCCATCGTCACAGATCGGAAGGTCCGCACCAACGTCCGCACGGGCTGGGGCTGGGGCTACCGTCCCTTCTACGGCGGCGTGAGCACCACCACCAGTCGAGTGCGCCACTACAAGGAAGGCACCATCGTCATCGAGATCGTGGACTTCAAGAGCAACCAGATGATCTGGCAGGGCGCCGCCGCCGGGGCTCTCACGGGCCTCAGCAACCCCGAGGACGCCGATGAGGTGGTGCCCAAGGCCGTCCGCGACATCCTCGTCAAATTCCCGCCGAAGTAGTCGCTCAGTAGGCCTGGTAGGACTTCTCCTCCACCAGATCCGAGCCCAGCAGCTCGTTGATCTGGCGCTTCACCCGGGCCCGGCCGTCGTTCTCGTGGTACACGGCCCGCGCCAACTCGATGAAGCGGGGGCCGAAGTCCTGGTGCCGCTCGCAGTCCCGGATCTCGTCCTCGATGGTCCAGAGGGTCTCATTCACGGCTTTCAGCTGGGCCTGCAGGGCGCTGAGCCCCGCCTGGGCCTCCAGGGCCTGGGCCTGCAGGGGCCGAAGGGCGTCCAGTTCCCGGGCGACATTTATTTTCTTAGCAGGATCGCTCATGCGCTCGGTCTTGATCTCCAGGATCGTGAGCTTGTCGATCAGCTCGCCCCAGGACACGGGAGTCAGCACGGACATGGGGATCACCTCGCAGAATCCCGGGCTGTGCACGACAGCCCGGTACCGAACTTCCGATTGTTCCTGACAATGTCCCCCGGGTCCATGCGAAGGTCACACGAAGAGGTAAACTGAAGGTTCTCAACCACAGGAGCCCCCATGGCCCAGGTCACCCTCAAAGGCAATCCCTTCCACACCTCTGGCGAGCTGCCCAAAGTGGGCGCCACGGCCCCGGCCTACACCCTGGTGCGCACGGATCTTTCCGAAGTCTCGGGCAAGGACCTGGTCGGCCAGCGCGTGGTGCTGAACATCTTCCCCAGCGTGGACACCCCCACCTGCGCCGCCAGCGTCCGCAAGTTCAACGCCCGCGCCAATGAGAAGCCCAACACCACCGTGCTCTGCATCAGCGCCGACCTGCCCTTCGCCCAGAAGCGCTTCTGCGGTGCCGAAGGCCTGGACAACGTGGTCCCCGTCTCCGTCTTCCGCGCCCCTGAGTTCGGCCAGAGCTACGGCGTGACCCTGGTGGACGGCCCCCTCAAGGGCCTCCTGGCCCGCGCCGTGGTGGTCCTCGACGCCACCGGCAAGGTCATCCACACCGAACTCGTCCCCGAGATCGCCGAAGAGCCCGACTACAACGCCGCCTTGGCCGTTCTCTAACCTTGGTTTCAGCAGCAGGGAAAACGGCCCGAAAAGGGCCGTTTTCTCTTAGATCTTGTTCTACCTCAGCGCGGCAGCGGGACCTTGCGATGGGTCGGCGCCATCAGCCGCGCTGAGCAGGCCTCGCCCCACGGCCAGTCTCACTCAATCCGATCCATTTTCCGCAGCTCGGGCACCTTCCACCCAGTGATTCCCACCACCAGCAGGGTCATGCAGCCACCGAAGACCACGGAGGGGATGAGGCCCAGGAGCCGCGCGGCCAGGCCGCTCTCGAAGGCGCCGATCTCGTTGCTGGAACCGATGAAGACCTGATTCACGGCCGAGACCCGGCCCAGCATGTGCTCCGGGGTGACCATCTGGAGGAGGGTGGAGCGCAGCACCACGCTCACGTTGTCCACGGCACCGCTGGCGGCCAGCAGGAGGAGGCTCAGCGCAAAGCTGCGGCTGAGGGCGAAGGCGATCATGGTGAGGCCGAAGGTGGCCACACAGACCAGCAGGGTCCGTCCCGCCCGCCGCAGCGGAGGCATGTGGGCCATGGCAAACCCCATGAGCACTGAGCCCACAGCCGGGGCGGCTCGCAGGGCGCCCAGCCCCTGGGGGCCCGTGTGCAGGACCTCCCGAGCAAAGACCGGCAGCACCGCTACAGCGCCACCGAAGAGCACGGCGAAGAGGTCCAGACTGATGGCCCCCAGCAACAGCCGCTGGGAGGCCACGAAGCGGAGTCCTTCACCCAGGCTCGCCAAGATGGAGCCCACCCGCGGCGCGATCACCCGAGGTGCGTAGCGGATCATGAACAGGCCCAGGAAACCGCTGGTCAGGAGCAGCATCACCAGGAAGTGGGCCGCCACGGGGCCCCGCCAGGCGTAGACCAGGCCGCCAATGGCCGGACCCACGACCATGCCGCCGTGAAAGACCGCCACTCGCCAGGTGGAGCCGTTGGCATAGAGTTCCTTGGGCAGCAGGTCCGTGGCCAGGGCCGTGTTGGCGGGACGGTAGAAGGCCCGCACCAGGCCTGTGAGAAAGATGACCCCGTAGATGGGCCAGACGGCCCGGGCCAGGGGCCCGGACTGATAGCGCCAGGTGAAGGCCAGGAGCAGGGCCGAGCAGAAGGCCAGCCCGAGGACGGTAGCCATGCAGATTCGCAGCCGGTTCAACCGGTCCGCCACGTGTCCCCCGAAAAGCACCAGGGCCAGGAAAGGCAATGCCTCGGAAAGCCCTACCAAACCAAGGGCCAAGGGGTCGCCGGTGCGGGCATAGACCTGCCAGCCCACCACCACGCCCTGCATTTGCATGCCCAGGGTGGCCAGGCCCAGGGACAGCACGAACCAGCGGTAGCTGCCATTGCGCAGCGCCGCGTAGGGGTCGTGCGAGCCTTGGGGATCCGCCACTGCTACTCGTACCTCAGAGCATCAATGACATCCAGATTCGCCGCCTTTACCGCGGGCAGGAAGCCAGCTGCCACGCCCACGACACCGGAGAAACCCAGGCCCAGGGCCACGGCCCAGGATTCGGTCACGGCGGGGATCTGGAATTTCTGGAGGATGAAGACCGTGCTGTAGGCGAAGCCAATGCCGATGATGCCGCCCAGCAGGGAGAGCACTACGGCTTCCGTGAGGAACTGCCACAGGATGCTGCGCTGGGTGGCGCCCAGGGCCCGGCGGATGCCGATCTCTCGGGTGCGCTCGGTGACCGACACCAGCATGATGTTCGAGATGCCGATACCGCCCACCACCAGGGAGATGCTGGCGGCCACGGCCAGGAGGGCCGTGAGGATGCCCGCCTGCTGAGTCTGCATCTGCACGATGTCGTCCTGCTTGCGGATCATGAAGGGATCGTCGTCCTTGGGGGCCACCTTCAGGCGCTGGCGTAGCAGGGCCGTGACCTCGGCTTGGGCCTGATCGGCCTTGCCCTCCTGGGCGCTCAGCATGATCTGCTGGATCTTGTCGCGGCCCATGATCTTGCGCATGACCGTGGTGTAAGGCGCGACGACCAGGTCATCCTGGTCGCCGAACATGCCCGCGCCCTTCTTCTCCAGCACGCCGACCACCAGGAACGGCAAGGGGCCGATGCGGATGGTCTGGCCCACGGGATCCTCCCCGCCGGGGAAGAGGTTGTCTTTCACGGTCTGGCCCAGGACGCAAACCTTGGCCATGCCGCGGACTTCTGCATCCGTGAAGAAGCGGCCGGAATCGACATCCCAACCGCGGATCTGCAGGAAGTTGGGGTTGGAGCCCTGGATGGAGGAGGAATAGTTGTTCGTTTGGAAGATCAGGGTCCTGGACGTGCGGACCACCTGACTGGCCGCCACGACGCTGCTGCCTGAAAGCTCCTGTTCGATCAGGGGGACATCGCTTTCCAGCAGGATGTCGGCACTGCCCAGCGCCGAGGGGCCAAAGCGGTTGCTCCCCGCCCCGGGGAAAATCTGCAACATGTTGGAGCCCATGTTCTGGATGAGGGCGATGGAGGCCCGCTTGGAGCCCTCGCCGATGCCGATCATGGCAATGACGGCCCCCACACCCACGATGATGCCGAGCATGGTGAGGAAGGCCCGCATCTTGTTGCGAGTGATGGCAAAGAGGGCCAGCTTGAGGAATTCGAGGAACCGCATGGAATCTCCCGGCTAACGCCGTCCGCCGCCGCCCGGAGCACCCGGTGCGCCACCCAGGGGCGCGGGACTGCCGGCAGCCTGCTTGGTGTTATCCACACCCACGATGACCTGCATGCCTTCCTGGAGGCCTTCACCCAGCAGTTCGGTGAACTGGCCGTCCGTGATGCCGCCCTTGAGCTCGATGGCCTTGGGCTTGCCGTTCTCCAGCACCCAGACCCGATCCTGGCGCTTCACAACGGTACCGCCCTTGGTGCCGGAACCGCTCTGGCCGCCAGGACGCTGACCGCCGCCCATCATCATGGGCTGGCCCAGTCGGGGGCCGTCGGCCTTCTTGTCGTCCTTGATGAAGGCCGCAGGATTGAAGCGCAGGGCCGCATTGGGCACACGGATGACGTCCCGGCGCTGGTTGGTGACGATGGTGACATTGGCCGTCATACCGGGCCGCAGAGCCAGTGAGCCTGTGAACTTGGGGCCACCCAGGAGGCTGGCGCCACCAGGGGTACGAGCCAGGGCCGCACGATCCATCTTGGCTGCACTGGGCACCATGGTCTGGACGGGGCGTGGCGCAGGCCGATCCTGGGCCTGGCGCTCCTTGAAGCGCTTCAGGAACATCTCCTTGGTAACGCCCTGGGCCGCCATGCGGTCCTTCATGCGCTCCCAGACCTTCTCGGGATCGGGCGCCGCTTCGGGAGCCGCGGCCTTACCCGCGGGTGCAGCCTCAGCCTTCCCGTGGGGCCCGTGGCCTCCCTTGCCATCTGCTTTGCCGGCGCCCTTGGAACCAGGCGCGCCGGTGGAATCATCGGAACCCTCCAGGGGCTCGTTGGGCACGATGATCTCCACCACGTAGGTGACCACGTTGGAAGTGGTGATGGGCTCCTGGCGCACGAGGCTCACGGTGGCGGCGAATTGCTTGTCAGGCAGGCTGTCCACGGTGAACATGGCGCGCTGGCCCACCTGCACGTCATCGATATCGGATTCGCCGATGGAGACCTGCACCTTCATCTGGGAGAGGTCCTGGGCGATCTGGAAGAGGTTCGGCGTGCTGAAGCTGGCGGCCACGGTCTGGCCCACATCCGCCAGGCGGGAGATGACCACGCCATCCACGGGGGCCGTGATATCGCAGTAGGCGCGGTTGGCCTTGGCGCGGTCCAGGGAGGCCTTGGCGGAGACCAAGTTGCCCTTGGCGTTCTTGAGAGCCGTTTCTTTGGTTTCCAGATCCTGGTCCGCCAGCAGCTTGTCCTCGGCCAGCCGTTTGCTGCGTCGATAGTCCGCGTCAGCGAAGTCGTAGGCGGCCTGGGAGCGCAGGAGGGTGGCCTCGGCGTCCTGGAGCTGGGTGTCCCAGACCGTGGGATCGATCTGGGCGATGAGCTGGCCCTTCTTCACGATGCTGTTGTAGTCCACGTAGAGGGCCGAGATCACGCCCGACACCTGGGTGCCCACGGCCACCTGCACCACGGGATTCACGGCGCCCGTGGCGTTGATGCGCTGGGTGATGTTGCCCCGCTCGATCTTGGCCAAGCGCCACTTCACTTCGTCCTTGGGCCGGGTGCAGGAGTAGACGGTACCCCCACCCACCAGAACAAGGCCGATTCCAATGCCGATCCAGGTATTCCGCTTCATGGCGCCGCGCTCCAGATATCAAGGGGCCAGGCTTGATCAGCGTGGACCAGCCTTAACCTTCGCATAACGATGTATTGACCGCCAGATGGGTCGCTTGGTTGAAACCTACTTTGTGACCTAGCGCAGGAGGCCGAGGCCGTCCACCAGGGCCCGTCGGGTGAAGCCTTCCGCCAGGAAGGTCTGCATGAAGCCACCCGCCAGCACGATGAGGGCGGCCACCAGGACCGTGGCGCCCGCCAGGGGGGCGTGGACCAGCGGCCGGTCCGAAGCCAGGCGCTCGGCTTCGGCGCTGGGGGACTGGAGGAAGAGGGCCACCAGGAAGCGCAAGTAGTAATAGGCGGACACAAGACTCGCCAGCACACCAACAATGGCCATGCCCACATGGCCGGTGCCGACCAGTTCCTTGAAGATCATGTATTTGCCGTAGAAGCCGCCGAAGGGGGGGATGCCCGCCAGGCTCAACATGAAGATGGCCGCGCAGATGCCCATGGCAGGCCGCTTCCAGCCCAGACCCCGGAGGTCGTCGAAGGTGGTCTTTTCGCCCACCAGCCCGAAGGCCGTCAGGAGGCCGAAGGCGCCCATGTTCATGGCCAGGTAGATGACGAGGTAATACAGCATGCCGTTGTAGGCGGCGGGGGTGCCCGCCACGAAGCCCAGGAGCAGGTAGCCTGCGTGGCTGATGCTGGAATAGGCCAGCATGCGCTTCACATTGGTCTGGACCAGGGCCGTGAGGTTGCCCACCACCAGGGTGGCCAGGGCCAGGAGGGCGACCACGGACTGCATCTTCACGCCCACAGCCCCCAGAGGTGCGAAGCTGCCCGGGAAGACGCGCATGAGGGCGATGATGGCGACGCCCTTGGTGGCCACGGACATGAAGCCTGCGATGGGATGGGGCGAGGCCTCGTAGGCGTCCGGCGTCCACTGGTGGAAGGGCACGGCGGAGACCTTGAACAGGAAGCCCATGAGCAGGAGGGCTGCGCCCGCCAGGACCAGGGGATCCAGGGCCAGGCCCTGGTGCTGGAGGGTGAGGGCGGCGGCACTCAAGTCCAAGGTGCCACTGAGGCCGTAAATCAGCACGCCGCCCATGAGGAAGCAGCTGGAAGCCACGGCACCCGTGAGGAAGTACTTCATGCCACCTTCGGCGCTTTCAGAGCGGGCCCGAACCGTGCCCACCATGGCGTAGAGGGGCAGGCTGAAAAGCTCCAGGCCCAGAAAGAGGGTGACGAAGTTCGTGGTGGAGGCGAAGAGCATCATGCCCGTCACGGAGAAGAGCAGCAGAGACAAGGTCTCGCCCTTCACCCAGCCTTCCTGGTGGAAGTGGTCCCAACTCTGCAGGATGGTCATGGCTGCGGCCACGCCCACAAAGATGCCCGTGAACTGGGCCAGACGGTCCATGCGCATCTGGTAGAAGCTGGGCTGGGCGCCGGTCTTCCAGAGGTCCGTCAGATACCAGAAGCTGGCGAACACGGCCAGGAGGGCGGTGCCATACATGACGCCCCGGATGGCCTTGGAAGTGACCTGGTCCTTATCGAGCGCCATGAGCGGAATCAGGCAGGCGCCCAGGGCCGGGAAGATCAGCGGCAGCAGGGCCGCCCATTGGCTGGGGGTGAGGCTCATCAGTGCACCTCGTGGGCGGCGGGTTTGGCGTCGTGCGCTTCGTGGGCTGCCTCGTGCCCCGCAGGAGCCTCATGGGCAGCGGGCTCATGCACGGCCGGCTTGAGGACGAAGGTCCTTGGCGCGGGGGCCTTGACCTCAGCCAGGAGGGCCGTCACGGGGGCTTCGCTGATGGCCACGAAGGTCTTGGGGTGGATGCCCATCCAGATGATCAGGACCACCAGGGGCAGCAGCACGGCCACTTCCCGGGCATTCAGATCGCTGTGCAGGTGGTGGGTGCCGCTGTGCTCATCCTTGTTCTCGGGGCCCCAGAAGACCCGCTTGAACATCCAGAGCATGTAGACGGCCCCCAGCAGCACGCCGGAGGTGGCGAGGCAGGCGTAGAGGCGACCCCAGGGGAAGCCGGAGAGGAAGGTGCCGTTCAGGATCCAGAACTCGCCCACGAACCCGTTGGTGAGGGGCAGGCCAATGGAGCTGAGGGTGACCACCAGGAAGAAGCCCGTGAACACCGGCATCTTCACGGCCACGCCGCCGAAGTCGGCGATCTGGCGAGTGTGGGCCCGGTCGTAGATCATGCCCACCAGGAGGAAGAGCGCGCCGGTGCTGATGCCGTGGTTGAGCATCTGGAGCATGGCGCCCTGGGTGCCGATGACCGTGAAGGAGGCCAGCCCCAGCATCACGAAGCCCATGTGGCTCACGGAGGAGTAGGCCACCAGCTTCTTGATGTCGCGCTGGACCATGGCCACCAGCGCACCGTAGACGATGGCGATGACGCTGAGGATGGCGATGGGCTTGGCGTAGTGCATGGCCGCCGAGGGGAACATCGGAATGGCGAAGCGGATGAACCCGTATCCACCCAGCTTCAGCAGGACACCGGCCAAGATGACGGAGCCCGCCGTGGGGGCCTGGACGTGGGCGTCCGGCAGCCAGGTGTGCAGGGGGAAGAGGGGCACCTTGATGGCGAAGGCCACGGCGAAGGCGATGAAGAGCCAGCACTGGACACCGAAGGGCAGGGCCGAGGCGGCCTGGCCCATGAGCGCGGGGTTGAAGCCACCGGCCTTGTTGGCCAGGTAGAGCAGGGCCACCAGCCAGAGCAGGGAACCGCCCAGGGTGTAGAGAAAGAACTTGTTGGCGGCGTAACGGCGCTCATCGCCACCCCAGACCCCGATCATGAAATACATCGGGATGAGCATGGCTTCCCAGAACAGGTAGAAGAAGAACAGGTCCTGGGCCATGAGGGCGCCCAGCATGCCCGTCTCCAGCAGGAGGAAGAGGCCCGCGAACGTGCCGATGCGGTCATTCAGGCTGTTCCAGGTGCCCAGCATGGTGAGGGGCACCAGGAAGGTCGTGAGGAGCACCAGCCAGAAGTTGAGACCGTCCACGGCCAGGGCGTAGTCCACGGGCAGCCCCACCAGGGTGAACCAGGGAGCGCGCTCGACGATGGGGGAGCCGGTGTGGCCCAGCAGCCAGGAGAGGCTGAGGGCGAAGAAGGCCAGGGCACCCATGAAGCCCAGCATGCGGGCCAGGCGGCCCAGGGTCTGGGGCAGCGCCATGAGCAGCAGGCCCAGCAGGGTCGGTGCGAAGACCAGGAAGGTCAGGGGATGGGAGTTCAGCCAGGTCATCGCCCCACCTACTTCAGGAAGACATAGAGGAGGACCGCGGCCCCCAGCGCCATGCTGAGTGCGTAATTGCGCACCCGACCGGTCTGGAAGAGGGCGGTGAAGTCCCCGAAGACCCGGGCCAACGCGCCCGGCAGGTTCACACCCACGCCGTCGATGAGGATCACGTCGAAGAGCTTCCACAGCAGATTGCCAAACCAGCGGATGGGCGCCAGCAGGTAGAGCTCCACGCCCTCGTCCACGTAGTACTTGTTCAGCAGAAGGTTGTGAATGAAGGGGTACTTGGCTGCGAAGGCCAGCTCCGCGGCGGGCCCCTTCTTGAAGATCGTCCAGCCCAGGAAGCCGCAGCCCAGGCCCAGGGTCGTGGAGATGATCGCCAGCAGGATCGCCGGGCCCTCGTGGTGGCCGTGGGCGGCATGGGTCTGGCCATAGGTGAGCGCGGGCTTCAGCCACTCGCCCACGGCGAAGTGGCCGCCGAAGGCCTCAGGCACGCCCCAGAAACCCCAGAGCAGCGAACCCGCGGCCAGGACCATGAGGGGCACGGTCATGGAGTAGGGACTCTCGTGGGCGTGGTCGTAGGCGTGGTGGTCCCGGGGTTCACCCCAGAAGGTGAGGGCCATGAGACGCCACATGTAGAAACTGGTGCAGCAGGCGGCAATGACACCGATCACCCACAGAACCGGACTCTTCAGGAAGGCCAGGTAGAGGATCTCGTCCTTGCTGAAGAAGCCGCTGGTGCCGGGGAAGCCCATGATGGCGACGGTGCCGGCGACCATGGTGAAGAAGGTGATCTTGGTCTTGTTCTTCAGGCCGCCCATCTTGAAGAGATCCTGCTCGTGGTGCAAAGCGTGGATGACGCTACCGGCCCCGAGGAAGAGGAGGGCCTTGAACCAGGCGTGGGTGAAGACGTGGAAGAAGCCCGCCGCGAAGCCCGAGGCGCCCAGCCCCAGGAACATGTAGCCCAGCTGGGAGACCGTAGAATAGGCCAGGACCTTCTTGATGTCGCGCTGCACCAGGCCGATGGTCGCAGCGAAGAGGGCCGTGCCCGCGCCCACCCAGGCCACGACATTCATGGTGATGGGCGTGAGGGTGAAGACCGGAGCCAGGCGGCAGATCATGTAGATGCCGCTGGTGACCATGGTGGCCGCGTGGATCAGGGCGCTGACAGGGGTGGGGCCCGCCATGGCGTCCGGCAGCCAGAGGTAGAGGGGCAGCTGGGCGCTCTTGCCCGTGGCGCCCACAAAGAGCATCAGGGTGGCGAAGGTGAGGACGCCGAAGCCCACTTCAGGGGCCACGTGGCCCGCCTGGGTGAGGATGTCCGAGACCGTCAGGGTGCCGAAGGCGGCGAAGAGCACCATCATGCCGATGGCCACTCCCAGGTCGCCCACGCGATTCATGAGGAAGGCTTTGAGGCCGGCGGCTGGCGCGAAGTCCGTCTCGAAGAAGAAGCCGATGAGCAGGTAGGAGCAGAGACCCACGCCCTCCCAGCCCACGAACATCAGCACCAGGCTGGAGCCCAGCACGAGGGTGAGCATGAAGAAGACGAAGAGGTTCAGGTAGGCGAAGAAGCGGTAGTAGCCTTCGTCGTCATGCATGTACCCCACGGAGTAGAGGTGGATGAGGAAACCGATGCCGGTGATGACCAGCATCATGGTCCCACTGAGGGGATCGATGGCCAGGCCGAATGGGACGCTGAGGCTACCCGTGGCCATCCAATCGCCGTAGTTCAGGATCAGGCGGTGGTCCGGCATGCCCTTCATGGCGAGGAAGGCCATGAGGCCCAGGATCAGGGAACCCAGGACGGTGCCCAGGGCCACGAAGGTCACGACGCCCTTGCCGACGCGCTTGCCCAGGAGGCCGTTGAAGGCCGCGCCCATCAAGGGGAGGATCGGAATGAGCCAGAAGTACTTGTTCATCGCACCCTCACTGCTTCAGGCTCGAGGCCCGGTCCGAATCGGTGGTATCCCGATGGCGGTAGAGCCCGATGATCAGCGCCAGGCCCACGGCCGCTTCGCAGGCGGCCACGGCGATGATGAAAAGGTAGAAGACCATGGCCTGGGCATCGCCCCCGCGGAAGCGGGCAAAAGCCAGCAGGGCCACGTTGGCCGCATTGAGCATCAACTCCACACCCATGAACTGCATGAGCAGGGTGCGGCGCAGCAGCACCGCAGCCAGACCGATGGCGAAGAGGAGAAGGGACACCACCAGGTAGCCCTGGAGGCCGCCGCAGAGGATTGAATCCATGCAGGTCATCGCTGGCTCCTCACAGATTCCGCTTGGTCAGCGCGACCGCGCCGATCATGGCCGACAGCAGCAGCAGGCCCGCCACTTCGAAGCCCAGCAACTGGTCCGCGAAGAGTGAGAAGCCCACCTTCTGCAGGGTCATGGCCTGGGGCATGGCCCCGCCTGAGACGTTCAGGGCCTTCAGACCGGGGGAGGCCAACACCAGCTTCACGGCGCCGATGCAGAGGGCGCCCACCAGCGCGACCGAGGCCCAGCGCTGGATGGGATGGGTGAACTCGGCCTTCTCCTCTTCGTGGCTGTTCAGCATCATGATCACGAAGAGCACCAGCACCATGATGGCGCCGGTATAGACGATGACCTGGAAGGCGGCGGCCACGGGGTTCCCCAACAGCAGGAAGAGGCCCGCCACGCCGAAGAAGGCGGCCACCATGCAGAGACCCGCCACGATGACGTTCTTCTGGAGCAGCATGCCCACGGCGGCGATGAGGGTGATGAGGGCGAAGGTGATGAACATGGCCTCTCCTACATCACGATCGTGCGGCGAGGCACGGTGGGGGTGGTGTCCTGGGTGATCTCATCCTTGCCGTCCGCCTTGGCGTAGGTGTTCATGAGGTCCCACTTGCCGTACTTCATGGAGAGCCGGTCATAGGCCGCCACCTCGTAGGTGTCGCGGAGCCAGATGGCGTCCTTGGGGCAGGCTTCCTCGCACATGCCGCAGTAGATGCAGCGCAGCATGTCGATGGAGAACTTGGCCGGGCGCTTCTCCTCGAAGCCCTGGGTGATGTTGAGGTCGCTGAACTCCTCGGCCTCGATGCTGATGCAGCGGGCGGGGCAGGCCTCCTGGCACATGAAGCAGGCCACGCATTTGATGGCCCCATCCTCGAAGCGCTTGAGCTCGTGGAGGCCGCGGTAGCCCGCGGGGATCTCCCGTTTCATCTCGGGGTACTGGACCGTGTAGCGGTTGGCCGTGGAGGTGAACAGGTTCTTGATGAAGTGCTGGAACGTGATTCCCATGCCCTTCAGGATCGGCCAGACGTAGGTGCGGTCCAACCAGCTCAGCTCAACTTTTACGACGACAACGCCCATCGCCCCCTCCTCAATGACCCTGGCTCATGCGCCAGGCGTGGAAGACCAGGTTGGCCATGGACAACGGCAGCATCACCTTCCAACCCATGTGCATGAGCTGGTCGTAGCGGAACCGCGGCAGGGTCCAGCGGATCCAGACGAAGACCCAGGCGAAGAACAGCATCTTCACCAGGAAGGCACCCACGGACAGCAGCACCGGAGGATCCGCCACGAAGGGCACCTGCCAGCCGCCGAAGTAGAGCGTGACGATGAGGGCCGAGGCAGTCATCAGGTGGGAGTACTCCGCCAGGGCCAGGAGGCTGAACTTCATGGCGCCGTACTCGGTGTTGAAGCCCGCCACGATCTCGCTCTCGCCCTCGGCGAAGTCGAAGGGGAGGCGGTTCGTTTCGGCGAACATGCAGGTGAAGAAGACCAGGAAGCCCAGGGGCTGGTGGAAGAAGTTCCAGGCCCATGGGAGGTGGCCCTGCACCTTGATGACCTCGGAGGGATCGTAGCCGCCGGTGGTCATGAAGAGGGTCACCACGGCCAGACTCATGCCGATCTCATAGCTCACCATGGCCGCCGAAGCGCGCATGCCGCCGAGAATCGACCACTTGTTGTTGCTGGACCAGGCGGCCAGCAGCACGCCGTAGACGGCCATGCCGCCGATGGCCAGGGGGTAGAGCAGGCCCATGCCGTTGCCGGGGTCCAACACCGAGAGGTGGTAGGTCACGCCACCACTCACAAAACTCTTGCCGAAGGGAATGACGGCGAAGCCCATAAGCGCCGGCACGAAAGCCAGGAAGGGGGCCAGCCAGAAGAGGCCCTTGTTGGCGGCCTCGGGGACCAGGTCCTCCTTGAAGAAGAACTTGATGCCGTCCGCCAGCAACTGGGCCAGGCCGATGATGCGGATCTTGCCGAACAGCGCGGCCCGATTGGGGCCGATGCGGTCCTGGATCATGGCGGATCCTCGACGTTCGACCCAGGTCCATACGGACGCCAGGGCCATGACGCCCGAAAAGACGATGATGACCTTGGCTACCATCCAGAAGACGGCAGGGGTCATATGAAGCAGGCTCGCGAGCTTATCCATGGGCGGCTTCCCGGCAGGACCGCCCTCGGGGGTGGCCCAACTCATCGAGACTATCAGAGCCGCGCCCTTCATGACATGGAGGGAAAGAACCCCGCCGCCTCCGATGCGACCTGGGTCACAGGCCCAGGCCCGAGAATGGCCTGGCTCCAAAGCCCCAGGGGCCCCTAGCGCGGGGCGGGCAGGGCCTCGAAAACCAGGACCTCAAAAGGTTTCAGCGTGATGGCCACAGGCTTCCGGGGGTTCAATCGGCCTTCCAAGTCTTTCATCTCCCGCTGGGGAAAAGCTGGCCGGACCAGGCAGGCTTCAGGCGCCCCGGCGGGCAGCTCCAGCGCCTTGGCCAGATCCAGGCTGAAGCCCTGGGCCTCGGCGGCGGGGTTGCGCATGGTGAGGAGGCCCTTCTCCCGGGACCAGGAGGCCCAGCCATAGACCTCCAGCTTGCGGGGGCTCCCGCCCACCCAGTGGGTGTCCACCAGGGTGGCCGCATTGGCCCGGGACCAGCGGGCCCCCTCGGCCAGGCTGTCCCAGTCGGCGGGGCTCAGGAGGCCATGCGAGATGTAGAGTTCCTGGAGCTGGGTGCCAGAGCCGAAGTAGCTCCGCACCTCGTGGGCAAAGGCCTTGGCCGGATCCGTGTTCAGGCCCTTGGCCCCCTTGGCGTAGAGGATGCCGTGGAGCATGAGGCTGTTCAGGGGGTAGAGCGGCCCGGCGGCCACCACACGCTCGAAGGTGTCCGTGTCCCGGTAGGTGATCCAGCGCTCCCGGTCCGGGCCCACACCCGCGAAGTCGTGGTCCTCCCCACCCCGCCAGATGCTGTCGCTGATCGAGAGCCAGAAGGGCGAGGGCCAGGTGCCCGTGGTGAGGTTGATGAACAGGTCCGGCCGGGCCTGGCGCAGGTCGCCGATCAGTGCGATGGCTGCCTCGAAGTCACTGCCGAAGCGGCTGCCGGGCATCACGGTGTTCACACTGCCGGTGCCGTCCAGCTTGAACTGGTTGATCCCATAGCGCGTCACCAGGTCCAGGCAGGCCCGGTGGAAGCTTTCGTAGTACTTCGGCCCCGACAGGGCGAAGAGCTGCCCGTATTCGGGATCTTTGGCCCAAGGGTCGGGCACCACCTCGAAGCCTGCGGCCTGGCCGCTTTTCCGGCGGGCGATGCGGGGAGGGCCATAGCCGCCCCAAGGGGAGAGCCAGACTCCCGGCCCGGCCCCCAGCTTTCCGGCGGCCTCCTTGATCGGTGCGAAACCCTTGGAGAAACCCGCATGGAAGGCCCACTGGCCCCCCTTGGCGGTGTCGTCCCAGCCGTCATCGAAGAGGAAGGAGTCCAGCTTCACGCCCCGCGTCTGGACCAGCTCCCGACCCAGGGCCTCGATGGCGCCGAGGCAATCCTGCTCGTTGTAGGGCGTGAAATAGCCGATGTCGTACCAGGAGTTGTAGTGAAGGAAGGGCCGGTAGGCGTGGGCCCGCTCCCGCTCCAGGTAGAAGAGGAAGCCCCGCCGCAGCTGTCCCTGGGGCACCACGCCCAGCACCGAGGAGAGTTGCAGGCTGCGGCCCTCCCGGATGGGCAGGGCCAGGTCCAGCCAGCTGGTGACGCGGGTCCGGTCCCAGCGCGGCTCCGGGTCCCGGGTCTCGCGGGGTTCCGGGCGGTCCGGCGCCAGGGGGCCATCCTCCGTGCCCGGCGCGGGAATGAACTTCGGGGCCCCCCCGGCCTCCAACTGGGTCCGGGCCATGGGATGCTCCAACCCCGTGAACACCGTGTCCGCCACCACGGGCGAACCCGCCACCCGGCCCACACTGTCGGCGCCCTGCAGCCAGTGGTCCACGAGCAGCACCCGGGCCAGATCCGCCTCGCCTTTCAGGGCCGTGAGCGTCAGTTCCTGGCGAATGTAGTTGGAGCCGTCCCGCAGGGTGGCCTGCCAGTGGACCCGCAACGTCCCGTTGGGAGCATCCAGGGTCGCGGAGACGCGCTGGCCCGACAGGCGCCCCGCCTCGCCCACGGACTTGGGATCCCCGGCCAGGGCCTCGACGCGAAAGGCCGTGGCCTTCATGCGGCTGGCCTTGAGGTGGGTACCGTCCTGGAATTCCAGGATGAAGGCCTCCCGAGGCGCCTCCAGCAGGTGGCCCCCCAGCAGGTCCCGAAACGTGGTCGGCTGCAGGCGCCCGCCAAAGGTGGACCAGGCCAGGGCCAGGGCCTGGTTGGACAAGGCCAGCGACTGACCCTGGACGAGGCTGACCTTGGCCTTGCCGGGTTCCGACCCCGGGAAGTCCAGGGCCTGGGCCGAGGGCGTGAGCCCCACCAGAAGCGCCAGCCAGAGGGCCTTCGAACCAGGGATCCAGGGCATGAACCTCATTCGACTTCCATGACGCGCACCTGAGATGGCAACCACTGAAAAACAAATCATGAAACCGGTGACGAACACAGATGAACACCGATAAAGATAAAGATTGAGTTGACCCCGGCGCTGATAGCCAATGCCTCTGAGCCCTCAGCGCACCCTCCGCGATTTCAGCGAATGCAGTGTTCTGTGGGATTACTGCTTTGCCTCAATTTTGGACCAGCTGTCCTTCAACCCCACGGTGCGGTTGAAGACCAGGGCGCCGGGGGCGCTGTCGGGATCCACGGAGAAGTAGCCGGTGCGCTCGAACTGGAAGCGCTCGCCGGGCTGGGCAGCACCAAGGCTCGGTTCGACACGGGCCTCCGTGAGGGTCTCCAGGCTGGCGGGATTCAGGAGGGCCTTCCAGTCCTGGCCCTCGGGCACATCCATGGGGTCTTCCTGGGTGAAGAGGGGCTCGTAGAGGCGCACCTCGGCGCGCAAGGCATGCTCGGCGCTGACCCAATGGAGGGTGCCCTTGACCTTGCGGCCGTCCGGGGCGTTGCCACCCTTGGAGGCGGGATCCCACTCGCACCGCAGCTCCACCACAACGCCATTCGCGTCCTTGATGACTTCTTTGCAAGTCACGAGGCAGGCGCCGCGCATGCGCACCTCGGCCCCCGGGGCCAGGCGGAACCACTTCTTGGGGGCCTCCTCGCGGAAGTCGTCCTGGTCGATGAACAGCTCATGTGTGAAGGGCAGCTTGCGGGTGCCGAGGGTGGTGTCCTCGGGGTGGTTGGCCACTTCCACTTCAAAGGCATCGGCCGCGCTCATGTTGGTGATGACGACCTTGAGGGGGCGCAGCACGGCCATGCGGCGGGGGGCTCGTTTTTCCAGATCCTCGCGGATGCAGAAGTCCAGCAGACCCGCGTCGGCCACCATGTCGCGCTTGGCCACGCCTACGCGCTCGGCGAAGGCCCGCACAGATTCGGGCGTGAAGCCCCGGCGGCGCAGCCCGCAGATGGTGGGCATGCGGGGATCGTCCCAGCCCCGCACGATGCCGTCCTGCACCAGCTGCAGCAGCCGCCGCTTGCTCATGACGGTGTAGGTGAGGTTCAGGCGGGCGAACTCGATCTGGCGCGGCAAGGGGCGCTGGAAGAACTTGGCGTCCACGTCCTGGGCCAGGAACCACTCATAGAGAGGGCGGTGGTCCTCAAACTCCAGAGTGCAGATCGAATGGGTGATGGTCTCAAGGGCGTCCGACACGCCATGGGCGTAGTCGTACATGGGGTAGAGGCACCAGTCATCGCCAGTGCGGTGATGGTGGGCCCGGCGGATGCGGTACATGAGCGGGTCGCGCAGGTTCATGTTGCCGGCCTGCATATCGATCTTGGCGCGGAGCACTTTGGAGCCGTCCTCGAACTCGCCCGACTTCATGCGACGGAAGAGGTCCAAATTCTCCTCGGGGCTGCGGTCCCGGTAGGGGCTGGCCTTGCCCGGAACGTGGAAGTTGCCGCGGTATTCGCGGATCTCCGCTTCAGTCAGGTCGCAGACATAGGCCTTGCCCTGGCCGATGAGATACTCGGCGTACTCGTACATGAAGGGGAAGTAATCCGAGGCGTAGAATTCGCCCTTCCACTGGAAGCCCAGCCACTGGACGTCCTCGCGGATGGAGTCCACGTATTCGACATCCTCCTTCACGGGGTTCGTGTCGTCGAAGCGCAGGTTTGTGGCGCCCCCGTAGGCCTTCGCCAGGCCGAAGTTCAGGCAGATGCTCTTGGCGTGACCGATGTGCAGATAACCGTTGGGCTCGGGCGGAAAGCGCGTGAGCAGCCGCCCCCCATGCTTCCCCGAAGCGCGGTCCGCCTCGACGATCTCCTCAATGAAGTGGAGGCTCTTGGGTTCAGGAATGGGCAGGTCAGCGGACATCTAGGCTCACAGGATGCAATCTTCAAAGATAACCGGGGCCTTGGCATCTTGAACTCAGGAACTGAAACCGCAGACGTCGCAGATGGGCGCAGATGAATGGCGGGCCGGGTTCACCCCCTCGGAGTCATGTGCGTGATCTGCGGTTAGATGTCCTGCCTGTTCAGCCCAGCCCGGCAGCCACCTGGGTGGCGCGCTCGATGCCCCGGGCCACGACGGAGCGGATGCGGCCGTCTTCCAGAACCATGAGCCCGGCGATGGTGCAACCGGCGGGGGTGGTGACCTCGTCCTTGAGGGCTGCGGGATGGCGGCCGGTCTCCAGCACCATGGACGCGGCGCCCAGGGTCATTTGCGCGGCCAGCTCCGTGGCCACGGCCCGGGGCAGGCCGCACTGCACGCCGCCCTCGGCCAGGGACTCCAAAATCACGAACATGAAGGCGGGGCCGCTGGCGCTGAGGCCCGTGACCGCATCCATGTGCTTCTCGTCCAGATCCATGACCCGACCCAGGGGCTCGAAGAGGGTCCGGGCCTGGGCCAGCTGAGCCTCCGTGACCCCCTGCCCCGCCGCCAGCACCGTCATGCCCCGCCGGATGGCGCAGGGGGTGTTGGGCATGGCCCGCACCAGGGGTGTGCCTGCCGGGGTGTGGGCCACCAGGAAGTCCAGGGTCACGCCCGCAGCGATGGAGACCAGGAGGGGCCGGTGGTCCAGGGCCCCCGAGGTCATCAGGCCGTCCAGCAGGCCCTTCAGCTCCTTGGGCTTCACGCAAAGGAGCACCACCTCGGCGGCCTTGACGGCACCATCGGCCTCCTTGGAAAGGCGGATTCCAAGTGCCTCGGCCCGGGCCTTCATGGCGGCAGGATGCACGTCGACCGCATGGATGAATCCGGCCGGATAACCCGAGGCCTCCACCAACCCTGAACAAATGGCCTGGCCCATGGTGCCGAAACCGAGGATGGCGAGCTGGGGGTGCTGGCTCATGGCTGCTCCAGAAGGACACCTGCGAAACGGAGGCTTGCGAAGTGATACAATTCAACCACAATTAGACTACAGAATGAGTGTTTCATCTGGAGAATCCATGCTCCCGAAACTGGTCCCGGTCACGGACATCAAGCGCAAGGCCACGGAAATCATCGCAGGTCTGCAGCAGGACCAGGAGACCCTGATGATCACGGAGCACGGCCGCGAGGCCGCCATCCTCATGGATGTGGTCAGCTACCGCATGCAGGAACGGAAACTGGCCCTGCTCGAAGGCATCATCCGGGGGCAGCAGGCTCTGGCCGAGGGCCGGACCCTGAGCCACAAGGAAGTCCTGGCCCGCACCGCCAAGTGGGCCTGAGGCCCGGTCCCGCATGGGCAGGCCCCTGAAGCTCCTCTGGACCGAACCCGCCGCGGAGCAGTTCGCGGAGCGGTTGGACTACATCGGCGGCTTCAACACCGACGCCGCCCGGGCCCTGCGCCACAAGGTGGACACGAGCCTCCAGCACTTGACCCGCATCCCGGACCTGGGCTGCTGGGTGCCGGAGTTCGGCCCCGGCTTCTACCGGGAGGTCCTGGTGAAGCCCCTGCGTCTGCTCTACGAGCGCCACGGCGACACGCTAGTCATCACCTACGTGCACCGGCAGGAGGAGAATCTCGGGCCGGATACCTTTGACGAGCAGGGCTGACCTACTGGTCCCTTCCCTCGCCCAGGGTCCACCAGCCGCAGTCCTCCAGGTCGGAGATCACGAAGCCGGTCTTCATCTCGGAGATGCGCTGGAACTCGGTGCTGACGACCGTGTGGTGGCCGGTGGTGACTTCGCCGGGGCCGGACTTCACGCCGAAGTAGAAGTCTGACTGGCCCAGACCCAGGCGCTGGATTGTCTGCTGCAGGGCGGCCCGGTGGTCTAGGCCCTCGGGGATGCCCTGGATCACCTGGACGCTTTCGCCAGCGATGATGGTGGGCGCATAGGTGGCGGCGCCCTCCTCCTCCAGCACGGCCAGGGTGATGTGGGTGAACTCGTCGAGGTCCATCAGAGCCACCTTTCCAGGCGTGCCAGGACTTCGTCCCGGCCAACCAGCATGAGCGTATCGTAGATGCCGGGGCTCACGGGCTTGCCGCAGAGGGCCACCCGCAGGGCCTGGGCCAGGTCCTTGGTCTTGAGGCTGTGCCGTTCCAGGATGCCGGTGAAACCCGCCTCCAGGCCCTCGTGGCTGTAGTCCGTGAGGGCGGCCAGATCCCGCAGGGCGGGCCGCACAGCGGGACTCAGGAACTTCTCCACGGCCTTTTCGTCGAAGCTGGCGGGCCGCTCGAAGGCGAAGCGCAGGGCCTCGGCCATGTCGGTAAGGGACTTCCCCTTCTGGGTGCACTGGATGGCCTGGGCCTTCCAGGTCTCGGGCTTGGCGTCCCAGGCATCCGGCAGGAAGGGGCGCAGATGCGGCTCCAGCTCTTGCCAGGGGGAGCGCTGGATGAGCTTCTGGTTCAGCCAGGTGAGCTTGTCCATATCGAAGCGGGCGGCGCTCTTCTGGCAGTCCGCCAGGTCGAAGAGCTGGATCATCTGCTCGTCCGTGAGGAGTTCCTCCTCGGCGCTCTCCACAGCACGGCCATCGATCTTGGGGGTCCAGGAGAGCCGGGCCAGGGCCAGGCGCACGGCGGAGGGCAGCAGCCCCATGGCCTGGTATTCGGTGATGCTGGTGGCCCCATGGCGCTTGCTGAGCTTGGCGCCATCGGCCCCCAGGATCATGGGCACGTGGGCGAAGGCCGGCAGGTCGTAGCCGAAGGCGGCGAAGAGGGGGATCTGCTTGGGCGTGTTGTTGAGGTGGTCGTCGCCGCGGATCACGTGGCTCACTTCCATGTGAGTGTCGTCCACCACCACGCAGAAGTTATAGGTGGGCACGCCGATCTGGCCGGGGCCATCGCCGGTGCGGGCGATGATCCAATCGTCCAGGCTGTCGGCGGGGAAGCGGGTGTTGCCCTTGATGAGGTCGGGCACCAGGATGTCGCCCTCCGTGGGCATTTTGAAGCGGATGGCGGCGGGCTCGCTGGCGTCGTGGCCCAGATCCGCGCAGCCCTTCCCGGCATCCATGCCGCGGTTGTACTGGAAGACCTTGCCCGCGGCCTCCACGGCCTTGCGGCGCTCATCGATGGTTTCGCGTGAGCAACGGCAGCGGTAGGCCAATCCCTTGTCCAGCAGTTCCTGGATCTTGGCCCGGTAGAGGTCCATGCGCTGCATCTGGCGGTAGGGGCCATGGGGGCCCTTCCAGGCACTGGGATCGCCCACCACCGGGCCCTCATCCCAATCCAGGCCGCACCAGGCCATGCCCTCCTCGATGATGCGGATGTTGTCATCGGTGCTGCGGCTGAGGTCCGTGTCCTCGATGCGCAGGATGAAACGGCCCCCATGCCGCCGGGCGAAGAGCCAGCAGAACAGGGCCGTCCGAACACCACCAATGTGCAGCATGCCGGTGGGGGACGGAGCGAAGCGAGTAACGATCTGGCGGGACATGGGACCTCGGATTCCAATCTTCCAGTGTGCCCCATTCGGGGCAGAGCATCAGCCCCACATACCCACCCCAATCAGCGCAGGCTCCGCCTGCGCGATAACTAAATTCGTGGCCAAAGGCCGCGAATTTAGTAGCCATCACACCGGTTACTTGATGTAAAGCTTGAGCTTGATCTCGATGGGCCCATCCCCGGAGAAGAGGCTGCGGTCCAGTACCACGGGAATTTCCACCACGCTGTTGTGGGGCATGTGGGTGGGCGCGGGGCTGTGGGAACCAGCCTCGGCAGGGATCTCGTCGATCTCCTCCAGCAGCTCGCCGGCGGACAACTCCTCCACTTCGAGGGGCCGGGAGGCCTGGGGTGGCGGGGGCGGAGGCAGCGGAGGTGTGTTGCCCATGAGGATGGGCGGGGGCTCTTCCACCACGCCACCGCCATAGCGCTCGGCCAGGGTCTTGAGCACCAGCTTCGCCACGCCCGTGAGGGTCTCGTGCACGCCCTGGCCGCGCATGGCACAGGCCTCGAAGGTGGGGGCACCGAAGAGATTGACCTCCCGCTCCAGGGTCTCCACGGGCAGGGCATTGGGGGTGTCGCGCTTGTTCCACTGGATCACGTGGGGGAGCTTCTCCAGCTCCGAGCCCTGGTCGCGCAGGTTGGTGATGAGGTTCTGGAAGCTTTCCTTGTTGCTCTCCAGGGCCGGAGCCTGGGAGTCCGCCACGAAGACCACGGCATCCGCGCCCCGCAGCACCAGCTTCCGGGTGGCGTCGTAGAAGACCTGCCCGGGCACGGTATAGAGCTGGATGCGCGTCTTCATGCCGCGGATGGTGCCCAGTTCGATGGGCAGGAAATCGAAGAACAGGGTGCGGTCTGTCTGGGTGGCCAGGGACAGCATCTTGCCCCGCCCCGCACCGGGCAGCGTGTCGTAGACATGCTGCAGATTGGTGGTCTTCCCGCAGAGGCCGGGTCCGTAATATACGATCTTGGCCGTCAATTCCTTGGTGGCCGCGTTGAATAGCACCATGCCTGCACCTTCGTGATCTTTGGGAAGATTGGCGGGTCAGCCTGGGCCCGTCAAGAAAGAACCGTCATTCCCTCTCTATCGTCGCAAATGGTGCCGCGCTACACTTTCGCCCATCCCACCACCTCTGAGGGGCTCCATGGCCAAACTGCTGGTAAACGAAAGCGCAGGCGTACGCGAATTCGAGATCGTGGACAACGAGGTCCACATGGGTCGGGAGTTGGACAATACCCTCCGCCTGCCGGATCCCAGCATCAGCCGCCACCACTGCGTCCTTCGCAAGGTGGGGGGTGGCTACGAGATTCAGGACCTGCAGAGCAGTAACGGGGTCCTGGTGAACGGGAACCGGGTCCAGGCCTCCCCCCTGCACCATGGGGACCGCATCACCCTGGGCCAGATCCAGCTCACCTTCGAGAATCCCCAGGCCGAGCCGGACGCCACGGTGGCCATCACTGCCCTGGAGGCCGCGCCCCCCCTGGGCACGGTCCGCATGTCCGCGGATCAGCTGGCGGCCATCCACCTGGGCGGAGCCCCGGAGGAAGCCGCCCCCGTGGCGCCACCCCCGGCACCGGCACCCGCCCCAGATCCCGCCTCCACCAGTCCCGTAGCCACCACGGCCATGGGCCGGGGGGCCGGGGGTGGCG
>Ga0118677_10001524_pt2 | contig 40101 bp, 36 predicted proteins | sample AliMusrvi5mmetaG_FD_86154 | JGI IMG/M metagenome (GOLD analysis project Ga0118677, IMG submission 86154) | reverse complement strand
GGCCAGCGCCCTGCGCGCGCCCTTCGACCTGGAGAGTCATCTGGCCCAGGAGGCGGTCGCGCGGAGCGGTGAAGCTGCCGGCAAACGAGCCGTAGTCGTTGGCCTGCTGTTTCTGTCGCGCAACCTCTTTGCCGTTCGCGTCCTTAAACACCACTGTCAATTGCTCGCCCTTGAGCACCTCGTAGTTGTCCTTGGCCTGATCCACCCAAAGGCAAATGCCCTTGTATTGAATGGTCTGGCCTGGCCGGTAGATAGCGCGGTCGGTGAAGAAGACGGTTTGGGCGGCCGGCTGGTAGGGTTGCTGGTTCTGCCGGCCGTAGGTCCAAATGTCGCCCGCGGTGGCCAACTCCTTACCGTTGTAGCGCGCTCGAAACAGGTAGCCCCGGTTTTCCGATGGCTTCAGCGAGAAAGCGCCGTTCTCATCCGTCTTCAGGGCTGGGTCCGCTTTGCGGTTGCCCTGGTTGTCGAGATGCCAAACAGACACCTCCGCCCCGCTAACCGGCTCGCCCGAATCGGCCTGTAGAACGAAGCCTTCGATCCAGCCGTTGCGCGTCCGGGTCACCAGTGCCAGGCTGCTCACCCACACGTCTGCCAGAGAAACGACGTTATCGGCCTCGCTGAATTTGGGGTCATGGCTTGCAACGATGAAGTAGAAGCCCGGCTTGAGGCTATCGGGTGCCGGCGTCTCGAAGGCCCTCTGCTTGTAGTCGGCGGTGGGGGGCAGTTGCGCCGACCATTCCAGCGCAGGTTTGCGAGCCAGTATTTCCCGGCGCTCCTGGTCGCTCAGATTCTCGGGCCGGTTATGGCGCTTCTCCAGGAACATCTCCCAATCAACCTGAATGGCGCGGAAATACACCATCTCGACGTTGCGGTAGTGAACGGAGATTGCGGGGCATGGACCTGCGGGCGAGACGCTCGACGGACTCGCAGGCGGGACACCCGCGCTGCACTGCCAGACCCGTTCCGTGGTGATACTGGCCGACTTGGCTTCAATCTCCGTGATTAAGTTGCGACAAAGCTTGCCGCCCGGAGATTGTGGGAATACTGCTACGGCCCGCAGTGCCAGTTTGTGCGCGCCGACCAGGTCGCCTTCCTGCTGGAGTACTCGGGCCTCGCGCTCGATGGCCAAGGTAGAGATGTCGAAGTCGGCATACGAGCGGATGAAGTCTTCCAACGCCGCCTTGTAGTGAGCGTTCTTGTCTTCACCAAAGGCCGCGTTCCAGCCCCAGGTGAGCCGCTCGAGGTCCGCGTGGGCAAAGGCAAGGCGGGGTGGGGTGTCGTTCTTATGGAAGGCGAGCAACGCCTGGTAGAGCCGGATGGCCTTGAGCACAGGTGAGTCGGTGTCGGTGCCAGCCGCTGGCTGCCAGCCGATGAACTTCTCTGCCGACTCAAGGACGGGGCTGTCCGCCGAAAGCTCGAAGGCATCTTCGGGTTTGGCGGCGGCTTGCTCGCCGGAGGTGTAAAACTGAAGCGCCTGGTAGGCGATGAAATCGTAGAGCGTAGGCCGGTAACTGTCGGGCATAGTGCCCTTTTGCAGCAGGTCATTCCAAGCGATGATGGGGGTGGCTTTGAGGACGTTGTCCGCTGAGAGGGCCTTTTGGAATTGCTTGTCAATTTCCGCAAAGAGGCGCGGCAGGTCCCAGGTGGTGAAGTCCTTTCCCGGCTGCGTGGCAGTGGCGGTGCGCCGCATGAACCGCCACCGGTTCTGCTGGAAGTATTGCCAATACCATTCCGCCAGGAGGGTATCCATCAGTGGCGCCATTTCCTTCGGCGCCTTCACGATCTCAGCTTCCAGGCGTGTGATTTTCTCCTCCGGTTTGTTGCCCTGGATGTTGCCTTCCAGGGCGATCTTCTCGCCGATGGCCTTGACCGCCTCGGCGTACGCCTTGTCCTTGAGGGCACCTTGGATGATAGGCTCGAGGTTGGTGATGGCGGTCTTCGGCAGGCCCTTTTTAATTGCGTCCTCGACCTGCTTCCATTGCGCGTCACGTGGACCGGCTTGGACTGGGGAGGTCATAAGAAGCAGCGCGGCAAGACCGGCAGCGAGAATGGCAAATGGCAAATGGTAAATGGCAATAGGCCGGGGGCGGAGCGGGTGAGAATGAGGAGTCGAGAGTGAGGTGGGCACATCTCGCATAGGATATCCAACGCTCTGAGCAGTCGACTCATACGGTTCAAAATTTCGCGCAGTCATTTCTCTCTATTAGACGGTGGGGGATGGTTTGTGCTCCGGGAAGGGCTTTGGCAAGCTGTTTCGCGCAACCAGCGGACTTGGGGCCGGCAGGGGCACAACAAAACCGGGTTACGGCCATCCTGAGGCCACCCTCCAGCCACCTGGTAGCCAACAGGTAGGCACGCCGAGTGGAGGCGGGCAGTTACCTGCCCGCCCCCCTCTAAGAACCGTACTTGAAAGTTTCCCTTAATTCCGGCTCAAGCCTTTCACAACCGGTGCGCCTGATGAGGGCACGCGGCAGCAATCCCGCCACGAAACGAATAACCCCGAGCAGATCGCGGGCAGCGAGGCTGCCCTCAGCGAACGCGCCAGGCAAAGCACCGGCGTTGCTCGAAGTATTTTACGTTCGTGGTGACCCGAAGCACGGCCAATAACTTGGCCGCGCGCGAGTGAGTCAGGAGCCACTGCAAAGCTTGGGCCTTGCGATGGCGTCCTGCTTGGGTTGCCTTAGCAATACGCATTTGCAGCCGCCCAACCACCTGCCGCACCTGGGGCCAGTTAAAGTACGTGCGCTAGGTTGCATCCCCAGGGTAATGGGGTACTGCACTCAAAAGCACAAGTCATAAGTTATTGTAATTAAGTCACTTATAGATTAAGCTTACGGGTATTGCCTCTAGTCCACATCAGCATCACGCGGTGTGCAGGCGAGTTGCGTTGATCGTCGCCTTAACCGGTGTGGGATTCTTCAAGCGTCATTTCTTTCAGGTAAGTCGCCTTACTGGCGATATCCGCGTCCGAGAGAATTTCGGATCCGAAGCCCGGCATTCCACTGCCTTCCCACAATCGGATGGACCTCAGATTGCGGTTATGTTGGGGCAGGACCGATTCTCTGTAAACAGCTCTCATCCGGATAAACCTACTAAAGGAATGGAGGAAACCCAAAGCAATCACGGATAGTCACGGGATTCAAACAGCTAAGAACAATCCGGGTCGGACCCCGCCGGTAAGGCTCGAACATCATCTGCGGGGCTGCCCCCGGAAGCCACCCCGAAGCCACGCTGGGGGGAATGAAGAAGGATGAATGAGCCGCTACGCCCCGATTCCCGAGCCTGAGCCAAACTCGCTCTCAACTACCTCCAGGCCGCCCGCAGGCCCCTTCCAGGCGTAGAACTAGCCAAGCGGTAGGCAACGGGTAGGCAACCACTCCGATGTGGATCGGATCCACATCGGAGTGGTTGCCTACCCGTTGCCTAGTGGTTGCCTACCGCTTGGCCAGGCCCAGGCTTGGACAGGGCCTCAGCTAGGCCGGCAGCGGGCCGGTGCGGCACTCCCGTCCCTCAAGCCACCCCTGAGCCTGGGCAAGGCGCGGGGAACAGATGCCATGGGGCACCTTTCGGGGGTATATTGCTGCTCTATCTGGCTGAGATTGCGGAGGTTAGGATTTGGTGTTGGTGTGCCGCCGAATAAAGGTCTAAATTGAGCGTCGAAGTATCTGTTGGGCCATGAAGAAGCTGATCCTGATCATTTAGTTTAAATCTTAACATACACCATTATGAATCCACTCCTAACCAAGCTCACTGTTCCTGTTTGCGGCGCGACCGTGCTCGCGCTGTTGTGCGGCTGCGCCTCCAGCGGCGTCAAGAATCCATCGGGCGTTCCGGTGACACACATGAACGCAGACGAGCAAGGCTTCGTGGCAGGAACCGGGATGGAGTCGCAAGACCTGGTGATGGTGACCGACAAGATGGCGCGGAGCATTCTGAGCATTCCGCAAATCGCCAACGCGGCGACGCCGCCGACCGTTGTACTCAGCCCCGTCGATAACCAGACGCGCTTTCCTATCAACAAGGAAATCTTCCTGACGCGCATCCGGGCGCAGTTGAACTCGAAGGCGCATGGCAAGGTGCTGTTCCTGGCCCGCAACCAAATGGAAGAACTGGAGAAGGAACGGAACCTGAAGCGCCAGGGCACGGTCACTGCGAGTTCGGACCCCAGCGTGCAGGAGTTCAAAGGCGCGGATTACCTCCTGAGCGGCTCTCTACAAGGGCTGTCCACACGGACCAAGGCTGGCACCAGCGATTACATTCTGTATGACTTCCATCTGACCGACTTCCGAACGGGTGTTCTGGTGTGGGAGGATTCAGCCGAGATGAAGAAGCAAGGGTTGGAAGACGCGGCTTACCGCTAAGCTCCTTCACGGGGCGATGTGATGAAATCCCTCTGGCAGCCGACGCTGCTGGCTGCTTTGCTGATTGTAGCCGGCTGCGCCACGACGACGAAACACCAGGTCGCCCTGACGGGTGACATCATGGTGGACGCGCCGAACGCCATTGCGAACGGCCCGCCGCGCGATCGGGTGCTCTGGCAGTATCGCCTGGCAGCCGCAGCGATGCGGCAGGGCAAGTTCGACGTGGCCAAGCAGAACCTGGACGACGCGCTGCTGACGTTGGGCGGGATCTATGGCAAAGACGCGGACGCCAAGAAAGCACGGAGCTACTTCCACGCTGAGGCCAAGAAAACCTTCATCGGCGAGCCGTATGAGCGGTGCATGGCCTACATCTACCGGGGCATTATTTATTGGATGGACGGAGAGCCCGACAACGCACGGGCGTGTTTTCGCAGCGCAGAATTTGAGGACAGCGACGCCGAACAGCATCAATACGCCGGCGACTGGGTGCTGCCCGATTACCTGGACGGACTCATTACAGCGAAATTGGGCGGCGATGGCTCTGATGCCTTCAAGCGCGCCCAGGCCGACGCGAAGGGTGTGAGGCTACCGCCTTATAATCTCAAGGCGAATGCGATCTTCTTTATCGAGTTCGGCCCCGGCCCCACCAAGTATGCCAGCGGCCAATACGAAGAGGAGCTTCGGTTCAGCACGGTGCCTTCCCCCGTGACCTCGGCTGAGCTGAAGGTGGACGCCTTACAGATTCCCATCGCGCCGACAGATGATTTGGCCTTCCAGGCGACCACGCGGGGTGGGCGGATGATGGACCATATCCTCGGCAACAAAGCGGTGTTCAAGTCCGCAACCGACACCGCGGGCAATGTGGCGATTATCGGCGGGCTGGCGACGGCGTTAGCGAGCAACAACCGGACGGCGCAGGAAGTAGGCTTGGGCCTCGCGCTCGCGGGCCTGGTGAGCAAGGTCGTTTCGGCAGCGACAGTGCCGGCGGCGGACACGCGGTCCTGGGAGAACCTGCCGCGTTACTTGAGCTTCGTGAACGTGCCGCTACCACCCGGGCAGCACGTGGCCACCATTCAATTTCTTGATGCCTCGGGCCAGGTGCATCCGAATCTGACCAAGACCATCACTGTCAACATCACAACGACCGACCGTGACAAGGTCGTGTTCGTCAGCGACACGTCAACAACACCGCAAACGTTATGAATAAATCATTAGTATCCATGCTCGCGGCCGGCGGGGCGGTCCTGCTGGCGGCTGGTTGCAGCAGCACGCACGACAAAGGCCCTTATCCGCCCCAGACCTCGAAGACCTTCCCGTACGAGAGCCGGGAACCGGTGGTCCTGATGGATCCCGGCGTCCAATACTCGGTGACGTGCAGCGGGGTCCAGGAGACTACCCTGCCGGATGGACGGCTGGAAGTGGTCGCCCACCTGCGCAACCGCGAGAACCGCCGCATCGAGGTACAGGCCAACTGCGTCTTCAAGGACCAGAACGGCTTCTCGACCAGCGACGAGACGCCCTTCGTAATGGTCATAATGACGGAGAACGCGACGGAAGACGCTCGCTTCGTCTCGATGAACAACCTCGCGAAGAAATACACCATCCGCGTGCGGCAGGCCCGCTGAGCGGACCGCGGCTATTCTCAGGCATCACGCTTCGGTGCCGCAGTCGTGATGCCCTCCTCATCTGAGTCGAGGCACGGCACGGATTGACACCTATCGCGGTGTTTGCCTTAATCCGCGTCGGCAGCCAACCGGCCAAGGTCAGAATGTTCTGGCGTGCGAGCCGTTGCTGGCGCAACATCTCGTCGGCCTGGCAGTTGGGATTCCCTTTCGACCATGAAAGCTAAAATTGTTATTACGCCAAAGAAAGCGGTGGTTGATCCGCAAGGCAAGACCGTGCAGAACGCCCTCGCCCAGATGGGCTACACGGGCATCGGCGCCGTGCACGTCGGCAAGTATCTGGAAATCGAGCTGACAGGCGCGGACAGGGAGACGGCGCGGCGGCAGATTGACGAGGCCTGCCACAAGATCCTGAGCAACCCTGTGATCGAAGACTACCGGTTCGAGCTGGAATGAATGGACGATTTACGATTTACGATTTACGATTTACGCGCCTCACGCGTATCCAGCGAGACAGCCGTAATTCGCAGCTCGTAAATCGCATATCGTAAATCGTATATGAACTTCGTGGTCCTCCAGTTTCCCGGTTCGAATTGCGATCAGGACGTGGTCCATGTCCTTCGAAACGTGCTCGGCCATTCGGCCAGGCTGCTCTGGCACAAGGAGCCGTCGCTGGGCAAACCCGATGCCGTGATCGTCCCCGGCGGTTTCAGCTACGGCGACTATTTGCGCACCGGAGCCATTGCACGGTTCAGTCCGGTGATGGAAGCAGTTCAGCGCTTCGCCGCAGACGGCGGGCTGGTGCTGGGGATCTGCAATGGGTTCCAGATTCTCTGTGAGGCTGGGCTGCTGCCTGGGGCGCTAATTCGGAATCGCTCACTCCAATTCCGGTGTGAGCATATCTTCCTGAAGACGGCTACGGCCGACTCGCCGTTCACCAACCAGATTGCCACGGACAAACTTCTGCGCCTGCCGATTGCCCACGGCGAGGGATGTTACTTTGCGGACGAGGGAACACTGGCCGGTCTCCAGGCGAACAACCGGGTGCTCTGGCGGTACGTCAATGCCGCTGGGGAAGCGACGGAAACGGCCAATCCGAACGGCTCGCTCGACAGTATCGCCGGTATCTGCAACGAGCAGCGCAACGTCGCCGGCCTTATGCCGCATCCCGAACGCGCCAGCGAGGCAGTGCTGGGATGCGCAGACGGGAGATTAGTGTTCGAGAGCATGATTCAAGCCCTGACTAGCAAGCCGGTGACCGTAGGGACGTGAGCTTTGCGCGTCGAGCGAGCCTTTACTGTTCAACCTTTGCTTTGACATTCTCATGACCGAGCCAGCGATTACACCCGAGCTAGTCCGGAAGCACAACCTCACGCCTGAGGAATACGAGAAGCTCAAGGCTGTCCTTGGGCGCGAGCCAAGTTACACTGAGCTGGGCATCTTCTCGGTGATGTGGAGTGAGCATTGCTCCTACAAGAACACCCGCCCGTTGTTGAGGACTTTCCCCACCAAATCGCCGAAGATCCTCGTCGGCGCTGGGGAGGAAAACGCGGGCATCATTGATGTCGGTAACGGGCTGGCCATCGCGTTCAAGATCGAGTCGCACAACCACCCGAGTGCGGTCGAGCCGTTCCAAGGCGCGGCGACGGGCGTCGGCGGCATTATCCGCGATATTTTCACGATGGGCGCGCGGCCGATTTGCTCGGTCAACTCGTTGCGCTTTGGGCCCATTGAAAGCCCCCAGTCCGAAGACCAAAGTCAGAACTCCGAGGAGGCACGGGCGATAGCCAATAACAGGCGGCTGTTCGGGGGTGTGGTGGCGGGTATCGCACATTACGGTAATTGCTTCGGCATCCCAACTGTCGCAGGTGAGGTCTATTTCGATAAATCCTACGAGGGGAACCCGTTGGTCAACGCCTTCTGCCTCGGCGTGTTACGCCATGAGGACATCGCCCTGGGGCGCGCCAGCGGGCTCGGGAATCCGGTATTCTACGTCGGCCCGGCCACCGGGCGTGACGGACTGGCCGGGGCGGCGTTTGCGTCGCAGGATTTGACGCAGGAATCGGCGGAGAAGCAGCGTGGCGCGGTGCAGGTGGGTGATCCGTTCATGGAGAAGCTCGTCTGTGAAGCCTGCCTCGAATTGCTCGCCACGGGCGCGGTCGCCGGCATCCAGGATATGGGCGCGGCGGGGCTGACCTGCTCGACCTGTGAAACGGCCGCTCGCGCCGGGACGGGCATCGAGATCGAGCTCGACAAAGTTCCCCAGCGCGCGCCCGGCATGAGCAGCTACGAGATCATGCTAAGCGAATCGCAGGAGCGGATGCTTATCATCGTCCACAAAGGTCGTGAGGAGGAAGTGAAGCGCATATTCGACAAGTGGGACCTGCCCTGGTCGGAAATCGGCGTCGTCACGGATACGGGCCACATGGTCGTCAGGCATCACGGCAAGATTGTGGCCGACATCCCCGCGCGGAAGATAGCCGACGAATCGCCGGTCTATCAGCGCGAGGCCAGGGAACCGGAGTATCTCAAGGCGGTCCGGGCCTTCAACCTTAGCGGCGTACCGGACACGCAGGACCCCACAGCGCACTTGAAAGCCCTGCTAAGCTGGCCGACCATTGCCTCTAAGAATTGGGTGTATCGCCAATACGACCACATGGTGCGTGATAACACGGCGGTCTGCCCTGGCAGCGATGCCGCAGTGCTGCGGATCAAGGAAGATTGCTTGCCCTTGAAGCACAATAGTGGGGCGAGCGTCCCGCTTGCCTCCCCTGGTGTGCCAGAGTCAGATGCCGCAGGCGGCAGGCAGGATGCCTGCCCTACTAAACTCATCGCTATATCGGTGGACGGCAACGGCGCCTACGTCTATCTCGACCCCTACGAAGGAGGAAAGATTGTGGTTGCCGAATCGGCGCGCAACCTCGCCTGCTCCGGCGCGGTGCCGCTGGGTGTGACCGACAACCTCAACTACGCCAATCCGCACAACCCTGAACTCTTCTGGCAGCTCAAGGAAAGCGTGCGCGGTCTGGCGGATGCCTGCCGCGCCTTCAACGCGCCGATCACGGGTGGCAACTGCTCTCTCTACAATCAGCACCCCGCAGGCCCGATTGATCCCACCCCCACGGTGGCGATGGTGGGACTAATCGAGAAACCGGAGCACATCACGACGCAGTGGTTCAAAGACGAAGGGGACGCGGTCATTCTCCTGGGCGACCTCGTGGATGCGAGTGACCCGCTATCCGGCCTGGGCGGCTCGGCCTATCTGCAGCGCATTCATGGCCTGAAGACTGGCACCCCCCCGCGCTGCGACTTGGAAAAGGAGAAGGAGCTGCACTTGACCTTGCGGGCTCTCATTTATTCAGGTGCGGTCAAAAGCGCCCATGATTGCAGCGAAGGCGGCCTCGCCATCGCGCTCGCCGAATGCTGCATTAGCCAGCAAATCGCGCGTGAGACGCCGCGATTGATCGGCGCGGAGGTTGACGTTACTGCGGTGGCGGGTGCTCCTGCGAGCACACCAGCGCTTCGACTGGATGCGCTGTTGTTCGGCGAGGCCCAAGCACGGGTTGTCATTTCGGTGGCCGCGATCAATGCCGTCAAGGTATTGGCACAGGCGAAGATTCTAGGCCTCACCGCCGCACGCATTGGCACCGTCGGCGGCGAGGCGTTGCAGATCAAGGCAAACCAGTGCACGTTGATATGCGAACTGCGCGAATTGCACGATCGCTGGTGGAATTCTATTGCCCGAGCCATGCATTGAGTCGCAAACTTGACCGACCTGAGACGGCGGCCTAAGTTTGCAGCGACCAGACGATGAGTGCTACGTTAGAAGACATTGAGCGAGAGGCATTGGCCTTGCCATTGGAGAAGCGCGCCCAGCTCGTGGACAGATTGTGGGAGAGCCTCGGCGACACGACATATGCGATGTTGAGTAAAGAGTGGCTGGCGGAGATCGAGCGCCGTCGTGAGGGTTACTTGCAGGGTGGAGTTGAGCCCATTGTCGGCGAGGAAGTTTCACGCCAGGCGTGGGAAATGGCGAAGCCAACCCGATCATGACGTGGTTGGCTACGAATACCACCCAGACCCCCAAGTTGCTCGCAGTTCAGTTGAAGCGTTATCTTGATCGTCTGCTGATTCGATGCATTATCACCCGAAACATTATTGCGGCATCTTCGGCGTTTACGGCCATCCGAATGCCGCGGAGCTGACTTACTACGGCCTTTACGCGCTGCAGCACCGCGGTCAGGAAAGCGCGGGCATCGTCACCTCTGACGGCAAGGAGTTTCGCACCCATAAAGGCATGGGGCTGGTTCCGCAAGTTTTCAAGGGCAATGTCCTGCATGACATGGTCGGCCGGATCGCGATTGGCCACACGCGCTACTCCACTACGGGCTCCTCCCATTTGCGCAACGCCCAGCCGCTCACAGTTGATTGCGCCCGCGGTCAGATCGCCATTGCACACAATGGCAACCTGACGAACGCCGCCCAACTCCGCGAGGAACTCGAAGCCAAAGGGTCGATCTTCGGAACAAGCGTTGACAGCGAGATCATCCTGCACCTGCTGGCGCAACCGCTCCAGCGCGGCCACGGGAACAACCTCATGCATAGCCTTCACCGCATTGAGGGGGCTTACTCGCTGGTCATCATGACCGAGAACGAGCTAATTGGCGTGCGTGACCCGCACGGATTTCGGCCCCTTTGTCTCGGTCAAATTGACGACGCCTGGGTGCTGGCGAGCGAGACCTGCGCGTTGGATTTGATTCATGCCAAGTTCGTGCGCGACGTGGAGCCGGGGGAGGTCGTGGCCATCAACCAGGACGGGCTCACCAGTACGCAAGCCTTTCCAGAACACGAACGCCGGGCGTTCTGCATCTTTGAATACGTCTATTTCGCCCGGCCGGATAGCACCATCGCCAATCGCAGTGTCTATAAGGTGCGAGTCGAGATGGGCCGGCAACTAGCGCGCGAATTCCCCGTCAAGGCGGACGTGGTGGTGCCCGTTCCGGACAGCGGCAACTGCGCCGCACTGGGCTACTCGCTCGAATCGGGGATCCCGTTCGAGATGGCCTTCGTGCGTAATCATTACGTGGGCCGCAGCTTCCTCCAGCCCTCACAGCTCATCCGCGACTTCGATGTGCGCGTGAAGCTCAACCTGATTGAAGAGCTGGTCAAGGATAAACGGGTTATCGTTGTGGACGATTCCATCGTGCGGGGGACCACCTGCAAGACCCGGGTGAACAATCTCAAGGAAGCCGGCGCCAAAGAGGTGCACGTGATGGTAAGTTGTCCGCCGCACAAGAACCCATGCGTGTACGGCATTGATTTCCCCGACCGCAACAAGCTGATGGCGGCAAATTATTCACAGGAGGAGATTCGCAAATACCTCAATGCCGACTCGCTCTGCTACCTATCCCAGGCGGGCTTGGTCAAGGCGACCGGCCTGCCGGCCAACTCCTTCTGTATGGCTTGTTACGATGGCAATTACCCAGTTGCCTACGACCCGGCCGTAAACAAGCACATCATCGAACGGCGAAACGGCCGGCGACCCGGCTTGGCCGAAGCCGCGGCCCAGGAAAAGGCGCAAATCAGGCTGCTCTGAGCTCCTTTATGCGGGCTGCTGCTGGGTCAAGCAGTGGACCGTGCCGCGACCCAGTACCAGATCCACAGCGTGCAGGCCGATAACCGGCCTGTCCTTGAAAAGTTCCCCCAATATGCCGAGCGCGATCAGGTCATTGGGATCATTGAACGTCGGGACCAGCACCGCGGCATTGGTGATATAGAAGTTCGCATAGCTGGCAGGCAGACGGTTGCCGGCGAAGTAGAGCGGTCCCGGCATCGGTAACGGCACTATTTCTGGCCGGGAACCGTCTTCCAATCTCAAGTCCCGAATGCGTTCCCAGTTCTCGGCCAGCGCACGGTAATTGATGTCCTTCGGGTTGGGTTCCTTGATTAGCACGACCGTCCTGGGATTCACGAAGCGGCAGATGTCGTCAATATGGCCATGCGTGTCGTCGCCCGCCGGCCCGGCGGCCAGCCACTGGACGTTGGTCACTCCGAGATAGGTCTTGAGGGTCTCTTCAATCTCCTCCCGCCCCAGGCCAGGGTTGCGCACCTGGACCTTGGGATCGAGATAGCATTGCTCGGTGGTCAGCAAGGTGCCGCGCCCGTTGACCTCAATCCCTCCACCCTCGATCACGAAGTCTCTACCGTTGCACTCCGCATTGAACAGCCTCTTGCCGAGCAGCTTGGCCGCGGTGTCCGGCACACGACGATCCTTCTGCCAATCATCATGCTTGGCCCAGGCATTAAAATGGAAATGCACAATGGCCGTTTCCCCCTTCGCCCCGTGTTTCCCTCCCCGCTTACTTCGGACTTCGGACTTCAAACTTCGGACTTCATCGCTCGCTACCTTCTTAACAAAGACCGGCCCCGTATCTCGCGTCCAACCGCGGTTGGTGGGATGACGGATGAACTCAACGCCGCTCAGTTCAGCACCCGCGCGCGAGAGAATGCGGCGGGCAGCCTCTTCGTCGGCTTTGTGGTTCACTAGCAAACGCACGCGCTCGCCAGGGGCAATCCTGCGGACGATTTCTCCATAGACCCAGCGCACCGTTTCGATCTTATCTGGCCAGTCGATTGGATTGTGCGGCCAGATCAGCCAAGTGGCTTCGTGGCGCTCCCATTCCGCCGGCATCGAAAAACCAAGTGTGGCGGGCGTCGAGGTTGATTCGTTAGCGGCTTTGATTTGGGGCATGGAAATGGCGTGGGAATCGTTTCCTCAGGGCTCGAAACAGGCGCTCTTCTTGATTCGGCCGGCAATGGTCATGAAATCGCGATTCTGTTTTACGATGACAAAGCCAGCCTGCCCCGAAACCGGCGCTTTTGCAAAGGCAAACTGCCACCTGATTTCTTTTGAATAAGAGACCAACCCCTACTGTCTATGGCATGGGCGGGCTTAGCAGTACCGCCCGGCTCCGGCTGAGAACGCTACGCGTTTGTCCCAGAAGACCGAGTGAGACCCTCCTGATATCCTACGGATACCCTCCTGATATCCTACGGATACCCTACGGATATCCTACGGATACCCTACGGATATCCTACGGATATCCTACGGAACCCCAGCGGACCGCATCCCCATCTCTTGGCCTGCCCCTGGCCTCCAATTCGCTCGGACGTGGCTGTCAATGCAGCAGCGGCACAGGCCTTGATGACCTGTGCCGCGCGAAGAGATGCGGATACGAAATGGACCAGCGCTTAAGACCCTGGCTTGGTCAGAACGATGAAGTCGTCCCGGCGGTTCTGCCTCCAGGCGGATTCATCGTGGCCCTGGGCGGCCGGCTTGTCTTTTCCGTAGCTGATGGTGTCAACCTCAGTCGGCCCGATGCCCAGGCGGATGAGTTCCTCACGCAGCGCCAAGGCGCGGCGCTCGCCCAGGGAGCGATTGTACTCCTCGGTGCCGCGCTCGTCGCAGTTGCCTTCGACTCTGACCGCTTTGCCCTTATTGGCCTTCAAATAGTCCGCCACGGCCGCCGCTTTGGGCTTTTCGCTCGCCTTAATCACAGAACTGTCAAAATCGAAATATACGGTCTCGGCTTTGAGGGCCTGCGCATCCTCGAGCCAACCCTCATGCAAATTGGCCGGATTGGAAGCATGTCCGCCAGTTTCCCCAGGGGCGCCTGTGGCTTTAGTGGCTCCGGCGGCGCCAGGATCGCCTGCCAGCGGTTCGGCAGGCTTGATCCCCGTGCCGGGGGGCGGCATCTCCGGGGCTTTCCCGGCCCGCGGTCCCGGGAGTTCGGTCACATTAACAGGTTTCTTTTTGCAGCCGGAGGCTGCGACGCATAGGACTAATCCGATCACCAACAGGTTGGTAAACTTGTTCACTTTCATATTTCTTCCTTTCATGGACGGCCTTATCTGGCCCAACTGGGTTGCGACTGCGAGCTAATTCCCGAAATTCGGGATACATCTTTGTATTGTTTCGTCGGCACGTCAAGCAGAGAGAGCACGTAATGCCCGCCGGACCGACGACAATAGGCCAACGTCCGGGAATTCGGCGCCCAGGACGGGTCCTCGCCATCCACCAGCGATATCGCCGTACCACCCGCGGCCGGCACCACGCAGATCTGGAATCCCGACCGGTATTGCGCCGTAAACGCAATCCACTTGCCGTCCGGCGACCAATCCGGTTCCGTCGGACTAGGCATGCCGGCGGTCCCGATCTGCTGCGGCGCTCCGCCCGAGGGAGATACCTTGCACAATGTCCGGTGCTCTCTCTCCTTTGCCGCGAAACAAATCCATTTGCCATCCGGCGACCAGCAGGGCGACGACTCATCCTGCGGCGACTTGGTCAGCCGCTTCAGGTTACTCTCGTCGCTGTCGCAGACATACAAATCCGTCCAGCCGTCCTTGCTCAATATCATCGCCACTTTGCTGCCGCCCGGCGAAGCCGCCGGGCTCATGTTCGACCCGCCATACCGGGCGAACGCCCGCCGCGATCCCGTCGAGAGGTCATGATAAAAGATGTCCGCATGGTGCAGCTTGTAGGACACGTAATAGAGCGCCATGCGCCCCGGCACCCAGCATGGCGCGGCCACCAGGCTGTCATCCTTGGTCACCGCCTGGGAGTTGTGCCCGTCGAAGTCGGCCACGTAAATTTCGCTGTTCGGGCTGTTCTCCCCCTTAAAGGCAATCTTGGTCTGCGCAATGGGTTTGCGGCTCAGCGCCTGGACGAAGTCATCCGCAAAAGCATGCGCCTGTCGCCGCAGAGACGCGCCCGAGTAGACCTTGGATACCAACGTGGTCTGGTTGTGCGGATCGACGGCCTTGGCTTGCAGGTTGGCGTCGTTGCTGCCGCTGATAAGATACTGCGCCGCCTCCGCATTCGTGAATGCGAAGCCCTGGACATAGAGGTCGAACTGGAGGGTCGCGGCGGCCTCACCCGTCAACCCGCTCATGGAAAGCCATATGGGTTTCGTGTTGCCGGGACCAACACTGGTCTTGGTGATGTCAATCTGTGAATAGGCGGAGCCATAGGCTCCAACCAAACTGAGGGTAATAAGGATTTGCTTAAGACGCATAAATTGTTTCATCCGGCCGCTCGCTTGGCGGCGACATTGAAGTTGATGTTCACGGTACGCTGGTTCTCCGTCGCAGTGTCGGGCAGCGGCGCGGCCGATTTCACCCGGTCCAACGTTACCTGCACCGACCGGTCCACGCCTGGGTTGCCGGAAGAGCGCGTGATTCGGGAGGACACCACGGTGCCGTCGCGCGCGATGGTCACGGATGCCGCCGTCGTCGCGTTGTCATCGGTAATGCCGTCAGGTACAACCCAGGCACTCTGGTAAACGCTCTTCACTGCTTGCAGAAAGTTGGCATAGGGCACGCCGCCGCCGCCCGGCCCCTTTAACAAGATGGACGTGCTGCCCGAGAGGCTCGATTCCAGGTTGTTGGCCGCACTGCCAAGCGCTGACGCAATACGCCGCCGCCGATCCGTGTCGCGCCGTGCTTCCTCCCGCGCTTCCTCTCGCGCCTCCGCCTGTGCTGCCGCCTGTGCTCGAGCTTTAATATCCTCTTTGGTTTCCCGCGGACGTGTGATGGGAGTGAGGTCCAGGATGGGCTTCTTCGGCTTGCGCTCTTTGCTTGGCTCAAGCGAATATTCCGGATCCGGGCGTGGCGCGACCTCTTTAACCGTCTCCTTCGGGGGGTCTGGTTCCCGCACCGTCTCGGGCGGAGGGGGCTCCGGTTTGACGACGGGAGCTGGCGGCGCGGGCTGAGGCTTCTCGAACGTCGCCGGCGGAGGTTTAGCGTTAGGGTTCCCGCCACCGCTCAGCGCGCTATCCACCGTCTTCAGGGGAACAAAGTCGAGCACCGGCATGGTATCAGGCTTGGTCTGCGACGCCGTGAACGCCGGCCCAATCAACAAGACCAGCAGCAGCAACAGGTGTAGCCCTGCCGAGGCGATGAAACACTTCTTTTGCAGTCGGTTCACTTGCGGGTGCCGGGTGGCTCGGTGCGCAACGAGTATTTTTGGATCCCGTGACGCTGGAGGGCGTCGGTCACCGACGCGAAATACTCCAACGGGCTCTTCCGATCGGCGCGGATATAGACGATCATATTCCTGTTGGCGCGGTAATCCTTAACCAGCTCAGCTTCAAGCTGCGGCAGCGACATGGGCATCTTGTCCAGGCGGTACGCACCTTGTGGGGTGATCTCCACCGTGCGGATGTCCCGTTTGTCGATCTTCGGGTCTGGTTCCCCTCCTTTGGGTAGGTTCAAGCCAATACTCTGCTCCAGCAGCGGCGTCGTGATCACGAAGATGATCAGCAGGACGAAGGCCAGGTCCAACAGCGGAGTGATATTGATCTCATTCAACGTCACCAGCGCACTGCGTTGTGAAAAGCGCCGCATGGTCTAAAACCCTACTCTTCCTCAAGGTACTCCGTCTCCATCTTCGACACCAGTTCCTGGGCGAAGTTGTCCAACTCCACCGTCATCACGCGCAGGGTATGCACCAGCCAGTTGTAGGCAAACATTGAGGGGATGGCCACCAACAAGCCAGCCACCGTGGTGATCAGCGCCGCCGACACGCCCGGAGCCATCGCCGCCATTGTTGCTGATCCCTGTTGCGCGATATGGCCGAACGTGCTCATCACGCCCCAAACCGTTCCCAGCAACCCCAGGAAGGGGGCGCCGCTCACCGCGATCGCCAGCAGGATGAGCCCCGACTCCAGCTTGAGGGATTCCTGGGCCACGTTGTTCTCAAGCGTCCGCTTCACATGTTCCATTCCTTTGAGTGAGACGAACCTCTTCCGCCCGTCGCCGGCCGGATTCTTGAGCCGGGCGTCCAACTCCAGGCTGCCGGCCTGGTAGACTGTAAATTGAGGGCAGCCATCCACCTGCACCCGGCGGTCGAAGAGGTCGAGGACGTGCTTCTGCGTTCGGTATTCGGTGTTGAAGAAAAGGTTGAGCTTCTTGGCACGCCGCATCTGGACAGCCTTGGCGATCATGACCGACCACGCGACAATGGAGAAGATGGCGAGACAGAAAATAACGCCCTTGCCTTCCGGTGTGGCTTGGCACCACACGTAAAGCAATTCCATCTCATTGGCCCTTGTGGCCCCTACGGCTAAGAAAACGGGTACGTTCATTCCGACACGATCTGCCTGTAACTCCGCAAACTTGGTCGTGAGGAATAGAAGCGCCCAAGCGGAACTTGTTCAAAAAACACCTAACCAAACCCTAAAAATGTGCCCAACACCAATAGTTCTAACAGTGTCTTCGATAAGTGCAAATACAAAATTGCAGAATATTTAGGGCACCCCCGGCGAGTTGGCCAGAGGCTCCTTTGCCGTGACGTCAGCCAAATCCGCCGCGAATGCACTCACATCCTCTGCCGTCGTGTCCCAACTGCACATGAGCCGGGCGCTGTCCGGACTGACGTGAGTGTAGTACTTCCATCCTCGCTTGTACATTTCCTGGGTAACCGCCTCCGGCAACCGGGCAAAAACGGTATTGGTCTGCACCGGATACGCTATCTCGACGTGCGGCAGCGGGCGAATCGCGGCTTCCAGGCGCTGGGCCATGTCGTTGCTGTGCTTGGCATACCTCAGCCAGGCGCCGTCCTTCAACATCCCGACCCAAGGCGCGGACAGGAACCGCATCTTCGAGGCTAGCTGCCCGCCTTGTTTGCATCGATAATCAAACTCGCGTGCCAACTCCGTATTGAAGAACACGACAGCCTCGCCCAGCGCGATGCCGTTCTTCGAGCCGCCGAAGCAAAGCACATCCACACCCGACTCCCAAGTGATCTCCTTGGGCTTTGCCCCCAGCGCTACGACCGCATTGGCGAAACGCGCCCCGTCCATGTGCACGCGCAGGTGGCACCGCCGGGCGGCCTCGGTGACCGCGCGTTGTTCATCAAGCGAATAGACAGTGCCCAACTCTGTCGCTTGCGTCAGGCTGAGCACATGCGGTTTAGGGTAATGGATGTCGGTGCGCTTGTGCACCGCGCGGTCAATAGCCTGGGGATCAACTTTCCCGTCCGGGCCTGGTAGCAACAGCACCTTGGTCCCGTTGGCAAAGAACTCCGGCGCGCCGCACTCAGCGGTTTCAATGTGCGCCTGCTCGTGGCAGAGGATGCTGTGGTACGACTGGCAAAGCGAGGCCAGCGAAAGCGAGTTGGCCGAGGTGCCGTTGAATACGAAGAACACCTCGCAGTCGGTCTCGAACACGTCACGGATCAGGTCGGACGCCTTAGCCGTCCAGGTGTCGTCGCCATAGCTGACTTCGTGACCCTGATTGGCGTCGACCATGGCGGCAAATGCTTCGGGGCAGATCCCGGCATAGTTGTCACTGGCAAACTGGCGGCGGGGAGCAGCTTCAGCATTCATGGGCCGATTCTAGAGCTTCGGTCCCTGGAGGGAAGAACGGATTTCACGGATGCGTGGCAGCACAGGTGATGGGGTGTTGATCAAATCGCCTGCGTTGTTTGCTGGCCTGGGCAACATCCGCTCACGTCGGTTGCAAGCCCGAACATTTACGTCCCGGAGCGCCGGTCTCCGACCCGGCGCCTCCCGGCCAACTGCCCGACGCCGGGTCGGAGACCGGCGCTCCGGCCTGCGGGCATTTCGAGATGAATGTGAAAAATAAAGGCTGGGTTCGCACAGACTCTCCGATTCTGCTTGCCTTCAGGGCGCAGGTAAAATCTGCTCTTCGGAATGTCAGCCGCCAACCTAGTTTTACCGAACGTCCTGAGATGTTGATGACTGGACTATTCCGCCGCAAATCCCTGGACCAATTGGTCGGTGAAACCGCCGACCCACGCAATCAACTGCGTCGCGTGCTCGGCCCGCTGCAACTCACCATGCTCGGGGTGGGTGCTATCGTTGGCGCGGGCATCTTCTCGACACCCGGCACTGCCGCTGCCGGCGGCGCGGGGCATATCGGGGCGGGGCCGGCGCTGGTAATTTCCTTCCTTATCGTGGCGGTGGCCTGCGGGTTTGCCGCCCTATGCTACTCCGAGTTCGCGGCCATGGTGCCGGTCTCCGGCTCGGCCTATACGTATGCTTACGCCACGCTGGGTGAACTGGCGGCCTGGCTCATCGGGTGGGACTTGATCCTCGAATACGCCATCGGCAACGCCGCCGTGGCGGTCTCATGGTCGGGCTACTTCCAAGTCTTGCTCGATGGCCTCCATGTCCATTTGCCCGCCTGGTTGGGAACGGATTTCCGGTCGGCGATGCAGGCCGCCGCACAGGTCGCCAGTACGCAGGCGGCACACCTGGACCCAAGAAAGCTGGAGCCCAGCGTTTTGCACGACGCGCTGGCATGGCAGATGGCGCCCCAGTTGGCCGGGTTGCGGCTCATCTTCAACTTACCCGCCTTTGGCATTGTGCTGCTAGTGACCTGGATCGTGCTCATTGGCATTCGCGAAACAGCGCGCTTTAATACGGCGCTGGTTATCGGGAAGCTGGGCATCGTTCTGTTCTTCCTCGTGTTGGGCTCGATGTACATCCGGCCTGAAAACTGGGTTCCCTTTGCGCCCAACGGGGTAAAAGGCATATCGAGCGCGGCGGCCATCATCTTCTTTGCCTATATCGGGTTCGACGCTGTCTCTACCGCCGCGGAGGAGACGCGTAACCCACAGCGCGATATGCCGATTGGCATCCTCGCCAGCCTGGGCATCTGTACCGTGCTCTACATCGCCGTAGCGATCGTGCTGACCGGCATGGCCAAATGGAACACGCTGGGCAACGCAGAACCGCTCGCTTACGCCTTTTCCTCCCTCGGGATGAACTGGACCGCCAGCATTATCGCGCTGGGCGCGGTGGTGGCCACGACGTCGGCGCTCGTGCCTTACCAGGCCGGCCAGCCGCGCATCTTCTTCGCCATGGGCCGCGACGGCCTGCTGCCACCGTGGGCGGCCAAGGTGCATCCGCGCTATCGCACACCCTACGTCACCACCATCTTCACGGGCATCTTCGTCGCCATCTTCTCTTCGGTTGCCAACATCAACGAACTGGTGGAATTAACCAACGTCGGAACCCTCTTCGCCTTCATCCTGGTCGCCGCCGGCATTATCATCCTGCGTTATACCGACCCCGACCGGCCGCGGCCATTCCGTACCCCGCTCGTACCCTGGGTGCCGCTGGCCGCCATCGCCTGCTGCGGTTATTTGATGTGCGAGCTGCCTCTCATAACCTGGATTCGCTTCTTCGGCTGGATGGCTGCAGGGCTGATCCTCTACTTCCTTTACGGTTTCCGCCGTAGCCGGCTTGGACAAAAGCCATGAACGGGACCTTGTCAGCGGCGCGCGGACATTCCTGTCCGCAGCAACGTACTTCGCGCGTAGCGGCAATCCATAGGGACGGAGTGGATGTTCAAGAGAAGCTGCGGACAGGAATGTCCGCGCGCCGTACTAAACGGAGACGATGAGCGAGGCCAAGCCAACCGCCGCAGAACCAAAATTCCTGCAGGGCCTCGGGTTAGTGGATTCCACGATGCTGGTTGCCGGGTCCATGATCGGCTCGGGCATATTCATCGTTTCGGCTGATATCACCCGCCAGGTCGGGTCGGCCGGCTGGCTGTTGGCAGTGTGGCTCGTTACTGGCGCCCTGACCGTTAGCGCCGCCCTGAGCTATGGCGAGTTGGCGGCCATGATGCCCCGCGCGGGCGGCCAGTACGTCTATCTCCGCGAAGCCTACAGTCCGCTTTGGGGCTTCCTGTATGGCTGGACTGTATTCCTCGTTATCCAGACCGGCACCATCGCCGCCGTCGCCGTTGCCTTCGCCCGTTACTTCGGCGTCCTGGCTCCGGCCATTTCGCCGACCGCCTGGATTGTCCCGCCGATCAACCTCTCGGCTGATTATGCGGTGAGCCTCTCGACTCAGCAGTTCGCCGCCATTCTTATCATAGTGCTGTTGACATTCATCAACACGCGCGGTCTTCAGATCGGCAAGCTCATCCAGAACGTCTTTACTTCCGCCAAGACAATTTCCCTCATCGCCCTCATCTTCATTGGACTGCTTCTCGCACGCCACGCGGATGCCATTAAAGTCAACCTCAGCGACTTCTGGACGCCGCGCGGCGTGACACCCATCAAACCCGACTTGTCCTCCATGTCCGTGGTCTCCGCCACCGGCGGCGCCTTCGGTCTGTTCGTCGCCTTCTGCGTCGCCCAGGTCGGCTCGCTCTTCTCCTCCGACGCCTGGAACAACATCACCTTCACCGCCGGCGAGGTGAAGAATCCACGCCGCAATATCCCCCTCTCGCTCGCAGCGGGAACTGGAATCGTCACGCTCCTCTACTTGTTAGCCAATGTCGCCTATCTCTGCCTGCTGCCGCTGGACAAGATTCAGAACGCTTCCGATGACCGCGTGGCCACGGCTGCCATTGAGACCGTCTTCAGCGGTGGGGGCGCCCACATCATGGCCGTCGCGATCATGATCTCCACCTTCGGCTGTAACAACGGGCTTATTCTGGCGGGCGCGCGCGTCTATTACGCAATGGCTCGCGATGGCCTGTTCTTCAGGGCCACCGGCAAACTCAATGATCGCCACGTGCCGGGCTTCGGGTTGGCCCTGCAATGCGTCTGGACCTGCCTGCTCGTGTTGCCCCGCACCCGGCTGCGCGATGGGGCAGGGGCGCCCAAGATCGACATCCTCACAGGTCGCGAACAATACGGAAACCTCTATAGCAACCTGCTCGATTACGTTGTGTTTGCCGTGCTGATCTTCTACGTGCTGACCATCGTTGGCCTGTTCATCCTCCGCCGCAAACGGCCCGACGCCGAGCGTCCCTACCGCGCCTTCGGCTACCCGGTGATCCCGGCGCTCTACATCGTGACTGCCAGTGCCATCATGCTGGTTCTGTTGTTCTACAAAACCCAGACCACGTGGCCAGGCCTGTTGATCGTGCTGGCCGGTGTGCCTGTTTACTTTCTGTGGAAAAGGCGCGCGAACCAGACTCAAGCCGTAGCCGTCGACGAGAGCCGGCGCTGAACACGAGGCTGATGGTTAGCGCTGGCCTTGTGGAGTCAGTCTCCTTGAGAGACCGGACGGTGCCGGGGCACCATTGCACGGAAGTCCCCAAGGTTGTATGGCCCGATATAGGGTTGGCTCAAATCGACTTCGGCGACGGCGACCGTGCCCCACTTCCCGGCCTGCGCGATTGGTTTACCGGTCTGATCAAAGACCGCCGAGATCATCCAGCCGTCCTTCGGCTCCATGAAGGTGCTGCAGACCAGATAGACGTGGTTCTCACACGCACGGGCCTGGGCCAGCAAGGGATTGCAGCCATAGACCGGCCAGGCGATCACCTCCGCGCCGCGGTTCGCTAATTCGCGGGCAACCTCGGGGAAGAAGCCGTCGTAGCAAACCATCAGACCGACCTTGCCAAACTTCGTATCGAACACCGGGTAGTCCTTGCCCGGCGCGATTCCGGCGGCAGCCTCGCTGGGAGGAAGGCAGACCTTGCGGTACTTGCCAATCAGCCTGCCATCAGAACCAAGCAGAACGGCTGTATTGTAAACGAGATGCCCATCCCTCTCATGCAGGCTCAATGCGATGTGCAAGTTGTGTTTCCTGGCGAGTTCTCCAAAGTAGCGAGTAGTCGGTCCGGGAATGACTTCGGCATTCTCCTCTGGCTTCAACTTCAAGCCCAGTGAAGGAACAGTCTCACCGAGAACGACGAGATCGGCTTTCTGGTTGCCGGCTTCCGCGATGAGCGGCGCGTATTCCTCGCAGTTCTCCCGTGGTGACTTGCCGGTCGGCTTATAGTGAATCGTGGCGAGTCGCACGATGCGCGGCGACCGCGGCGCGGTCTTGTCGAATTGAACCTCGCTCCACTCGATGCGTCCGTTGGGGGCCCATTGCAGGTGCAGTTCGACCACAGCGCGCGTAGCCCTGGCGGGAGCGCGATACACCCCGGAGACTGTGGTCCAGCCTTGCGAATCGGTCACACCGTCTACGGGATACTCGGGTTCGGCACTGGGGACGTGGCCCAGCTCCTTGACTTGTCGTTCGGAAACGTCGGCGGACACCATGTGTCCCGCCTCATCCTGCCAGAGCACGCGCACCAAAGCACTACGTCGTGGCACGGCGACTTTGTGCGTCTTGCGGACTGAGCGAAACTGGTAGTAATCTCCGCCGCTCACCGCGAACGACTTCTGGAACCACCCATCCAATCCATCGCGACGGTCGTGCGTCACCACCATACTGCCGGTTTTCTTTGGTCCGCCTCGCGGCTCGAACGAGAACTTCGGGCGAATCTCATCACGCGGCGCAACAGTCTCCCAGTCGTTGGGTGGCTGATTGGCCGAGCAGGCCAGCGCCAGGAGCGAGTAGAGGGCAATAGTAAGAGTGGTTATTCGCTTCATGGGTGTGTGCTTTCTGAAGGGGTGGTGCCAGCCTTCGGGTTCATTGGGTGCAACTCTGTTGCATTCTCAGCCTATACTCGATTTCAACGGCAATCGCATGGCATAATACCAGTTTGGTAGCATTATCACAATGCACCGAACGGATGCCGGGTGGAAAGAACAATGACCGGAGAATGCGGTCATTCACACGATGAATTGCTCCCGAAGTGCTACGCTTGCCAAAGAGGGCGCGAAGTGCCACCATTCGCCCGAATTATCTTTATGAGCATCAGCAACAGAGGAGTTAAATCCGGCGCTCTTTCGGCCCTGCTTTGCGCGGTGGCGGCGTTCGCCAGCCCGGACAAGTCAATGCAGATTTCCAGCGGCTGGCTATTGCAGGACGCCGCCCGAGTGCCGCAAAGCGGCGAATTCATTTCCAGCCCGAGCTTTCAACCCGCCGGGTGGCATCGCGCGACTGTTCCCGGAACCGTGCTGACGAGTCTGGTTAATGATGGAACATATCCGGAGCCGCTCTACGGGGAGAACAATCGACCGGACAGAATTCCCGACACACTCTGCCGCACCACCTGGTGGTATCGCGCCGTATTCACTCGACCGGACGCCGGCGCGGGCAGCAGGATCTGGCTCAACTTCGACGGTATCAATTACCTCGCCGAGGTTTGGCTCAACGGCCACGAGGTGGGAACCATCAAGGGCGCGTTCACCCGCGGCGTTTTTGACATCACCTCGAACCTGGTTGCCGGGACCTCGAATGTCCTGGCCGTCCATATTTTGCCGCAGCCGCATCCGGGCGAAACGCACGAAAAGACCATTGCCAATGGCACGGGGCCTAATGGCGGTGTCACCGGCCTCGACGGGCCCACTTTCCTGTGCACCATCGGTTGGGACTGGATTCCCACCATCCGCGACCGCGACAGCGGCCTCTGGCAGGATGTCGCTCTTTCGGTCACCGGGCCGGTGGTCCTGGAGAACCCGTTTGTCACCTCGGACCTGCCGCTACCACGCACCGACACCGCCGACCTGACGGTCCAGGCCACCTTGCGCAACGTCACGGACCAACCGCAGGTCGGCACCCTGGCCGGCAAGGCTGAGGGTATTGCCTTAAAGCAGACCGTCTCGCTTGGGCCGAAGGAAGTGCGGACCATCACGCTCACGCCAGCAACGATCCCGTCGCTTCGCCTCAAGAATCCCCATCTCTGGTGGCCCAATGGTTTCGGGCCGGCTAATCTCTACACGCTTCGCCTTGCGTTTAAGATCAAGGGTGCCGTCTCGGATGCGCGCTCTGTCACCTTTGGTGTCCGCAAGATCAGCTACTCGCTTGCGGGCTCGGATAATCTGGCACTCTCCGTCAACGGCGTGCCAGTCATGGTCAAAGGTGGTGACTGGGGCATTGATGAAGCGCTGAAGCGTATTCCCCGCGAGCGGCTTGAGGCCCAAGTCCGGATGCACCAAATGGCCAACTACACCATGATCCGTAACTGGGTCGGCCAAAGCACCAGCGAGGAACTCTGTGACCTCTGCGACCGATACGGCATCCTGCTCTGGGACGAGTTCTTTGAACCGCATCCGGCGGATGGCCCGATTCCTCAGGACGTCGAACTATACCTGGCCAATGTGCGCGACAAGATTCTGCGCTTCCGCAGTCATCCCTGCATTGCATTGTGGTGCGCGCGCAACGAGGGCGATCCGCCGCCGGCCATCGGCAAGGGGATTCAGAATCTGATCAACGAACTGGACCCTGGCCGTCTTTACCAACCCAGTTCGACCTCCGGCCGTGGCGTCAATTCCGGCGGCCCTTACCATTGGCGCACGCCGCGCGAGTTTTACACATGGGGTGAGGCGTTTAAGACCGAGGTTGGCTCGATTTCCGTGCCCACCCTCGAGGCGATACACGCCATGATGCCCTCCAAGGATTGGGAGGTTATCAACGATGATTGGGCCCAACATGATTTCTGCGCTGGAGCCCAGCAGGGCGATTGGTACCCGCAAATCATTGCCAGCCGCTATGGTTTCCCGTCCAACCTCGCGGATTTCACCCGCAAAGCCCAACTCGCCAATTACGAGTGTTTCCGCGCGATGTATGAAGGCCGCTTCGCCAAGTTGTTCCATCCCGCCACCGGCGTCATCACGTGGATGAGCCACCCGGCTCAGCCCAGTTTCGTCTGGCAACTCTACAGCCACGACCTGGAACCGAATGCGTCTCTTTATGCGACGCGCAAGGCCTGCGAACCGGTGCACATCCAGCTTAACCAAAGCAATTGGCACCTTATGGTCATCAATAACTCAGCCTCGAATTTGACTGGCGCCAAGGCCAAGACCTCCATTTACAACCTGGACGGCACCGTGCAATCCACTCATACCGAAGCCCTCACTGCCGCGCCCAGCGCCGTGACCGACCTCGGCGCGGTTGTCTTTCCCTCTAGCCTGTCCCTCGTTCATTTCGTCAAACTAGAACTGCGCGACAGCAAAGACCACATGGTTTCTGAGAACTTTTACTGGCGGGAACTGCCCGAGCGCCAGGACGACCTCCAGGCTCTCAACACCCTGCCCACCGTTGCGCTTGAAATCGAGGCCAGCCGGCGCGATTCAGCCCACCGGTGCCTGATCGGCGCTACAGTTCACAATCCCACCAAGTCCGTCGCATTGATGGCCCACTTGCAATTGCGCAAGGCGCATTCGGGCCAGCGGGTCCTTCCCGTGTTCTACAGTGATAACTACGTGTCGCTGCTGCCGGGTGAAACTCAGACGCTCAGCATCGAGGCTGCCTCCGCCGACCTCGCGGGTGATGCTCCGGTCTTGGCGGTGGATGGGTGGAATGTAACGGTCAAGCCGGTGTCTGCCTCTGGCACAAAGCGCGTCCAGATCGTTCCCAACACCGACGCGCAGTCCCTCGGTGCAACATCCACCACGGCTAACTCGCTCATTGAGACCCTCAGCATTAACTGCGGCGGCGGTCCGATCGGTTTCTTTCGCTTCGGCGCGCAATCGCTGGGCGTGTTTGCGCGCGATTGGGATTTCAAAGGCGGTACCGGCGCGGCCACCAGCGGCGGCTGTGACGTCCATGTGCCGAATGCGGCGCCACTCGAGGTTTACCAGAGCGAACGCTGGGGCAATTGCACCTACACCCTCCCGGTGAAGAAGGGCTCCAGCTACACCGTTCGCCTGCATTTTGCCGAGGTGAAGCTCGACGCCGGTCAGCGCAAATTCAATGTCGCTATCAATGGACAGCGCGTATTGACTGATTTCGATATTGCCGGGGAAGGCGGCAAGAACAAAGCCGTAGTAAAGGATTTTGCCTCAACCTCGCCGGATGCCGACGGCAACATCGTCATCGCCTTGAACCGCGGGTCTGCTGATGAACCTAAGATCTGCGGCATCCAGCTTCTGAAGGGAAAACCGGAATAGGAGGCACTTTGCTGGCTGGCACTGCGGCCATCGTGAAACGTTCAGCTTGAACCGTCATGCGAAACTTCACCCCCTCCACGACAGGTTCCTGTTCCATTCTCACCGTTCTTGCTCTGTTGATTACGTCTGGCGCTCTAAGGGCCCAAACAGCGGCATCCTCCGTGAAGGACTCCGGCAAAGACCACGGACTGTTGAACTGGACCGCCCAGCAAGACCACAAAAACATGATGGAACAGTTGGGTATTGTTCGGCTGCGTCCAGGGCCAAGCGGACAGGCAGGCACGACCAATTCAGCAAACTATGACCCCGCCAAGGCCAACCCCTTTCCCCATCTGCCGGAAGTCCTCACGCTGGAAAACGGAGACAAGATTACCACGGCCGAAATGTGGTGGCGGCAGCGCCGCCCGGAGATCATGGAGGACTTCGAGCGTGAGGTGGTTGGGCGGGTGCCGAAGAGCGTGCCGAAGGTAACCTGGACCGTGGTTTCGAATGTGACGGATCGCCTCGTCGGCAGCCTGCCGGCCAACGGCAAACAACTCGTCGGCCATGTGGACAACTCGGCCTTCCCTGCCATCACCGTGGACCTTCGCATGACACTGGTGACTCCGGCGGGGGCAAAGGGCCGGGTGCCGGTGCTGATGATGTTCGGCGGTTTTGGGGGCGGCGGCATGCCACGCCCGGCTGGCTCTCCGGTGCCGACTAACCGATTCCCTGAATTCGGCGGCCCCTACAAGGATCCACCAGCCACGGAGCAATTGCTCGCTGCTGGCTGGGGTTTTGCCACCCTTAACCCGGGCAGTATCCAGGCCGATAACGGAGCAGGGCTCACCAAAGGCATCATCGGCCTGGCAAACAAGGGCCAGCCCCGTAAGCCCGACGATTGGGGGGCGTTGCGCGCCTGGGCTTGGGGCGCAGCCCGCGCTCTGGATTATCTCGAAACCGATTCGGCCGTCGATGCGAAGAAAGTGGGCATCGAGGGCGTGTCGCGCTTCGGTAAGGCCGCGCTCGTCACCATGGGTTTTGAACCCCGCTTTGCCGTGGTGCTGGTGGGCTCCTCGGGCGAAGGCGGCGCCAAACTGCACCGCCGCAATTTCGGGGAAGTGGTCGAGAATCTAACCGGCTCGGGCGAATACCATTGGATGGCGGGCAATTTCCTCAAGTATGGCGCTTCGGAATCCTCGTTCGGCAGCAAGAATGCCGGGGATCTGCCGGTGGATGCCCATATGTTAATTGCCTTGTGTGCTCCCCGGCCTACTTTCATCAGCTACGGTGTACCTGAGCGTGGGGACGCCAATTGGCTCGACCAACAAGGCAGTTATATGGCGACGGTAGCGGCTGGACCTGTCTTCCGATTGCTGGGAGCGCAGGGCATCGGCGAGAAAGAAGATTATCGCACCGCGAAGATGCCCCCGGTGAATACCGGATTGCTGGACGGCGAACTGGCGTGGCGGCAACACGATGGCGGCCATGAAGATCGCTCGAACATGAAGTATTTCATTGCCTGGGCGAACAAGTTCATCAACCACGTCCCGGTGGCTGTTCCCGCCGTCAAGTGAGAGGGTGTCGGCGGCATGAATGCTCATCTTCCTTTTTTGAGCTTTGCAGTGCTGACTTTCACTTGCTACGCAGGGCTTCCGCAGGAGGCCGCCATCGGCACCCGCTCGGCATCAGCGGTTCAGCCAGTTCGTCGCAGCGATCCCAATTCGCTCCTGGCGCATCAGGAGTTAGTCCAAAAGGCCAAGCAAGGAGGCATCGACCTTTACTTTGTGGGGGATTCTATTACCCGCCGCTGGGGCGCCGCCGACGCCCAGTACCGGCCTTTGCTTGAAAACTGGATAACGAACTTCTTCGGCTGGAACGCCGCCAATTTCGGCTGGGGAGCCGATCGGATCGAGAATATTCTATGGCGCTTGCAGAATGGTGAATTGGAGGGTGTGAATCCCAAAGTGATCGTCCTGCTGGCAGGGATCAACAATGTGGGGAACGAACCTGGCCATGCTGAGAAAGTAACGGACATCACAGGAGGCTTGAAGGCGATCGTGGACGTTTGTCAGGCCAAAGCCCCGAACGCGATCCTCATCTTGACTGCTATTTTTCCACGCAATGACAACCTGGCCGTGATGCCGGCCATCAATCAAATCAACCGAAACCTATCGCGCCTGGCGGATGGGAACAAGGTTCGATACCTCGACATCAACGACAAGCTCGCAGACAAGGAAGGAAGACTATTTCCGGGAATGATGAATGCCGAGCAGCTTCATCCTTCGCTCAAAGCATATCAGGTCTGGGCGGACGCCTTGAAACCGATATTCACAGAGGTGCTCGGCCCTCCCGCCAGGACGGACCACGCTCCGCCACCGACCGGTGACCCGAGCGCCAAGCGCTAGAGCACCCGCTACCGATCACCCGTGACCGGCTTTTTCCAAATCGGCGCGACGCGCTTCATTTCGTCAATCAGCCATTGGCAAGCGGCGAAGGCCTCGCCCCGATGCGAGGCGACAACTTCCACCCACAGCGAAGGCTCACCCGCTGGGACCAGCCCAACGCGGTGCACGAGGCGCACGGACTCGACCGGCCAGCGCTTCGCTAACTCGTCGCAGAGCAAGCCGATCTGGTGCTCTGCCATCCGCTGAAACGTCTCGTATTCGAGGGCGCGAATACTCGCGTTGCCTTCAGTACCACGGACCACCCCCAGGAAGTAAACCGCCGCGCCCATGTCGGCGGACATGGACCGTTGCCTGAGCAGCGCCGCTTCGTCAATCGGTTGGGTAGTAATCGTTAGTTGCCGCTTCATGCCGAGCTCTTTGGTTAACCGCCTTGCACTGGTGGGAAAAGCGACACCTCATCGTCCGCCTTTAGAACATAGCGGAGGTCCTGGTAATCGACGCCAACGGCCATCAACGTGGATTTACGCATCGACGCCAATCTGGGGAACCGGACGACCAGTTGATTCAGCAGGTCCTCGAGCGTGCTGCCATCGGGTAGCGTTTCAGTGACCCGCGAGCAGCCGGTCAGGTCCTTGAAATAGGAATAGAAGGAAACCGCCACATGCATATTAAGCTGCGCCCTGGTTCGCTTTTCGAGGCGGGGCGACAATGATCGGCTCAGACGTCGTCTTATAGACGTGGGGATGCAGGACACCGACGAAGGGCAGATTGCGGTAGCGCTCCGCGAAGTCCAATCCGTAACCGACGACAAACACGTCCGGGATCTCGAAACCCACGTAGTCCGCTTCCACCCGCTCGACACGGCGGGCAGGCTTGTCCAACAGCACGCAAGTCTTGATCCGGCGCGGCTTGAGTGCCCGGAGCTTACCTCGCACGCGGTAAAGGGTTTTGCCTGTATCTAGAATGTCGTCCACCAGCAATACGTCGCGCCCGCGCACGTCGAGCCTCAGTTCCTTGGTAAATACAAGTTCACCCGATTCCGTGCCCGCGCCGTAGCTGGAGACACCGATGAAATCGAGCCGCAAGGGAAACGAGAGGTGCCGGATCAAATCGGCCAGAAACATCACCGTCCCATTGAGCAGCGAGACGACGACCATCTCCCGGCCGGCAAAATCGCGCACAATGTCGCGGGACATTTGCCGGATGCGCTGCGCGATCTGGAGGTCGGTGAGCAGGATACGCGCTACCTCCTTGCGCCAGCGCACCGGGACGTGGGCGCCGGACCTTGTCTCCAGCTTGAGGACAATAGCGCTCATGAGTCTTGGATGCTGAAGGACGCGCTTAACTGATCGGCTGGACCTCCGCTGGATTTCAGTGTGTTCAAATGTGCTTGGAATCGTGCTCGTCCTTGATGGCGTAGCCGGTTTCCTGCCGCTTGAAGTTGACCTCGTTCTTGCGAACGTAGGCATTGAAAACGTCGTCGGCGCTCATGCCCAGCACCTGAGCGAGGCTGATGAGGAAATGCAATAGGTCCACGACCTCAACCCGGGCGTTCTGCTCGTCGAACTTCTGGTATTTGGCCCACCATTTCCAGGGGACGCTGTCGGTCAATTCAGCGATTTCCTGGGACATCGCACGGCAGTAATTCAGCAGCCATTTGGTCTTCTCCTCCTGGCTCATGTCTTCGGTCCGGACGCCCAGGCGCTCGTTGAGCGCCTTCTGCATCCGGAACAGTTCACGAAGCTGGTCTTGTCTGTCCATGAACAGAGGATTTGGCCGGCGGGCGTCGGAAGCAAGACCAAAGGATGCGGCAGCCAAACTTTGGCCTTTAAAGGCCGGCGGCGAGACCGTATAAAGGTAGCTATGCCGACGTTGCCAGAAATGTTGTCCAAGGGCGGGCCGGTGCTGTGGTTGCTCCTGCTCGTCAGCGCCGTGGGTGTGGCGGTCTTCATCGAGCGGTTTCTGTATTGTCACCGCGCGCAGATCAATTCGATGGAGTTCCTCAATGGTGTGCGCACCGTCCTCAAGCGCAACAACATCGTCGAGGCGCTATCCATTTGCGACGCCACCCCCGGCCCCGTGGCGCGGCTGGTGAAGATTGCTATTCTAAATCGCGACCAGGGCCGGGAGCGAGTGCGCGAGGCGCTCGAGGAAGCGGGCGCGGCGGAGGTGCCGCGGCTGGAGGAAAAATTGAATCTCCTCGCGACGATCGCACAACTGGCGCCGCTGATCGGGCTGCTGGGTACGGTGTTGGGATTCATCCGGACCTATCACAAGATGCAAGAGAAGGGATTGACCGCGCATTTCGGCCTGCTTTCCGACGGGGTCTGGGCGGCCCTTGTCTGCGCCGCGGCGGGATTGGCTGTGGCGATTCCCGCGCACGCGGCCTACAATTACCTGGTCAGCCGCATCAATGCTATTGTGCTCGATATGGAACGTTCCGCCACTGACATCGTGCAGATCGTCACCGAAGGCATTAAGCCCCCGCCACAGTCATGAGATTCCCTCGGAATGCCCGCATTCTACGGAGCCAATTGGACGCGGCCCCGTTTGCAGCGGTGTTCTTCCTGCTCGTGATGTTCATGATGCTGGGGTCGTTGGTTTATACCCCGGGGGCGCGCGTCGAGCTTCAGCTCCCCCGTGCCAACGGCCTGCCTGGTACAGATAAGCCATCAGTCTATGTGGCCATTGATGCCGACGGCCGACTGTACTACGAAAACCAGTGGATCGAAGAGAAAACGCTGCGCGGCCGGTTGCAGGCGGTGGCTCGCAAGATCTCGGAACCGCTGACCCTCGTCGTTCAGGCGGATAAATCGGTCAGCTACGAACGGTTGATGAGCCTCACGCTATTGGCGCGGGACGCGGGTATACCGGAAGCCTTGCTGGCTACCTTGCCTGGCCCCCTGGCTCCGCCCTCGCCATGACCTCTGCGTCGGCTGAACCACGGCCTTGGTCGCCACGCCGCCGGGGGGGGGCGGTTGTGCTGATCTTTGTGGTCCAGCTAAGCCTGATCTTTTGGCTCGGCACCCGCGCGCCCATTCTCTCACACCCGGCGGCCGCGGCCCTCACCCTTCATCTTGCGACGCCGGCCTCCGCAGAACTGCGGGCGCTCTACGATCCCACCTTGTTCACTTTGCCGCACGCGCAGGAGTTTTCCGGGACTGTCTGGCAGAGAGTGCCTCGACCGGAATTCCACCCATTCGAATGGTCAGCGCCACCAAACCGCCTTCCTCTGGCTGTTGACCGGATCGGCGCCATCTTCACGCGGTTAGTCGAAACAAACTATTCCAGTGTGCTGCAACTCCCGGCCCGGCCCGAGGCCAGCCCGACGCTCCCCGACCTTGCTCCACTGTCCCTGTTGAGGGCCGGATCGGTCGTGGAATTAGAAGATGGCTTGGCCGAGCGGCACCTGCTGACCCCGCTCCAATTGAAGTCATGGTCGAGTTCGGACATCCTAACCAATAGCGTTGTCCGGGTGGTTGTGGATGCGGAGGGACGACCGGTGTCGGTGACATTACTCTCCGGCAGCGGTTCAGCGACGAACGACCAATACGCGCTGGATCAGGCCGAGGCGGCGCGGTTCAAACCGGTCAGCCGTACTCCGGCAGAAGTCGGCCCCAATTCCGCGGCGCCTTTGAGCTGGGGAAAAATGATATTCCGGTGGCATACGGTGCCGATACCACCCCCGAGTGCTCCGGCGCCAGGCCCCTGAGGGCCAAGCCACACTAAAGGCTAAGCATGTCCATTCCGGAGTTGATTCTCACATACGTGGTAGTCCTGCTGGCCTCCTTGACCGGTGTGGGCATCTACTCCGAACTGCGCCGTCGGCGCTTCGAGCCAACCCCCAGCGAAGACCGCATCTTCCGCTGTGGTCGTTGCGGTTACGTCTATACAGACGACGCGGACGTGGACCGCTCCCGCTGCGTACAATGCGGACGGATGAACAAGGCGATCGAGTTTTAGGCGGCAGGCAGTGATCCGTGGCCAGCCATCAGTAATCAATCGTCAATCGTCAGCGGCATTGATATTGAGGCAAAGCTGCAGGCCTTCTGTTAACGGCTAGGAACCAAGGACTGCGTGCTACTCATTACGGGTTACTGATCACTGATTACTGACCACTGACCACTCACCCCCCCGTCTTCAGTTCCACCACATCATGCGGCGCAGCCTCGCGCTGGCCGGCGGGGCTGACGCGGATGAAACGGGCTTTCTCGCGCAGTTGGGCGAGGTTCGGCGCCCCCAGGTAGCCCATGCCGGATTGGATGCCCCCGATCAATTGCGCCAGGACCTGGTCCACCGCGCCACTCACTTCCTTCAACGCCTCGATTCCTTCCGGGGCGACTTTGCGGGCCGGGTCGGGCGCGTGGCCGTAACGTGCGGCTGATCCTTCTTTCATCGCCGCCAGACTGCCCATGCCCCGGTACTGCTTGTAGAGCTTGCCACCAATCTCCATCACTTCGCCGGGCGATTCTGGGCAACCGGCGAGGATGCCACCGCAAATGACGGCCTGGGCAAGCGTGAGCGCCTTGACGATGTCGCCCGACTTGGTGATGCCGCCGTCGGCAAGGACGGTGACGCGCTTCTTCTGCGCCGCCCGCGACGAAATATAGAGCGCCGTGAGTTGCGGAATGCCAACCCCGGCCACGACACGCGTCGTGCAAATCGAGCCCGGACCCTGGCCGACCTTGATGGTATTAGCACCGCATTCCGAAAGGAACTCCACCGCGGCGGCGCTGGTCACGTTGCCGGCGATGATGGGCAGCTTGGGAAAAGCGTCGCGCAGCATCCGCACTGTGTCGCCCACACCCCGGCTGTGACCGTGCGCGGTCGAGACCGCCACCACGTCCAGGCCGCGATCGACCAGGCCGTTGACGTGGTTGAGAATGCGCTGACGGTCCAGCTCCCCGAACGCGTTCCGTGTCGCCGAAACCGCCGCCCCACAGATGAGACGGAAATGCGCGTCGCGCGCCGGCTTGAATTGCGCGCTCCGCTCCTGCGTGATGCGCTCCACGTCGCTCATCGTGATCAGCCCGTGCAACTGGTCCTGATCGTCCACCACCAGCAGCTTGTGGATGCCGGGGTGGGCCGTGAAAAACTTGTCGGCCTTGGCGATGGGATCGCGGCCCATCTCTTTCTTGTTGAGCGTGAGAATTTGCGCGCGCGGCGTGAGCGCCTCGGCCACCTTGCGTTTGGCATAGCGTTGCTTGACAACGTGGCCCGAAAGCAGGCCAAGCAGTTTGCCCTGGCCGTCCACGACGGGAAAAGTGCTGAAAGCAAATCGCTTCTTCTCAATCAACTCCAACACCTCCGCAATGAGCTGCTCGGGAGCCACCTTGATCGGCTCCTGGATCAGTCCGTGCACGTGGTTCTTCACCCTGCTGACTTCGGAGAGCTGCTCCTTCTCGGGCATATTGTAATGGATTAGCCCCAGCCCGCCATTGAGCGCCATCGCGATGGCCATGCGTGACTCGGTCACCGTGTCCATGTCGGAGGAGATGACCGGGATGTTCAAATGCAGCCCCTCCGCCAACGAAATGTCGAGCTGGGTGTCGCGGGGAAGGACCTCGGAGTACAGGGTCGCGAGTGTTATGTCATCGTAGGTTAGCCCGATGTGGCTGTAAGCCGTGAAGAAGGCATCGGCTGACTTATAAAACTTCGAATCGAGTTGGTCAGGCTCTTTTGTCGCTGGCATGTCAGAAAGTGCCAGCCCAGGGACATCTGTAGCAAGCCCAAACAGCCCATCGGACGAAGTGCCATACCCCGGCTATCGCTTGGCTATCAGTGCGCTTACCCCCTGTAATCCCATTGTAAGTCCCCTGTAAACCCCCTGTATTCCCCATGTATATGCTATGCTGGCAGTAGGCTGGCGGTGGGTTGGTTGCTCCTGAATGAGGATTCTCCTCTTCATCCTTCCTGCTCGCGCGGTTGACGATGCCGCAGAATATGCTGCCGTTCCAAGCTATGCGCTAGTATCAATTCCTGATCATTGAGCAAGTCCGCCGCGGGCCCATCGGCGGCCACGGCTCCGCAGTCCAGTAAGTACCCTGGCCCGCGAACACAGTTCGACAACCAGTCCCAGGTCGTGCGTTGCAATCAGCTTGGTCGTGGCCATCTGTCGGAGTAGGGCTTTGAACTCCCTTCCCCCGCGCTGCTCGGAAGCGGGTTTTCACCCTGGCCCCAATAAGCGGCTCATGGCTGCAACAGCCAAGTGTTGTCCAGCATGAGTGCTTCGTTTTGCAGAAACCACATGACCAAATCCAGGATCGCCCAACCGCAAAGGCTTCCGGCACCGAGAAAGCCGAAAAGTGCCACGCTGTCTCGCACATTGTCACTCTTCGCTTTGGGGCTTTCTTCGTCCGTCTGCGCCATAGCCGACTCGTTCCCCTTCAGATCAGCGGCGCTCCTGATGTCGGGATTAGCAGGGTCGCCTGGTTTCAGCAACGAGCCGCGATCACTCAGGACTTGGATGAATGGAATGGCCAAAGTGGACGTTGAAACTCCACGGGACATCACCTCTGAGAATGGCCCGTCATTTTCAATGCTTAAGTCCATAGCTCCATCGGCTGTTGACCGGGCGGTATCTTGGTTTCCGTGGGCGAATCAACCTGCCCACTACCCGTCAACACGAGGTTCTCTTACGCCATGAATTCCTACCAGTCAAGCACGACTGATTGATATTGTCACAAATGGTTATGACTGGGTGATGGACAGGGCTAGTACCTGCTAACGCGACTGGACGGTAACGGGCAGGCGAATGCTCAAGGGTTCAGCAGCCAGAACCGATGTCCCCCTACGACGGCGACCGGTCTTCGTCCACGCGCCCAAAGGGGAGTGGGTTCCCTGAGGTCGTCGAAATGGTCGGCGCCCGCCGTCAAGCCCGGTAGCTTGGCCGGAGTCCGAATGACCGTGTTGGCAATTCGCAGAGCCTCCCGGTAAAGTGGCATCTTCTCATAGCGCGAAACCAACTCCTGCGCCTTCGTCCCGTTCAACGGGGAAAACTGGTAGCTCTCCTGCACAACGGCCCCCGGATGTTTCTGACGTTTCCGGGCACGGTTGGCTATCACCTCGCCAACGGCTGTCATGCCGACATGCCCTTCACCCCGAGCCTCAGCCATGAGAACCGCAGCGACCAGACGCTCGTCGAAGCTGGCTGCCCCGCAGGGAGCAAGGAGTGTAACCACCAGCCCTAACACCGCATGGAGACAGCCACTCAGCCACCTCTGGTGGTGGAGAGTAGCTGTTAGCAGCGTGCCCATATAGGTGAAATTGCACATAGCAGACGGTGTGCCACAGCCCATTGGCGATGACTGACACAAGCAGCCTCGCCCCAAGCGGTCTCTGCCAAGTGATTCGTAACCGCCTTGTTAGCACCATGATGCCGGGCAATTTCGCGCGAGCTAAGGCGAGAGAATAGTGACCGAGAGTGAGTTCGGTGGGGTCGATATGGACAGGCCGTCAACAGGCAAAATGCACAGCGCGTTGGCCGCAGCCGGGCAATTTTCACCGGATGGTCGAAAATGACCACTGTCCCTCGACATTCACAGGCGGCTGGCAGGGCTCTGATAGCGGAAGGACAGGCAGCAGGGCCGAAGCACAGAACGTTTTTCTACGTCAGCAATCGGCTGGAGGGGAATGCGCTTTCTACAATCGCGGCAATGATTCAGTCAGCTTGAAGCCTGACGATGGTCATGATTCTGAGTTACTCGCCAACTGCGGATTAGCCAGTCGCGCCTGGTCATGCACTTGCTCAATTTGCCGCTTGGCAAACGGTCTGTTCAATGCCCCCGTAGCTGTCGTATACGTGCTGGTAGATCGCCTATCCGGCTCAGCGCATACTTCCTGATCTCGATTCCTGATCTCGAACTTGGGGGCGCCAAAACTGATCAACAAGCCGTGCTCAACGCGGGACGAACGCAGGTAGCCAGAGGTCAACCGTAGATTGTTCCCGGCAGATGTGCCTCAGACCATAGCTTGGATCGTCTCCCCAAAGAGGGAGGTGAACTTAGTGGGCGTCCCCTCGAAGCAGGTTGGATCTCGCCAGCGCCTTCAACATCGTCTTCAACTGCTCCGGCAGCAACCGCTGTCCCTCCGCCTCCAAGTGCTCGAAGTTCGGATAGCCCGCGATAGGCGCTTTCACATTGCCCGCGCCGCCCGGCGCTTGGCCCATTGCGTCCTTCAATGCGCCGAGGAAGCCTGCCAGCATCGCGCTCTGCTCGCCAATCTCCTTGGTCAACCGCTCCAGACTGCGCGTTTCCCAGAAGTCGCCTTCGTCGCTCACCGTGCCCAAAATTCCGAGCTTTTGGGCCTCGTCTAACAGCGCAACCACGCCCAAGTGGCAGCGCAGGAAATTAGGCAGCCCGCCGCAGCGCGGGTCACTGGCGTAGTGCGTTTTACAGAAGGAACGCCATGACCAGCCCTTGAGCTTCGTCTTGTGCCTCCCGAATCCGGGGTCAGTAACCTCACCGGGATACTGGCACAGCCCGAAATTGGCCGCTTCACAACCGTCGCCCGGCTCCGTCTCAAAGGCGATGACATGCAGAGGCCGGACATCCAGATGACGGGTGACACCCTGGCGTTTCTCCGACGGGGACACCGGGAGCCAGATATAGGTGCCCGCCTGAACCAGCAGCCAGCGGTACGGATCGTCCTTGGGCCGCTGCTCCCAATCGCACTGGTCACCCTGTAACTCGACGATTTCGCCGACGTGCTGGAAGGGCAGGTCGAGTGCCGCCTGCTGAAGCTGCTGGACGAGCTTGCGGGCGCGCGCCTCGTCGCCCGTGGTTGCCAGTTGGTAATGAATCGTCAGGCCCATATCGCGTCGCTGCCGTTCATGGTGCAACGCCCTGGCCAGTTCGTCACCCACGAAGTGCCGCTGACGGCGGAAAGGTTCGCGGGTCACCGTCAAAAAGCGCTCAGTAGTGTCTTCGCCCTCGCCTGTCCCACCAAGCGATGTGAATGCACTTGATGGGATGTTCGTCTATACCTGAGGAATTATCTTATGAAAAGCCGAATGTCTTTCAGGCCGACGACGGCCTTGGTCGTGATACTGTGCAGTCTGACCGCGCCGGTCTTGTTGGCACAGTATTCCACCCCGGCCCCCGCCAGCGTCGAGGCGGGTGCCCCCGCGTCCGTCAGCGAAACCCGCCCGGTTCAGTTGTCGTCCGACGTAGCCGAGGTGTTGAAGCTTGGGCAGGCCCACGTGGGCGACGAGATCATCATCGCATTCATCAGGAGCTCCGGCAGAACATACCACTTGAGCGTGTCCGAAATTCTTTATCTGCGGCAGCAAGGCGTGTCCGATCAGGCGGTGATCGCCATGCTCGGCACCGGGCAGAATATGGCGGCCACCTCCGCGCAGACCGAGCCGCAACCCGCCCCAACCGCACTCACTTTGGATTGGGCGAACAGCAACCCGCAGCCCGCGCCCGCCGCAACCCTATACGCGCCCGCTTATGCTGCGGCGACACCGGTCTATGCTCAGCCCTCACCGGTATACGCCTATCCGGCATCAAGCTACGGCTATTACGACTCTTGGCCTTACTACTGGGGTTATCCCTCGTTGTCGCTCGGTTTCGGATTCGGGGGCGGTTATTATTATGGCGGCTACCACGGGGGAGGCTATTACGGCGGTGGCTATCACGGTGGCGGTTATCATGGTGGAGGTTACTACGGCGGCGGCTATCACGGCGGCGGTGGCTACCACGGTGGCGGCGGTGGGCATCACTAACTGGACTTCGACAACGTCGTGTCTGTCGGCTGTATCAACCGTGGGCAGACGTTTTAACGGGTTCGGCTGTGACTGGGTGAAAGTCCACTTCCACCAGCGTCTTGGCATCGCAATTGGGCAAGCTGGACATGCTGGATTCGGGCACTCCATCTGGCAGGCTAAAACAAGCGACGCAGAGGTTCGAGTTGAGGGGATGAGCGCCGCCCTTCTCGCTCATTGGCTCACCACAGCACATGCAGATAAGGGTGCTCATTGTACGCTGCGTGTTTGCCTTCGCCCCATATTGGAATTGAAGTTACGCTGGGGCTGGCTTTTTGCCTATGGGGTGTTTACCCCATCCTCGGCCACGGTGGTATCAAGCAGTTTTGATCGTTCTTCGGTTTCTCACGTGGAATAGTTACCCCGCGGGAAAGCTGCGCCAAGTCCGGAGAACGCCATCCTTGCTCAGGTGTCCCGTGCGCCTGACGCAGAGCGTTACCCGTGTGGATGACGGTGCCGCAGGATATGCGGCCGCTCGAGACCATGCGCTAACATCAGCTCCTCATTGTCGAGCAGGTCGGTCACGGGCCCATCGGCGACCACGGCTCCACGGTCCAGTATAATGGCCCGCGAGCACAGTTCGACAACCAGTTCCAAATCGTGCGTCGCGATCAGCTTGGTCGCGGAGATCTGCCGGAGCAGGGCTTTGAACTCCCGCCGTCCACGCGGGTCCAGGTCGCTGGTCGGTTCGTCCAGCACCAGCACGGAAGGCTCGCAGGCGAGCACTCCGGCGAGACAGGCGCGGCGCTTCTCGCCATGGCTTAGGTGGTGCGTCGCACGGTGCCCGAAACCAGCCAGTCCCGCCTGGGTCAGCGCCTTGTGCACGCGCGCCTCCACTTCCGCTTCGCTTAATCCCAGTTGCCGAGGACCAAATGCTACGTCCTCCTCGACGCTCGGGCAGAACAGTTGATCGTCCGGGTCCTGAAAGACCAGGCCCACCTGCTTGCGGACGGTGTCAATGTTATCCGGCGTAATCGGCTCGCCCAGGATGCGCACCGCCCCGTTCCGCCCGAGTTTCTCCGGCAGCAGCCCGTTAAGGTGCAGCAGCAGGGTGGACTTGCCGGAGCCGTTGGGCCCGAGCAAACCAACACATTCGCCCGGCGCCACATCGAAGCTCACTCCCCGCAACGCTTCCCTGTCGTCGTGATAACGGTAGCGGAGGTTCGCGACCTGAATGGCGGCAGCAATT
>Ga0118677_10002159_pt1 | contig 40130 bp, 32 predicted proteins | sample AliMusrvi5mmetaG_FD_86154 | JGI IMG/M metagenome (GOLD analysis project Ga0118677, IMG submission 86154) | reverse complement strand
TAGGGTTGCAGGGCGATCAGCGTGCGCAACGGCAGCTTCTCCAGGTCCATCAGCAAATAATCGCGCCCATCGGATGGGCGGGCACGATATTCGGCGAATTTTGCCTTCACCGCCTCGCCACACAGGGCGGTAAATTCCGGCGATTCCTGCGGCAGCGCGACGCAAATATGGATCAGCGTGGATGCCCGCCGCGCCGGCGCGACATGCTCCAGCAGCGCCAGCGTCGCCTTTGGATCCTCTTTCGCCAGCTCCGGCGCCAACGCGTCGGTCAGGCTGACGAGCAACTCGTTGTCTTGCGTTTTATGCAGCAGCACGAGCGCGGTCTTAGGATCACGCGCGGCCAGACCTTTGGCCAGCCCGCCGATGCTTGATTTACGTTGCCGTTCGTCCGGCATTTTATCGATGAGCGCCAGCGCGCGCGGCAGATCGGTTTCCGCCACCGTATAGAGAATCGCCGCCAGCGCGTTGGAGTAGTTCATGGTCAGTTCGGGGGTATTCAACTTTTCCGCCACGGCCAGCGCGTCGTCGATGCGTCCCTGGCGCGCCAGGTCGCGCACCACGATGTGGATCGCGCCGGCATACACCGCGTCGCGCGAATAATCCGCACGGCCTTGATCGGCGGTGATCGCCGCGGCGACGGATTTCTCGAGCCAGGCGGCCGCTTCGGGATCTTTCACGTCGCGCAGAAAGCCATAAATGGCGTAGGTATCGCGGAACGCGGTGGATGGCAGCGCACTGAGATGTTTTTTTGCCTGTCCCAGCGCGTTCATGGCGCGTTGATGGCGTCCTTTGCTTTCATACCAGCGCGCCAACCGCATGATCTCCCGACCGGGCGCGTCATTGCGCTGTGTGGGCGTAAACTGGATCACGGCATCGAGCAATCCCGTCTCGATCTGTTCGTCCGCACCGTCGATGGCCCGTCCTTCCAGTTCGTCTCCGACGGCCTGAAACGTGTCCGCTTTCACCTCCGGGATGGTGATGCCGGAGCAGAATGCCACGGCATGCGAAAAATCGATGGGCGCCAGCCGCCAGGCGGCATACGACAGGCTGCGATCCGGTTCCCCAACCCGAAAGAGTTTGCGCCCGATGGAAAACTGCAAGCTCTCGACGACCAGTTGGGCGTAATTCGGCGAAATCGCACGCAACTCGGGCAGATACCAGGCCAGTTTCGCCATGTCGTTGTTCTGATTATTCAGGTACAGGCATTCCGCGGAGAGCGCCAGGTTCGGGTTTGCCATCGCGACATCACCGATCATCGCGGGCGAGATAGTATGGGACTGCATACTGCGTGCAGCCGTGGTAACCGCCAGGCCGGGATCGAGGAGCGTGGTATGCGCCATCAACCGTGAAAAGACGCGCATATCATCCATAGCCGCCTTGCCCAGGCGGGTGTGAAACGCACCGGTGAGCGCTTCGATCGCGGCACGTTGCTCCGGCGGCGCGGATGCCGTCATCACCGCCAGCAACGGCGCGGCGTTGTTGAGATCCTTCTCGATCAGCGACGCCAGATAGGTGCGCGCACTGGTCCAGACGGGTTGTTGCTCGGGAGGAGCGCCGGCGCGCGCGGCGAAAATTTGCGCGGCATAGGCATAGCTGCGCCCATAATCGGTGAGCGCTGGAGCGGTAGTCAGCCGGGCCAGCGCCTGCGTCGCCATCGGCGTTAGTGCGACCGGTTGCCCCGCCCACCCGTGCCCCGCCAATCCCGGCACGCTGGCGGATGGGAGTTGGGCGCCCGGCGTCACGGTATACCCGGCAAAATCCTCCGTCACTTCCCGCTGGGACGCATACGACATTTTGACGCGGACAATCACCGGCGTTGCCGGCAGCGCAACCGTATGCGAATCCATCCTGAGGGCTTCACCGTTCAGATAAGCGGACACCTGCTGGGCCGCCGCTTGATAGATCAGGCGCAACCAGTGAATTCGCCCGCCACCGCTATAGACATATCCGCCGCCTCCCAGCAGGCGTGTGCCGTGCTGCAGACTGACTTCCGCGCGATTGTCACCGGGGTGTATCGAGATGCTGAAGGGACCTTCGGGACTGTCGGCCTTCCCCAGGATGACGGTCGTGTCGGCATAGATCATGTCGTCATACTGCGCGAACCAGAAATCGGCGGTCCAGTCGCCTGCCGGCAGCGGTTCCCGGCATATCAGGCCGAATTCGCCGGCGGTATTTTTCGGAAAGGTAATGCGTCGGTGGTCGCCCAGCTTCACCCATTTCCCGGTGGTATCGGCATCGATCGATTCCGGTTGCCAAGTGCCGGATACGACAAGCTGCCCCTGGTCGATGATCGGCACTGCTTTGAGGGGTGAAAACAGGCTCGCAATCCCGCCAAGAACGAGCAGTATGCGGATCAAGTAGCGATGCATAACCGAAACCTCCATCCCAGAGAATTATCGGAGTAAACGCGAATAGAATTATTTTCGACGCGCTGGCCGGCTTTCCTTTCGGCAACTCGGCCTGAAAAGAACATTAGGCAGCGAGAACACTCACCGGCAGCTTCTCGCCGATTGGGCCGAAACTCCGGGTGAAGGTCTCAGCTTCCCAGCTATTTAAGCGCACCGGCAAGGTAAGCGAGACCTGTGCGTTCGGGGAAGCGTCTTGCCGATAGGCAAAGACGTAGTCCTGGGTGACCTCCCGCTCCAGCAGTCCGGCGCGGTATCCGTCTCCTCAGACGCGCAACGTACCGGAGCCTCAAAATAGCGACATGTTCTCCCTGTGTGATCTCGCCTCTGCGTACCGAAAATCAGACAGCAAAAAGCCCGCTGTATCGTGTTGATACAGCGGGCTTTTTGCTATATTTGGTGCCCGGGACTGGATTTGAACCAGCACCCCGAAAACCGGGACCAGGCCCTCAACCTGGCGCGTCTGCCATTTCCGCCACCCGGGCACATGTCTGTCTCGCCGGAGGTTAGCTGTGCCGTGCGGCAGCTTCCACCCAGGCCGACAGGAAGGACATGACAAAGAACAACACCGCGATCCACGTCGTCAGGCGCGTGATCTGGGCGTCGAAACCGAATTTATGGATCGTCGAGCTGGCCTGGCCACCAATGGTGCCCCAGCCCATCCCGCCGCCGCTCTGCTCACTTTTGGTGGTCTGAATGGCGATAATCACCACCAGCGCGATCGCGGTGATCATCTGCACGATCAATAGCACTGTACCTAATACTTTTAATGGCGTCACTGAATAGCATCTCCAACATCGACAGTGGATTTCGGACAGCGCATCATACCATACTCGCCGGGCTGATGCAAGAGGCATGGCCGCGGTCGAAATTATTCACAGGATATACCGGATGTTTTTCAGGATGAACAGGTGAGGATTTGGTTAAGAATTCCGGCTCACGCATCGAAATTCAGCGCCGTCGTCACGTGGTAACGCTCCTGGTAAAATCCGGCCGCCCGCTCCGGGCCGGCGTTCATCCGCAATATCCGTTCGGCGAAGGTGATCCCGCGGGCGTGCTGATTGCGCACGCTCTGCGAACGATGACATTCCAGCAACGTGCTTTTCCATCCGGCGGTGTCTTCGTCAAAGCGAATGCACAGATTCGGGAGAAATGTCGTGGATTTGGGATCCTCGTTTTCCACCACCACCGGTCTGTCATCCCGCGTAGCCAGCCATTGCCGGAGCCAGACGCTGGTCAAACGGTGCGACGGATTGGAATCGTCATGGTAGGGAAGGATCACCAGCGCGGGAGCCAGCGCCTCCAGTTGGACGGCGAATCGAGCATAATTGCGCGGGGTGGCCACCAGGTGCCCGTCCTCTCCTTCCGCCAGCCGCAGGAACGTGAGCCGCTCGTCGGGCAGGCCAAATAGCCGGGCGGCCGCGCGCTCTTCGTCTTCGCGCACCCGGCTTTTCGCTTCGCGCGAGAGCCCGACAAAATCATCTTCGACGCCCGACCATCCCGACGTGAGGATGGTCCAGCAGACATCCCACCCGCCGCGCTGCAGCATCCGCAGGAATACCGCCACCGCATCCGGGTCATCCGGGTGGGGCGCCAGCGCCACGGCCCGCCCGCTCCCCGCCAGCGGGCCTTCCGGCAACAGCATACAGTCGCCGGCGCGCTCCGCGGCCACCATCGCCGCCAGCCAGTTCATCGCATCCTCAGTGCCCATGGCGCTCAGTCTAGAGAATCATGGTGCCGACGTCAAGGTGATCGGAGGGGCCAGGGGGCCGGAACAGTTACGCTTTGGCGGAGTGTGGGCGCACACGCCTTCCAACGTTATGGCGTGTCGAACGCTCTTCTCACCGTGCCGGCAAGGGCAAATGCTTGCGACCGCTCACGGTCAGATTGTCTTCCATCCGCACCGTGCCGTCGGTATACAGGGTATGGATCCCTTGCAGGTAGGGATGCGGCATGGGGTCCCAGAGGTAGGGTTCGGGGGTGCCGGATTTCCACTTGAGCGGTTTATCGGCCATTTGATAATCCATGCCGCCGTTGCAGGTCGAGACCGGCATGGCGCCCAGCGTTTTGGTGAGCGCCGCCAGCGACGCCGGCAGTTGCCCGTGATGCTGCGCGGCATAGGCCTCCAGTTGGGGCACCAGTCGTTCGAGCCGGCGACCGCACTCATCCCGCTGCGCCAGCATGACCTGATGCACGGCAAACACCGCGATCAACATCAGCAGTAAAGCGATCGAACCCCGTACTGTCGACCTGGTAATATCCATCGCGTCTCCGAATAAGATAGAGTAGCGCACTTGCCCGGTTCCGGCAAGATGGTTAATGGTGTACCAGCGCTAATATCACCAGCACCAACAGGAGCACGTTCATCAGACCGAGGGCGCCGCCGCCGATCCACACCCATAATTGCAGCGTGGTGAGCGTGGATTCCAACTCGCGCGCGCGCGCTTTAGTGCGCACCAGTTCGTCTTCCAACTCGCTCAAGCGCTCCACCACGTCTTTACGCAGATCAGCCAGCGCCGCGCGGGTCGTGTCGTCGGTTCCGTGCGTCTCCTCTTTGGGAGCAACCGCCTTGAACGCTTCCATGATCAACGGCGCATATTGCGCCCACTTGAGTACGGTATTAAAAAACGGCATGTCACACCCCCCGTCCATGATACATCACCATTAGTATATCATAATCGACGCCGGCAGGAATGCCGACGGTCCATGGCCGTCGTGCCGACGCCCGCAGCAGATCACACCGTCCGTATATAAGTCAGCACGCTGGTGCTCGCGGAGACGCTCGCGTGCCGGATGGGGAAAACGCCTCTCGCAGGAGGACAATCCCATCCTGCCGAGAATAATATCTGTGTGGTTTATTCGACAAACTGATTGCGTCTGTATGGAGGTTGCCCGTTGTTATGCCCCTGCCTGCCGCTCGGCCGGTGAAACGGCGTCTTATAGCCTGGATGCTCATCAGCGTGCTCTCCGTGGCGCTCGGTTTTCTCCTGTCACGCACCGGGATGATGCTTGCGCTCGAATCGCGCACCCTCGACTGGCGCTTCCAACTGCGCGGTTGCCGTCCGTCGCCTTCGCGCGAGCGGATTGCCATCGTCGCGCTCGATGACAAGACGCTGGATACCATCGATAAGCCCATCGTCTTCTGGGGGGCGGATCTGGCGCTCGCGCTGACGCGATTGCGCCTGCTGGGCGTGCAGGCGGTCGGCATCGACCTGCTGCAAACAACCGCGCTCGACCAGTGGCTGCATCAGGAAAATCTCGCCTATGCCCAGGAATTGGCGCAACAGCCCAACGTCGTCCTTATCAGCATGTGGCAGAACCGCGGCAACGGCATCCGCGAACTGCTCGAACCGATGCCGCAACTTAAATATGCGCTGCCGGACCCGGAGGCGCAGATCGGCTACTGCGACCTTCCGCCGGATCGGGATGGCTGCATTCGCTCCGCGCGCTTGATCGAGCCCGGCACCACGCCCCCGCTATCGTCATTTATGTTGCAAGTGGCCAAGCGCGTCTGGCAAAATCAAGCGCCTGCCGTGCCGCAGTTGGTGCCGATCAATTATGTCGGTCCCCCCGCGTCCTTCCCCTATGTGCATTTTTCCGACCTGACCGGTACGCTGACCTCCCAACGGGTCACCGAATTGCGAAAGCAACTCGCGGGCAAGATCGTGCTGATCGGCGCGTCCTATACCGGCTGCAACGATTTTCATATCACGCCGTTCTTTCAACCCGGCCACGAGACCGGGCGAATGGCCGGGATTGAAATCCACGCGAATACGCTGGCCACCCTGCTGGATCAGCGGCCATTGCACTCGCTTTCACCGTGGAGCATCGCGCTGCTGTTGCTGACGATCAGCGCCACCTGCTGCGGCATCTGGTTTTTCCTGCGTCCCTGGGCCGGTATCGTGCTGCAATGCGTGATGATGGTCGGTTGGCTGGCCGGTGTCGTGGTGCTCTTCCATCGCGACCTGGTGGTGGATGTCACCTGGCCGCTGCTGACGCTGGCGCTGGCCTTTGCCGGCTCTACCGTCTTCCAATACATCACCGAGACCCGCAACCGGCATCTCGTCACCGACGTGCTCGGACGTTTCGTCTCGCGGGACGTGGCGGCGCAACTGACGGCGGAAGGTGCGAAAGTGGAATTGAGCGGCGCGCGGGTGGACATCACCGTACTGGTCTCCGATTTGCGCGGCTTTTCCACCTTCTGCGAAACCGCCAACGAGCATGAAGTGGTGGGACTGCTGAATACCTACTTCCGCACGCTGGTGCCTATCGTGCTGCGCTACGGCGGCACCGTCGATAAATATATCGGCGATGCAATTATGGCGGTCTTCGGCGCGCCATTACCAATGAACGACCACCAGGCGCGCGCGCTGTGCTGCGCGATCGAGATGCGGCAAGCCTTCCAGGCCATGCGCGAGCAGTGGGAAGCGCAAGGCATCACGGGCGCGGATTTCGGGCTGGGGCTCTACAGCGGGCCGGCCATCGCCGGGGTCATCGGGGTGGAAGAGCGGATGGAATACTCCGTGCTGGGGCAAACGGTGAATCTGGCCTTCCGCACGGAAGCCGCCAATAAGCCGCTGGGCACGCACACGCTGATCAGCGAGTCGCTGGCGGAGGGGCTGAAGGAGCATATCGCGGTCAATGGCCCCTTCCCCGTGCAGGTAAAAAAGACGCACTTGCAGGTGTATGAGTTGTTGACGACGGACGTACCCGCCGTATGGGCCCACCTGGGACAAGGCGTGCAGCAACTCGCCCGACCCCACAAGCGGTGGCCAAAACTGGTATAATAGCGACGATTTCAGCGGGGGCCACGCGCCTTCCGGAGCTTTTGCGTAGACCCCTCGCGAGCACCGAGCCTGACTGTTGTGCTCGCGAGGACGCTCGCGCGCCAGGGGTGTTTCACCATTGGTAGAGGAGGAATGACCATGAATAATCGACGACACCTGCAGCCCGGGCTGCTCAAGTGGAGCCCGCTGTGGCTATGCATCGTCCTCATCGCCGGGCAAGCGATCGGCTGGAGCGCGACCAAACCGGTGAGCATGCTGACCGGCATGAAAGGCACGGTCAACTGGAAAGCGTCCGCGGAAGCGAAAGCGCAACCGGCGTCCTTGATGATGACCCTACCCGCCGGCGCGATCCTGCTGGTGGGCAATCAATCGACCGCCACGCTGGTCTACTTTGCCAATGGCCACCGGGAACAACTGTTAGCCAATTCCTCCGCCAAGCTGACCGCGGACGGCTGTGTGGTGATGACGGGGAAGATCAATAAGTTAGCGGCGGCGTCCGGCAAGTCGGGCACGGTGATGCAATCCGCCCGCACCGAGACGATCAATGGCGGCTTGCTCACGCGCAGCGGTCCCTACCGCCCGCGCCTGATGCTGCTGACGCCCACCGAGGATAGCCTGCTGACCGTCACGCCGTATTTCTGCTGGACGGCCGTGCCCGAGGCGAAACAGTATCAGTTCGTGCTGACCAATGCCCTCCTCCGGACCCTGTGGGGGAAGACGACCACGGAGACCGCGCTGGCGTATCCGGAAAAGATGCCGGCGCTGGAAGCGGGGAAAACCTACACCTGGACCGTCCGCGCGCTCAACGGCGAGAAAGTAATTTCGGAAAAGAGTCTGTCCTTTACGGTATTGGCGAAAAGTAACTACGCGGAGATCAGCGATGGCCTCGCGAATGTCGATGCGACCGCTGCCGATGCGGATGACTGCAGCCAGCTCCTCTGGCGCGCTTCGCTCTGCCAGACGGAGAAACTGTACGGCGATGCCATCCAATACTACCAGCAAATCGCCGCCCGCTGCCCCACAAATTCCGAAATCCACGCCACGCTGGCCTGGATTTATAAGAACGCGAAACACGCGGATATGTCGGAATACGAGATTTGGAAACGGGATAAACTGGACAACGCGGCTCCGGGGAAATAGTCGGTTCCCCCGGATCAATCCGGGGGCTGGGGCTGGCCGGCTGAAGCCGGCCACGTGCCGACGAGACGCCCAATGACCATTAACGCCAATAATAATCAGCCTCATGTTGGACGCTTGGTTCTGTTTGGAAGCCGACGTCCGTCGCGTTCAGTGATTAGTTTACGCAGGAGGTTGCCGATGCTGCACCGTTCTTTTGACGGGATGCCAGACTTCGACGATGATCCTATCAGCGGTCACGGGGCGCGACTGGCGTCGGCTTCCAAACAGTGCCAAGCTTACTTCGTGACCTATATCGGCAGTAGTTGAATTCCTGCTATGAACAACTTTCTCATTGCTTGGTTAAACCTGCCGCAACTGCCCATACTCCTCTACTACTCAACCACTTAACTACTCCACTCCCACACCCCACCCTTCACCATCCTCTTCCGGCCTTCCCCGCATTCCAGGTATAATACCTTCCAGGTTAGGGGATATTCGCTTTATGACTCGCTTCACCGTTCCATGCATCGCCCTTCTCTCACTGTTGTTCTTTAGCCTGCCGGCGCGGGCGGACGAGACGGCACCGCGCGTGCGCTTTTCGGCGACCCCGGAGACGGTGCGCGTGGTGCTCGACTGCCCGGCGGACGCTCCCTGCATCGACCACTCGACGCCGACCGCGATCAGCTTTTCCGTCGCCACGCCGTTGACCGCGGCGTTGCCCGCCGTTACGCCCAACGATCCGATCGTCACCGGCATCGCCGTGACGCCGGATGACCAGCAGCAGGCGGTGTTGACGATCACGCTGGCGAAGGCGCGGAAATATCACCAGTTCATCCTGGCGGCCGATCAGGATCACCCGTTTCGCGTGGTGATCGATATCCTGAAGCTCTTCAAAACGGAGACCCGGCAATCGCTGTCGCCGGCGATTACCTATCTGCGGCTGGAAACGCAGACGGAGGACCGCTATCTAGCGGCGCATTTCCTCGACATCGACGCCCGGCAACCGCAGGTGCATTTTTCGGTGACGCCGGCGGCGGGCGCGCGCGAGCGGGTGTGTGAGATGGTGACGCGCACCGGCGCCGTTTGCGGGGTGAACGGCGGGTATTTCATGGACGGCACGCGTCCGGTGGGCCTGGTCAAAGCGGACGGGCGCATCCTGTCGCTGCCGTTGTGGGCGCGCACGGCGGCGGCATTTCCGCGCAACGGCGCCCCCATCTTCGATAACCCGCACGGCGTCTGGCGCATCATCCTGCCCGACCACACCACGCGCGATCTGCCCGATTGGCTCGACGCCTCCGTGCTCACCCCGCTGCCCTCCGCCGCGGTCGTCAACGGCGATCAACTCAACCATACCCCGGCGATCCCCGATGGATTGATCTTACTCATTAAAGACGGCAAAGTCGCTGCGCGTTCGAATGCCGCCACCCCGCTCTGCGCGGGCCAGTGGGGCGTGCTGCTGCGCGGAGACGACGTGAAGGCGCTGGGCGAGCTGCTGCCCGATGGCACGCCGGTTCCCCTCACGCCGGTGCTGCAGCCCGCGTGGACGGAATACCCGAACGCCATCGGCGCCGGTCCGCGCCTGCTGCGCGCGGGCAAAATCGACATCAGTGGGCCGAACGAGCGGATGAAGCCGGATATCCTCACCGGGCGGCATGCGCGCACCGGATTAGGTGTCACCAAGCAGGGGCACGTGATCATGGCGGTGGTGGAGACACCCTGCCCGTTCGGCGGCGGCGCCACGCTGGAAGAATTGGCGGCGCTGTTGCAGGAACGCGGTGCCGTCGAAGCCATGAATTTCGACGGCGGCGGCAGCACCAGCCTGGCCCTGGGAGGCGTCACCGTCAACTATCCCCCCAACCAATGGGTCCGCCCGGTCGCCACCGGCGTGCTGGTCACGGATGATCGCATCACCCCGGTCGCGCCGAAATCCACCAAACCTGTTTTACCGGATCCGCCGGCGAATGATAAGCCGGCAGCAGTAGAATGAGTTGGTAACAGCGCCGCAGCAAGCTTGGGCTCGTAGTAGCACCGCCGCCGCAGCAAGGTGCGTCTCCCTTTAGTACACCCTTACGCGCCTTGCTGCGGCGGCGACGCTACTACAAACTTAGGTGAGTGCAATCACGCTTGACCGGGCGACAACCGCGTATGCGTCTGCAGCCAGCGCAGCAGCGAGCCGCGGGTGACCAGACCTTCGACGTGGTTCTGATCGGCGACGATGATGCGATCGCGCTTGGATTGCGCCATCCGATTGGCGGCGTCCCAGGCGTCGTCGTCGGCCGGGAGCACCGTTTCTTCGCTCAATGGGCGCATAATTTCGCTGACCAGGCGATATTTCCACTCGTCACGCGGCAACGTGCGCACATCCTCTACGCTCACCACGCCCACCACATTGCCTTGCTGCTCAACCGGCAGCGTGGAGGAACTTTCACCGAGGAAGTAGTCGGTCACCAGATGCTCGATGGAGATATCCGCCGGCACGGGGGACGTCTGCGGGTTCATCACTTCGCGAATCGAGACATGGCGGAGCGACTCGCGCAGCACTACCTGCTGGTAGCTGTTGCGCGCCGCGCTGACCAAAAACCAGCCGACCAGTGCCATCCAGATGCCGCCATAGTTGCGCAACACCGGGAAAAACAAGCTGCCGACGCCGATGAAAATGAACAGGAAGCCGAATGTTTGCCCGGTGAGTGACGCGATGTGCGTCGATCGCTCCAGGTTGCCGGTCCATTGCCAGAGCGCGGCGCGAAAGACGCGCCCGCCATCCAGCGGAAATCCCGGCAACATGTTGAAGATCGCCAGAAAGATGTTGATGAACCAGAGATAGGTGAAAGCGGCAAACAACAAGCGCGACTGCGCGACCACGGACAACAACGACACGCCGAAGAAGATGATGGCCACTCCCACGCTCGCCAGTGGTCCGGCAATCGCCATTTTGAATTCATCCCCCGCGGTCGGCGGTTCATCTTCCATCTGCGACACCCCGCCGAAAATGAACAACGTGATGTTGTTGATGGGAATGTGGCTCCGCCGGGCGACCAGCGCGTGTGACATTTCATGCGCGAGCACCGAAGCAAAAAACAACAGCGAGGTGAAGACCGCGATGGTCCAGTACCACCCCACCGGCTGTCCCGGCGCGACCACCGGCAGATACCCCTGCCCGAGGAGAAACACGAATAGCGCGAAAATCAGGAACCAGCTATAGTCGATGCTGATCATAATGCCGCTGACGCGGCCCAGGTGAATCGAGTTATTGAAAAACATACCTGTGACCACTCCTATGCCGCTGGAGTATTTTCCATCCGCGACGGCAGGAAAACGACGCGAATCCGACAACGGCTACAGAAACGAATGCGCAGGATGCACCGGAAATTATTACGAAGCAGGATAGGGGCTTTCTCTTCTGCCCGATAGATGAACTGCGTGGATAGTGCTGCCCTTCGGGCATATACGGCTATTCATGACCGTGACCCACTGGACTTTTCCGCCGGTGCGGAGACCGATAACGGTGACCGGAGGTAGTGGTTATTGCTGGCTCGGGTCGCCAAGTGACAATTTCCATGTCTTTTACCATGGTCGATGCCTGTTTACATTGAACAAAACTAAACAATAAATTAACAATTTCTCCACAACTTTCTCCACAACCACGTGTCTATACTGCATGGGAAGGGAATACTACAGGATGTCCCGATGGTGCTTGCCCGGCAGGATGGCGTCGGTTTCACGGGTCGCTTTACGCTATATTCTTTGTTATTTTCACGACCGTTGAAACTCACATTGCTGGTGCAGACCAGTTTTGGGTAAGGTGTTGCAACACCACAGGATCACCCAGGGAAAGGAAGGTAGGTATGTCACGCGTTAACGTGCCGGAACGAGTCTGGACACGCGAAGCCGTGCTGGAGGCAATTCGCGCCGAAGCACTCGCCGGTCAATAATTAAGTTATATGCGCTCGGAGCAGCGCGACCCGACGCTGGTCCGCGCCGCTGAGCGTTTATACGGCTCCTGGTCCACCGCGGTCCAGGCGGCTGGATTCGATTATAAAGCTATTCGCCGCTACCAGAAGTGGACGCGCGAACGCGTGATCGCCCGCATCAGGGAACTGCACGCCGATGGCGCCGATTTAAGTTGGCGCAACGTTTCGATGAAGTTGGATCCGGCGCTGGCGGCCGCCACCCTGCAGGCCGGACGGTTTGCCTGCTGGGCGGATGCGCTCGAAGCCGCCGGGCTCGATCCGGAAATGGTGATGCGGTATCGCCGCTGGAGCGTGCCGAAGATCCAGGAAGAGTTGCTGCGCTTGAGCCGCAAAGGGGTGGTGCTCAACCGGCAGACGCTCTCAGAAGAAGCCTCCGGTTTGCTCGCGGCCCTGTACCGGCACGGCAACGGGCTGGTCGCCGAGCGCAACGCGCTCCGGCGTCGCCTCACCGATGACAGCAAATCCGAGCTGGTGGACTTCGCCTTGGACGACCTGGACCTGCAACACAACGAGCAGGAATGTCTGACGGTGAAGTAAGACAGCCGATATTTCAACAGCATCGAGGGGCGGTGGCAACACCGCCTCTTTGCGTTGGTGAGCAACTGCGGGGGTTTTTAACCGCAGATTACGCAGATTACGCAGATTAAAGTAAATGAAGGAGTTTGGTAACTGTTCAGCTATTACTGGCCTCCTCTTTCCACGCCAGGGCCATTGCCGGTCGGGGTTTTGCAATCACCTCCTTAATCTGCGTAATCTGCGCAATCTGCGGTTAAAGAATCCCACCCGCCAACAGCTCGCTCGCGGTAGGTCGTCAGATGGGACGATTTTCGTTACAATAGGATCCGGCATGGGTGAAACTTCTGCAACACGTATAGTGGCGCTCGACCTGGAAACGACCGGACTCACGTGCGCGACGGATCGCATCGTTGAGCTGGCGGCTGTCAGTTGGCAGGATGGCGAGGAGACCGGCGCTTTTGAAGCCCTGGTGAATCCCGGACGCCCGATGCCGCCCGAAGTGATTGCCGTGCACGGCATTACCGATGCGATGGTGCGCGACCAGCCCCCCATCGCGGAAGTGCTCCCCGCCTTTCTCGATTTCTGCCGCGCGGATATGGTGGTGGCGCACAACGCGCCGTTCGACATCGGCTTCCTGCGCGCGGAATGTGCCCGGTGCGGCCTCATCCTGTTTCCCAGCAAGATCACCGATACCTGCGCGCTGGCGCGCCAACGGTTGCCGGGCAGTCCGAATTATCGCCTGGAAACCCTGGCGGCGGGATTAGGGCGTGGCGAGAAACAGGCGCATCGCGCTTTGCGCGACGCGCGTGATTGCCTGGCGCTCTACCTGCATTGCCTGCAACAACCCATCCCGCCGCAAGGCCGCCTCACCGAAGCGGCACAACCCTACCTGGAACTATTCCGTACCGCCATTCAGGCGGGTGAAATCCTGCTGATCGAGTATCAGGACAGCCGCGGCCGCACCACCCGGCGCGAAATCCAGCCCACGCTGCTCGATGAAGGCTGCCTGGTCGTGGAAGCGTTCTGCCATCTGCGGCAAAAAATCCGCCACTTTCACCTCAATCGCATCCTCCGCGTCACCCATTTGCAGACCGAGCCCGGGTAAGCAATAGGGGTTAGGGATTAGGGATTACGGGCTTGGGATCTAACGGTATCCGTTTTATCGGATACTTGCACTTACACTTGCACTTACACTTACACTTGCACTTGCACTTACACTTACACCTGCACGAATCCGTCCCCGGCCAGAGATGTGCTCCCTGAACCATTACCTTTTCCCTTTATCGGATCATTCACGTCCGCAACCGCGCTACTGCTTCCGCCGTGTCGGCCAGGGCGGCGGGGGCGTGCCGGATCGCCTCGCGCAGGGTGGTGGGACGTTGGGCGATGGAAAGGATGGCGGTGAAGCCCTGCTGGTATAAGGTGTGCCAGTCGCGTCCGAGCGCGCCGGAGAGGCAGACGCAGGGGACAGCCGCTTGCACGCAGCAGGCGGCGACGGCGGCGGGTAATTTGCCGTAGGCGGTTTGAAAATCCGTCTGCCCTTCGCCGGTCAGGCAGAGATCGGCGCCGCGGAGATGTGAGGACAGCCCGCTCAGCGCGATGGCCAGTTGCGCGCCGGGTTGAAAGGTTGCGCCGAAGAAAGCCAGCAGCGCGAATCCTAACCCGCCGGCCGCGCCGGCGCCGGGCCGGTCGGCATAGTCGGTGCCGAGAAAGTCGGCGCAGACCGCGGCGTAGTGGCGCATTCCCTCGTCCAGTGCGATCACTTCCGCCGGAACAGCGCCTTTTTGCGGGGCAAAGGTATGCGCCGCCCCGTGCGGGCCGTAGAGCGGATTGGTCACATCGCACGCCGCGACGATCTCGATGCCGGATAACCGGTGGCCGGGCACAATGCGCTGCACGCGCGCCAGCGAAGCGCCGATCGGCGGGAGCGCGTTGTCGTCCGCATCGAGAAATTGCCATCCCAACGCTGCCAGCAATCCCATGCCGCCGTCATTGGTGGCGCTGCCACCCAGTCCGACGACGATGCGCCGGAGCGGTGTTTTCGGCGCATACGGCGTCTCGGCCTCCCGAGGCAGCACCGCGGCGGCCAGCATCTCGCCCACGCCATAACTGGTGGTCTGCCACGGCGAACGGCGACGCGGCGGCACCAGGTGCAATCCACACGCCTGCGCCGATTCGACCACCGCGGTGGCGCCCGTGAGCCACACCAGTTCGGCACGGGTCGGTTTCCCCAGCGGTCCGGTCACCCGCAGCGCGTGCATTTGCCCACCCGCCGCCAGCCGCAGCGCTTCCGCGAATCCCTCGCCGCCATCGGAAAGCGGACACAACATCACCTCCGGTGCGGGCGACAGCCGCGCCACCCCCTCCGCCGCCGCCTGACACGCTTGCGGCGCGGTCAGCGAGCCTTTGAATGAGTCGAATGCCAGCACAATCTTTGCCATACCGGCAGTATAGCATCGGCGCTTGTCTGCCGTACATGGGAGAAAGAATTCTTCCGATGTCGGTGATACAATATCGGTCTGATCAGTCGGATTCGACGGATATGACTGCCTCGTAGTTTCCCACGCGTCAGCCACCACGCTGGTAGCCGTCATGTGCAACAACTGCTACAATGTCGCGATGGCGGACGAGGTGAGACCGCATGATGGTTCACCTCGGCGAGGGGGAGGGGCGCATGCGCAATAATAATGAGCGACGGCTGTTTGTTTCGGCGACGTCGCAAAATGACGGTAAGACTTCCTGCAGTATCGGATTGTTGAGCGCGTTGCAACCATATGCCGAGATGGTCGGCTTTATCAAGCCGGTCGGTCAGCGCTACGTGATGGTCGGCGATGCGCAGGTCGATGAGGATGCCGTGCTGATTCAGCGCACCTTCGACTTGCGCCAGGCCATCAAAGATATGAATCCGGTGGCAGTGCCGCAGTATTTCACGCGACAATACCTGGATGACCCGGCGCAGCTTCATCCCGGTCTGGTCACCTCGATCGAGCAGGCGTTTCGCAACGTCTGCGCGGAGCGCGATCTGATTCTGATCGAGGGCACCGGCCATGCCGGCGTCGGCTCGGTCTTCGACCTCTCCAACGCCTATGTCGCGAAGCTGTTGGCGGCCAAAGTGATCATCGTGACGATCGGCGGCATCGGAAATCCCGTCGATGAGATTGCCCTCAATCGCTGCCTGTACGAGCAGGCCGGCGTGCAGGTGATCGGCGTAATCGCCAACAAGGTCATCCCGGAAAAATTGGAGCAAACCCGGCATTACATGACGCTGGCGCTGGAACGGATGGGATTGCCGCTCTTCGGCGTTATCCCCTTTGCGCCGTCGCTCACCTGGCCGACCATGCAGCAGGTCGCCGATGCCTTGAAGGCGCGGACGATCAACTGGCATGAAGGGATGCAGAATGCCATCGCCAGCGTGGTGGTCGGCGCGATGACGCCGCACAACGCGTTGACCTTTCTCAAGGATAAATCGCTGCTGGTGGTGCCCGGCGACCGTGACGACCTGGTGCTGGCGGCGGCTAGCATGGACGTGTTGCGCGAAGATATCCAACTGGCCGGCCTGCTGTTTACCGGCGGCATCCTCCCGCAGCCGCAGACCATCGATCTGCTCTCGCGGACGAAAATTCCCGCCCTGGCGGTAGATTGCCCCACCTACGAAGCCGCCACCCGCATTCAGAAACTGAACGTGAAGATTCAAATCACCGATGAAGAAAAGATTCAGTTGGCGACGACCATGGTGCGCGACTATGTGGATGTCGAGCGTATTTGGAACGTACTGGCGTAGGGAGTGGGCACCAGGATAGACTGAACGCATCCCACATTGCGGCAGGGGGAAGAAATCTTGATCGGTTGCATCTGACCGATCAATACCTTCTTCCCCCTGCCGCGTATTTCATTAGCGGTATATCGTCTTCACGCCGCTTTTTGCTGTTGCTGTTTGCGGATGTAATCCAGGCCCGCCAGCAACTCTTTTTTGAATTGCTCCAGGTCCTGTCCGGTCCCGGCGATGAAGGTGCTCCAGGCGGCGGTCTGCATGCCCATGCGGGCGGCCTCATCGAGTTCCGCCGTGGTGGCGCCGAAGAACTTCGCCACTTCGCGATGATAGAACAGGCAGTAGGGACATTGCGACTGGGCGGCGACGGCCAGGCCGATCAGCTCTTTATATTTCAGCGGAATGACTGTCTCGTTCAGCTGCCAGGCTTTGAAGGCCAGCCAATCATGCTCCAGCGTGGCGTCCGGCACATGAGTGAAGAATGTCGGCACCTGGCCGAACGTGTTGCGAATGTCGTTGTAAATCTCCTCGCGTGTCATCGCGTACCCCCTTATTTTCGTAGCGTCTCTCGCACAGTAGTCCATACCCGACAGCAGCAATCGAAGAACAAAGCGGACGGCTGAAAAAAGCGACATCAATCCCATGTTAGGGTGTCGGGTGTCAGGTGTCGCTTATATCCGACTTGTCCGACACCTGACACCCGGCACCTGACTCTGCATAGACATCCCGCGCGAATCGCAATATAATATCGTGCAGATGTTGATACAGTCGCAGTCAGAATTACAGAATTTTTGCCAGACTCTCCAGGGTGCTGCTACGATCTTCGTCGACACCGAATTTGTCGGTGAAGGCCGCTATTACCCGGATGTCGGCGCGATTCAGATCGCCATCCCCGGTCAGGCGGCGTTGATCGATCCGCTGGCGGTCGTCGATTGGTCACCCTTGCTGGAAGTGATGGCCGATCGATCGATCGAAAAGGTGTTTCACGCCGCCGGACAGGACCTGCCGATCTTTTATCGCCTGCTCGGTCAACCGGTGGCGCCGGTATTCGATACCCAGGTCGCCGCGGCGCTGTTGGGGTATGACGAGCAGATTTCCTTCCTCAACCTGGTCGAGCGCGCGACCGGCACCGTGCTGTCCAAATCGCACTGCTTCACCGATTGGCTGCGCCGCCCGCTGTCATCCGGGCAGATTGAATACGCGCTGGACGATGTGCGGTACCTGATCCCCGTGTATGAGCACGTCATCACGCAATTGACCAAATGGGGCCGTTTGTCCTGGGCGCGGGAGGAATTTCTGCGGCTGGAAAACGCAGAACGCTATCGTCCCGCCGACCCACACGAGCTCTATCTGCGCTTTCGCGGCATCGAGCGCATGCGCGGGCAATCGCTGGCCGTATTGCGCGAGTTGGTCGCCTGGCGCGAAGAGACCGCGCGGAAACAAAATATTCCCGTCGGGCGTATCGCGCGCGACGAGGTGCTGATGGAATTGGCGCGCCGCCCGCGCAACGCGGTCGGTGAGCTGCATGAAGTGCGCGGCATCACCCAACAGCAAGTCGAACGCTTCGGCGCGGCGATGCTCGCCGTCGCGAAAAGCGGCGGCACCGCACCGCGTCCGGTGGGGAATCGACAGTCCCCGCTGCCGCAGATACTCGAACCGACGGTCGATTTTCTCACCCTCTGTCTGCGTTCGCTGGCCACCGAGCAATCGCTGTCCCCCGGTGTGGTCGCCACGCGCTCCGATCTGATCGATCTCACCCGCTCCGGCGAGCAGGCGGATATCCCGCTGATGCGCGGCTGGCGGAAGGAAGCCATCGGCGACGCGCTGCTGGCCACCCTGCAAGGCAAAGCCACCGCCCGCGTCCTCCCCGACAACCGCCAGGTGCACCTGGATTGGCACGCGGCGCCGGTGGAATCAACGGCTATGGAAGAGAGCGAACTGATCAGCCTGGCGGAATAACCGGCACAACCGCTTCATTTTCGCCGCACGAACTCCCCGCCCAACGCCGGCTTACGGATCACCTGATCGGGCGTCGGTGGTTAAGTGAATCACGCTGGGGCAGAATTCAGGGTATTTCTGCGCACCCAATGCCGCCTAAACGGATGTCTGCAAAGTCTCGGCACCGGCCTGCTGGACGCTTTTTGCCTCCCGCGGCGTTGCCTTTCCTGCATAATATGTCCGCATTTGACTACAGAAAGGTGCCTGGCGGGAGGCCAATCGCCTCAGCATCCCGGCACCGATACTTTTCAGACGGCTGCTTAGACAATTTATTTTCGCTGAGGATGCAGAGGAATGTATTTCACTGTGTCGCTCCCGGTATCTCCACGTCGTTGTAGTAACACTTGCACATTCAACCTCATTCTCAACTGCGACCATAAGGAAAATAGAACCGAAAAATAAGGAAATCCCTGATTAATTCTCCTTTCGCTTCATCGTATACTTGGCTCACGCTTCCGCATCGCTGATCATCCCACTCTTTTCCTTGTCAATTCCGCTGCAATTACCACCCGTGGCGCGGATTCCGTGCCAAAGGGCGCCTTTCCCGCGGGAAACTCCGTCGGGAAAGCCCGACCTGATCGCTGCTGTTACCAGTGTTTCCAGGCGAAATCAATCTTGGGCATGGGCACTGCCAGAAATAGGCGATCAATAGTTTGCCGCCGATAACTACATCTAACAAATCATTGGTCAAAGAGGAGAAGAACCATGAGCGACACTCTCGGTAGATCCTTTCTGCTGATCCGCACCTTACCGGTCATCGGATTATTCCTGTGCCTGTGCTTGCTGTCGATGGTTAGCCAGGCAACGAGCATTTTATATGAAAATTTTGAATCTTGTACTGCTACAAACTGGCATGGCTGGACCGCCGATAATGGGGTCTGGGATATTGGTATTCCTACTTCTGGTCCGAATTCCGCCCATGAAGGCAAACAATGTGCTGCGACGGTGTTAGACGGAGGGTACCCCGCTTATCGTAGCAGCCGCTTTATCTCACCAGCGATGACACTGCCAACACTGACTTCAACACAACAGATCACCTTGAAAGCCTGGCAATGGTTTAGTTATGCCGGCGGTGACTACTATGATGGTCGAGGGTGTTATGGGCATATCCAGGTTTCTGAATGGAGCGGCACGAGCTGGGGGAACTGGACGGAAGCCAGTAACACGTATTCTGGGGGCAGTAGCGGATGGCAGTATATCGGGACGAATTTCTCTCCCATCGATCTGACCAGCCATGCCGGTAAGCGCATTCGCGTGGCGTTTGCACATGAATCCTTTCGTAATTCTGCAGACGGTTGGTATCTGGATGAAGTACGGGTCGACGTCACGGCAAAAACTCCGGACTTGCCACTCAACCAAACCGTCACATTCGAACCCTTCACCACGACGGATTGGCAGGGATGGTCTGCCGATAACGGCGTGTGGGAGGTTGGCACCCCGACCTCCGGACCTGGCGCGGCGCACGAAGGCAAACAATGCGCAGCGACTATCCTGGACGATAATTACCCCACCTATCGCAGCAGTCGGTTTATTTCCCCACCAGTGACATTACCAACGCTGACGTCCGCCCAACAGATCACCGTGAAGGCCTGGCAATGGTTCAGTTATGCCGGCGGTGATTACTATGATAGTCGAACGGGTTATGGGCATATCCAGGTTTCGGTATGGAACGGCACCGGCTGGGATGACTGGACGGAAGCCAGTAACACGTATTCTGGGGGCAGTAGCGGGTGGCAGTATCTCGGGACGAATTTCGCTCCCATCGATCTGACCAGCTATGCCGGTAAGCGCATTCGTGTGGCGTTTGCACATGAAGCCTTTCGCAATGCTGCACCCGGTTGGTATCTGGATGAAATCCGAGTCGACGTCATGGCAAAAACCCCGGACTTGCCACTCAACCAAACGGTCACCTTCGAGCCCTTCACGACGTCGGATTGGCAGGGATGGTCTGCCGATAACGGCGTGTGGGAGGTTGGCACACCGACCTCCGGACCTGGCGCGGCACATGAAGGCAAGCAGTGTGTTGCGACTATCCTGGACGGCAATTACCCCACCTATCGCAGCAGTCGGTTAATTTCCCCACCCGTGACGTTGCCGGCACTGACCCCCAAACAACAGATCACCTTGAAAGGCTGGCAATGGTTCAGTTATGCCGGCGGTGACTACTATGATAGTCGAGGGGGTTATGGACATATCCAGGTTTCAGTATGGAACGGCACGGGATGGGATGACTGGACGGAAGCCAGTAGCGGTTATGCTGGGGGCAGTAGCGGGTGGCAGTATCTCGGGACGAATTTCGCTCCCATCGATCTGTCCAGTTATGCCGGTAAGCGCATTCGCCTGGCGTTTGCGCATGAAGCCTTTCGCAATGCGGCACCCGGTTGGTATCTGGATGAAATACGGGTAGACGTCGCGGCAAATCCTCCGGATTTATCGCTTAACCATGCCGTGACATTCGAACCCTTCACGGCGACGGATTGGCAGGGGTGGTTTGCCGATAACGGCGTGTGGGAGGTTGGCACGCCGACCTCCGGACCTGGCGCGGCGCATGAAGGCAAACAGTGTGTCGCGACCATCCTGGACGGCAATTACCCCGCCTATCGCAGCAGTCGATTAATCTCCCCACCAGTAACATTGCCGGAGCTGGCATCCACCCAACAACTCAGCTTGATGGCCTGGCAATGGTTCAGTTATGCCGGCGGTGACTACTATGATGGTCGAGGGTGTTATGGGCATGTTCAGGTTTCTGAATGGAACGGCACTGCTTGGGGTGACTGGAGTGAGACGAATAATTCATTTTCTGGCGATAGTGGTGGGTGGAAATACATTGGTACGAATTTTTCCCCCATCGATCTCTCGAGTTATGCCGGCAAACGCATACGTTTGGGATTTATGCATGAAGCCTTCCGCAACACCGCTCCGGGCTGGTATATCGATGAAGTCTCCTTGATCTCACCCCAGGTAAAATTGGCATTTGGTCAGCAACCAACCAATACCGTCGCGGGAAAAGCCATTACTCCACCGATGACGGTGCTGGTGCAGGATCAGGATGGTAATACGGTGACGGATGCCACCAATGCCGTCACGCTGGGCATCGGAACGAACCCGGGCGGTGGGAAATTAAGCGGCACACTCACCGTGAACGCGGTGGCCGGAGTGGCGACCTTCTCCGGGTTATCTATCGATAGATTGGGAATCGGCTATACGCTCAACGCCACTGCGACCGGGTTAACCTCGGTGATCAGTAAAGCATTTAATATCACGCCGGGCCCACCGGCGAAGCTGATCTTCAGCGGGCAACCGAGCAACACCAATGCCGGTCAGGCGATGACCCCGGCCGTGAAGGTTCAACTGCTGGATAGCGCCGGTAACCTGTCGACGTCGGCGAGCAACGCCGTCACCATCACCATTGGCGCCAATCCCGCGAACGGCACCTTGTCCGGCACCCGCACGGTCAACGCGATCAACGGTGTGGCGACTTTTGCCGACCTGACCATCAACCGGATCGGAACGGCCTACACCTTCACCGCGAGCGCGACCGGATTGGCCGGAACGACCAGTTCAGCGTTTAACATCACCCTCGGACCACCAGCGAAGCTGGCGTTTATCACGCAACCGAGTAACACCGCCGCCGGCAAGTCGATCACCCCGGCAGTGACGGTACAGGTGCAGGATGTCTGCGGCAACCTGGAGAGCAGCGCGACGAACACCGTCTCCATCGCCCTTGGCGCCGGTGGGGCATTGAGCGGTAAGCCTAACGCCAAAGCCGGCGGCGGTACGTTGAACGGCACACTTAGTGCGCAGGCTGTCGGCGGGGTGGCTACCTTCCAAAACCTCGCTCTCAATATGGTGGGGACAGGTTACACTTTCATCGCAACCGCGAACGGATTGGCCACGGCGACTAGCACGGCGTTTACCATCACGCCCGGACCGGCGGCAAAACTGGCCTTTGCCACCCAGCCAAGCACTGCCGTGGCCGGTCAGCCCATCACCCCGGCAGTGACGGTGGTGGTGCAGGATACCTATGGGAATGTCGTAACTGCGGCGACGAACGTAGTCACGCTGGCAATCGGGAATAATCCCGCCAACGGCATACTGAACGGCACGCTCACCGCCAGCGCGGTGGGTGGGATTGCCACCTTCTCCGGCCTAGCCATCAAACAGGCGGGGACGGGATACACCCTCACCGCCATGGCAACCGGTTTGACCGGCACGGCCAGCAATGCCTTCAATATCACCGCCGGCGTGCCGGCAAAACTGGCCTTCGGCGTGCAACCCAGCAACACCGCCGCCGCGCAACCAATTACCCCAGCGGTGACGGTGTTGATACAGGATTCCTATAGCAACCTGGTGACGTCCGCGACGAATGCGGTCACGATCGCCCTCGGCGCCAATCCGGGGAGCGGCATTTTGTCCGGCACACTCACGGTCAACGCGGTGAACGGGGTGGCGACCTTTGCCGACCTGTCCATCGATAAGATCGGTAGCGGCTATACACTCGTCGCCTCTGCTACCGGTTTGACCGCGGTGACCAGCAACCCCTTCGATATCACCCTCGGTCCGCCGGCAAAATTGCTCTTCCTCACCCAACCGAGCAACGCGGTGGCTGGTCAATCGATCACCCCGGCGGTGCAGGTGCAGATTCTGGATACCGGCGGCAACCAGGATACGGTGGCAACGAGCACCGTCACCCTGGCCATCGGCGCGAATCCGGGCAGCGGAACGGTGGGTGGCACGCTCACGGTGAATGCCATCAGCGGAGTGGCAACCTTCTCCGGTCTTTCTATCGACAAGCCGGGAACGGGATACACGCTTACCGCTAAATCGACCGGACTGACTGGCGCAACCAGTGCGTCCTTCAATATCACTCCGCTGGCGAAGCTGGCCTTCGGGGTGCAACCGAGTCACACCGTTATCGGCAATAAAATTGCGGCGGTAACCGTGAAGGTACTGGATAGCTTTGGTAATCTGGTAACGACGCCGAACTATGCCGTCACGTTGGCCCTCACTGCCAATCCGGGTGGCGGCACGCTATCAGGCACCCGCAGCGTCACCACAGTCAACGGCGTGGCGACGTTCACCGATTTATCCCTCAATAAGCTCGGGAATGGCTACACGCTCACCGCGAGTTCGACCGGACTGACCGGAACCACCAGCAACCCGTTCAATATCATCGTCGGTCCGGCGGCAAAATTTGCGCTCGTGACCCAGCCGACCAATACTGTGGCTGGTATGCCGATCTCCCCGGCGGTGACGGTGAAGGTGCTGGATGCCAACGGTAATCCGGTGCTTACGGCGACGAACGCCGTCACCATAGCCATCGGGAAGAATCCGAACGGCGGCATTTTGAGCGGCACACTGACGGTGAACGCGGTCAACGGGATAGCCACGTTCGCCGGCTTGTCCATCAACGCGGCGGGAACGGGTTACACACTCACCGTCACGGCGCCCAACTTAACCGGCGCAGTCAGCGCGGCATTCAATATCACCCCGGGCCCGGCAGCTAAGCTGCTCTTCGGCACCCCGCCGATCACGGCCATGGCCGGCATGGCGATCACCCCGCCGGTGACGGTACAGGTACAGGATGCCTACGGTAATGTGGTGAATGCGACGACGACTGCTGTCACGCTGGCGATCGGAGCCAACCCCAGCAGCGGTACGTTGAGCGGTATTTTGACCGTGAATGCCGTGAATGGCGTTGCTACCTTCCCCGCCTTGTCTATCAACAAGGCGGGAACGGGCTATACCCTCACTGCCACGGCAACCGGAGTGACCGGAGCGACCAGCACGGCGTTCAATCTTATTCCCGGACCGCCGGCGAAATTGCTCTTCGGTATGCAACCGAGCACCACGGTCGCCGGTCAGTCCATCACACCGGCGGTGACGGTGCAAGTGCTGGATGCCTTCAGCAATCTGGTGAATACGGCGACAAACGCCATCATTATCGGCAACCAGACGGTGAAGGCGGTGAACGGGATGGCGACCTTCACTAATCTCACGTTCAATAAAGCGGCAACCGGATACACCATCACTGCCAGTTCGCCGGGGCTGATCTCAGTAACCAGCGCGAAGTTCAACATCACCGCCGCCTTGGCAACCAAATTAGCCTTCGGGATACAACCGACAACCACAGTAGCCGGCACGGCGATTTCGCCGGCGGTCACGGTATTGGTGCAGGATGCTTTTGGTAACACGGTAGCCACCGCGACCGCTGTTACGCTGGCCATCGGCACGAATCCGAGCGTTGGCGTGTTGAGCGGAACCCGTACGGTGAACGCGGTGAATGGGGTGGCAACTTTCGCCAATTTGTCTATCGACAAAGCCGGCATGGGCTACACGCTCATCGCCGCCGCGACGGGCCTGACTCCGGCGACCAGTGCACCTTTCAAGGTAACCACACCGCTTACCGGCGTCACCATCACCGCAAGCCCAGCCAGTCCGCAACCGGTAAAGACCAACATCACCTTCACTGCCATTCCGGTCGGCGGGAGCACGGTCGAGTATCAATTCTGGCTCTACAACGCGACCACGTTTACCTGGAGCCAGTTACAGGCCTATTCGACCAATGCGAGTTGCTCCTGGACACCACCAAGTGCGGGCAGTTATCTGCTGGTGGTCATGGCGCGCGAACAAGGAACCACCCAGGAAGTCGATGGCATGCTCAGGTATACGGTGAAATAGGCAGGTGATCTGCCAGGAAGCAAGAAAAACCCCGCGGTTTTTGGACAAAACCGCGGGGTTTTTCTTATGATGACAGTAATGGCGCTGTACCTATCGGCGCTTGACCGAACGACGCCGGCCCGCCACAATAAGCCACATCACCGTAAAACCGGGAGGGACATCATGACACATCGGACAGACTGGTTCCACGCGGCGCGCTGGGGGGTGTTTACCCATTATCTGGCGGCGCCGGCAAGTTCGGAGGGGCATGCGTTGGGGGCGGAGGCGTGGAATGCGCAGGTGGAGGCGTTCGACGTGGTGGGGCTGGCTGACCAGCTCAGCGACATCGGCACGCCGTTTTACTGGATCACGCTGGGGCAGAATTCCGGGCATTATTGCGCGCCGAATGCCACCTATGACCGGTTGGTCGGCATCACCCCCAGCAAGTGCGCGCGGCGCGATCTAATCAGCGACCTGTATGCGGAACTGGCGCCGCGCGGGATTGCCCTGCTGGTGTATCTGCCCAGCGGCGCGCCGGCAGCGGACGCGGTGGCGAGAGAGCGGTTGGCGTGGCAGTGGGGCTTCGCCGACCCGTGGCCACAAGGCTGGCGTAATCCCACCGGGGAGCGGCTGGCCGCATTCCAACTGAAGTGGGAAGCGGTGATTCGCGAGTGGTCGCTGCGCTGGGGGGAGCGGGTGCGCGGGTGGTGGTTCGACGGCTGCTACTTCGCTGACGCGATGTATCGCCATCCCGAGCCACCGAACTTCGCCAGCTTCGCCGCGGCGGCGCGCGCCGGAAACCCGGAAAGCCTGATCGCCTTCAACCCCGGCGTCATGCTCACCAGTCTTACCCCGGAAGAAGATATCACCGCGGGGGAGATCACGGATCCGCTGACCGTCGCCTGCCCGGGACGCTGGCTGGACGGCGCACAGACGCATATGTTGAGCTACCTCGGTCCCAGTTGGGGCCAGGAACCACCCCGTTTCACCACCGCGGAAGTGATCGCCTGTACCAAACAGTTTACCGATCGCGGCGGGGTGGTCAGTTGGGATGTTCCGATCACTCCCGCCGGGCTGATCCCGCCGGCGTTTGTCGCGCAGTTGAAAGGGTTGGGGAAAGCGATGCGGGGGTAAGTACCTGGCGCGCGAGCGTCCTCGCGAGCACATCAGTCTGTCCTCGCTGTGCTTGCGAGGACGCTCGCGCGCCGGCGATACAGCACCACGCCCTAACGCTGGCGGTCGAGGAAGCGGGAATGGTCCCCCACGGTGGTGGATTGGTAGCGCAGGCGCGCCTGATCGCGTTGCGTGCGTTGCCGCAGCACCGCGCCGAGTTCTTCCTGCTGCTGATGCAGCAACTCCTCGGCTTCCTGCTCGATGGCGGCCACCGTGCCGAACCGCGCGGCATTTTGCTGCATCACTTCCTGTAAACGGTCCGCCAGAATTTCGTGACCGGTGGTGCGGAGGGTGGCATCGAGTTGCCGGCAGTGCGTGAAGAGGGCGACGGGTTCCAACGCGCGAATGGCATCGAGCGCGTGCTGCTTATTCTCCAGCACCGCGGTCCAGGCCTCCGCGTGCGCGAGCGTGAGTTGGTTGACGCTCTGCTCCCACAGCGCCATCAAGGCCTCCGCTAGCAACTGGTGCGATTGCAGCGCTTCCTGCGCCTGCTGCACAACCGGGGAAGACACGGTGGTCATCAGCAGCGGCCTCCGACCATTTGCCGCGGTTCGCTGGTGCGCGATTGCTGCGCGGCGATAGCCCAGGCTTCCCGCAACTCCGCCAGTTGGCGTGAGATTTCCATCAGCATCTGCACGTCGTCTTTCACGTTCGCCTGTGTCAGTTTTTCATACATCCACCAGTACAAATTATTCAGGCAGGTGGCTAACTCGGGTGACGCCTCGTAATCCAACACCCGCTGTAATTCCAGCAACAGCGCCTGTGTCTTCTGAATGTAGCGGTTCTGCGCCTCGTAATCGTGCTGCTCCATCGCCCGCTGCGCTTCACGGAGAAAGCGGATCATGCCATCATACGCCATCACCAGTAACTGACCGGGTCCGGCGGTTTGCACCTGATTGGACTGATACGAAGTATTGATCATCGCGAATGCTGCCATGTTGGCCCATCCTTCCCAACGGGGAGTCCGGCTCGGACAAGCGTCATGCGCTGAACACACCGGTGAACGCTGCACGACCTGCTCAACCGTTAGCCACTCTACCCGCTGCTGCTACTGCTGCTGCTGCTACTGCTGCTGCTGGAACTGGTGTCGTTATTCAACCCATTGATCATGCTGCTCAATTCGGAACTCTGGTTATGCAATTGTGCAATCGCCGCATCCATGGTGTTGTATTCTTTGGTGAGCCGATCCTTTTCTTGATCGGCGACTTTATTCGCCGCATCGATGCGCTGCTGGAGGAAGGTCGATTGCGATGTCAAGCCATCTTCGATGTTCTTGATGCTGCCGTTGACGCTATCGGTCAGTGCGTTCAAGTGTGTTTGCAGCAGGGAACCGATGCCGCGAGTGATGTTGACCACGCCGAAGTTGCCATCACCCAGGTCGGTGGCCTTGATGCTGATTTGCAGGCCGTTCGCCGCGCCGGCGGTGGCGGTCAGGTCTTGCCCGTCACCTTTGGCCGCGTTTCCGCCGATAGTACCGGCCACATCCAGTCCCTGCACGCCGGTGTTGCCGTCGCCGGCGGCTTTGCTGCTGATCACCGTGAGCCCGATGCCGGTACTGTTGGCCGTCGCGGCATCCAGCGAGGAACTGACTTGAATCAACGGCACCGAGCCGTAGCTGTTTTGCGTAAAGACCAGGTGATTGCCGCCATCGCCCCCCAGGCCGGCGGTCACGCCGGTGAGTGTCGATTGCCCATTGATGGTCGAGAGCACCTGTGCGCTGGTCATGCCGGCTTTGAGCTGGATCGCCTGACCGTTTAGCGTCAGTGTTTCATCCTGCCCCAGGGCATCCGGCAGCGTTGCACCCAGCGTCAAGCTGGATTGGGTGGCCAATTGAGTCACCTGCACCGCGTAACCGGCCGCGCCGCTCGATTGCGTCCCATCGGTATTGGACAGATAGGTCACCTTGCTATTGGAGGCGCTGGTGACCTGTTTGAACAGGCCGATCACCGCGGACGGATCGGTGGAGACGGCATTATCGAGTTTGCTCTGGTCGATCTGTAAATGCCCGGTGTTATCCATCGTCACGCCGAGTTGGGCCATACTGGTGTAAGTTCCCGTCACCCCGGACGGTTGTCCGGTGATCAGCGAGGTCATTGTTTGCATCGCTGAACGCAGGAGGTAATTGCCGAATAAGACGCCGGAGGTGTTGGTTTTCGTATCGTAGGAGTTCAGCGCGTTGTAGGTATCGACCAGGTTGTTGTATTGCGTCACTAGATTGGAGATATCGTTGGTAATGCTGCCGGTGTCCTGGGCTACATTGACGGTGACCGTTTTCCCCACCGACGCGGAGGAAAGGTTGAGCGTCAGTCCTTTAATGGCATCGGTCAGCTTGGTGCCGGAGGCGGTGACGGTAAAAGCATTTGCGGTGCCTTCCCCGAAGGTGACCTGGGTATTTTGCGCCGCGGTCATTTCCCGCGTCATCTGCGGCGCGGTTCCCCCGCTCAGACCGGAAAAATCCAGCGTCATCTTGCCGGCGTCCCCCGCGGTTTGCGAGGTGAGTAGCAGCCGTTGTGAGGTGGCGGATTCGCTGATCACCGTCGCGGTCACCCCGGCATCGGCGGCGTTGATCGCGCTGCTGAGATCGGACAACGTGGCGGTGCTGCTGACGGTAATGGGGGTCGTTTTAGATCCAATGGTGATATTGACGGTTCCTGCGCCCACCAGATCGGTCGGCGCATAGGTGTTGTCGCTGGCCAATTGTTGCGCAGCCGCCAGTTTATCGACGGTAAAGGTGTATGATCCGGTCGCGGCGCCGGCATTCAGGGTGGCCGCGACCGAGCTATCGCTGCTGGTCGCCGTCAACGCCGCCTGCGTTCCCAGGTTCAATAAGGTATTGGCCGCATCACGAATGGCCAGCAGGCGGGTATTCCAACTATCCCAGGCTTGATTCTGCTGCGTCAGTTGGGTCTGCTGGTTTTGTAATTGTGTGATGCTAAGGCGATTGGCCTGATCGAGCTGGGTAATAATGCCATTGATATCCAGGCCGGACCCTAAACCGGTAATCGTTGCGACGCCACTGGTTGTACTCATACGTCATCCTTTATCCGCAAGGATCCGCTATCCCATGCCTTCAAAACCGACTTTGGCTTTATTCAAGTTGCTTTCCCGCCATTTGATCTGCCACTCGGGTGGGAGTTGATCGATCACTTCGCCGGTATCCTGCCGTTTAAAGGTAATTACTACTTGGTTGATATCTTTGTTGTAGCTGAATTCGGTCAGGAGGCTTTGCTTGGTCGGTGCTGTCGCCGGTTTCTGCGTAACCGTTGGTGCGGTGACGGGAGCGTTGACGCGCACGGGAACGGCCGGTGATGGGCTACTCGGTGAGACCGAGCGGACAGCGCCAGATGATCCACTGACTTGAGGTAACGGTATCGGTGCCGCCGACGCGGCGGGACTTATTTGACTCATGGCACTATCCTCCAACGATGTCGCATCGAGTATTACGCTCGGTACGACATAAACTTCAGCATGGGCAAGGAGCGTCATCCCTGACACTTACGCGCGTCAACTCGCCTCCTTGCCCATGCCGGTCATCATGTCACGTTGATAACTTCGTCTCTTCAGACGGCGTTATCAGCGTTGGGATTAACCGCGCAGCATCTGGAGGATGTTGTTCGGAGCCGTATTGGCTTGCGTCATCATCGCTTGCGCGGCCTGCTGGAGGATATTGCTCTTGGTGAACTGCACCATCGTCGCCGCCATGTCGGTGTCTTTGATCGCCGCCTGGGAGTCCTGCAGGTTCTGCGTCGTCACGGACAACTGGTTCAGATTGGCCTGCAAGTTGTTCGACTGGAACGAGCCCAGGTTGACGCTCAGACCGTTCACTTTCTTCAGCGCGGCATCGATAATCGTCAAGTAATTATCGTAGTTGGCGCCGCCCGCGGTGACGTCGATCAGGCGGGAGGTGTTGGCGGTACCGGTGACGGTCTGCCCGGCTTCGAAGCCGGTCACGGTGGTGTCATTGCTGTAGCCGACGACACTGACCTTGGAATTCACCGACTGGTCAGCCGTGTTGGCGGTGGTGGCGCGAATGACGATCTTGCCGTTGACATCGGTGGCGGCGATGAAACCGCTGGCATTCGTGTCAACTGCAAAACCACCACCCAATGCGTTGTTGATGGAGGTGTTGATCGCCGCCGCGACGCCTGCCGCTGCGGTGTTCCCCGCAAAGGCCGCCACGACATGCTGGGTGGTGCCGTTGGCATGCGTGTAGGTGATGTCGAGGAAGTTCGTCTTGGTGGCACTGCCGCCCGCGACATACGCCGTCGAACCGGTTGCGGAGGGACCGGCGCCGCCGGCCGACTGGGTGATGCCCAGCGAAAGGGCGGTCATGTCGCCGGAGATCGCGGTGCCTTCGAAGGTGGACGGCAGGTTGAAGGTCACGGCCTGACCGGTCTGATCGCCGAGCTGGAAGGAGCGTCCGTTGACATTGTTGCCGGTGCCGGTATTCAGCAACTGAATCCCGTCGAACTGGGTCTGCGTGGCAATGCGGTTGATCGCGGCAACAGACTGATCGATCTGCGACTGATCGCCGGCGAGGGCGTCGGCATTGCCGACGTTGTTCGAGGCATCCAAGACCAGATTGCGGATCGTTTGCAGTGAGGTGGCTTGCTGATTGACCGCATCGAGCGCCGTTTTGACCATATTGACGGCGTTGGTGGAGTTGGTAGTCGACTGCTGCAAACCCATGATGTCGGTCTGCAACGACTGTCCGACCACATACCCGGCAGCATTGTCTGCCGCGCTGTTGATCTGGTAGCCCGAGCTGAGGCGCTCGATGGCCTGGGACATGGCGGCATCGTTCGTCTGCATGTAACGATGCGCGTTCATCGCACTGAGGTTGTTGGCGATGTACATGGTCATAGTGTTTTCCTCCCTGACCCCGGTGGGGTACAACCGGTGTGCTGTTCGCAGAACGAATCAGCCTGAACCGGCAACTAGCACACCCTGAAAAGATTGAGTGTACTATGCATATCATCGGCAAGCCGGGGAAGAACTTTAGCGGTTGGAGAAAAAAGTTTTAAATAATTTTTTTATGATGCCCAATCTAAGGGACAGCGCTGTCGCTTTAGTCCCGGAGGGACTAAAGCGATACGATGGTTGATGGCGCCAGTATCCCGGACACCGCGTTCACGGTGGCGAGGTCATACCCGGAGGACTGCCGGTTTTCCATGCCGATCAGCGCGCCGGTCATCAGGCGCTGAAAGGCGATCTGGGCGTCGGGAAGGAAGCGCGGCTCCATCACGTGCACCGCTTTGGGCGTGGTGTCGCAGACAATGCCGATGCCGCGCTCGCGCAGATTCAGGCAATATGCGGTATCTTCACCCAGGTGGTGGAACCCATATTCCGCCCCGGAATAGAGCGCCTGCTCATTGATCAGATAGCACGCGCCGGAAATCATCACTTCGTGCAGACGTCCGAGTTGGTAAGGGAAGTTGACGTAGAGTTCCTGCCCGTCCCACACTTCGAGATTGCCGAAGTTCACGTGGCGATTCTCCAGCCGATCATAATCGAAACGGTCCAGCGCGGTGGCATCGTTGATGATGATGGTCGAGACATACGGCAGGTGGTGCTGCCCGAGCTGTTGCAGCACATCGGGCACAAACAGGATGTCCGTATCGACGCTGAACTGCCATTTGCACTCTAGCTCGCACGCTTTTCGCAGCACGCGATTGCGCAAGCGGGCTAGATTGCGATAAATGGGATAGCGATTCTTCATGCCGCGACTGGAGGTGTTGGTGCCGACGGGGTTGGGGTTGTCCATAATCAGCAGATGGCGATATTCCCGCGCATGGGCGACGCGGAACTCATCCAAGAGCTCGCGGGAGCCGTCAGTAGAGGCGTCATCGAGCAAGATGACGGAGGTGGCTTCGCGCGGGTAGGCCAGGTTATACAGGCAGTTCAAAAAATAGGGGAGGATCCAGACGCGATTTTTGACTAACGACGTGACGGCGAGCATCGGAGCCTCCTGTGTGGCGTGCTATTTCCCCTTCTTCGTCTCGGTCTGCAACCCCAATTGTGACGCGACCTGGTCGAGTGAGACCGCCGCCGCTCGTTTATTCTCCCGCTTGATCGCCTGCAGCAATTCTTTGCGATAGACGCCGATATTGCGCGGTGCGGTGACCCCGAGGCGCACCTGATCCTGCGCGAGTTGTATCTGAACGAGGGTCACCTCGATCTCATCGCCAATCAGGAGCGTTTCATCCAGTCGTCGGGTAATAATCAGCATGGCCCGGGTACCCTTTCACACGGCGTGGGGAGGCCGCTCACGGGTATCATAAGTGCTGCAAGCCGGGCCTGTCAATGTGGAGGACGCGTTTCCGCGACTCACATACCTGGCGCGCGAGCGTCCCCGCGAGCACCGGAGGATACCCAACCTGCTCGCGAGGACGCTCGCACGCCAGGGTCGTATCCGATACGGCACCTATTCTGCGCTCGGTGCGTGCGGGAGCAGCGAGTGCCGGGTGGTATACGGGACATCGGTCAGCACGACTTGCCGCGCCTGACTGCGCGCGCGATTGATGACGATGGGACCGAGTAGGTTCGTCGTCACGTCGCGTTCGCTGATGGAGACGATGGTGAGCGCGGCGACGTCCTCCGCGCGTTGCAATCCCAGGCGCTCGACGTCCACATCGGCGATCGAAAATGCGTAGTCAGGAAAGAACGCATACGGATTCACCACGACAAACGCCAGCGCGGGTTCTTCCACCGCCTGCAACCATTGCAGCGGGCTGCCTGGCGTGGATTCCAGCAGGCAGTAGTGCTTGAAGGGTTCAAAGCCAAACAGGCCATCCGGAATCTCGATGAGCTGGTCTTTGGGTACGGTAATCTCACCAAATCGTGTAGTGGTTAGATTGAGCAGGTCATCCACACCGGCACGAGGTAGAGAGGCATCGGCTAATGCAGCCATTGCAGCAGTCCTTCCTTCCCGAGTAAGCTGGTAACATACGTGGTGGCTTGGTAGATATTCTGTTGTTGTTGCAAGTCGATCGCCACCTGGGCAATATCCGTACTCTGCGTATCGCTTAACGTTTTGGTCAGCACCGTTTGCTGTTGCGTGATGTAGTCGGTCAACTGCGTCATTTGTTGTTCGCGGGTGCCGGTTTCCGCCGAAACGGCATTGACATTTTGCAGTTGGGTATTCAACTGATCGATGCTGGCTTGCACGGTTGCAGTCGTGCCGGAACGGATGGCGGCGCTGAGAGTGTCGAGGGTCGCGAAGACGGACGGATGCGCGGGGTCGGCGGCCGCCCCCGGCAGCGGAGTTCCGAACACCGCGGTGCCGGGGTGCGAAAAGCTGATCGAACCGCTGTCGCCCACCGTCACGGTCTTCACACCGTTATCCCCGGTGTAATTCACCGTGCCGCCGGTATCGCTGAACGGCGCGGCGTCCGTTTTGTAGCCGGCGAACAGATAGCGGCCATTCACTTCCGTGTTGGCGAGTTGCAGCAGCGAATTGCGGATGGCGTCCACCTGCGTCGCCAACGCTTCGCTGGAGTCAGTACTTTGCGGATTGGCGGCGGAGACCGCCAGGGTATGCGCTTGCTGCAATTGGGAGTAGATTTGCCCGAGGGTCGCGTCTTCGCTGCTCATCCAGCTTTGTGCCTGTTTGACGACCTGCGCCTGGTCCCCTAATTGCGACAGGCTGGAGGTGAGCGCGGCGGCTTGCACCGCCCCGGAAGGATCGTCGGAGGGTTGCAGAATGCGGATGCCGGAACTGATCTGCAATTGATCCGTGGCGATCTTCTCCGTCACCGAATCGATCCGCGCGGTAAATTGTTGTGCCAACAGGTTATCAGGTATTCGCATCGGTTACCCCTATTAATGCATGTCCGACAGAAACGTCGACAGCATGTCGTTGGCCACGCTCATCACGTGTGCGGAGGCTTCGTATGCATGCTGGTAGACCAGCAGATTGGACATCTCTTCGTCGATGGAGACCCCGCTCTGGGACGCCTGTTGCGTTTGCACTTGCGTTTGCAACGCTTGTGAGGCTTGCAGGTTCGTTTGGGCGCTTTGCACGGCGGTGCCGATCTGTCCCAGCATCCCCTGCGCGGCTTGTCCCAGGGTCTGGTTGCCGATCAATAACTGTTTCGCCACCTGCGCAATGGCATTGGCGACGCTGCCGTCGCCGGGCGTGCTTGCCGTTTTCGCGGCGGCAATCTGTCCCGCGTCGGCGACAATGCCGGGATCGACCGCGATGGACGCCGCGGTGGTACCGGTGAAAAAGTCACCGGCCGCGGTGCCGGTCGCCGTGTAGGCGCCGGTCGCATTGTTCGCGTTATTATGCAGCGCGTTGACCGTGTTGGCGAGGGTGCGCGCGATATCATCGAGCTGGGTCTGATAACCCGGGATCACCGTCTGCTGCAGTTCCTGAATGCCGGCGATCTCCCCGGAATGGATGGTGGCAGCTTGCGACGGTTGATCGGCCCACACCACCTGCCCGTTGGCCACGCTGAGGTGATTGGCCACCGCCCCTTCCACCAGCGCGCGTCCACCGAGATTGGTGATCTGTTCACCGCTATTCCCGCTCAGCGTGGTGGTGCCGGCGAGTTGCGCGATGGCATTGCGCGTGGTCTCCTGTTGATCCAACAGATCGTTGGGCGTGGTGCCGGAGGCCTGCGCGACGGCAATTTGCTGATTGAGTTGAGCCAGGGTATCCGCCAGCGTGTTGATTTTGTCGACGCGCGTGGTGAGATCGGCCGTCGTCTGTTGCGCCAGCGCGCTGAGCTGGTTCGCCTGGTTGTTCAGGGTGTTCGCCAGCGTCTCGCCCGCGCTTTGCACCGCATTGCGGTTCGCCGAGGTTTCCGGGTCCGCGGCCAGTTGCTGCCAGGCGCCGAAAAAATTATCCAGCATGCTCGATAGATCGAGATTGCTGCCGGGGGCAATCACCGATTGAATGGAGGTCAAAGATTGTTGGCCCAGGCTCCAGCGTCCGACCTGGCCGGAAAGACCGTCGCTTTGCCGCGCCAAAAAGGCATTGCGCGAAGCGGTGATGTCCGCGACATTGACGCCGGCGCTCAGCAGGATCGCGGACGGGCTGACGGGGGCGGTGGCCGGCGACCCGCTCAATACCGCCTGCTGGCGGTGATAGCCGGGGGTTTGCGCATTGGCGACATTATTGCCGGTGATTTCCAGCGCCTGTTGCTGAGCAAGGAGGCCGGATAACGCGGTGTTGATGGTAGTAAAAAGCGACATGGACGTTCACCCGGCGTCACGCACAACTATCGACTAATAGTTGGATCGGGCGTCGTGACTCGCCATGTTGGACGGGGGAATAGGTTCGCGGGCCGTCTTTGGCGCGCCCAATCAATTTCAAGGTATATTCGACATAGTGGATGGCCTGCTGGGCCAGATGCCAATTCACGCGACCTTCGCGCTGAATATCGGCGGCTAACGCGGACAGTTCCTGGTAAAAGGCGCGGGCGTCGCGGGCTTCCGCCGCGGTCAGCGCGTCGAAGATGCCGGTCAGGGAGATGGGATCGGCGCCTTCCCGTGCGTGGCTGAGGCGCTCCAGTGTGCGGACAATCCGCCGGGAGAGGCCGGCCTGTTCATGTAAAATGCGCGCTTGTTCCTCGACGATCTCTTCGAGGCGCTCCAGGCGATTCGACAGTAAGCACGCGCGCTCTTCGCGGGTAATCTCTAATAGTTGCAGCAGCAAATCCCGCTGGTTTCCCAGCAACGCGAGCAGCAGCTTCGCCGTGTTCATGAGACGCTCCCTAACGGCTGGTGCTCTCGTCTCGGCATCGGTCGGCTGAGACGAGGTCGTTCGCCGCTCAAACAATCGCCAATTCTTCTTATTTGTTGCCGAGTTCCGACAGCTTGCTTTCCGTCAGCATTTTCTTTGCGATATCGAGCGCGGAAACATGATAGGTACCGTTTTGCACCATGCGGCGAAGATTATCCACCTTGTCCGCGCGGATATCCGGCGTCTGGGCGATGGCTTCGTGGGCGGCGCGAATCGCGCCGGCGTCTCCGGACAACTGGACGGTATCCATCTGCAACGGTCCGGCATTCGCTGCCGGTGCTGCCGATTTCGCTTTTTGCATCTGGAGCTCGGTTACCGAGTTAATATTTGGACCTTCGATGCGCATCCCAGGCCTCCGAAATCCCTGATGAGATGTAATATGCTCCGTCTTGCTATCATCGGCAAGAATGGACCGTAACTTGAGCAGTGATCTGGATTCGCTTTATTCTCGCAGAATCACCGTTGATTGTCTATACCCGCTTTGGGTTTGGCCTGCTGGCTCATGCGCGCATACATCGCGGCGGCCAACCCCAGCGGATGCGTGCGGCTCATTTGATCCGCATACTGCTGATCCAGCATTTCCTGAAAGATTTTGTCTCCCTGCGACTGCGGAAACAGGCCGCCATCCGGCACGGTTTCCCGCATCGCTTTGAACATGAACGACGTCAGCAACCCCTCGAACTGCCGGCAGGCATCGCGCAACGCCGGATCCGCCACCGGCGTATCGGGCGCGGTATTTAACAGCGCCGACGCGGTGGACGATAACGGCATGGTGGGCAATAACGTGTTCATGTCTACCTTATCATCGGCAACCCAGCGGGAAACTTTAGCCCGCCGCGGCGAGGGGGAAGAAAAAAGTCTCGGTCATCGTGGCGAGGGGCGCCATATTACTGATCCGCCCATGGGAGCCCGGCAGTCCACTGCCGGCACGCGAGCAGGTCGAATATCTCCCGCCAGGTGTAGGTCATCACCGCTCTTGTTCTTTGGCGGTATTTTTGCTAAGATGCTAATTGTGATGCAATAGCCTTATTCGTTCGTTTCAATACGTCAGACCTTCGTTAAGGACATGTTCAGATGCATATTATCGAAGCCATGCTGCTTCCCCCCGAAGTGCAGGCGCTGGCGGAGCAGGCGGAGCAATTGCGCCGTCTCGATCAATCGAGCCCGTTTCCCGACGCGACGGAAAAGGCGTTGCGCAAGGCTTACCGGTGCGTCGAGGACGATCTACGCTATCTTGCCCAGCAGACCGCCGCGGGCGCGCCGATCGATTACCCGGCGCTGCTGGGCGGGGATCGCGATGAGAAACTGGCGGCGATGCTGCTGTTGGCCAAATATACCTTGCTCGACATGACGCATTTGTCGCGCGAGGTGCTGGATTGCGAATATACCCACCGCAATCTGGCGGTGCTGGCAGAGATCCTGTTCCGGACGGACGCGGCGGACGCCTTGATGCGGCTGTTTCTCTTCGCGCAGGAGAATATTCGCCGTCCGACGCTGCATCCGCGGCTGTGGCAGAACGTCTCCTCGCACTGCCTGATGCTGCTGACGATGATGGAACGCCAGCATGCGCGGGTGGTGGATTTCTTTGCCGATAATAAAATGGCCTTCGAGCAACTCGAACAACTCGTCTCCTTCACCCACCCGGCGATGATCGACCGTTTGTTAGAGGATTGCCAGCTACGCCGGCGGCGGGGAGCGAGTCCGCTGGATACGCCGGACTATATCCGGCTGTATGAGCAATCCTGCCCGGACGTGCCGGTGAAAGGGGTGCTGGGGTTGTGCGCCTTCGTCGGCGCCCAGCGCCTCATCACCAAGGCATTCGATGACGCCGACATGGCGGAAGTGATCCACTGGTTCCACAGTGGTTCCGCGCTGGCGGCGGGGGAAGTGCTCGAGCAGGCGCGCACGAAATTGAGCGCGAAAATGCGCGTTAGCTTTTTAGCCTCGTTGATCGAGCAGGAGCAAGCGCCCTCGGACGAACGCGTGGCCGCGGTGATCTGCGAACTGTGCCAGATCAACCTCGCGGAACGTCCGGAAAACGGCATCGGGGAAGTCAACCGCCTGCTTTTCGAAACGGCGATGACGGAAGACGAAGCACGCCTCAAGCTGGCGCTGTTGGCGGTACGTGCGCTCTTCTGCGTCAAAAACGCCGATACCATGCTGGTACTCGCCGAACAGGCGCCGTTGCTGCGGATCGCGGAAGAAGCCCTGTACTGCATGAAGGATTACCGGCGCTTGCCCGCCATCGAACCGGTGGTGCGCTGCCGTCCGGAACTGCGCAACGCCTACTTCCGCGCCCAGCAGGAGTTACAAGAAGTCAACTGGCTGATGGAGAATGTCTGGACCTGCGAAGATGACGTGCTGGCGCAGTCGTATATCGACCGGTTGATGGCGCTGAACGCCCGCGAAGAGATGGAAAAGATCGCCAAGCTGGCCGAACGCAAAGGCCACATCGACGCGTTGCGCCTGGCGAGGATGAAATAGGGATTTCGGGTGTCAGGTGTCGGCAACCTGAAACCCGAACCGCATTTCGTGCTGCCCTCGCTGGTTGACCGAATCCCTGTTCCGGGTATAATAACGGCATGGAACGCAAAATCGTTGCTCCGCCGCATAAGCATCGGCGCTACTTTTTCGGGACCTTCGTCGGTACCGCGCTCTGGGTGTTGCCGACGATGATCGTCTTGATGCTGGGTGGTTTTGTGCTGGCTGAACGATATGTGGGACCCACGTTCCTGCAGCCGAATGCGGTCAACATCGAGCGCCCGCAACCGATCCGCATCCTCTCGCCGTCGGAAGCAGCCGCCGTGGCGCGCGATGAGCCGTCGCGGGTCTGGTCGGAAGGCGTGAACCCGACCGATATCCCCAAGATGACCCCCGATCCCACGCTGAAGCGCCCGCACGGTGCGTGGAAGAAACCGGCCGCGTCCGCCAAAGATAAAACGGCCCCCGCGCCTCCCACCCCCGCGGCGGAACAGAATGCCGTCACCCCGGGAGACGCCCCTGCGGCGTCCCTGCCCGAAGGCGCCACCGCCGCGCCGGACGCCGGCAACGGGGATAACATTTCTCCCGATTAGTAACGATCACCGTAATGAATTCACCGGATATGCGGGATGGATTGACGGATAGGAAGGAAGAGCAGATAAATAATCGTAATCTAGTATCTGGCGCGCGAGCGTCGTCGCAAGCAGGATTTCCATTGGAGCTCACGAGCATGCGCGGACGATAGCGAGGCTGATCGATTACGAGTATTGCGGTATCACCTGGCAATACAGGCGAATAGCGTGAAAACCTGCTCAATCTTCTGCGAAATCTGCGTAATCTGCGGTTAAAAAAGTTTACTCGTTGACTACCAGCCTGAACGGTTATAAATAACCTATCCTGTCCATCTTTAAAACCATCCTGCGCATCCTGTGAATTCGTTTTTTGAGACCACCCATGCAGATATTTCTTCTCACCGGAGAACCCTCCGGCGATTTACACGGCGCACACCTGGCGACGGCCTTGCGCGCCCGCGACTCCCAGCTCAGCCTCTCCGGCGTGGGAGGCGCGCGCATGCGCGCGGCCGGGGTGGACTTGATCGCCGAAAGTGACCATTGGGGCGCCATCGGCATCCCCGATGCCCTGGGCAAAGTGCCGCGCCTGCTCTGGGAATTGCATCGTCTGACGTGTCATCTGCGCACGCATCCCCCCGACGTGCTGGTATTGATCGACTTCGGCGCGTTCAACGTGCGCCTGCTGCGACGGTTGGGCGCGCAGCGGCCGCGCACGGTCTATTACATCCCACCCGGTTGCTGGTCGCGCTTGCGCGCGCCGGGACACCTCCCCTGGGCAGTCGATGCGATCGCCACCCCGTTTCCCTGGTCGGCGGAGAATCTACGCGCCGCGCAGGGAACCGCCCGCGTCGCCTTCGTCGGGCATCCGGTGCTGGAATACACCCGCGCCGCCGCGTCGCGCGCGGAAGCGCGCGCCGCGCTGGGCCTCGAT